>JGI12635J15846_10004492_pt1 | contig 12031 bp, 10 predicted proteins | sample BlaSpr_A8_OM2_M2_FD_15846 | JGI IMG/M metagenome (IMG submission 15846) | reverse complement strand
TCGGCCGGCATAAAGCGCTGGACCTGATCGGCGATCTGGCGCTGGTGGGGCGTCCGCTGAAAGCGCGCATCGTGGCGCACAAAGCTGGTCACGCGCTGCACACGCAGCTGGTCACTCGCTTGCTTGCCGACCACACTCTCTGGACCGAGACAACTGCGCCGCGCGATTCCGAAGATGCGCGGCCCTCTATGGCCGATTCTCTTCCCGCCCCATCCTGACTTCGAAAACAAAAAGCAGCAAGCACCACGGGAATTTCACGCCGTGCGAATAATCACAAAATGAAGCAGGCGCCGAGTGCGGAAGCCTAGCTTCTCATACAGATGAATCGCAGAAACATTTTCCTGGCGCACGTGGAGAATGGGAGTTTCGCCGCGCCGAATGATTTTGCGCGTCAGAATGGACATCAACTCGCGGGCATAGCCGCGGCCTTGAAAATCCGGATGAGTGCAGACCGCGCTGACTTCGGTGTAACCCGGCAGATGCAGCCGTTCGCCAGCCATCGCTACTAGCCGCTTGGATTGACGGATGCCCAGGTACTCTCCCAGTTCGCGCGTGCGCGTGCCGAACGGGCCAGGCTTGGTCAATTCGGCGAGCGCGACCATTTCCGGCACATCCGCTGGCGTTAATTTCTCAGCTGGAAAACCATCCTGCGCGAGATTGGGTTTTTCGCAGACCATTTGCACCAGCGGCAGTTCGTGGGCGGTGATCCAACCCGCGGGGATTTGCGGAGGCTGATCGAGAAATAACGCCGCGCCGGCGCGCTGGAGAGTTTTCGCGAGCGAGGCGTATGCTTTGCTGGTGGGTTCGCCCATCGCTGCGAGCCGAGTTACTTCGGGCGGGTAGCGCTTCGCGAGGTCGTCGCCTTCCGCAAAGTGCGTGTGGAGTTTCGAGAGCGAATGCCAGATCGGATTGTCAAGGATGTGCATTGTCTTCGGTGTTTCGAGTGCTGTCTGCGTTTTCATCGCTGCTCTTTTGATTCTTGCTCCTTCGATGCTCGCACAATTTATGCGGCGCGCGAAATTCGCGCTATCCGAATGTAGCGGCCAAATTGTCCTGCGAAATTTGGGCTACCGAATCGGCGGACTGTCGGCCGTGGCGGATTCTCCGTTGTCGGATGCGCGAATGACTCCGGTCTGATTGGCGAAGAAACTGCGCGAGCCCGTGTTGCCGCGCTGCACGGGATTTGCGGTCACGGTGAAACCGGAAGCGCCACCGGAAGTGCAGCCTTTCGCAGCAGCTTTCGGAGAGATGACGGGCGCCGCGCGGTTGTCCGGAAACACCGGAGTGTAGGTGAACTCGTAACCGGTTTTTCGGCCTGATGCCAGCGGCGCGCCAATCAAATTTGCACGGTTGCAGGTTGCTTCGCTACCGGGGGAGCCTCCCAATACGTCCAGGCTGGAAGGAAATCCATTTTCATATTCGGAGCCGTAGGAAATCGCGGCGGTTTCGATGGTACGAAGCGAACCGACGGCGGAGGCTTCGTTCGCTGCGATCCGCGCGCGCAGCAGATTGGGGATGGCGATGGCGGCGATGATCATGATGGGAAGGACCATGAGGCCGAGATAGCCCAGCACCAGACCGGTCGTCGCGATGCCCTGACCGCCGATGCGGCCTGCCGATTTGCGGATCTCGGAGTGCGCCATGTGGCCGAGAATGACCGCGGCAATGGAGGCGGGAAGAAAAATTGTGAAAATCCCACAGATCAGGCTGGCGATGGCTTTGCCGCTGGTGGGCGGATTGCCGTCGAGTGGAGGCGGCGTTGCGAATGAACCGGCACCTACTGCGCCCGGGCCCGTCGTTGGTCGTACGGCGGCAGCGGCAGTGAGCGGGCTGCCGCACTTGGAGCAGAATTGGCCTGAATCGGGATTGGTCGTTCCGCAGTTTTGACAAAACATGACACGCCTCCAGTTCTGCCTGCGAGGGAATATAGCGCTTTGTTTAACAAATGCACGGCATTTGTGCCCGCGGCTGTAGGGGCGGGTCTCAGACCCGCCCCTACGGAAAAGCCTGAGCTGGATGGATGGGGTGCAAGTGTGGGCGGGCGAAGTGAGATCCTTCGCTCCGCTCAAGATGACGGCGCACGGCAACGACGCGGGCTCCAGGAGTAAGGGGCGTGAAAGCTTGGTGCGGCTGTTTTGATTGCCAAAGGTGCAAAGGGAAGCGACAATAACTCTCGCATGGCTGCTGCTGACACCGTCATCGTAATTTTGGCTGCTGGGAAAGGGACGCGAATGCGCTCCGACCTGGCGAAAGTACTGCATCGCGCGGGAGGGCGGCCGCTGCTGGAGCACGTGATTCGCGCATGCCAGCCGGCGAAAGCGGCGCAGATTTTGGCGGTAGTGGGGCACCAGGCCGAAGAAGTGGGCGCGCTCGCCGAATCGCTGGGCGCGGATACGGTGAAGCAGCAACCGCAGCGCGGCACCGGACACGCGTTGCAAGTGGCGCGGCGGGCGATGCGCAAGAGCGCGAAGCTGGTGATCGTTGTCCCGGGCGATGCGCCGCTGCTGCGCGCGGAAACTTTGACGGCGCTGCTGGACGCGCACCGCCGCGGCGAAGCGGCTGCCACGATTCTGAGCGCTGAGCTCGACGATCCCACGGATTACGGCCGCGTGGTGCGCGATTCCGAAGGGCGCGTGCAGGCGGTGGTGGAGGAAAAAGCCGCGACGCCGGAGCAGCGCGCCATCCGCGAAGTGAATTCCAGCATTTATTGCTTCACACTGGAAAAACTGTGGCCGTGCCTGGCTGCTTTGCGGCCGAACAATGCGCATCGCGAGCTGTATTTGACCAATGCAATCGCTTTGTTGCGGCAGCGCAATGAACGGGTGCTGGCGCAGGTGGCTCCGGATGCGAATGAAATTCTGGGATGCAATACCCGCGCGAATCTGGCGGACGTGGACCGGATTTTCCGCGCGCGCAAAGCCGCGGAGCTGATGGAAGCGGGCGTGACGATCTATCTGCCGGAGACAGTGCTGATTGATCCGGAAGTGAGCGCGGGGCCCGACACGGTGATCGAGCCGTGCGTGCAACTGCTGGGCAAGACGCGCATCGGCGCGCGTTGCACGATTCAGACAGGCAGCGTGTTGCGGGACATGCGTCTGGACGACGAGGTAGTGATCGGGGCGCATAGCGTGATGGTATCCAGCCGCATCGGAGACAAGGCGCAGGTGGGACCGTTTGCGCGGCTGCGTCCTGGGGTGGATATACGCGCGGGCGTGCACATTGGAAATTTCGTGGAAGTGAAAAATTCGGTGATACACGAGGGTGCGAAGGCCGGGCACCTGACTTATCTGGGCGATGCATCCGTGGGGCGGGAAGCGAACATCGGCGCGGGCACGATCACTTGCAATTACGACGGCGTGGCCAAGTATGAAACCACGATCGGCAATCGCGTTTTTATCGGGAGTGATACCGCGCTGGTGGCGCCGGTGCGTATTGGCGATGGCGCGTACGTGGCGGCGGGGTCCACGATCACGGAAAATGTTCCAGCCGACGCGCTGGGAATCGCACGCGGACGGCAGACGATCAAGACTGGTTGGGCGGCGGCGCGGCGGCGCGAGCTGGCGCGGGCTGGGCGCGAAGCAGGGCGCAAGAAATCGAAACGCCGCGGTAAAGTCGTGCGTCGGGCGAAAGTGAAAGCGCGGCGACGAGTGAAAAGAAAAACCGTGAAGCGTTCGCGGCGTTAGGACTTCTTTGCAACCGTAAAATCGACACTTCAGTGGCTGAATCTTCGCTTTTCCCCATCTAGTGATTGCAATCTCCGACTTGCCGAGCCGCACATTTGGAGCGCCCGATGGCGCACCAGAGTGCGCCGCTACGAAGTCGAAACCTTGGCGTCGGCTGGGGGGCGGAAGCGCCAGTAGATGGTGTAGCGTTGGTCGAAGAGGCGGTAGAAGGGGCTTAGGGTGACGTCTTCAGGATGGCCAGCGCCTACGGTGCGGAAAGTTAAGGGCTCATTTCTCATGTTTACTGGTGCATTTCCTGACGCACCCGCTTGGGTGCTGATCGGTTTAATCCATTGCTCGAGGGTGTTGCGGTTGGCGACGAACTCGGGGACGGCAATCGTGGGGAAGCCGGCGTGGAGATATTTGTCGTCGGAGTAGATGTGTTGGGGGTCGAGATCTTCGGTGCCTAGTTCGCCGGCCAGGACCAGCGGGCCGTACATTATGGCGGCTACGTTTTGGTCGTCGGGAAGGGGCTGCAGGTGGAGGCGCATCGGGAGGCTCACTTCGACGACGTCGCCATCTTTCCAGGTGCGCTGGATTTTGGCGTACGTGGAGGACGCAAGTTTTTCGTTTGGCTGGAAACGATTGTCGTTGATTGTAATGGTGGCGTTATCGGCCCAGTACGGGATGCGCACGTTCAGCGTGAAGTTGGCGGGCGATTTCGTGCGGATTAGCAGGCGGGTGGCGGCTTCGTCTGGGAAGCGCGTTTCCTGACGGACGGTGACGCCCTTTTCGCGCCAGTTCACTTCGGAGGCGAAGAAGAGATTCACCCAGAACGACTGGGCGTCGTGGAAATAGAAACCCTCGCCTAGCTTCGAGAAATTTTCCAGGCCGGTGCCGCAGCAGCAGAAATAACCCTGGTGCGGGACGAAGTGAACTTTCCACTGGCCGGAGCGCGTGCCGAGAAAATAGAGTGGCGAGCCTTGCGCGGGGTTGGGCGTCGCAAGGATGTGATTGATGAACGCCCGCTCGTAGTAGTCGGCGTATTGCGGCGCGGCCTGCCAGGTGAAGAGATGGCTGGAGAGCTTGAGCATGTTGTAGGTGTTGCAGGTTTCCTGGGTCAGGTCGGTGAGCTCGGCGGAAAGAACGTCTGGCGGAGTGCGGAAATGTTCGCTGATGCTATTGCCGCCGGTGACGTAGCTGCGATGCAGAGCGACCTGTTGCCAGAAGAAGAGCGCGGCGTTTTGGTAGTAAGGGTCGCCGGTGAGTTCGAATTCGCGGGCGGCGCCGATGAATTTGGGGATTTGAGTGTTGGCGTGGACTCCGGTGAGAGCGTCGCGGCCTCGGGAGGCGGCGTCCATGACGGCGTGATGGTCGAAGCGTTTGGCGACGACGAGGTATTGCGGATTCCCCGTGGTGGCGGAGAGGTTGGCGAGAACTTCATTCACGCCGCCGAATTCGGTCTGCAGGGTACGCTGCATTTGATCTTCTGGAAGGCGGCCGGTGCGCCAGTCGGTCCATGCGGCCATGCGTTCGAGGATTTGCAGGGCTTGGGCGTTCTGGCAGTGCTCGTACATATCGAGCAGGCCGGCCATGATTTTGTGCAGCGCGTACCAGACGACTGCGGCGGGGCGGCCTTGTTCGAGATCGTCGAACGTGGATTCGGGGAAGGCGGAGAGATAGCCTTTGTCGCCTAGCTGGGCTTGGCATTTAGCTAGTTCCGCGACGATGTCATCTGCTTTCGTTTTGATGTGGGTGTCGTTGGTGGAGGCGTACATTTGGGCGCAGGCGGAAAGGTAGTGGCCGACGTAATGGCCGCGCCAGCCGTTGGTGGGAGATTCGCGATTGTAGAGCGGGTCGGCGTCAGATGGGAGGTTCGCGGTGATGCGGAAATTGTGGAGGAGACGATCGGAATCCAGGGCGAGCATGTAATCGAGGGTTTGGGCGCGCATGCGGAGGAGGTCGGGGTCTAGGATTTTGATGTCTTCCAGCGCGAAGGCAGTGGCGGCTGGGGTGGGGAGCGCGTGTTGATTCTGCGGATCGCTCGCTGCGGCAGCCGCGCTGGCATTGGTGAGCGGCGCGATTACTTTCTTGACTGCGTTGGCGGCGGCTATGGCGGTGGTGCCGTAGAGGATGTTGCGGAGAAAGTCGCGTCGGATCATTCGAGATTCCTTTCGAGCGAGCAGAGGAAGTCCAGGTGCGATTTCGCGACTTCCTTGCGGATTATACCTCTCGTCGAGCGATCAGGGCGCGGGGCTAAAACGCGGGCTGCGGCATATTTGGCGCGCGTGGTAAAATGAGTTAGAGGAGTGGCGATGAAATTTGGCGTGGTGCGATTTCCCGGGTCGAATTGCGATGAGGATGCGTTCCATGCGGTGGGCGCGATTGTGCGGCAGCCTGTGGAATTTATCTGGCACCAGTCGGAGGATGTGGCGGGTTGCGACGCGGTGATTTTACCTGGCGGATTTGCGTTTGGCGATTATTTGCGGACGGGGGCGATTGCGCGATTTTCACCGGTGATGAAAGCGGTGGAGCGGTTTGCGCGCGGGGGCGGGTTGGTGCTGGGGATTTGCAACGGATTTCAGATTTTGCTCGAAGCGGGGTTACTGCCTGGCGCGATGATGCGGAATCAGGGGCTGCGCTTTTTGTGCCGCCAGGTGCATGTTCAGGTGGAAGCGACGGATACGCCGTTTACTTTGGCTTCGACGCGGGGGCAAGTGCTCGAGATTCCCATTGCGCATATGGAGGGGAATTATTTTTGCGAACCGGCGGCGCTGGGGGAATTGGAGCGCAACAACCAGATTATTTTTCGCTACGTACGTGCGGATGGCGGCGCCGGCGCTGACGACCGCGAGGCCAATCCGAATGGGTCGTTGGGCGCGATCGCGGGAATCTGCAATCGCGAGCGCAATGTGCTGGGTTTGATGCCGCATCCGGAGCGCGCGGTCGAGGCTTCGCTGGGATCGGCGGATGGGTTGGTGGTGTTCCGGTCGCTAGTGGCCAGCTTGGCGGCTGACGCGGGTGCGCCGGCGCGTTCGCCGGGAGTGACTGCGGCGGTTCCGGCGTAGGGATTACTCTTCTTCGTTGTTATTTATTTATGCCCACAAAAAATGATTGATACTGAAATTAAGGTTACTCCGCAGATTGCGGCCGAGCACGGCCTCTCGCCTGAAGAATACGCGCGCACGCAGAAAATATTGGGTCGCGATCCTTCTTTTACGGAGCTGGGAATTTTCAGCGTGATGTGGAGCGAGCATTGCTCGTACAAATCATCGCGCGTGCATTTGAAGCGGCTCCCTACCCGTGGGACGCACGTGGTGCAGGGGCCCGGGGAAAATGCGGGCGTCGTGGATATCGGCGACGGGATGGTGGCGGTTTTTAAATTGAATCGCACAACCATCCGAGTTTTGTGGAGCCATTTCAGGGCGCGGCTACCGGAGTGGGCGGGATTTTGCGGGATATTTTTACGATGGGGGCGCGGCCGATTGCGGTGATGGATTCGCTGCGGTTTGGGCCGATTGCTCCGGGTCCTGGCGCGGCGGATGCGACTCGCGAAGAGATCGCGCGGAACCGGCATATTTTGGATGGGGTGATACGCGGGATCGGATTTTATGGGAATTGTTTTGGGGTGCCCACTGTGGGCGGCGAGGTAGTGTTTGAGCCTTGCTATGCGAACAATCCTTTGGTGAACGCGTTGGCGCTGGGAATTTGCCGGCGCGAGGAATTATTTTTTGCTAAGGCGCGCGGGGCTGGGAATCCGGTGATTTACGTGGGCGCGAAAACGGGGCGCGACGGAATTCATGGGGCGTCGCTGCTGGCGTCGGCGGAATTCAGCGAGGAATCGCAGCAGAAACGGCCGAACGTGCAGATGGGCGACCCGTTCATGGAGAAATTGCTGCTGGAAGCGTGCCTGGAAGCGATGCGCACGGGCGCGGTTGTGGCGATTCAGGATATGGGCGCCGCGGGGTTGACGAGTTCGAGCTCGGAGATGGCTTCGCGCGGGGGGTTGGGTATTGAGATCGATCTGGCCCGCGTGCCGCAGCGCGAGACGGGGATGACGCCGTACGAAATTATGTTGAGCGAATCGCAAGAGCGCATGTTGCTGGTGGCAGAGCGCGGGCGGGAGCGGGAAGTTTTCGATGTGTTCCACAAATGGGGATTGGACGCGGTGGAAATTGGGCGCGTGACGGAAGACGGGGCTTTGCGCGTGTTGAATCATGGCGAGGTGGCGGCTGCGATTCCGGCGCATGCGATCGCGGAGGAAGGGCCGCGGTATGAGCGGCCGATTGCTGCGCCAAGTGTGACGGCTCAGGCTGGTGCGGTTGCTGTTGCCGCGGCTTCTGTGCCGTTGGCTGCGATTGGCGCGGATTTGAGTGGGAATTTCTCGCGCTTGCTGGCTTCGCCCACGATTGCTTCGAAGCGTTGGATTACCCAGCAGTACGATTCGATGGTGCAGACGAATACGACGTTCGGTCCTGGGGCTGGTGATGCGGCGGTGCTGCGGCTGAAAGAATCGAAACGCGCGCTGGCACTTGCGACGGACGGAAACGGGCGCTGGGGATTTTTGGCGCCACGATTGGGCGCGATGCACGCGGTGGCCGAGGCGGCGCGGAATGTAGCTTGCAGCGGGGCTCGTCCTATTGCGGCTACGAACTGCTTGAATTTTGGGAATCCGGAGAAGCCGGAAGTGATGTGGCAGTTTAGCGAAGCGATTGACGGGATTGCGGAGGCTTGCCGAGTGCTCGAGACGCCGATCACTGGCGGGAACGTTAGTTTTTACAATGAGACTTTGGGGAAGGCGATTTATCCGACGCCTGTGCTGGGCGTGCTGGGGCTGATGGAGGACGCGGAGTGCGCATTGGGTTCGGGATTCGCGAGCGAAGGCGATGTGATTGTGTTGCTCGATGGCGTTACGGCGCCCCCTTCGATCCTGGCGCTGCCAGGATCTCAGGATGAGCTAAAGGGCGCCGCTACGAAAACCGAATTAGCTTCTAGCGAATACGCGAAGGCCATTCACGGGATGGTGACTGGATTGCCTCCGGCGATTGATTTGGCTGCCGAGAAACGGTTGATTGATTGTCTGGTGGCGCTGGCGGCGGAGCGCGCGGTGCGTTCGGCGCACGATGTGAGCGATGGCGGCCTCGCGGTTTCGGTGGCTGAGGCGTGTTTTGGGCGCGACGGGCTCTCGGCCGAGATTTCGATTGATGCTGCGGGCGCGGAAGATTTTGCGGAGGCTGCGCTGTTTGGCGAACGGGGAGCGCGGGCCGTGGTATCTGTTGCACCTGCTTCACTTGCTCGCGTGAATGAGATTGCGGCACAATACAAAGTGCGTGCGCAGCGTATCGGTACAGTCACTCGCGGCGAATTCCGCATCCAATACCAGGGCGCGGCTGTGATACAAGGCAGTATCGAATCGTTCCGGCGAGTGTGGAGCGAATCACTGCCAAAGGCCATCGAGCAGGCATGACGAATGGACTAGTCCATGGCGGCCGTTGGCTCGTAGCAGCAATTTTCGCTATCGAGGGCGTCACAACAGTCTGGAGTAGCTTTGTAACGCGCCTCATTGACGGTTTAAGCGATTTATCCTGGGGCGAGACTGGATCGTTTTTTCTGCTATACGCGCGCTCGATGTCATCCCTTACGCTGCTGCTTTGCGCATGGGGAATTTTCAACTGGCGCGTATGGGCTCGTTACGTAGCCCTTTTTCTTTCGGCCTTGGACTTCGTCGGCGCTGTGGCCGGATTGTATTTTGTGAGCTGGTCCAGAACTAACCTGGCTCTAGCTTTTGCGATAGTGCTAAATAGTGCGAATTTGATCTGGCTTTTGCTTCCTTCGGTGCGGGCGGAATATGCCCGAAAGGCGCTGACGGCGTGACGACAGCTATTCAACTCGGCGACGATCATTTTCACGATCACTGCGGCGTGTTCGGAATATTTGGGCACCCGGAAGCGGCGAAGATGTCTTACCTGGGGCTCTATGCGCTGCAGCATCGCGGGCAGGAATCGGCGGGAATCGCTTCCACCGACGGCACGCAGGTGCACGTCCACAAGTCGCTCGGATTGGTGCAGGAAATTTTCACGCCGGAGGTGATTGCGCGGCTTCCCGGCGACGCGTCGATCGGGCACACGCGTTATTCGACGGCGGGCGACAACGTCCTGATGAACGCGCAGCCGGTGGTGATTGATTGCAACAAAGGAAAGATCGCGCTGGGACACAACGGCAACCTGACTAACGCGATCGAGCTGCGCAAGAAGCTGGAACATCGCGGATCCATTTTTCAGACGACCAGCGACACTGAAGTGATTGTGCATTTGATCGCGCGGAGCCAGGCGCGGAACCTGACGGGCGCGATCGCGGATGCGTTGAACCAGGTGGAAGGCGCGTATTCGCTGCTGCTGCTGACGCGCGATGAGATCTATGCGATTCGCGATCCGCGGGGTTTCCGGCCGCTGTGCCTGGGAAGGCTGGATGGCGCGTGGGTCGCGGCTTCGGAAACTTGCGCGCTGGATTTGATTGATGCGGAATACGTGCGCGACGTGGAGCCGGGAGAAATGGTGCGGATTTCGCGCAGCGGCCTGGAGTCGCTCCATTTCGCGCCGGAAAAGCCGCTGCAGCAATGCGTTTTCGAGCACGTTTATTTTTCGCGGCCGGACAGCCTGGTTTTCGGCATGCCGGTGAACCGCACGCGCGAACGGCTGGGACGATTGCTGGCGAAAGAACATCCGGTGGAAGCGGACGTTGTGACGCCGGTGCCGGACTCGGGCGTCCCGGCGGCGATCGGATATTCGGCGGATTCGGGAATTCCGTTTCGCATGGCGCTGATTCGCAACCATTATATCGGGCGGACGTTCATCGAGCCGAGCCAGGCGATACGCGATTTTGGAGTGAAGCTAAAGCTGAACCCCGTACGTCGAATGTTGGAGGGGCAGCGCGTGATATTGGTGGACGATTCGATTGTGCGCGGGACGACCAGCCGGAAAATTGTGCGGCTGGTGCGCGACGCCGGCGCGACCGAAGTGCACGTGCGGATCAGCTGCCCGCCGACAATTTCGCCTTGTTATTACGGAGTGGATACGCCACGGCGCGAGGAATTGATCGCAGCGAATTATTCGGTGGAAGAGATACGGAAATATCTGGGAGCGGATTCGCTGGGATACGTTTCGCTTGAGGGACTGCGGCTGGCGATGGAGGATACGGACGACGCCAACCACAAGTTCTGCACATCGTGCTACACCGGCAGCTATCCGACGGAGCTGGTGCAACTGGAAGTGGAGGCTCATCGTGAAGGCTGACGTGGAAGAAGCCGTGGCCGCAGACCGGGAACGGGTGGAACGAGCGCGCGAGGAGCAGCAGCACGAGCACGCGACTACCAGTGACAAGGTGTGGCGCGAAGTGGTTTCGTGGTTTTGGGTGATCATGGCGTTCCTATTGATTGAGGGGACGCTGGTGCAAGCGCGGGTGATTCCCAGCGGCTCGATGGAAAACACCGTGCTGATCGGGGATCACTTGATCGTGAGCCGGTTTGGATACGATGCGGGGATTCCGTTCACGCCGTGGCATGTGCCGCTGTGGCGCGCGCCGAAGCCGCAGCAGATTACAGTGTTCCGCGCGCCGCTGGCGGATCAGGGATTTCCGGATTTTATCAAGCGCTGCATCGGAGTGCCGGGCGACCGCATAAAAATCGTTGAGGGGAAAGTGTTTGTGAATGGATCGGCTTGAATGAGCCTTACGCGATTCACAATCCGAACAACATCGATTCGCCTGTGGAGAATTTTCCGGCGCGAACTTCGGAGATGCCGTTCGCGGACAATCCTGAGTGGCGGAACGAGCTGGCGAAGCAGGTGCAGAACGGCGAGCTGGTGGTGCCCGCGGGCGAATATTTCATGATGGGCGATAACCGCGATAATTCGAACGACAGCCGCTACTGGGGATTCGTGCCACGGGAAAATATCATCGGAACTCCGGTGCTGATTTATATGTCCATCGAGGCTCCGGAAGATGTGTGGGAACCGGGGCACGTGGGCGAGCGGTTTGCGACTTATTTGAACGCCGTGATACATCCGGGAGAAATTCGCTGGAAGCGGTTGTTTCACATTTTCTGATTTTGATTCTGGTTCGCCAGATGATTCAAGCTTCAGGGAATTAGCCCGACTCCTTCAGGAAGCAGAAACCAACCATGCGCTATGCCGATGCCGGAGTAAATATTGCAGTCGCCGATGAAGCCAAGCGTCGGATTGCGGCCATGGCGCGAAAAACTTTTACGCGCGGAGTGCTGGCGCCCATCGGTGGATTTGGCGCGCTATTTCAACTGGACCGGAAGCGCTGGCGCGAGCCGATACTCGTCTCGAGCGCTGACGGGGTCGGCACAA
>JGI12635J15846_10004490_pt1 | contig 12032 bp, 8 predicted proteins | sample BlaSpr_A8_OM2_M2_FD_15846 | JGI IMG/M metagenome (IMG submission 15846) | reverse complement strand
CCGGGACAGTTGACGCAATTGCGTCATGTACTTGGGCTGGATTTGCCTCTTCACACCCAATATGGACACTACTTGTGGCAACTTGGGCGCGGTGATCTTGGGCAATCCTTCAAGTTTCAGGCGCCAGTGCGGCAGATTATCTTTGAACGTTACCCCGCAACGCTTCAACTTGCTTTCGTCGCGCTCGTTGTTTGCGCCGCGATTGCTATTCCCGCGGGAATGCTTGCCGCATACCGTCGCGGCAAAGCGGCGGACCGCGCCGTGGGCGTGTTCACTCTGTTTGGATTGGCTTTCCCCAATTTCGCTCTGGGACCGGTGTTGATCCTTCTCTTTTCCATTGAACTGGGGCTCTTGCCGGTTTCGGGGCGCGGCGGACCGCTCTATTACGTGCTGCCTGCTGCGACGCTGGGAGCGGCGCTGGCCGCGATTCTCACTCGCATGGTTCGCGGCTCCATGCTTGAAGAGCTTTCGAGCGACTACGTGCGCACCGCCAGAGCCAAGGGGCTTTCCACAAGCGTTGTCCTGCTGCGGCATGCCTTTCGGAACGCACTGATTCCCATCGTCACCATCCTGGGGCTGCAGTTTGGGACGCTCCTTGCCGGCACGATTGTGACCGAGACGATTTTTTCGTGGCCTGGCATCGGACGATTGACCGTTCAGGCTATCTCCGCGCGCGACTATCCCTTACTGCAAGGATGCATCCTGGTGATCGCGGTCTCCTATGTTGCGGTGAACCTGCTCACGGACCTGCTGTACGCCGTGATTGATCCCCGCGTGAGGTTGTCATGACCCTGGCGCGGGCGGCCCGGGAATTTCTAGCTCACAGTGTTCTGGCGCGGGTTGGATTCGCGGCAGCTGTCATTCTGTTACTGGCGGCGCTGTTTGCGCCATGGATTGCCCCCGCCGACCCCGCGACGCAGAATTTGCCGGCGAGACTCGCATCTCCATCTCGCGCGCACTGGATGGGAACGGACGAACTCGGCCGGGACATTTTGTCGCGCACCATTTATGGCGCGCGAATCTCGCTGCTCGTTTCCGTCTGCGTGGTTTGCGGTTGTGGATTCATCGGTTTGACGATGGGGATGATCGCAGGTTATGCCGGGGGCTGGTTCGATCGCTTCGTAAATCTTTTGTTGATCAATGCCTTTCTGTCGTTTCCAGGAATACTTCTTGCGATAGCGTTCGCGGCGTTTCTCGGTCCAGGCATCGGGAAAGTGATTCTGGCGCTGATTATCACGGGGTGGGCGGGGTACGCACGCCTGGCGCGCGCGCAAGTGCTGAAAGTGAAGGAGCTGGAATTCATACTCGCGGCGCGGTCGCTGGGTGCATCGCACACGCGCATAATGGCGAGACACCTGCTCCCAAACATTCTTCAACCCGTACTAATTCAGGCCACAATAGGAATGGCGGGGGCTATCCTTGCGGAATCCACTTTAAGCTTTCTCGGACTCGGAGTGCTCGCGCCCGTTCCGAGTTGGGGCGCCATGCTCAACGATGCTCGCGGCCACCTCTTCGATGCGCCGCACATGGTCGTGTTCCCCGCGTTGGCGGTAATGAGCGCGGTCCTATCGTTCAACCTGCTCGGCGATGCCTGGCGCGATTGGCTAGATCCGCGGACGCGCGCGCAGATGGCTGCACAGGAATTTTCCCGCTGAAATATTCTTGGGATGTAAAGAGTCAAATGTGCGTTTGAAGGACGGCAGGTCTCTACTTCGTGAGGATCACCGGCGTGCCGCGACCCAGATTCAAGGTGCGCGCCGCGTTCGCCTTGTTCACCGCTATCTCGAGATATCCACTCGAACCCAGATAGGCAATGGTCTCGCCGTTATTGCCGCGCGCAAATGTATCCACTAGTCGCGACACTTGATGGGTTCCCACTTGCAGCTTGAGCGCGCCACCGTTGAGCGCCGATTCCGGCAAATCTTCTGAGCGGAAATTCGTAATCAAATTGCCGAACGCGTCGGTCCGCAGCACGGCGCCTTTGACGGTTCCGTCCGACCCCTTGGGGCGGGGAATCGAGAACTTCTTGTAGTCGCTGATCTCATCTCCCATGCTGGGGGTCTGCCAACCCTTGGAGAGCCAGGAGGCGACGGGGGCGAAGATGTCTCGTCCATGAAACGTCTTGCTCACCGGCTGCATGTAGTAATGTTCGACATTCGCATGGCGGACTACAAGAGTGTCTTTCTCGCGCTCATAAATGACTGACAGCACGCCGTTGTCGGGTGCGATAAAATACTGATTCAGAGCGCTGACCAGCAGAGGCCGGCGCTCGGTGCCGACACCGGGGTCCACAACAACGACGTGGATTGTTTTTGGCGGAAAGTAGGAATACGCAGACCCGATAGCCAGAGCTCCGTCGAGCAGATCAAACGGCGTGACGTTGTGCGTGATGTCCACGATGGTTACATCGGGATTGATCTTCAGGATTACGCCCTTCAGCGTTCCGACCAGATGGTCGCTGGTGCCGTAGTCAGTTGTGAGCGTGATGATTGCGTTGGCCAATGGATTCTCTCAGATAGGATAATTTGCGCATGGCGCTGAGACGGAGCGGGGCAGTATTCCGCATCCTTTGACGCTAACGGAGACGCGCGCGCCCGTCAAGAATTCGCAGAGCGACTGCTGTGCAATCGCCAATGGTCTATTCGGCGGCCCTATCAGCAGCGAATCAGCCCACGCCCTGGTCCGGTGCGCAAGGATGCCAGTCCGGGTCAGGAAAGTGAGCCCGGCAATACCATTGACCGCAGCGCTCGCAATACTGCTGTGCGCTTTGGTCGCAGGGTTCATCTCCGCGCGAAACTGCCTGACAGAGTTGTTCCTTGGGTTTTACGGCTGTTGCGTTCATCGCATCCTCCCCGTCACGAAGGACGGTGCAGCAGGGAAGGTCACTCAGCGGGCGCGTTCCACTACGCCAACTTTGTCCACGCCGCTGCAGGCAATATACACCCGCCCGTCGGCCGTTGCCGCCATATTGCGCACCACGCCTCCACCCGAAGGAATGATGGCGCGAGCGAATTTTCCCGCCTTTGGATCGAACTGAATGATCGTGTTGGGTTTTACTCCGGATTCGCTGTACCAGATCATTCCCTCTGTGGTAATCGCGATGCCGTAAGGGCCTGAGTCGTGACCACCGGGAGAAGCCCACATTTTTACGGCGCCAGTAGTGGGATCGAGCCGGCCCAGATTTCCGCCCTTGAAATCCGTAAAATAGATCTTGTCGTCAGCAGAGATGGCCAAGCGGCGCGGCCGCGCTCCCTCTGGCAATTTGTACTCAGTGATCTCCATCGTCGCTGGATCGATCTTGCCCATTTTGTTTGTGCCGAGTTCGCAAAAGAACGGCACACCTTTGCTGTCGATCTGGATCCCATAAGGCAGGGCGCTTTCGGTTTGTACTTTCTTCAATTCGATCTTTCCCGTGCGTGGGTCTAGCCGGCCTATTGCGTTCCCGCCTTGCGCGGTGAACCACAGGATTCCACGGGCATCGAAGACCGCCGTATGAGGATCATCGACGGTTTCATCAGGCATCTTGAATTGCGTCACTTTTTCCGTGCGGGGATCAAGCTTTCCGATGTAGCCGCCGAAATTCGCCGTATACCAGATGTTCCCGTCTTTATCCGCCACCAGCCCGTGGGGGCCCGAGTTTTTCCCCTCAACGAGTGGATACTCTTTGAAAATGCCGGTGGCGGGATCGAGTCGCCCCAGCTTGTTGACCATCTGTTCCGTAAACCACAGCGCTCCATCCGGCCCAACGGCAGGATCATGCGGATGCGCGCCTTTCGTCGGAACGTCCCATTCGCGGATAGTGACTCTCAGTTCAGTGACTTCCGTTGCTGGCGCTGCCCCGCGCAATGCGAGAGCAACTCCCAGCCCCAGAATTGAGTTGCTTAAAATAAGCTGATTTATTCTTCTCACGTGTACCTCCCTGCGAGAATTCATGGAAGCGGTGAATTGACGTACATCTATTTCTTAACCTTGCGAAATGTACACTGCGCCCATCGCGACCGTACAGGCCCCTCTCCAAGTTGCTAGCTTAAGCTTCAGAGTGGGCCTCGTACAATGGCAGTGTAGAAGCTTTCCAAGTTTCCTATAGCAACTCCTGACTCGGCGGAGCGGCGCACTTATACACGGCGAGGCAGCGGCAAATAGGAAAGTGTCGGAAAAAGAAACGGCGTACTCCTTCACCCGCCGCGACAGGAGGGTAAGATTATGCCACTGAATCGGAATACGCTGCACGTGTGGTTACCAAAACCGCGATCCGTAACGCCAAGACGCTCTGATTGAAAACCAATGAGATCCCAAACAAATGCGCAGATGCGCGAGATTCGGTGAAAGCAGTCGATACACATCGCCCGTTCCAGATTCAACAGTACTTAGTCCGCTCCCATTTCTATATGTCTCCTCATCGATTTGGGCCCCAGGGAAAATATTGTTTAGGCTCGTTCGGATGGGGTATCTTCTGCGTGCCACCCCAGTATCGGTGCGGAGCTCTGCTCCTTAGCCATGGGAGTGCGGCAAGATCGAACGCAGCCATTTTTGGTCCTTTGAGCAATGATTTTTTTGGTCTCTAGATGACTGATCTTGTCGAACTACTTGAGGCATCCAAACAGCAAGAAAATGAGCCGTGGTTTGCGAGTGCCAATTGTCGTGTTGTTTACCCACTTCCCAAAACGGCCAGCCTTGTGTAATTACTTTCTGGGATTCGTATCCAACATCACGTGAGGTAAAAATGGGGCGCGCGCAGTCTCCAATACTGAATGACAACAAACTGAAGCTCGGTTTTTTCTCCGCGAACTGCTCCGGTGGCATGTCCGTGACCAAAGTGCCGGAGCGATGGGTGAACTCCTGGGAGAACAATATTCGCCTCGCACAGCTTGCCGACGACGCAGGGATTGAATTTTTGTTGCCAATCGCCCGCTGGATCGGCTACGGCGGAGAAACCGATTTCCACGGCAGTGTGCTGGAAACGCTGATTTGGGCGACCGGCCTTCTTGCCCACACCAGGCGGATCAATGTTTTTGCGACGGTGCATACGGCGTTTATTCATCCGGTGGTGGCCGCGAAGCAATTTGCTACGGCGGATCAGCTCAGTCACGGCCGGCTCGGCCTGAATGTTGTGGCCGGCTGGAACAAACCGGAGTACGACGCTTTCGGCATCGATTTGCCCGAGAAGCACGCGGACCGTTATGAGCTGGCGCAGGAATGGTTCGATCTCGTTTCTCGCATCTGGAACCATGAGGGCCCCTTCGAATGGAAGGGGAAGTATTACAAGGCAAAAGGTCTTTATGGCTTTCCGCGTCCTTTTGACGGCAACCCGCCGGTGATGAATGCGGCCGGGTCCGGCGAGGGCCGCGACTTTGCGGCACGCAACGCGGATTTTCTTTTCGCGATTTCGATTGACCTCGAGAAATCAAAGATGGAAGTGGAACAAATTAAGGAGAGAGCCGCGCGTCTGGGGCGGGATACCGGCGTATTCACGCTTTGCCACGTCGTTTGCAGGCCCACAAAGAAAGAAGCTGAGGAGTATTACCGCTATTATGCACAGGAGAATGCGGACTGGGACGCCGTCGACAACCTGATGCGTCTCCAGGGACTTCACGCCCAATCGTTTCCGCCCGAGGCGCTGCGCACCATGCGCGATCGGTTTGCGGCAGGACATGGCACGTATCCGCTGGTGGGCGATCCCGACACAATTGTGAAAGAAATGGAAAAAATCCCGGCCTCCGGATTTGCCGGCACAACTGTAAGTTTCGTCGATTATGTGAAGGAATTTCCCTATTTTCGCGACGAGGTTTTGCCCAGGCTGGAAAGAATTGGACTCCGGAAGAAATTCAAAGCCTGACCATAGGCAACGGAACCGTCTGCTGTTACAGAATACCGCTTCGCAAATGGGGACCGGTACCTAAGTGCTGATGGGCGAGCATTCAGGATCGAGATACGGACGATTGGCCCCGCGCAAGTCCGAGCGCGATGAAGCATAGGGCAGCAATCTCCAGGACAGATCCCGAAATCGCCAGAATTTTGGGCAGCGGTCCGTGACCAAAAGCCTGGAGCAAAACGCCCAGAGGGAAGATCCACGCCCCAGCAAGCATCCCCACCGCAAGCCAGATCTTCAGCTTCTCAGAGAATGACACTTGATCGAAGCAAAGACCGAGCACAATCAGCACCATGGCGAGGCCGATCCAATGGCCATGAACATCGACTTGGCGGTCGTAGACATACTTGGATTCCTGGTAGCGCGATATTGCAGCCGCAGACTCTGCGGTATCGCGCCGGGCAGCGCTGGAGAAGGCCGTTGAGAGAGAGACACCGATGTCTTCGAGTGCCTGGTGCTCCGCGAAGATGGCGTACCACATGCCATAGGCCATGCCGAAGACGGCCAAAGCAATCCCACCCGTGAGCAAGATGCGGCGCGCGCGCGTCATGGTTGAGTGCCTCCCGTGAGGGCAATGCCGGCCGCATCAACTTTGCCGGTATAGCGCAAGATGCCGATCCCCATGGCCAGGAGAGCGGCGATGACGAGAAGGCCGCCGATGTCCGCCAGGCCGCCCGCCAAAAGCCCGTAGCGTAGTTCGAGAAATACACAGACCGGGAGTATCAGCGAGCCGATGAGGAGAATCAGGGCCCAGCGGCGCTTCCAGGACTCGCGCAGATTTACATAAGGTTGAAAGAACGCCAGCAGCATGGCGAGCAAGCCAAATTCGATGCTGTGCGCGTGAGCGGCGATCTTGACGGCTTTATCGCCCTGTAACTGGCCGTAATCAGCGAGCGCCTCCTCGACACCTTGGGGACTGTCCGAAGCAGCGGCTGCGGTAATTTGCGAGAGATCGTGGAAATCCTGCGCTTCGTGGCGATAAAGGTCGAATGTGGCGTAGTAAGCGCCGCCGGCGAAACCGAGCAGAATCAGCAGCAGTCCGCCAGTCGCGAGAAGACAGCTTACGGAGCTCTGGTCCATCAGCAGATCTTTGACCGAGGTGGAAGAGGCCTGCGAACGAAAGTATTTCCATAGCCCCAAGAAGCAGGCGAGTGTGGCGACCAAGACCAACAGGCCGCCGAAATCGGCAAAGATGCTGGCCCAGCCGATGCTTTGCAAGGGACTGTAGGCGAGTCCGACGTAGTGGATCAAAAAAACTCCAATCGGAAGAAGCCATGAGCCCAGGACAAAAATCTGAGCGATGCGGCGCTTGGTCTCGGGAGAGAACGCCAGCCAGGGTTCCAGGATAGCGAGGAAGAGCGCCAGGTAGCCAAATCCAATCATGTGAACATGGGTATCGACCTGGGTGCCACGGTTTTCGAGAAACATCCCCACACTCTGAAAGTAAGTTTGCGCGGCTGCCGCGTCGCGATGGAGCGCGGCGTGAGCCGCTCCGGCCAGATTGGCACCCACGCGAGCGGCATTTTGATGCAAGACGAACACGGCGAAAATGTCGCCGAAGATCATTCCCGTAAGGATTAGCGCGATCCCTCCAAGCAGAAAGAGCCGGCGTGCTCCCATCGAAGGTAAGGAGACAGAGGAGGCAAGAGAATCGGGAGGATTAGGCGCGGTCATTGTTGTCATGCTTTCGAGTTTCTTATCGACTTCCAGCAGAACCGTCAAACGTTCAGGACGGCCTGGCAGCTTGCCAAGGCCCGACCGTCAACAACGACTGAGGAAGAGCGCCGGCTAGAAGGTGAACTTCAGAGCCAACTGGATCTGCCGTGGGTTGAATACGGCACGGGGCGATCCGTACAGTGGATTGGGTGAACCCTCACGGAAGCTGGAGGGCGTCGCCGGACAGCCGAAAGCCGTTGCATTGAATGGACAGAAGTCAGATGCGCCGTACACGGTATTAAAGAAGCGAATGTTGGTCGTGTTGAAGAGATTGAAAGCTTCCGCCAAGAGTTCAAGGTTGCGGCCTTCCTTGAACGGAATGGTGCGTCCGAGGCGGAAATCCACCGAGCGGAAGTTGTCACCCACGAATGTGTTGCGCGGTTCGATGCCAACCCGGTCGTTATTGCCAAAGATGTCGCCGTTGGCGTCGAAACCCGCGAACTTGGTAAACCGCGACGGCGACTGAATAGTCGCGATCATGCCGAATTGGAAATCTCTTGCGAACAGAGTCCAAGTCTTCGGTGTAGCAACAGTGCCATTCAATACCAAACGGTTTCGGATGTCATCCGAGGAAAGGGCGCGTTCCCCCCGGAAGTTCTGGCTGTCCTGCGGGATGAGCACAAAGCTCGGGTTCGGGCCGTTGTCAATTGATTTGGACCATGTATAGCTGACGCCATAGGAGAAGTTGTGTGATAGCCGTTTCGTGACGTTGACGAGCAAGCCGTCGTACTGCGAATCCCATCGCGAGGTAGCCTCAAAGTAAATGGCGATCGGAAAAGTGCGCACGCCGGGAGTAAATGGACACGCTGGAACGAAGGAACAATAGACGTTTTTCAATCCGCTGCGGCCTTGCGAATCATGGACGGCCACCTGGGCGGAAGGATTGGGCTGGTTCACATTGTAGAAGCTGCCGAGGTGAACGCCACGGATGTGCAACCCGCTGATACTGACAGAGGTGTCCTGCAGCGGTTCGAATTCCACGGCGACGCTGGCTTGAACGCCATAAGGATTCCTGTGATTCTGATCGAAACGCACCACCACGGAAGGACCGAAAAATCCGCAGTTGGCGATCGGCTGACATCCCGGGAAGCTGGTGAAGGGATCGGTAGTATTATCCGGATAAGCTCCATCCCGGATCAGGCCTTGCAAGCCGCTTGCGGTAATCGCCGGACCACTCGCAAATGCAAATAATTCGGTGGTGGCGTCGAGGCTGTTTTCGAACGGACGATTGGGATACTTGCCGATCACACCCCCGCACGACGGTTTTTGACAGGCAAGCAGCGGAGCGGGGATGATGCCGTGGAACAACCCAAATCCAGCGCGGACAACAACGTGATGTTTCGTGCCGAGGTTATAAGCCATTCCCAGCCGCGGATCGAAGTTTTTCCACTGCGTATTGAGCACTCCGCTTGGCCAGGTCTCCCACTCCCAGCGGATACCACCATTCAAGGTGAGGCGGTTCGTGGCGCGCCACTTGTCCTGTATAAATAATCCGTCGTACGTGTGATTCAGCGTCCCTTCGGCCTGATTGCGAATCGCGGGAGAAAAGCGAGTGCCTCTATAGACGGCGGTGCCCTCCGAGATGGTCTGCTCGTTGAAATTTGGCGTCTTAAAGCGCTCGAAAAAGATGACGTTTGGGTGCTGGCAGCCTGCGGGCCCGGGTCCCCCGGGATCGTTCACGGCGGAGACACACGGGGCTCCATTGACGCCGTCATTGCCTAGAAACGCGCCGAGGTTCGGGAAATCTGCTTCAAAGGGATAGAACAGCGGGAAGGATTCCGTGGTACGGACATAGTTGAAATTGCCGCCGAGAGTTATGCTATGCCGGTCGCGAGTGAAACTCAGATTGTCCACGAGTTCATATCGTGATTCGCGATAGAAATCAGGGTTTCCGCGATTGACACCCGCAGTAAATGTGTTCGAGAGCTCAAGGTGGGGCTGGGTCGAAACGGTGGGGAAATCAAAGGAACGGCGAGCAAATTGCATGCGCAGTTCGTTGACAACCCTCGGATTGATAACGGAGGCCAGTGTTCCGGCGACCGACTGGTCGCGGTAAAAGTTGTCCTTAAAAGCAGATGGCAAGTCGAAGCCGTCGTTCAGCGGCGACTGATTGAGAAGCCTGCCGTCATTGATAAAATAGCGGACGAACAAATTCTCTTTTTCACCGAAGCTGTGGTCGAAGCGGAGAAAACCGTTGTCACTGTCGTTGGTGCGGAGCACGCTGCCAAGATCAGGTTCGGCGGGCAGACCGTAAACGTTGGTCTTCAGCTCATTAATCGCGTGGATGTTCGTCAGAACGGCGGAGTTATAGAATGGAGATTCGCCGCGACGCTGGACTTCATAGTTACCGTAAATGAAAGACTTGTCCTTTTGGATCGGGCCCCCGATGGCCACACCAAATTGATTCTGTCGCAACGCGTGCGCGCCAGTCGCCTGCAGGAGATTGATAGCGTCCAGCTTGTTGTTGCGGAAGTATTCGTAGAGAATGCCGTGCCAGTCGTTGGTGCCGCTGCGGGTGATTATGTTGACGATGCCGGCACTGGCGCGGCCGAACTCGACGGAATAATCGGTATTGATAACGCGGAATTCCTGCACGGATTCTTGAGGAGGAGTGCCACGCTGGATACCGGAAGCAGTGGAGACGTCATCGGCCCCGTCCACCGCTATGAAATTGTAATGGATGTTTTGACCGGCGAAGGACAGCTTGGTGACGGGTTCCACGATGACGTCAGTGTTGCCTGAAGTGGTGTCGCCGATGGTGACAGCGGGAGACAGTAGCGCGAAGTCGATGAATTGCCGGCCGTTTACGGGAAGATTGACGATCTGGTTTTCCGTAATAACCGTGCTCACTTGCGTGCGGGTGGGCTCTGCTAGTTCCGATGTTGCCTCGACCTCAACCCTTTGTTCCACCTGCCCGGGAGAAAGGGAAAAATCGAGCGCAGCTGCTTGGCCAACCTGAAGTGTGATGTCCTTGGTCTGTTTACGGAAACCGGCGAATTCGACCGACATATTGTAGGCACCTGCGGGCAAGGCCGGGATGAGGTAGTCACCGGAATCAGAGCTCTGCGCAGATCGGCTCACGCCCGTCGCCTTGTTCAAAATCGTAATCATGGCCTTGGAAATGGTGCCGCCGGATGAATCCGTGATCCTACCCGATAAGGTTGCGGAAACTGCTTGACCACTCGATGCTCGGGGCGTCACGGCGAGACCAATGATCGCAATCAAAACCAAAAACAATCGCAGAATGCGCGGACACTTCGAATCGATCACAACTCACCCCCCAAAAGATTCATTCTTATTGACCTGCAGGCCAGACGCCGGATCGGCACCCCCTTCGGTCCGATTCCTCGCGGTATCAGACTCTGGCAGCCGTGGGCTACCAGCGAAATTGCGGAACAGCGGCGAGAAGCGAATCCCAACGAGACGGAGGTAACGATCACTTGGAGTGAGCGGGCTCGGATGAAATTTGGAGTCAGCGAAGTCACCTTCGGCTCCGCAAGACTCAAGAGCTCAATTGGACCTGACCGCATGAGCGAGCACCGCCTCGTGGCGAAAGGGTATAACTGCGCGATACAGTAAGCGGTAGGCCGAAACATGTCAAGAACAAAGGAGTGCAGTTGACTTGCTCAATTGTTGAACACTTGACACTGCTCGCCTTTGCGTTCAGAATTTCGCCCTGTCCAAGATCCCAGCAGGAGACGCATGGAACTCGCCCAAATCAGCCGAGTCTCAGTCGCCGACCAGGTTGCTTCCATCCTGCGCCAAAGAATCCTGGATGGGGAGTTGCGTCCGGGGACGGCTTTGCAAGAAATCTCCACTGCCGCCTCACTTGGTGTTTCCAGAAATACTGTGCGCGAGGCGACGCGCATTCTGTCTCTTGAGGGATTGCTCAAGCGCAGCGCTCATCGCGGCGTAAAGGTGGCGCAGCTTTCTCTGCAGGATGTTACCGAAATATACCAACTCAGGCATTTGATGGAAATCTCCGGCGTGCTGGCCGCAAAACCGGACTGCCCGGATGTCTTTGCGGAACTGCGCAATTCGCTGGAGGGATACGAACGGGCATGCGAGGAAGCCGATTGGATCCGCGCGGTGCGGTTTGATCTGCAATTTCACACCTTGCTGATCCGTTTTCATCGCAATCGCCGGCTGGAATCGTTCTATCAAAAGTTGATTGGCGAGTTGCGAATGGGCATGGTGCTGGTCGATCGTAAACATGATGATCCTGGACGTCTGGCTCCGGTGCATCGCGAGATCTTCGATCTCTTAACTGCCGGTCGGCTGGACGAATGCGCGGAATTGGTCACCCAGCACCTGACCGACTCCGAATCTCGTTTGACCAACATTATGGATTTAAAGGTGTATGGGGCGAGCCGCAAGTAAGCCCGAGCTCCATGGAATCTGTTTCGCGCGAGCAAAGGCATAGGGTCGTGCTGAGTGCGGCCGCCGC
>JGI12635J15846_10004489_pt1 | contig 12032 bp, 12 predicted proteins | sample BlaSpr_A8_OM2_M2_FD_15846 | JGI IMG/M metagenome (IMG submission 15846) | reverse complement strand
GAAGGTACAAGACCCGGTGAGTCGTTAAATGCCAAGACATCCTGGCTTTTCCTGTTTATGTCGCTTGACAAATGCTTACCCCTAGCGTATAAGTAGTTTCAGGTAACACTGTCTCTTATATTCTGCGGCGCCAGCATCCTGCTGGCGTTTTTGCTTTCTGGAGTCCTTTCTTGAACCCTAAGTCTCCTTTGCAACACTTACGAGAAGCTACGAGAAGATCGCCACTTTGCACAATTATGGTGCAAACAAGTCCTTTAGAAACAAAATTTGCAGAACTGTATCAAAACAAATGACTTTAAGTGTCTTTAGAATGAACACTTACGCAAAACCGGGGGAGGGGGTTAACTCAAGACCGGCCGGGCACCCTGGTTCGCAACTGAGACGAGAAATCCCAAAAACGAACACTCTCGCTCCGAAATTCGCGGCGGCGTACCATCTAAGCGCAACCAATTGAATGATTTAAAGGCGTACAGTCGCAGGCACTCCGAATGCGCAGCACACTTATGCATCCCTGAATGGAGTCAACCCTGTGCTCAATTTCTGGAAAGACATCCAGTATGCCTTCCGCACCCTAACGAAGAACCCCGGCTTCGCCTTCATCGGCATCGTCACCCTCGCCCTCGGCATGGCCGCCAATACCACTATCTTCAGCGTAGTCAACGGGCTTCTCCTGCGTCCCCTTCCGGTGCCCCATCCCGAGCAGGTTACGGTCCTCGCCCTGCAGCAATCTGGAACTCCCGAACTTCAGAGCTTTTCCTATCCAGACTTCCTGGATCTTCGCAGTCAATCCGATTCGATTGGCGATCTCTTCGCTTACCGAACCTCCCTCGCGGGACTCACCGTGGATAAAAAGGGCGACCACTGCATCATAAGCCGCGTCTCGAATAACTACTTTTCCGTCTTGGGGATCGCTCCGGCGGCTGGCCGCCTCATTCTTCCCACGGAAGGGATCTCTCCCGGAGCGGATCCCATCGTCGTTCTTGGTTATTCCTACTGGCAAAAGCGATTTGCCAGCGATCCAAGCGTCATCGGGAAACACGTTGAGGTGAATGGCCATCCAGCGACCATCGTCGGCGTCACACCCAAAGGATTTTACGGCACTTATGCGATGCTCAATATGGATGCCTACGTTCCCCTCAGCGCCGCTTTCACGGACGAAGTCGGCACTCCGGTGACCGACATGTGGACTAAGCGCGAACTGCGCAGCCTGACCGTGCTCGGGAGGCTCAAGCCCGGCGTGGACATCAAACAAGCCCAGGCCTCTCTCAACGTCACCGCCAAGCGCATTGCCGAACAGCACCCTGACACAGACAAGGACATCTCCGTCCGGGTCTATCTGGAAAAGCTGGCGCGCCCTGAACCTGATAACGAAAATACTTTGCCCACGGTTGCGTTTATCTTCATTGCGCTTTCTTCGCTGGTGCTTCTTGTCGCGTGCTTCAACGTCGCTAATGTTCTCCTGGTTCGTGCTACGGTGCGGCAGCGCGAGATGGCCATCCGCGCAGCCNTTGGTGCGGGACGCGGCCGCCTCGTCCGCCAATATCTCACGGAGAGTTTGCTGCTCGCGTTTCTCGGTGGCGGCGCCGGGCTCCTGCTTGCCTCCTGGGCCTCGGGATTTCTCAGTTCTCTCTCTCTTGGCACGAGTCTCCCCGTGCAGTTCGACTTCCGTCCCGATGGCCGTGTGTATCTCTTTGCGTTAACGGCCGTGCTCCTCACAGGCCTGATCGTTGGGATTGTGCCCGCGCTGCGCATCGCGCGAACCGATGTCAGTTCTGTGCTCCATGAAGGCGGTCGTGGTTCCTCCGATGGCCCCCGACGTCAATTTACGCGCAACACTTTAGTCGCCGCCCAGGTTGCCGGCTCGCTGGTGCTGCTGATTGTCGCAGGACTCTTCATCCGGAGTCTTGGTAAGGCCCAGAGCATAAATCTCGGTTTCGATCCCGATCAGGTCTTGAATCTCTCCACCGATGTGGGTGGACTCGGCTATTCGGAAGCGCGCGGCAGGGAATTTTATCGTGATCTTGAAGCCCGCATCCGTACTCTGCCCGGCGTGGTCTCAGAGGCGCAGGCATTCACCGTGCCCCTGGGTTACATCAGCGCGGCGGACCGCGTGAGCATTCCGCAACATCCTGTCGAGCCCGGGAAACAGGCTCCCAGTGTCGGCAACAATTCCGTTACACCAGGCTATTTCCAGACTCTGCGGATTCCCTTGCTCCGCGGCCGGGATTTCACCGACGCGGACAGCGCAACAGCGCCACGGGTCGCTGTCATCTCCGAAGCGATGGCCAATAAGTTCTGGCCGAACGAAGACGCTCTCGGCAAACGCTTCGATATCAAAGACAATCCGGCGAAACCTATTGAAGTCATCGGAGTGGTTCAGGACGCCAAGTATCGCGATGTCACCGAAGCGCCTCAACCTTATTTTTATTTACCGCTCAGCCAAAGTTATATGCCGTTGCGCACCATCCACGTTCGCACTTCCGTTCCTCCGGAAACCCTGGCGGTCCAGATCGAAGAGCAGATCCGCGAGTTGGCTCCGGGTCTTGCGGTCAGTGAAGTGCAAAACATGCGGCAGGCTCTTCAGGGAGCAAATGGTTTTTTCTTCTATAGTTTTGGCGCGCAGTTGACCGCGGTCATGGGTCTTCTCGGATTGATTCTTGCCGTGGTCGGAATCTATAGTGTCGTCTCTTACGCTGCCGCTCAGCGCACGCAGGAGATCGGCATTCGCATCGCCATGGGCGCATCTCCTCGCGGCATCTTGAAAATGGTCTTACGGCAGGGACTAGGCGTGGTCGGCATCGGCCTGGCCCTCGGCTTAGTTATTGCGCTGGCTGGCACGCGCTTGATGAGCGGCCTCATCGTGGGCATCAAACCCAGCGACCCGCTCACGTTTGCAGTCGTGGTCCTGCTGCTCACGGCAATTGCTCTCTTCGCTTGCTGGGTTCCTGCGCGCCGCGCCACGCGCATTGATCCCCTTGTAGCTCTGCGCCACGAGTAACCGCTTTCAGAGCCAGCAGAGTCCTCAGCTGTGGATTTAAGGAAGCGGATCATGGCTGCAAATCCACGCCACGCATCTACGAGGTGAATTAATGCAACGCGTCGAGGGCGCTCTGCAACCCGGCGGCGATTCTTATGACCGGGCCGCTCATAAATGTCGGACTCTGCTCGTTCATCCATTTCGCCTGCGGCGCGTAGAGAATCGCCTCATCCCAGAAGAACCCCTTCTGCATGCAGCAAGAGGGCTTCAGCTGGCCCGGCTTTTCTTTTGCGATTCGATTGAGCTCCTGCGCAACAAGGTGATTTGGATCCCAGAACTGTCTCGCGCGCGTAACTGAAATTCGCCGAAGCGTGCTCCAGCTTGGCGCGCGCCAGTCCGTGGCCAGGATTGGTTCCCACACCACCAGCACTCGGAGCTTGGGGTCCGAATTATGCTTCAGAATCTGTTGGGTTGCGGAGGCCCCCCGCAGACAGGTCGTTCAGGTAGGAGACAACAATAAAACCAGGCGAGGACCATCCGCTGCTTTGTCGAACGAGTTTTCAAACTCTGAAAAATTACTCTGGGTAAGCGTTGCGAGCGGTTCCTGACCAGGTGGCACCGCCGATCCCATCCAAAGGTACGCCGCACCAGCAAACAACGCCGCCAGCAAAAGGCCAGCGGCAACGGACTTTCCCTTCACTTAGAAGCTCCCAAAAATCGATCCGCAATGAATCCGGCAATCTCCTGCGGAAAAAAGATCATTCCAACAACGAGCGCCAGCGCCGACCACAGCATGACCTCGCTCAGATAGCTACGCTTAGCCGCACACTGCTTCGCTCGCCGCTGTTGCCAGAAACCGACACCCAGCAAAACGATGGACATTCCGAGCAGCCACGGCCGCAATGTCTGAAAAACCGCGCTCGCGCCCGCGGTGCCCAACGCCGCCGCAAATCCCAGCGGCAAGCAACACCCCATCGTCGCCAGCGAACTCACAATCGCTCCAAGCGACGCCGAGATGACCGATCTCTGCTTCACACGCTTTCTCCCTCGCGTGCTTTTCGCACGGCGCGCCGAATCATCTCGATTGGCGGAACGCCGGCCTCTTGAGACCCTGGATAAATGCGGCACGCCAGCGCGTGCAACTCCTGCTCCTGCGATTCCCCGGCAACGTCCCGACCATTGATTCGGATCGTCGGAGAGCCGCGAAACTTGAATTCTTTAGCCGCACTCGAATTCCTCACCGCAACCTCATAAATTTCCTCTACGATGCCTTCCGCTAACAAGACATTTCTAAGTTCCTGAACAGCTCGTGGATGATGAGGGCAATCCGGGATGTAGAGAACTTCCACTTTCACCTGGCAATCTCCACTTCTCTCGATTTCTTGACTTTTAAGAGCGGACAGTGCGCGCGCCGCTTGCGTAATTCTCGATCGCAATTCCGAAGGGCTGAACGCAATTCGTGTTGCAGCCTTTGTAAGTCCGCGACTTTCACGCGCACGGAAGCAAGTTTCTTCTCCAACCGGCGCCGCACGGTGAAGCAAGCCTGCAATTTGCTTCGCCGCAGTCCCAGAAGGTCGCGGATCTCCTCAAGCGTGAACCCGAGCCCTTGCACGCGGCGGATGAAAAGTAAGGTCTCGACATCGCTGTTCCCATATTGACGGAAACCACCGCTTGTTCTCGGTGCTAGCGGCAAGAGGGAGCTGCGCTCATAAAAACGAATCGCATCGGCGCTGACACCGATCCTTTTTGCAACTGTCCCAATTTGCATCCGGCCTGCTCCTCTCCCTCGAATCTACACTCTGGAGTATAGTCCAGGGTCAAGAAGCAAAGCTCTTCAGCCTGAGATTTCTACAATTGGAATTATAGGCGAGCTAGCCCAGGGTGCGGTGCACGTGCGCGGCAATTTCTTCGCTCGCCGCCGTGCCGCTCGCCATGCCAAGCGCGCGATAGTTTTCGAAGTGGTCTTCGTCAAACCACTGATTCGCGGTTGTGTCGTGCGGGAAACACTTGTCCTTCCTGGCGAAAGCCAGTACGTCGCCTGGGTCCCCCTCTACAAGCGCCGGCTTCAAATAAATGATCGTTCCGTCGTCTTCGGGCGCATCAGGGTTGTAGCGGATCTTTCCCACTGCAAAGTGGGCCTTGGACCCGCTTGTCCCGCAATCGCCGGGGACTGCTTGGGGCTTGATCGCCTCAAGTCCCTCCAAAACGATCTCCACCCCGAAGTCGGTCCGGCACCGTTCGATGGCGTTGTGCAGATCGGCAAAGGCGTACGCCGAATCGCAAGAAGCGTCACCGGCGATGATTAATTTGCACCGCCGCCTCACCAGTTCGTACACCGCCAGATTTTCAAAATGACCGCCGTCAGAAAGATAGACGTACTTGCTGTCGTCATTCGTCGCGCCCAGGAGTTCCTGCAGCAGACAGGCGAATCCGACGAGCGGGCTTCCGTTCTTCCAGCCTTTGCCCCGCGGATTTCCGATCCACCAGCCAAGACGCACGTCGAACAACGTCATCAAGAACGCCAGAGCTGGTTCGGAATAGGAACCCATGTTGGGGCTTGCCGCGGCGCCGGAAATCGCTACAGCCGTTCCCATCGTCACACCGTGTTTGAATCCCGGCAGCTTACACGCCAGTTTTTCCGTCGGCGCATAAATGGCATCCCAGTCCCGCTTGTCTTGAAGCGGCCGCGTAAATCCTCCATGGATCGGCGTCAGCGCAAAGGAACGGGCTTTTCGCGTCTGTAGTGCGAGTTCCCTGCCCCGCACGACGTTTAAGCTGGTATTCAAAATCGGCAGCGGCCGCGCGTCTTTGGGATCGTTCGAGCCAGCAGGAATTTTCAGGCTGCCGAGAGGAAAATTGTCTGCTTCCGAAAATCCCGTGAACGGCTGTGCATTCCGCCCCGGTACCGTCGCGCCCAGATAACACCTCACCAACCGGTTGCGGTACAGGTAATGGATGGAAAATTCGTTGATGTCCACTCGCCAGGAGACGAACAAAGCCGCGCCAAAAAATATCAGGCATAGGAGTGGAACTCCAATACCGAAGTCCAGATCGCTTGGCATCGCCAGCGTTGGCCAATCCAGACCCTTTGCCCAGTTCGCTGCAAACGATGCGAAGATCGAGAGGCCGAGGAGCAAACCTAGGATGAAAATGTACGGCGTAAGTTTTGCCGCCAGCACCAGGATCTTCTTCATCAGCGAGGCGTCGGGATTCCATTTGCCGGTTTTTTCACTCTTGCCAAAAAACACACCGTAGACCGTCGAAAGGATCCACATGAGCACGGCGGTCGAGGTCGTGCGATGAGCGCCGCCATGCTCCCAGGCCAATATGCGTCCTAACGCCGGCGGAAAGTAAACTGCAATCAAGAACAGCCCGAGCCACAAAAACGCAAAGAGCAGGAGCCAGCCGCCCAACCGCCCCCACCACTCGCGGTGCGCGTCGCTCATCCCGCGTCCCATCAGCCCGATATGAATCACACCAGCGATCAGCATGATGAGGATGGACACGGGCGTTCCAAACGTCATGTTATGCCAGTTGCCGTAGGTAAGTTTGTCCGTCGCTCCTGGGGGAATTAGGAGATGGCCAAGGGGCACAAAGAGATAGCCAATCAAGACCCCCGTCACCGCCGCGGTAAGCATCACCAGCCCGCTAACTGGCCCGGTGCCTCCCCCGCGTCGCTTCTTGAAATGTACGATTCGCCTTACAAGGCAGGCCCCCGTCCACATGCTGAAATAGAGACCTATTCCCATTAGGGGCGCGCGAAACATAGGTTTGTCGAGGATTCCCCAGTCTGACAGGAACAGGCTGCAGCCATAGGTGAACAACGCGGAAGACACCAGCAACGGGGCGATGATAAACACATGGACCGCCCAGGAATTCGCGTACCACGGGTCTCTTTTTCCTTCATGGGGGTCCACTGTTTCCAGGTTCAGCCCCATGAAAACCACAGCCACAAGCCCAAAAATGAGTCCCAGTGCGAGCGCGAAATACTCCGATCTCATATACGGTTGAAGCGGGTAGAAAGGTCCTGCTTGGGACAATTCCTCGAGGTCTTCGAGCGTGTGCAGGAGAAATACAATCGTCCTGGGCACAAGCAGCAACGAAAGTAGCGCCAGCACCAGAATGATTTGGTTCAGTAGCGTGTTTCGCAGGTAGCTCGCGGCAAACGCCAGAAAATCCGCTCGCAGCAATCCCTTCCGCGGCGTCAGGTAGTTGCTGTAATCGCGCAAAAAATGCACTTCGGGAGGGTCGCTTGCTTCTTCGGGCATCTTCGGTGGCGTTGACAGTCGCCGCTCGATCTCCTGGATTCCAATGCCCTGATGGTGCATCCACCCCATCAGCCAGCCGCCGATATAGCCGCCGCCGGAGACCGTGGAAACGTAATCCATCGATCGCAGCAACTTCTTTCTCGCCAGGGCTTGTAGCACTCCCAGGTTGAAGGTCGCGCTGCGGATACCCCCGCCTGAAAATGCCAAGCCGATCAGGCTCTTTTGAGCAGCAGGGCGCTGCGGGTTTTCCCCAAGGCGCAGGTTNCGAGACGTTTCCACCTGCTGCAACTCCTGTTCGAGAACGTCTCGGATGGATGGTGGCGTCATCTCTTCTCGCACCTCGAGGGCACTGAACTACCCGCAACNCTTTTCATGCCTAGTTGGAACCCCAAGAGTAGTGCGCCGCTCCCTCATTGCGTTTCATCCCATGGGAATTTGTTTTCCAGTTAACCTTATGGGACTAGTCCCAGCACGGAGGAAAATTCTTCTGGTCTCCCATTGCACCGGAGGAACCAAGCCCCCAATTTCTGTGCCGGACTGGCACTCTTCCGGTTAACCTTGCCTTAAGTACTGCTTCCCTCGATGAGTGCATATCGTGTCCTACGAACACTTGCGCCGCAGCAGCCGCATCCCCAAAGACCTCGCTATCCTTTTGACCGGAAGCGACATGGATGGCAAAGGCTTCTCGGAAATGACCAAAACCGTCCTGCTCAGCCGCCACGGCGCTGGCATCATTTCCACTTATAAGCTCTCCGCCGAGCAAGAAATCATCGTCCGCTATCTCGACACCAACAAAGAAGCTCTCGTTCGCGTTGTCGGCCGCATCGGTTCGGAAGGCGAAATCTACACTTACGGCGTGGCTTTTGTGGATCACTCCAATATCGACTTTTGGGGCGTCGACTTTGCCCCCCTCTCCGAAAAGGAAAAGGAAGCTCGCCGTGTGCACCTCGAATGCGGCAGTTGCAAAGAACGCGAAACCGTCGAGCATAGCGACGTGGAATCAGACGTTCTAGTTATCAACGAGGGCATCGTCCGTTTTTGCAAACAGTGTGGAGATTCGACGCTCTGGAAGCGCGCTTCCGAGGTTCCCGAAGAGCAGCCAGTCCTCGTAGCCGCCGGGCCAGTCGCCAGCGTTTCCTCGTCCGCAGAAGCGACCATCGCCACCACGCAAGCTCCCCGAAGCCCGCAGGCTTCGCCAAGCATGCCGACTCCGTCATCAGACCTGCAATCTTCTCAAAGTGGGCAAAGTCCCTCGGCATATGGTGCGCCTTCGGAGCGCAAACCTACCGCGCCCCTCGACAACCGGCGCAAACACCCTCGCACCAAGGTCAATTACAAAGCCTGCATTCGCCGGTCTGGCTCTACCGACGAAATCGTCACCTGCGAAGACATGTCCAAAGGAGGTCTCTGTTTCAAGAGCCGTAAAAGGCATTTTGCGCGCACCGCCATCGAAGTCGCTGTTCCCTACTCGCCCGGTGGCAATGCTATCTTCGTGCCTGCGGAAATCGCCTGGGTCGTCGAAATCACCAAAGACAAGCTCTACAAGTGTGGCGTCGCCTACCGCCTCACCTCCCGTCCCTCCTAACTCCGCGCCAAATCGATAAGCTTGCATACCGGCCCGCATAGCCCTAAGAAACTGCTTGACACGTTATACTGTGTATCGTACAGTGTGCGTCGCACACTATATGGCACCCGGTAACTCTAACCACGACCTCTTCGAAAACCTTCGCCTGGAGCTCCGTCGCGGCTCCCTCATCCTCGCCGTAATGGCCTCCTTACAAACAGAGCAGTACGGTTACACCCTCCGGAAGGCCCTCACCGACCACGGCATGCCCATCGATGAGGGCACCTTGTATCCACTCCTTCGCCGCCTCGAAACCCAGGGCCTACTTGTTAGCGAGTGGCGCGAAGAAGACAAGCGGAACAAACGGTTTTACCGCCTTTCCGAAGACGGCAAAGCCATCTTCAAGCAGCTGCTCGCCGAATGGCAGAGCATGAATTCTTCGTTGAACGGGATTCTTTAGGAGCGCGTGATGGAAATCCTCGATAGCTATTTGCGGGCCGTGAAGCGCTATCTGCCGCGAGCGCAAAGCAACGACATCATCAAGGAACTCTCCGAAGACCTGCGCGCGCAATTAGATGAGAAACAAGCCGCCACCGGCCGCCCGCTAAATGACGAAGAAATGATGGCCTTCTTCAAACTACATGGCGACCCAATGACCGTTGCTCGCCGTTACCGCCAGGACAATCGAAGCCTTTCTCTCGGATGGGAGCTGATTGGTCCCGAACTCTTTCCGATGTATTTAATTCTGCTCACCGTAAATCTGACGATCACTATCGCAGCCGTGACCATCATCTCGCTGATCATGCATGCACCGCTCAATGTGGACGCTTTCATCGTCCCGGTCTTGGCTCAGATTATTTGTCTAACCGTTGTATTCACGCTGTTGAATCTCGTCCGGCGCAAGTACCCGCAACCCTGGTATTACCCGCCCGCCGAGTTGGCGCCCATGCTGCCGGTCAGCCGCTGGTACTCCATCGCAGGTTTGGTCATGTGGACCCCCGTAATAGCATGGTGGCTGGCACTTCCGCATTTTCCTCAGCTGATTTTGGGTTCATCCGCTGCGCATTTGAAGCTGGCTCCGACCTGGCACAGATTTTACGTGCCAATACTGCTGCTTCTGGTGGCCTCCGTCGCCCAGCGGGTCATCAGCCTTTTCCGTCCGAACTGGACTTGGCTTATTCCAGTAACGCGTTTGGTTATCAACGGCGCTGGCGTGCCGATCCTGTACGGACTGATGTTCAAAAGCGGCGCCTTGGTTGTCGTCGCCGATGGAGTACAAAACGCCGCGCAATACCAGCACCTCGCCGAAAACGTCAACGGCACGCTCCGCTGGGGCATCCTTGGCCCGTGGCTGTGGTTCTACATGGGCATCAGCGCAATTATTTACGGGTACTACTGCATTCCGCACCTGCGGCGGCTGATTCGGCGCACGCGCGGTCAGGCGCTATCGGCTGTCGTTTAGGCGGACCGTTCTTTCGAGAGGATCGAGCATCATGAGGACTTTTTTCTTTCTTCTGAATCTGTTGACCGATCGCGACGCTATTCGCAGCGCCCTCCATTCCTGCTTCACCGCCGCCCTGGTCAGCGTTGCTGTTCTCTTTTTGCTGGGTACTTACCAGGTGATTCGTCGGTCGTGCCTGCGCCGCAACAGGGCGGCGCCGTCACGCACCCAAAGATTCCAAGAAAGTTGGGAGGAAACAAAATCATGAGCAACGAATTCTGGGCGGAACTTTCGGGAGTCAAAAAACGTTTCGGAAAGACCTTAGCTCTCGACGGTCTCGATTTGCAAGTACGGCCGGGCGAACTCTTCTCCGTGCTCGGTCCGAACGGTGCGGGCAAATCTACCGCTATTTCCTTGTTACTGGGGCTTCTGCGGCCCGACGCCGGCGCAGCGTGCCTGTTTGGCCTCTCCCCGCTACTGGTTCAGCCACGGCGCCAGGTCGGCGTCATGATGCAGGAAGTCACGCTCGCGCCCGAGCTTCGCGTTCGCGAGCATGTAGCTCTTGTTGCCAGCTACTATCCTCAGCCTTTCACACCGGCCGAGGCCATGGAGCTAACCAACATCTCGTCACTTGCCTCTCGTCCCTACGGAAAACTCTCCGCGGGCCAAAAGCGCCAAGTGCAGTTCACGATGGCGGTTTGCGGACGCCCCAAGCTCCTTTTCCTCGATGAACCAAGCGTCGGACTCGATGTCCGCGCTCGCGAAACGATGTGGACCACGCTGCGTCAACTTGTACGCAACGGCTCCTCCATCGTTCTTACCACCCACTATCTCGAAGAAGCGGAATCCCTCTCCAACCGCGTCGCCGTTCTCAACAAAGGCCGTCTCATTGCCTCGGGCACCGTCAACGAAATCCGCGCNCTCGTTGTTCGCAAGCACATCACATGTTCGACCGTGCTGGCCGCCGAGCAAATTGCTACCTGGCCGGATGTCGAGAGCGTCANGCGCGATCAGCAGCGNCTGCAAATCAGCACGAGCAATNCCGAGGCGGTCGTGCGCCGCTTGCTGGCCGCCGATTCGAATCTGCAAGAACTGGAAGTCCGNCGCGCNGGGCTTGCCGAAGCTTTCACGGAACTCACTCAGGAGGCCGCATGATGAATGCCACGTCGTTCGAAAACCCAAACTCGTTCGAGAGCCCCAAGCCGTTCGTTACACCCAAGTCATTCCATAACTTTGACGAATCGCCACTTTCGGCCGTGATGTCCACCGGCCGCCTGCTGCGCGCGTATCTCACGGAAGCGAAATTCGAATCCCTGCGTATGTTTCGGGTGCTGGGCTTCTCCCTGCCATTCTTGGTTCTGCCTGCCGCTTTGTATCTACTGTTCGGAGTTGTTCTTTTCGGGGATGCCGTTCGAAACGACCCAGCCGCGGGAAAGTTTCTCTTCACGGCGTTCTCTGTCTTCGGCGTAATGGGTCCGGGAATGTTCGGCTTCGGCGCCACTGTGGCCACGGAACGGGAGCAAGGTCTGCTCACCCTCAAGCGCGCATTGCCCGCGCCTCCCGGGTCTTACCTGCTCGCCAAACTGCTCATGACCATGCTCTTCGCCCTGATCGTCATGGCCACCATGATCCCCGCAGCTCTGCTGCTCGGCCATCTGCCGCTGACGTTCGCTCAATGTGCGAGCGTTACGGCCGTCAATATCCTCGGCTCACTGCCATTTTGCGCCATCGGCCTGTTCATAGGGACGCGCGCCTCCGGCAAAGCCTCCATCGCCTTCGTGA
>JGI12635J15846_10004486_pt1 | contig 12036 bp, 6 predicted proteins | sample BlaSpr_A8_OM2_M2_FD_15846 | JGI IMG/M metagenome (IMG submission 15846) | reverse complement strand
ATTGGCCGCAGCGACGCGGTGAAAGCGGTGATGAAGAAAGTGGCCAAGGTCGCTCCCAGCGACGCAACGGTGCTGCTGCTAGGCGAAACCGGTACCGGAAAGGAATTGATGGCGCGAGCTGTTCACCGCCTCAGCGGCCGGCAAGCCAACAGCTTCATCAAGCTGAACTGTGCAGCTATTCCTTCAGGACTGCTGGAAAGCGAGTTGTTCGGGCACGAGAGAGGAGCATTCACCGGCGCGGTGGCCAGAAAACTTGGGCGATTGGAGTTGGCAGACCGGGGAACGCTTTTTCTGGACGAAATCGGAGAAATCCCGCTGAGCCTGCAACCCAAGCTATTGCGCGTACTGCAGGATCAGGAGTTCGAACGGCTGGGCGGTACGCAGACGCTGAAGGTCAACTTTCGCCTGCTCGCGGCTACCAACCGGGATCTGCTGCAGAGCGTAAAGGAGCGTGAGTTCCGCAGCGATCTGTATTATCGCCTCAATGTGTTCCCGATTCTGATACCGCCGTTGCGCGAGCGGCGCGAGGACATCCGGCCGTTGATCGAACACTTCGTTCGCAAGTTCGCGGCGCAAATGAAAAAATCCATCACCAGCATTCCGGCAAAGACCATGGAATTGCTGGTACGCTGGCCGTGGCCGGGCAACATCAGGGAACTAGAGAACTTCGTGGAACGCTCGGTCATTCTGACCCAGGGTTCGGTGCTCCATTCGACCATTGCGGAATTGCAAAACCCGGTTGAACCGACCAGCGGTGGTGATACTCTTCGCGAGAAAGAGCGGGAACGCATTCTTAAAGCCCTGCGGGACTGCCGGGGCCGGCTGGGCGGGCCGGAAGGAGCAGCCGCGCGGCTCGGATTGAAACGCACCACGCTCCAGTCAAAGCTGGATCATCTCGGCATTAAGCCGGGAGCCTACCGGACATGAGCCGCACCTGAGTCTTCACTTCGCTCAACTGACAGAGATGCGTGGCGGGAGGTATTCTCTCCTCATGACCTCAACGTTCAAACGAATCCTAGAAGCGGCTGCCTGGTTTGTGGTTGGTTTTATAACTCACATGTTACTGCTGCACTTCCACCATCATCCTGGGTAAGCGAAACGCGTTATCCGCGACGGCAACGAAGTCTACCGTGATTCAATCCATTCCTAAGCACGATCAGGCACGAAAAAGCCCCTCGCTTACGCGAAGGGCTTTTTCTGGGGGAGGGACTTTTGGGCGAGGCGCCCGTAGTCCCAAACTGATAAGAACTATTTCGGTTGCTGTTGCTGATCGGTAGAGGTGGACGGAGCTGAAGAGTTGCTGGAGAGTTGCTCCAGGTCGTTCTTCAACAGGCTGATTTCCACGCGCCCACCGCTGATGTGCTTGGTCTTTCCGTTCTCTTCGTCACCGGCGACCGGGGCATTGCCCATGCCTACTAGGTAAATGCGATAGACCGGAATCTCGTGGTTGAGGACCATGTAACGGACCACGGACTCCGCCATCTTTTGCGAGTTGGAGATCGCAGTCTGGCCTTTGCCGGATGAGAAACCTTGCACTTCAATGATGTAGCCGCGCTGACCTTTCACGGTATTGGCCATTTCGTCCAGAGCATCTTTCGCGTTCTTGCTCAGCATGGTCTGGCCGGGCTTGAAGCGAATTTCGGTCTGATTGGAGGCCTTGTACTGGTCGATGTTGCTGACGACGGTTTCTACCGTCTGGATGCGAGTGCTGGCCTGCTGGGCGCTCTGTTGAGCCACGGTGGCCTTGTTGCCGGCATCGATGGCATGCTGGTCGGCTTCATTGGCCTTATCGGAGGCCAGTTTGATTCCAGCCTGGGCGCGCGAGTCTGTGTCTTTGATCGCCTTACCGTTAGCTGCAGTCAGATCGTCGAGTTCATTGATGCGGTCGCGGATGGGCTCGGTCTGCCGCTTCACGTAGTTCTTGCGGGCAAACGGATTCACGCGGCCCCAGAAACCTTCGCGGGCGGGAGCTTGAAGAGGCTGCTTGCCGGTAGCGGTATCAGTCGACTGGCTTGTGGCCGCTGGCGGGTTGGATTGATCCTGAGTCTGGGTAGACGAAGTCTGGGCGAAGGCTGGGAACGCCAGCATTGCGGCCAGAGGCAGTGTAACTAGAATGCGGTTGTTCATAAGAAACTTCCTCCAGGTTTGGGGGAGCGGTTTGGGGGCTCCACTCCAGCACGCCAAAACGGGCGTGTTGCGTGTTTTAATTGCGTCCCCTACTAGCCGGTATGCGCTGACGCGACGCACACCCGAAAAGCCAAGACGTAGGCACCGCATTCTTCCCGGCGCCTACGTCTTGTATTACATGTCAGATGCCAAAAACCAGCTTTCGGGTTGAATATCTAACACCTTGATAACCATAGACATTGTAACCCCCCCGCTGGCACGTCGATAGGTCCAGGGTGCAAGAAGCAGGGTAATTTTGGGAAACCTGATATAAAAACTGCGTGCGGGGGGGAGTCGGGCGGACAGTTTTCTAACAATGGCTTGGGGTGAGGATCTACTCGTTAGTGTGGGAGTTGCGTTGGTTTTGCGACGCCTGGGTGGCAGACGACCACTAAGTGTGCAAGCTTTTGCTGAAACTAGGAAGACCGCCGGACCTCTGGAGAATTAAACTGGGGGGTAGAACCGCTCATTTTCTATTTCTATCGGGCTTCTATTTCCATCCCGCTTACATTCCGCCGCAATGTTTTTCATGCTGCTCGATGATGAAGTGGTCGGTCATGCCCGCGATATAATCGCAAACCACGCGCGGCAGGGATTCCTGGTCGGCTTTCTCCTGATAGTAATGGGGCAGGGCGGAGGGGTTCTTCATCCAGAAATCGAAAAGCTCGGTGACGATGCTCTCGGCACCCTCTTTTTCATCGGCCAGCGAGGGGCTGTAATAGAGATTTTCGTAGAGAAACTCTTTGATCTGCTTGCGCTCGCATTCGACCTCAGGACTGAGAGTGGCCAGCCGCTCCTGGCTCGCTCGGATGTCGGATAGTGTTTCGATTCCAGCCTTCTCCACCTGCTTCTGAGTGCTGGTGATTAGATCGTCTGCCAGACGGTTAAAGACGCCCTTGATCGCTTCGTTGAACTTCAACTTATCTGGAGCTTTGGGATAAGCACGCTCGACTTCGCGGAAGAAACGGTCGAAGACAGGAATTCCCGCGCGCATTTGATCGAGAGTTAGCAGATGGGCTTCGTAGCCGTCGTCGAGGTCGGCGGTGTTGTAACCGATTTCGTCGGTTACGTCGATGAGCTGGGCTTCGAGCGGGGGGCGCTGGTCGAGCAGATATTCGGCCAGTTCCGGATGTTCTGAGGCGTCGTAATCTCGCGAATGCTTGATGATGCCTTCGCGAACTTCAAAGGTCAGATTCAGGCCGGGAAAGGCGGCGTAGCGCTGTTCGAAATCTTCGACGATTCGCAACGCGTGCAGGTTGTGGTCGAAGTAAAGGCCATGAGCGCGCATGGCGGCGTCGAGCGCTTTTTCGCCGGCGTGGCCGAATGGAGGATGGCCAAGATCGTGTACCAGAGCGAGCGCTTCGGCGAGATCCACATTTAAGGAAAGTGCTCCGGCAACGGTGCGCGTGATCTGCGCCACTTCGATAGTATGAGTGAGGCGGTTGCGGAAATGGTCGGAGTAGCGGCGGGTAAATACCTGGGTCTTATCTTCGAGGCGGCGAAAGGCGCGGGCGTGGATGACGCGATCGCGGTCGCGCTGGAAGTCGTTGCGATAGGGATGTGGCGGCTCAGGGAAGCGGCGTCCGCGGGATTGTTCCACCTGCACCGCGTAGGCGGCCAGCATGTTGGAAGTTTAACAGGAAGCAGCTGTTAGTTAGTAACGGGTCGCGGGTTAGGAAAACTACCTTAGGGGCTAAAACTGAAGACCACGAAGGGAAACGTAGCTGCGCGGCTCCAAGCCGCGCCCTTTCGAAGCAGTTCTGCACAAGGCCATAACTATCGCTTGTCCGCGTCTTCCCTGGCCAGACGTACTTTGGCGGCGTCGAGTTTTTTCTGAGTGGATGCCATCAGATCCGTGTCCTGTTCCGCGGGCACAGTTTTGTTCCACTCTTCGACGGCGCGCTCCCAGTGGGCGGCGGCCAACTTCAGGCGGCCGGTTTTCTGATAGAGGTCGCCGAGGTGATCCTGCACGGTGGGGTCTGAACCCATGCGCAAAGTAGCTTTGTTCAACGTCTCTTCGGCAAGGTCATATTTGCCGAGTTTGAAGTAGGCCCATCCCAGAGAATCGAGATAAGCGCCGTTCGTGGGCTCTAACTTTACGGCCTGGTTGATCAGGTTGAACGACTCTTCCAATTGCACGCCCCGGTCGGCGTTCATGTACCCGAGGTAGTTCAGGGTCATTGCGTTCTGCGGGTTCACCGACAAAATTCTGCGGAACTCGGCTTCCGCCTGCTCGTATTTTTTCTCGCGCTCGTAAGTGGAACCGCGCAAGAAGTAGACGTACTCTTTGTCTTCTGCTTTGGTAGAAAGCTGCTCGGCCTTGTTTAGCGCTTCTTCGGCTTCGCTCCAGCTCTTGAGGCGCGTATTCATGATGGCCAGGCGCAGGTAGACCTCGCGATCTTCGGGCGTACCCTTGAGCATTGAGCGCACATCAGCGAGAGGCTTGTCGGGATCGCCTGTGTCGGCGAGTTGAGCGTCGAGCACCATACGGAGTTCGCGGTCGGCGGGCATTTTCTGCGCGGCTTCTTTGGCGACAGCCGTCGCCTGCGGCCACTGCTTGGCTTCGCGGTAGGTATCGATTACATCCTGATAGCCGGTGCGGGCATTGTCGTCACCCAGCGGGATCATTTTGCGGAAGGTATCAACCGCGGCCTGATAATTTTCCTGATCGCGATAAATCATTCCCAGGCGCTCGATGAAAATCGCGCGATTATTCCGATCAGCCTGCGAATAACTGCTTTCGCCCTTCTCGGTTTTTTTCAGCAGACCTTCCAGGAGTTTCTCGGCTTCGTCGTAGCGGCCCTGCGCCTGGTAGACCACCGCGATGTTATAGGGAACCTCGAGCGCATCGGGAACCATGGCTTGAGCTTTTTTCAAGCTATCGAGCGCTTCGTCGTACTTGCCCTGGCGGCGATAGATTTCTGAAATGCGGAGGTAGGTCTGCGCGTCCTCAGGATTGGCGTCGGCAATTACTTTGTATTGATCGAGCGCGGCATCCACCTGACCATCGTTCAATAAGTTCTCCGCGAGGCCGCGAATGGCATCGAGGTTGTCGCGATCCAGACGGATGGCATGCTTGTAGGCGTCGATGGCGCTCTTGTAATCCTTGCGCTGCTCGTAAGTGGCTCCCAGCGCCGAATACAGCTTGGCGGAGCGGCCGGTGTCAGGAACGGAACTGAGGACCTGCAAAGCGTGCGCACTGTCGCCCTCGTCGGTGTAAAGCAGGGCCAGCGTGGTGACGGCTTCTTCGGAAGAGGGATCGAGCTTGACGGCGGTCTTGAGTTCGTTCTCCGCCTTTTGCAAATCGTTGTTCAGGCGGTAGAGGCGCCCGAGCAGAAGATGATCGTCGACGTTGTTGGGCTCAATCTTGACGATCTCTTCATATTGCTCAATGGCAAGTTTGAGCACATTCTCTGAGCCGTTGCCATTCCCGGGCATGTCTCCGAGAGAGCGCAGATAAATCCGGCCCAGCAGTTTGTGGGCTTCCAGATTGCTCGGATCGCGCTTGATGATGTCTTGGGCCTGCAGCACGGCGTCGCGGATGCGTCCGGTTTTGACGTAGAGTTCGGCGAGGCCGGAGGTCAGAAACTCGGAAGAGGGATCGGCTTCAATCGCCAGGCGATACTCTTCCAGAGCTTTGTTCGCAAGTTCACTGCGACCGTAAACCGTCACCTGCTCTTCGTACATGTGCGCGAGCGCGTAATGGTAATAGGCTGCAGAGTGGTCCACCTTGCGCGCTGGCGCTTGAGCTTTAGATTGCGCGCCCTTGGAGTCCGCTGGTTTGGCTTGCGTGGATGAAGACGGAGCTTCCTGAGCGGCTGTGGCCGCTGCCAAGAAAAATAAAACCAACGCGGAAGAAAGAATTCTATTCATGCTTGACCTGACAAGGCTGGAATTATTATTGCTGGTCTTGCTGGAGCCGCGCGCACTTCCCGAAAACATAATCATTGGATGCAAAACCGCCCGGGATGGTGTTTCTTAATTCTAACCCGGTGAGGGCGGGATTGGGAAAAAACACTGCAGCCAAATCACGCTGTGACGAAGCCCGAAAGTACAGCGACCGAGGGGACTTGTGACGAGCTGATTGTCAAGTTTGGTAAAGGCTTTAACCACGAAGAGCACCAAGGAACGCGAAGGAATTCCTAACTTCGATAACCCCTCCCAGATGTTTCTCAGCTAGTGGCGGAAGTGGCGCACGCCGGTGAAAAGCATCGCGAGGCCCAGGCGATCGGCGGTTGCGATGACTTCGGGATCGCGCTGTGAGCCTCCGGGCTGGATGATGGCCGTCGCGCCGGACTTGGCGATTTCTTCGACGCCGTCGGGAAATGGAAAAAATGCATCGGAGGCGGCGACGGTTCCTTTCAGCGGCAATTGCGCTTTCATCGCGCCGATTTTCGCGGAGTCGACACGGCTCATCTGTCCGGCGCCCACTCCCACCGTTTGCCCATCGCGCGCGTAGACGATGGCGTTGGACCTCACGTGCTTGCAGACTTTCCACGCGAATAACAGTGCGCGAGTCTCTTCTGGCGTGGGAGCACGCTGGGTGACGACTTTCAGATCGATATCCTGCAAGGGCCGAGAGTCGTTGTCTTGCAAAAGGATGCCGCCGGAGATGTTTTTGAGAATCCATTTCTGTGGGGCGGCGTTCACTTCGACCAGGCGAAGATTTTTCTTGGTGGCGAAGCGGGCCTTGGCAGCATCATCGAATCCGGGGGCGGCGATTACTTCGAGAAACAGCTTGTGCATCTCGTCGGCCGCTTCGGCGTCGACGGGACAGTTTACGCCGATCACGCCGCCGAACGCCGAGACCGGATCGCATTCCAAGGCCCGCCTGTAGGCCTCGGCTAGCGTCTTGCCCGTCGCAGTGCCGGCGGGATTGGTGTGTTTGATGATGGCGCAGACGGCGGCTTCATTCGGATCGAATTCCTGGGCCAGATCCCAGGCGGCTTGCAGGTCGACGATGTTGTTGTAGGAAAGCTCCTTGCCCTGAAGCTGGCGAGCATTGGCCACGCCTGCGCCAGAGCCGTCAGAGTACATGGCGGCTTTTTGATGAGGGTTCTCGCCGTAGCGTAGGTCCAGCGTTTTCTGGAATGAAAGGCGGAGAGTTTTTGGGAACGATTCTGCTGCCGAGAATTGAAAAGTGTTGATGTCAGGAATTCTTTCGAGTGTAGAAGCGATTGCCGAATCATACGCGGCGGTGGTGGCGAAAGCTTTTTGCGCGAGGCGCCATTTCGTATCGAGCGAGAGTCCGCCGCCGGAACGGGCGAGTTCTTCGGCGATAGCCGGGTATTCGGCGGGGGAAGTGACGACGGCGACATCGTGAAAATTCTTGGCGGCGGAGCGGATCATGGATGGTCCGCCGATGTCGATGTTCTCGATGAGTTCTTCAAAGGCGACGTCGGGCTTGGCGGCAGTTTTTTCGAAGGCGTAGAGATTGACCACGACCATATCGATGGCCTGAATGCCGTGTTCCGCAACAGCTGTGGTGTGTGCTGGATTCTCTCGCCGATGCAGGATGCCGCCATGCACCTTGGGATGCAGCGTCTTGACACGGCCATCGAGCATTTCTGGAAAGCCGGTGAGGTCGGAGATGTCTTTGACGGCGATGCGGGAGTCACGCAGAAGTTTGGCGGTGCCTCCGGTGGAAATCAATTCGATGCCGAGGTCGGCGAGCCGGCGCGCGAAATCGACGAGGCCGGTCTTGTCGGTGACGCTGAGGATGGCGCGCTGGATCTTGGGGGCGGTGCGGGACATGATGGCCTCTGGAATGAAGGATGAGTGCGAAGCGACCGAAGATTCTATCAGCAATTAGGCGTGGCTCGTTGCGAAGCAACTCCTCGAACAAGTGGGTGCGCTGCTGATGAAGCGGTGAAATCAGATCAATACCGCTCAGGTGGGACCGCAGAAGCTTGGCGGTGCCTCCGGTGGAGATTAGTTCGATGCCGAGATCGGCGAGCCGCCGCGCGAAATCGACAAGGCCGTTCTTGTTGGTGACGCGCTGAGGATCGCGCGCTGGATCTTGTAGGTGGGGCGGGACATGATCGGCCTCTGGTATGGGCTTTTTTTCTTGACATCCTTTTTATAGAACTCATTGACCATCTGGCCCCTGCGCCCGTGTCCCTTGGCCCCCACTGGTCGGGATTGACTGCCTTCCGCATCCCCCCTAAGATGAACTTCCCTAAAAATTCAATCCATGATCGGTCAGACCATTTCGCATTACCGGATCACCGGCCAGCTCGGCAGCGGCGGGATGGGTATTGTCTATGAGGCGCAGGACCTCGACCTGGGGCGCAAGGTTGCGCTGAAGTTTCTGCCGCCGCAGCTCTCTCGCGATCAAAACGCTCTGGATCGTTTTCTATTCGAGGCGCGCACGGCATCGGCGCTGAACCATCCGAATATTTGCACGATCTATGCGGTCGAGAAGGTGCAGCTTGAGGGCGGAGAGCAACAATCGTTCATCGCCATGGAACTGCTGGACGGTGAGACTTTAGATCGTCGCGTGGCCTCCCCTCTGCCCCTGGAACGGCTGGTGGATTGGAGCATCCAGCTGGCGGATGCGCTGGACGCGGCCCACGCCAAAGGAATTATCCATCGCGATATTAAACCGGCAAATATTTTCGTCACGGAACGCGGGCAAGTAAAAGTGCTCGACTTTGGCTTGGCGAAACTGGCGCGCGCTGAGATGGCAATGGAGACGATCGGGCCTACCCAGTCTGATCCTAACCTTGCGCATCTCACCAGCCCCGGAGCAACTGTGGGCACGATCGCGTATATGTCGCCGGAGCAAGCTCGCGGGGAAAAGCTCGACCCGCGCACGGACCTGTTTTCTCTGGGCGTCGTGATTTATCAAATGGCCACTGGCCGAATGCCGTTTTCAGGGGCGACGTCCGCTGTTATCTTTCATGCCATTCTAGAACTGGATCCGGTTCCGCCGCTGCAGCTGAATCCCGCGCTGCCCGCCAAGCTGCAGGAGATCATTGCGAAGGCTCTGGAAAAAGATCCGGACCTGCGGTATCAGTCAGCTGCGGACCTGCGCGGTGATCTGCGGAGGCTGAAACGCGACACAGAGTCGGGGCGCAAGGCGGGCCATGTGGCGCCAACCAGCGGCTCGGCAGTTCCAGTAGCAGCGGCGACTTCTGTAATCGCCGAATCTGACACTTCGCCTCAGCGTACATCCGGAAGCTCCGCCGTTGTTGCCGCGGCACGGCAAAACAAAGTCAGCGCTGGAGTAATCGCGGCAATCGTGATCGCGTTGGTGGCGGCTGGAGGTTATGGAGTTTACACTTTTCTGAGCCGCGGCCACCCAACTCCGTTTCAGGATATTTCCGTCACTAAAGTAACCGATACAGGCGACGCGGTGCAGGTCGCTATCTCTCCTGACGGCAAGTACATCCTCAGCGTGATTAGAAACAAGGGACTCGCAAGCCTATGGTTGAGAAATGTGCCCACCAATAGCAATGCCCAGGTAGAACCGCCGGCTGATCTCGATTACGGCGGGCTGCGCTTCTCCCCCGATGGAAACTATTTTTATTTTGTAAGAAGCGATCAGGGAAATTCAGAGTTGAAGTTTCTCTATCGCGCACCTCTGCTCGGGGGAACGCCCCAAAAACTCGCGGCTGACGTCGATTCGAACGTTACTTTTTCGCCTGACGGAAAAAAGGTCGCCTTCATGCGATATGACAATCCGGAGCCCGGGAAGTATCGGCTTATCGTTCGTCCGGTGGAGGGAGGCGAGGAAGGAGAGCAAGTCTTGGCCAGCGGTTCTAACAGTCAGGGCCTCTTTCAACCCGCATGGTCTCCCGACGGTAAGACGATTGTGTGCGACGTGGTGAATGTGGGTGGATCTATCGAGAGTCTTACGGCGGTGGATGTAGCGAGTGGCCAGCAGAAAATTTTCTTTGGCGGCAACACTTTATTCGAATCGCCTACATGGATGCCGGACGGCAGCGCACTGTTGGGACGGTGGAGCGGACAAAGCTTAAATTTCAATCAATTCCAGATCGCCTTAGTTTCCTACCCAGAAGGCCGGATGTCTCTGATCACCCGGGATACCAATTCCTATTCGAATCCAGGGGTCGCGGCGAACGGGAAATCGCTAGTGACGGTGATGAGCACCGAGCGATGGAACCTGTTCGTAATGCCAGCGGCCGCCGCAAGTTCCCAAGGTCGCGCCATCACGTCGTCGAAAGCATTTACGAATTTCACCTGGACGCGAGATGGCCAACTTATCGGGGATCAGGCAAACAGCTTGAATCGAATCGACCCGGCGACCGGGAGCAAGAGCGTTATCACCACTGAGGAAGGGAAACCGAGCGGTAATCCTTCTGCCTGTCCTGACGGCCGCTATGTCGTATTCGATCTCAGCTTTCACGGAAATACAGGCGACCAGAACATCTGGCGTATCGATTCGGCTGGCAGCAATTTGAAACAACTTACGACTGGCACGCGCGACCATCATGCCTTGTGTTCTCCGGACAGCCGTTGGGTGTATTACATCGAACAGAAAGACGAAGGAAAGTTGGCGCGGGCCTCGATTAACGGTGGCGCCTCGCAAACCGTGTCGGCATTGCCCATTTCCATGGATGGCAGTTTCGACCTGTCCCCTGATGGCAAGCTTGCGGTGTTCGCAACTTTGGAGCACTCGGGCGAGCACAAGGAAAAGTTAGCGTTGATAGCCACCGACTCGGGGCAAGCCAAGCTCGTGGAGTTCGAACGTCCGCGGCTCGGGTTGGTACGGTTCGCACGCGATGGCAAGGCCGTGGTCTATCCGATCCGTGACAACGGCGTGGACAACTTGTGGTCACAGCCGCTCGATGGTTCCAAGGGCAAACAGGTTACCGATTTCACTTCCGAAAATATCTACGATTTCCATTGGTCGCTTGACGGGAAACAATTGGCGATAGTTCATGGGCATACGGATGCGGATGTGGTGCTGATTCGCGACATGCGGCAGTAGCGTCGGCTCCCGCCGAGATCCAGTACAAAAAATAAAAGGCGGCCATTGCTTGGCCGCCTTATTTCCTCTTGCGAATTGTTAGCTGCGAAGTGGTTTATGCACCCTTCACGTTCTCGGCCTGCCAGCCTTTTGGGCCTTTGACCACGTCGAACTGCACCTGCTGACCTTCCTGCAGGCTGCGGAAGCCGCTCGCCTGAATGGCCGAGAAGTGCACAAATACATCCTCGCCATTCTGGCGGCTGATGAAACCGTAGCCCTTGGCGTCGTTAAACCACTTCACTGTTCCTGTTTCCATGGTGTTGCAAATTCCTTTTTCGTTGATGTAGCGCTGAATCTTCGGAAGGCTTCTTCGGCAGGCAGGTCACGCGCTGGTTGGCGGAGATTACTGGGTACTGCGAAAGAACTCTAAAGTCAAACGCAGCCAAATTGTAAAATAAGTGCCTCAGGATTGCTACATTATTTTTGGATTGCATCACTTAAGTAACGTATCACCATATACTTACAGCACTACGTCGCCAATTAGCCTAGCGGTGGCGATTTGCCATTCGCGCAGGAAAAGATACATGATCAAAGGCATGGGTTTGCGTAAATATCTGGTCGTATTTCTGCTTGCAACGCCGGCATGGGCGGGGATTGTGGAAGATGTTCGAACGGCTTTAGCGCAAAGTAGCTTCAGCGCGGCTGACTCGGCGCTGAATTCTTATCGCACAAAGAACGGCGTGACGCCGGAATACCTTGAAGCCTACTCGTGGATGGCTCGGACCGCGCTCCAAGACGGTCAGTACGACCAGGCTTCGGCGTACGCCAAACAGACCAAAACCCTGGCGGTCGAGCAACTCAAGCAGCGACCGCTCGATGCCGAACCGCACCTGCCGATCGCGCTGGGGGCGGCCATCGAAGTGGAGTCGCAGGCT
>JGI12635J15846_10004485_pt1 | contig 12036 bp, 6 predicted proteins | sample BlaSpr_A8_OM2_M2_FD_15846 | JGI IMG/M metagenome (IMG submission 15846) | reverse complement strand
AGCCCGAAAGCCGCGAGCTTGCCGCCGCCGATCAGCACCATGCCCAGCACGTCGCGCGGCTGCGCGCCAAGCGCCAGGCGAACGCCGATTTCACGCGTTCGCTGCGCAACCGCGTAGGCCATCACGCCATAAATTCCAACCGCGGCCAGCACGAGCGCCAGCGCCGCAAAGATGCTGAGCAACAGCATGCTGAATCGCGCGCGGGAGAGCGAGCGCGCGAGTAACTGCTCCATGCTGGCGACTTCAGCAACCGGAAGATTCGGAAGGAGCGAATGAATCTGATTGCGAATCATGCCGGTCGCAGCGAGCGGGTCGCCAGCGGTACGCACGGCAAATACGTTCGTGCCCCAGCCTTCGTTGTGATATTGCGCGTACGGGGCGTAGACGGTGGGAAATGCTGGGCGATTAAGCGCCTGGTCCTTCATGTCAGCTATGATGCCGACGACTGTTCTCCACTGCGGCCAAGTTTCCGGCTTGCGAGCCTCCGGTGGCAGGAGAGCGGTCGGCGGAAACATTCGGATGGATTTGCCAATTGGACTTTCATTCGGAAAGAATTGGCGAGCGAGGGATTCATTAATGACGGCGACAAAGGGAGCAGTCTGGCTGTCGTCTTGAGAGAAGAAGCGGCCGTCGCGGAGACGGGCGGCAATCGTAGGTAGAAATCCCGGCGTACTCAATTGAAAGCGTACGACGGGGACATTATCGAGCGAGGTGGGCGGCGTGTGGTCCTGGACGTCAAAGTACTTGCCCCAACCCATTCCAAAGCCGAGTGGCAATGTCGTGGTAATTCCTGAACCCTTCACGCCCGGCAGAGCGTCGACGCGTGCTGATAAGTCTCGATAAAACTGGATGGCTGCGTTCTCATGCCCGTTCGGAAAATCGGTTTCGGGAGAAAGCTGCATCTGCATCGTGAGCACATGGTCCGCGGAGAAGCCGGGGTCGGCATGGCGAAGAGCGCCAAATGTTTTGATCAAGAGTCCGGCGCCGGCGAGCAAAAGCACGGCCATGGCGACCTCGGAAACAACAAGCAAGCTGCGCAGTTTGCCGGAGCCGCGATGCTCCAGCCCGCTACGGCCGCCTTCACGCAGGGTTTCCTGGATGTCGCCCTTGGATGCGAAGAGAGCGGGCGCCAGCGCGAGAAATAAGATGGTGAGCAGGGAAATGGCAGCAGAAAAGATGAGCACGCTCGTGTTGATGGCAATGGGATTGAAGCGGGGCAGGTCACTGGGGATCAGCGATTCCAAAAATTTGATTCCCCACGAAGCCAGCATGACGCCCGCCGCGCCGCCGAAGATCGCTATCGGCAAGCTTTCCAGCAGCAATTGCGCCAGCAAACGTCCGCGGCCCGCGCCCATAGCAGCACGAACGGCGAACTCTTGCTGCCGAGACGTAGCGCGTGCCAGCATCAGATTGGCGATATTCGCGCACGCGATCAGCAGCACAAACGCGACAGCGCCCAGCAAAATCAGCAAAGCCGGGCGCACATCGCCGACGAGTTGTTCACGAACGGTCACGACTTTTGCGCTGAGCCCTTTGTTTTCTGGGAATTGCAGCTCGATTTGTTTCGCTAGAGCGGCCATCTCTGTCCCGGCGCGCTCGGCGGTTACGCCCGGCTTCAATCGCGCAACCACATTGAGGTAGTGATTGCCGCGGGTGTTCATGCCGTCTTTGGGAGCGTAGGAAAGAGGAACCCACAAATCGACGCGCGGCAAGTCATCAAAGAAAGGCATCCCTTTAGGCATCACTCCGATGATTGCGTATTCTTCATTTCCGAGGCGCAGATTCCGTCCGAGCGCGCTCGATTGGCCGCCAAAGCGCGTCTGCCAGAAGCTATAGCTCAAGAGCGCGGCCCGGTGACGTCCCCACTGTTCTTCCTCCGGCAAAAAATTGCGGCCCAATAGCGGGTTCACGCCAAGAAGCGAAAATATCTCGGGCGAGACTGCCGCTGCTTGCACACGCAAAGGCTCTTCGCCGGGAAGCGCAACGTTGTAGTTGTCATAGGTGTACGCGACCATGTCCTCGAAAACGTGATTGCGCGTGCGCCATTCGCGAAAGTCCGGCGCCGCCGAGCCGCTAATCGGCACGCCCTGCGAAATCATCGTGCTCCAGACGAAAACCAGCTTGCCGGGATCTTTGTAGGGGACCGATTGCAACAGGACCGCGTTCACCACGGAAAAAATAGCCGTGTTCGCGCCGATTCCCAGCGCCAGCGTGAGCACAGCGACCGCTGTGAACGCCTTGTTCCTGGCCAGCGCACGAGCCCCGTAACGTACATCCTGCAGAATAGTTTGCATACATCACTCCTACAGCTTTACCTACACCCGTTCTATGCGCGCCAGCGGAGTCCTGGCACATAGAACGGAACGTTCGATTTCGACGNAGCTAGTTAGCTCCGACGCGAGCTTCCTGAGTTTCTTCNACGATGCGGCCGTCGAAGAGGTGAATGGTGCGCTCNGCGAAGTTGGCGTAGCGCTGGTCGTGAGTGACCATGCAGATGGTCGCGCCGTTGCGATGCAAGTCGCGCAGCAGCTCCATCACCGCTTCGCCGTTTTTCGAGTCCAAGTTTCCCGTGGGCTCGTCGGCCATCAGGATGAGAGGATCGCCGACCAACGCGCGGGCCACGGCGACACGTTGCTGCTGACCGCCGGAGAGCTGCGATGGATAGTGCCGCAGGCGGTGGGCCATGCCCACGCGCTCGAGCGCATTCTGCACCTTTTGCTTGCGCTCACTGGAGCTGGTGCCGCGATAGGTCAGGGGCAGCTCAACGTTTTCGTACACGGTGAGATCGCCAATCAGGTTGAAGGCCTGAAAGATGAAGCCAATCTCGCGATTGCGAATGCGCGTGCGCTCGCTGATGGTGAGCTTAGCGACGGGCTGGCCGTTCAGCTCATAATTGCCTTCCGTCGGAGAATCGAGCAGGCCGAGAATGGAGAGGAGGGTCGATTTGCCGCAGCCGGAAGGCCCGGCAATCGAGATGTACGTTCCTTTCTTGATCTCGAGATGAATCTCCTCGAGCGCGTGCGTTTCCACTTCATCCGTGAAGAAAACCTTCTTCACGCCTTCCATCTTAATGAGTGTGCCGTTTGCGTCCGCCATTGCTTCTCCTTTGGATCAGTATTCGTGTTCTAGAAACTCGTGTTCCATCACCCAGGCTTCAAACCGTTTCCCTCATTCATATCGCAACGCAACCAGCGGATCGACTCGCGTGGCACGCCGCGCTGGCAGATAGGCCGCAGCGAGTGCAACAAAAACCATCACAAGCAGCGCGCTCCCCACGGTCACAAACTCGAAAGCTTTGACTCCATAAAGCATGGAATTTACCAGCCGGCTTAACCCGTACGCCAGCGGCAAACCCAGCAAAACACCGATCCCGACGAGCCGCGAGACGTCCTCTAAAATCATTCGGCCGACTTTCCCTGTGTCCGCGCCAAGCGCCATGCGCACGCCGATCTCTCTCGTGCGTTGCGTCACTGCGTACGCCAACAGTCCATAAATTCCGATCGCGGCGAGTAGCGCCGCGAGCGCCCCGAAGATTTCCGCGAGAGACGCTATGAGCCAGTCGCTCGCAAGTTGCCGGTTGATCTGTCCCTCGAAGGATCGTACGCCATCGATTGGCAAGCTCGAGTCCAGTTCGTTGACGACGCCACGCACTGTGCTGGCGAGCGTTTCGGGACTTTGCGAAGTCCGGACATAATATGTCAACGCACCAATATTCTTTTCTTGCGCGTACGGGATGTAGACGAAGGGCCTGGGCTCTTCCTTGACGCCGCTGTGATGGCTGTCTTTCACCACCGCGACGATTTCCATATCCAATGGATCCGATCCACCACCAAACTTCATGCGCCGCCCGAGCGCATCGCCAGTGGGGAAAAAAGTCTTGGCCATCGTTTCGTTGATGATGGCGACCTTGGGGCTCCCTGCAACGTCAGCACGGGTGAACTCGCGGCCTTTCAGCAGTGGAATTCCCATGTTGGAAAAGTGCCTGGGTCCGACAGCGTTGCGCATGACATGCCGGGTGCCAGCCAGCGCCGGAGGTTCGCCTTCAACCGTAACGTTGGAGCCCCGGTCACTGTCAGCGATCAACGGCTCTTGCGTGCCACTGAGGGAGAGGACTCCGGGCACCGCCGCAATTCGGTCCTCGAGTTGTCCGAAAAAGGCGAAACTCCGCGCCTGATCATAGCCATTGAGTTGCGGCGCGACGGAAAACTGCAAGACGTGCGCGGTCCGAAGGCCAAGGTCGATGTGTTTAACGTTGAACAGGCTACGCGCAAATCCTCCGGCGGCGGTGACGAGAAGCAAAGTCAGTGCCACTTGGCAGACCACCAGCCCTTGCCGTAGCCGCGTGTGCCTTAAGCCGGAAGAGAGCGCTCCGGACTGCTCTTTCAGCGTCGAGACCAGTTCGACGCGCGTGGCGCGCAGCGATGGAGCCACACCAAACAAAACACCAGATACGAGAGCCAGGGCACAAGTAAACGCCAGCACGGAAGGACTCAACGCACTGGAGAGGCCATCAGCAATCCCATTTTCTGCTGCGAAGCGCACCAGGGATGAACTCGTCCAGGCGGCTATCACCAAGCCCAGAAGTGCGCCGGTCACCGATAGCAGGAACGACTCCACCACTAATTGGCGAATTAGGCGTCCGCGGCTTGCTCCCAGGGACAACCGAATGCCGATTTCTCGTTGCCTTGCCGCACCGCGCGCGGTCAGGAGCCCCGCTACGTTTGCGCACGCAATGAACAAGACCAATCCGACCATGCCCATCAACGCCGTCAACTGCGGTCCTGCACCGCTCGACAGCTGCGGACGCCCACGGGCTCCGTTTCGCAATATCAATTTCTTGGCCAGGAACTCCGCTTTTTTCGCATCATCCCACCCCGTGAACAAGGGCAACTCATCACGCAACAGCGCGCTGTACAGCGGAGCGAGTCCTGCGGCGGCGCGCTCCCGTGAGGTCCCCGGTCTCAGGCGGCCAATGAGTTTGATCCAATAGTCTTTGTGATTGTTCAAATCGGTGGGCGCTGGGGTCAGCGACGGTATCATCGTTATAGGAATGTAGATTTCTGGCACGAAACCGGGCTGAATCCCGTCGAAGCTTGCCGAAACCACTCCCACGACGGTCATGGGCCGATTATTGACCAGCACGCTTTGATTCAAGACGCCCGGGTCGGCGCCGAAGCGGCTCTTCCAGTATCCGCTGGAAAGCATCACCACCGGATTGCTTCCCGGAGCAGCCGTGTCCGCAGGCTCGAAGGTTCTTCCGATCGCGGCGGTCACACCGAGGGTCTCGAAATAGTTTCCGGAAACAAGATCTGCTCGCGCGCGTTCGGTATTTCCACGAAAGGTGAGAGTGGCTGAAAAAGTGTCCTTCGCTGCCAGGCCCGTGAACACGCTGTTGCGGTCGCGCAAATTCGCGTACATCGGATAGGAAAAGGATTCTGCCCCGTCTTCTCCCGGAGCGCTCGATTCGTCGGAGTTGACGCGCCCCTGTTTCGGGCCCGGCGAATACAGCAACACCAGTTGCTCAGGGTGCGGTACGGGCAATCTTTGTAGGACAACTTGGCGCAGAACCGTAAAAATTCCGGCATTCGCGCCGATTCCGAGCGCCAGGGTCAGCACCGCTATAGCGGTGAAGCCCGGATGCTTCGCCAGCATCCGCGCCCCGAATCGAATGTCTTGCCAGATCGCTCGCATCAGGATTTCCCCGGCAAGGCTGCCTGCGACCACACCGCAAGCGCCATGAACCCCTCTATGTCAGGTGTATACGCCACGAACATCAACATTGTTCCATGATAAGGACTTGCCAGCCCGATCCAGGCCACTGCCGTCATGAGGCAACCTCTGCGGACCACGACAACCCCTGCTGACTGAGACGTTGCAGCCTGCATTCTCGTCTTGCGGAAGCCTACGAAAAATTTGCAGAAATCCTTGTGCGGCGGCGCCCAACCGCCATTATTTCAGCCGGATACGGTCGACGTTGTCCCACTGCGACATGTCAGACAGGATCACTTTGTCCCCGACTTGCAAGCCCGAAAGTATCTCGATGGTGGTCACCGAGCTGCGCCCCAGCTTCACGTTGACGCGCGAGGCTTCCGAGCCGTCCTGCGTAATCTTGAACAAGCTGATGGTGCTATCGGCTTGACCATGCACCGGCCGGCCAACAAACAGCACGTCTTTCAGGTTTTCCAACTCGATGGTGCCGTCCACGCTGAGGTCCGCCCGCGCGCTAGGCGGCAACGCCTCGTCGAAGGTCACATCGACGGTGACTGTGCCGTTCACTACCGAGGGGTCTTGCCGCGCGACGTGGCCGATGACTACGCCATTGCGCGTATCGATGGTAGCTTTCTGCCCAATGGTAATGTCCTTGGCCTGCGTCTCGGCAATCTTGATTTCGGCCTTTAGCTTCTTGGGATCGGCCACCCGCGCCACGTTTGTCCCGACCGCCACGTTTTGGCCTTCTTCTACAGGAACCAGTTGCAACACACCGGTGATGCCGGCGCGAACGCGCAGCGACTGCGATTGGCTGATGCGCAATCCGTACGTTGCCTTGGCCTGGTCGACCTGCGACTGTTGCGCCTGCAATCGCGACTTTGCGGATTCCACCGAAATCTTGGTTCGCTCGCTCTCTAACTGCAGGCGAATTGCGAGTTGATCTTCCTTCACCTTAGAAAGATTCTTGGTGTTCTCAGACCCGATTCCCTCTTTGAATAGCTTTTCATCGACGTCGTGCTGCAGGTGGGCCTGCTCGTAATCGCTGCGTACCGCCGCTTCGTTAGCTTTCTGACTCATTAGATCACTATCGACCTGCACTTTCAGGTTGGCGTAATTGGCTTGGGCGGCTTTGAGCTGGTATTCGGCGTCGAGCAAGTCGCGCTGCAATTCCGGATTGCTCATTTCCAGGATGACTGTATCAGGCTGGACCAAATGGCCCGGGCGGATCACGATTTTGTCCACGCGCGCAGCGGTCTGCGCGGGAATCCAGTGGATATCTTCCGGCACCAGGGTGCCCAAGCCGCGTACCTCNCGCAGCATCGGTCCACGCTTTACGGTGTCAGGCCAGATGGTGGACGCGTCNACGGACGGCGCCGCAGGCTTCAGGCGCGACAANGCCAGGGTGACTCCGGCACAGAGCAACACGGCGACGGTGACGTACGCGATTCTCTTGATTTTTTTGGCGCGGGCGTTAGATGGTCTCTGGATATCCATGGTCTTTGTTCACCTTGAAAATCGCACGCGGCCTGCCCTCGCGTATCCCGTGTAAGCTACGGTTATTCAGTAGTTTACACCCAAAGTGGGGCGCGGAACACAGTGCAACTTGACCGAAAATGGGAATATTCGTCCCACGAGCGAACATGGTTTATTGACGTCGGCGCGCGTCCGGTTGTCAGCATACCTGAGTCGGCCGGCAAGTACGCCTCCGGCAGCGACTGCGGGAACTTTGTGCCTTTGTGACGGGAAATCAAGTTGAAAGTTTGTAACGCGAGGGAATCGCTTCGCACCCAATTGGGAGGGGTAACCGTACCCTCTGCGGGCGCGTATAACAAATGGGACGCGTCCTGAAAGAGAGAAATGAAACCTGACCTGAAGCTGTTCGCGATTGCTATCTTTCTCCTGGCCATTCCTGTTTTAATGGCGCTTCCGCAATCCTTTCTTCTGTCCGACGTGGTTCTGAGCCAGGACACTCCTTCCCAGCAAGCTCCGGGCGACGAGCGGAGCATGCCGCTGTTCGGCAAGATCACCGCGATTCACGATTCGTCACTGCAGATTTCCAATCCCAACGGCCAGACCGTTACCGTCAAGCTCACGCCGCAAACCGAATTTCGCAAGGACCGTCAGGCGGCCAAGCGCGGTGACTTCAAAGTCGGCGACGTGATTGCGGTGCGCGGCCGGGAAAATCCCGATCACACCTGGACCGCGCAAGTGATTGGCGCGCGTTCCGCAAACGGCGAGGGCCGCGGCCCGAACATGCAGGCCGGCGCGCTGGGCAAAGACTACATCGCCGGCGAAGTGAAGTCTGTCGATGCGCCGAAGATTTCCGTCCTGCGCTCCGACAATGTCACGCAAACGATCGAGTTGAACGAAGACACTTCGCTGCGCAAGGGCCGCGACGCGATCACCATGGCCGACGTGCAGGTGGGCGATCACCTTTTCGCGCGCGGCGCGCTGCAAGACAACGTCTTTGTGCCCAAGTTTGTTATGGTTGTTGGGCCAGAGCAATGGAAACGTATGCAAGAAATGGGAGGCATGCGCCCGGCGGCGCCGGCGACCTCCAGGCTTGGCAGCGCTTCTCAAAAACCTGCGGAGCCGCCGCATTGAAGTCGCCTGCCCCGGCCCTACTTTTCCTCCTTTGTGTTTTTTTTGTCGATTTCCTGCGTGCGCAAGATCCGGCGCCTTCTCCGGACCCCGGCTCGGCGCAGACACCAGCGCCGGCTGAAGCTGCGACCCAAACGCCACCTCCTGCGCCAGCCTCATTTGAAATCAGCGGAATTGTGCGGGCCGGGAAAACCCCGCTGCCGGGCGTAACCGTCACCGCGTCCAATTCGCTCACCGGCAAGAAATTTTCTGTGGCCACCGGCGCCAATGGAACTTACACGTTTACGGGTTTGCCGCGCGGCCGCTACGTGGTGCGCACCGAATTCATGGGCTTCGCGCCGCAAACGCAGGAAATCGTGCTGAAGCCGGAAACTCCCGCGGGAAAATTCGATGCGGAAATGATCCTTGCATCGCGCCAGCAGGAGCAGGGCGTAGGGAACCTCGCCGCGCTGATCACCGCGGGCCGGGGATTTCAAAGCTTGGCCCTGGACAGCACTCTTTCCGCCCTGGCGGGCGGCGGAGCCGCGAGCATTCTCGGCGGTGGGCAAAATGGAAATGGCGGCGACGTTTCTTCGCTACCTCTGAACGGCGCCGGAGCGGAAGGCCCTACGGAATCGGTGAGCATCACGGGAGCGCAAGGGCGTACGCAGGATTTTGGTGGCGGCAGCGAGGACGATATTCAGGAGCGCATTCAGGAATTTCGCGACCGCACGCAACGTGAAGGCGGCGGTTTGCAGGGTGGGGGACAAGGTGGCGCCCCGGGCGGAGGCGGTGGTCCTGGTGGTCCAGGCGGAGGGCCGATCATGATTTCGCGCCTGCCGCGCAATTTCAACATCAATCAGCCGCACGGGATGTTTTACGTGTCGGACGATGCGGCCGCGCTGGACGCGAAATCGTATTCTTTGAAAGGGCTGGAGACTGCGAAAGCCAGCTACAACCTGCCGCGCTTCGGCGCATTTCTTGGCGGCCCGCTGAACATCCCAAAGATTTTCAATGGCGGCAATAAATGGTTTTTCTTCGCGGGCTGGAACGCTAACCGCGGCAGCACACCTTACGACGCGTTTTCCACCGTACCCACGCTCGCTGAACGGTCTGGGGATTTTTCCGCTGCAACCTATAGAGATGGCAGTCCGGCGCAAATCTTCAATCCCTCGACGCGACAACAATTTCAAAGCAATGGGCGGCTCAATGTCATCGACCCTTCGCTTATCAGCCCGGCGGCGAAAGCGCTGCTCGCGTATATTCCGTTGCCCAACCTGAATACCACGACGCAGAATTTTCACTACGTGACCTCTGATAGCAGCAGCAGCGATTCCGTCAACTTTCGTTTGATTCACAACTTCGGCTCGAGCGGTGGCCCTGGCTTCGGGCCCTTCGGTGGGTTTGGGGGCGGCGGTGCCGGGGGGAGCAAGCGCGCACAAAATAACATCAACTTCGGAATGAACTGGACGCGCAGCTCCACAGCACTCGTCAATGCGTTTCCATCGTTGGCTGGAGGCAACAGCTTGCAAGGGCTGAATGCCAGCTCCGGCTGGACGTATGGGCGTGGCCGCGTAACGAACATGTTCCGCGTGAACTACAACCACAATCATGTCTCGACCACAAACCTGTACTCAAACGTTCAGAACGTCGCCGGCGATGCGGGCATCGGCGGCGTCTCCACCGACCCTTTCAATTGGGGTCTGCCGGGAATCAGCTTCACTACGTTTGCGGGGTTCACGGAGCCGACGCCACGCCGCGAGCTAGATCAGACTTACACATTTTCCGATACCCTTTCCTGGAGCCGGGGCAAACACAACTGGCGCTTTGGCGGGGACTACCGGCGCATCCTGCAAAGCTTTCGTTCGGCGAAGAATGCCGAAGGGAGTTTTGTTTTCACTGGCTTGGCGACTTCGCAATTCGCAAGCGGCAGCGGCGCGCCCGTCGCGAATACCGGCTACGACTTCGCCGATTTCCTGCTCGGCTTGCCGCAACAGACCACGCTGCAATCGGGAACGAATTCCTACGATTTCCGCGCCAACGCTTTTGACGTTTACGTGCAGGACGATTTCCGCTTCCGCCCCAGCCTCTCTTTCAATCTAGGCCTGCGCTACGAATACAACGGCCCGTACACGGAGGCGCACAATCAGATCGCGAACCTGGATGTCGCTGCGGGTTTCGCGGGCGCCGCTTCTGTTCTGCCGGGGCAGACCGGCGCATTCAACGGCATTTATCCCGGATCGCTAATTCACCCCGACCGCAACAATTTCGCGCCGCGCATCGGCATCGCCTGGAAGCCGATGAAGCAAACCGTCGTGCGCGCCGGATACGGCGTCAACTACAACCTCGCACAATATGGCAACATCATTCAAAATTTCGCGTTTCAACCGCCCTTCGCGATTACTTCCACCAATGTCAGCTCTCCTGCGAACCTCCTTTCGCTGCAAAACGGTTTTCCGGCAACGAACGCGTCCGTGACGAACAATTTCGCCGTAGATCCGAACTACCGCCTCGGCTACGTGCAGATCTGGAATCTCGACATCCAGCGGCAGCTACCCGCGGGCGTGGTAATGAATCTAGGCTACAACGGCTCAAAGGGCACCCGGCTGGACGTTCAGCGCGCCATCACGGTCACAGGCGTACAGCCGTTCATCTACGAATCTTCCGCGGGCAATTCCGTTTTTCATTCAGGCTCCATTCGCCTGCGCAAGCGCATGGCGCACGGTATCGCGATTTCGGGGACCTACACGTATTCTAAGTCGATCGATGACGCTTCCTCGATCGGTGGCGGTGGTACTGTTGTTNCGCAGAATCCCTTCGACATCGCCGCGGACCGCGGACTCTCCAGTTTCGACCAGCGCCACAAATTCTCCGGCAACTGGATTTACGAGTTGCCCTTTGGCGAGAATCACCGCTTCGCGCAGCNCGGCCCGCTCTCACACATTCTGGATGGCTGGCAATGGAGCGGCAATTTCACCATCGGCTCCGGGCTCTACTTCACGCCCCGCGTGCTCGGNAATTCNCTGGACATCAGTCGCGGCGTGAGCGGCTCGCTGCGCGCCAACGCTACGGGCGCGCCCATCTCGTTGAGCAATCCAACTACTCTCCAATGGTTCAACACTGCGGCGTTTTGTTCGCCGGTTTCTTCCTTTGGCTCCAGCACGCCTGCTTCCGGCAGCACCTGTGTGAATCCCAATGGCAGTTCTTTCGGCGATGCAGGGCGCAACACCATCAAAGGGCCCCGGCAGATCACGTTTGACATGAACCTGAGCAAGACCATCACGATAAAGGAATCGCGCGCGCTAGAACTTCGCATCCAAGCTGCCAACGTTTTCAATACCGCGCACTTCACGGCCATCAACGCTATCGTGAATTCGCTGACCTACGGTGAAGTTACTTCGGCCGGGAGCATGCGGCGCGTCACCATGCTCGCGCGGTTTCGCTTTTGAGAATGACGATGTCAATCTTCATAAAAACCCACGCATTCCTGATGGCCGTGGTTCTGCCGCTCAACGTCTCGCTCTCAGTCGTTGCGCAAAACGCACCGCAAAGTCCGCAATCGCAGCAATCGCAGTATCGCGTGCGCGTCACGTCTGAACTGGTGCTCGTCAACGTGGTTGTCCGCGACAAGAAAGGCAATCTTGTCCGCGACCTGAAAAAAGACGACTTCACCCTTCTCGAAGACGGCAAGCGCCAGAACATTTCTACGTTCGACTTTGAAAAAGTGGATGACCTGACCACCGCCGG
>JGI12635J15846_10004483_pt1 | contig 12036 bp, 12 predicted proteins | sample BlaSpr_A8_OM2_M2_FD_15846 | JGI IMG/M metagenome (IMG submission 15846) | reverse complement strand
GCGGCGGTACGCGCCGGCAGGCGATCGCGAGACTTCCACGAATTTATTTGCGGACGGCCACCAACGAATTGCCAGATGTAACGATTGAAGGTGCCAAATTCGTTTTGCAGTCGAAGAAACGCCTGGGCGTTCCGCACAGCCGAGGCGATCTTTAAGCGATTGCGCACAATGCCTGGATTTTTTAAGAGTTGCGCGAGCTTGCGTCGATCGTACCGGGCAACCAGCTGCGCATCGAAGTTGTCGAAGGAGGCACGGTAATTTTCACGCTTGTTGAGAATTGTTTCCCAGCTCAGGCCGGCTTGCGCGCCTTCGAGAATCAAGAATTCGAAAAGGGTGCGATCGTCGTGCACAGGAACGCCCCATTCTTCATCGTGATAGCGGATTGATAATTCGCTTTGCGCCCACGAGCAGCGAATCAGCGGGGATGGCACTTGTGGAGTTTTGCTCATCGCAAGGGTCACGCGGCGGTCAAAGCCGGGATTCGGCAAAACAACGATCGGCGCGGCAGAAACCGCGCCCTGATGCGATCGTGGCGCCTCGGTTATCGTAGCGAACTGGGTTCGGATTTATTCTTTGGCGACTTTGTTTGCAATTCGGAGATTAACTGATGGGCGCAAGCAGGCGCACCCACTCTGTGATCGACGATGATTTCCTTGGCGCTCAATTTCCTGCCGTATAGTTTCTCGTTGGCGCTACCGTCGGAGCGGAGGGTAGAGCCTTCGAGTGAAATTCCGGCGAACAGTCCCTTGTTGCGAGAGTAGGAAAGAATTTCAGCGTTCATTACCACGTCTGTGGCGCCCTCGGCAGTACGGCCTTTCGGACCCGCAGCTGCGGAGGCGTCGGCACCCAGCTTTACCTTACTTGATAGCAGCGATCGCGCCCCTTTGGGATTCATCACCAGCAAAACAAAATCGGTAGCCTGACCACCCAATTGGAAGCCAATGCTGACGCCTTCGAGCGCGTAGAGCGCGGGAGCTCCCCAGGGGCCAGTGTAGTGTTCACCGCTGCGGCAGACCATGATGCCCCGGCCGTAGCTGCCTCCGATTCCGAACGCGCCCTTCTTTACAGACGGCAGAACTACGACACACTCCGCCTTGTCGAGCAGGTCCTGAGGAATATCGTCGGGGATATTCAGGATTTCTTTCATGACCTCGCCGGCATCTTTCACGCGCTCTTCTTCTTTAGCGTCATTCGAGGCAAAGGTTGGCGAAGCTGACAGGCACAGGGCGAGAAAACAGACAGCAAATTTCTTCAAGCTCATGGGGTAATTTTCCTCATCGTCGAAATGACGAATAACGAAAAATGAAAATGGAACTGACGTCGTTGACGACGGTTGCCCCATCTTAGAGCTTTTCCGAGAAATTGTAATCAGTGAGTTGGACATGTACTGACGGTGCGCCATTTCGTGGGGGATGCGCACTCTAACCACACCGGCGATCATCCAGCTGATGAAGCAGCTTCTCGACGCGCTGGAAGAAGAAAAACTCCGCAAGGCAAGCCCTCGAAAGAGCCACAGTTAATGGAAGCAAGACCACGCCAGTTGATTTACCGCCTCCAGGCCATGACCAAACGAGTGCTCCTTTTGTAACTTGGCACTTTCCTCCCCACACCTCTAAAGTCAAGACAGTACAGGGCCAATGGACGACTGCCATTCGGCACCCGGCGTGCATCTAATCAGTTGGAAGCTCTGTTTGGGCTGGGTGGAAATGAAAAAATTGGATTGTATGGGAATGAAGTACACGCACCCCATCGGTTGGCTTCTGGCGCTGGTGGCTACCTTGGCCATGGGCTCGCCGGTCTCCGCGCAGACCGCAGCTTATGTGACCACCCCGCCCAGCTTCAACAATTCCGAATCCTCTGCCGACGATCCCCAGGCTGGCGCCATGCTGACCATCCATAAGCGGGTGGATGAGGTCAACGTGCTGTTCATCGCAACCGACAAGCACGGAAAATTTGTCCGCGATCTGAATCAGAACGATTTCGAAATTCTCGACGACCACAAGCCTCCGCAATCGATTATCAACTTTCGCCGCGAAACCGATTTGCCGCTGCATCTTGGCTTGCTCATCGACGTGAGCGGATCGGTGCACAGCCGTTTCGACTTCGAGCAGAACGCGGCCATCAACTTTTTGCAGCACACCCTGCGGGCGGGTTTCGATAAAGCCTTTGTAGTTGGATTCAACAAGCAGAGCCAGATGGCGCAGGATTTTACCGATAACGTGCAACTGCTCTCAAACGGCATCCACCGCATGCAGGATGGTGGTGGAACGGCGCTTTACGATGCGATCTACAAGGCGTGCAAAGAAAAGTTTCTGAAGGACCGTCCCGACCATCCGGCGCGGAAGGCCATCATTGTGGTGAGCGATGGCGAGGACAATCAGAGCGAAGTGTCACGGGCGCAGGCGATTGAAATGGCGCAACGGGCCGAGGTCATCATTTATGCGATCTCGACCGATGACAGCGGTTTGATTTTGCGCGGTGACAAGGTTCTGGAACAACTGGCGGCGGCTACCGGCGGCCGCGCGTTTTTTCCTTTCAAGATGAAAGATATGACACGGTCATTCGCCGCCATCGAGGATGAGTTGCGCAGCCAGTATGTGGTCTCTTACCGGCCCGCGGATTTTGATGCCGATGGGCGGTACCGCTCGATTGAAATCTCGACCCTGAAAAAAGATTTGCAGGTGCGAGCGCGTAAAGGATACTTCGCGCCTCAGCGGTAAAACTCGCTTCTAGCTGCTCTTCCTCCTGAAAAGATCAGACATCTAGCTTGTCTTCCGAGACAGCGTCCCCTTCTCGCGCTGTTCGCTGCGCAGCGATTCCAATAGATCCTCCGGCTGTTCTCCGTTGCCGTTGCTCCGCTCGCGCACGAAATCTTTCGCCTGCTCGAGAGTTAGTTGCGATACCGTTGGTGGTGAATACTTTTTCTTTCTGGACTTGCGTTCCTGCTTCTGGGAGAGAGTTTTTTCGCGCATTATTCCGTAACAGCTCCAGCGGGGTTTGTGGTGTCTAGCGCTGCAATGGCAAGTGCCTGTTTCTTGAGAGAGGCTTTCGCCAACCGAAGGTGTTCCTGAAGAGCTTCGCGAAGCTCGCGGATGATCCGCTCCACTTCCGCCTCTGTCTCAGCGGAAAGAACATCTCTGCAAAGTTGTACGATTCTAGCCTCAGTCTGGGGCGGCACTTTTGTATGTTATCGAACGAAAAGGTATCGGGACGATACAGGAAAAACCTGAGAGGGCCAGTGGAAAAAATCTTCTTCCGCGTATCAGCGAAGCCGTTCCATCGCCGGATGCAGTCGATGGTGCGCCCGGAGAGACTCGAACTCCCAACCCTCTGCTCCGAAGGCAGATGCTCTATCCAGTTGAGCTACGGGCGCAGCCAGAAATCATTCTACAAGAAATAAATTTGCAGTGATCCCCACAATACTATCGGCGCCGATGTGGCAAGTTACGCTTCCACGACACCGTCGATTTCCATTACGGCTTTACGGCTATCAGATTCAGCGTGCAGTTGTTTCCGGTGAAACAGAAGTCGTTATTGGAACTCGCCACAGGATTGAAAGAAGTCTGGAACTGATCGAGGCCGGTGTCGGTGTTCAATTCGTGAAGCAATCCGTCGGAACCCGCAACGTAGATCAGCGAGCCGTCTGCGGCCGCGTCTGCGGCCACTGGAGTGGCGTCGTTGACCAGCTGAATTCGGGATACGGAACCGGTGTTGAAGGAATAGACCAGTACTCCGAAGTCCGTAGTGACGATAAAGGCCTGACTCACGTCAGGCGAGATAAAGAAATTGATGGGATGGAATGTGCCGTGGCCCAGCCCAATGTGGATGGGCGGAAAAGTGTTTGGCGGCGTTGGAGGCGTGGGCACAGGCAGAATGGAAGCGAGGCTGACTTGCTGCGGACAAAGTCCAATGAGCGGCGACGAAGAGGTAGTGGCGATGATGTCGATGCCCGTGGTATCGAGGCCAAAGAAAAAATCGAGGCCGTCGGTAAGTAGCGGATTAGGAATGATTGTGTTGCCCATGGAAACGTTTCCCGGAGGAACCATCTTGAGGAACAAAGGCGGCGTGGTGACTGCCCCAGACGACAGGATCGGAGTGACCGCGGAATTGTCGCAGGTATTAAATGCGGCGAGGTTGCCAGTAGTGCCTCCGCCAGCCAGCAGGGCGAACGATCCAGTGGAATTGAAAACAAGCGAGGTCGCAGGCGACGCCATTGGATAGGTCTGCAGCGCCTGCAGCGCGCTGTAGACATAGAGAGTGTTGCCGCCGTTGCCGAGAATGAACGCTTTCATGCCATCAGGAGAAAATGCAGCCGCGATCGCACTACCAATAACGTTGAGCGGCGTTGTGGTTGCCGGCGTAGCGGTGACCACGTATACCTGATTCGGAGTGGAAACAGTATCCGAGAAAATAGCCGAATTGCCGTTCGGCGATACCGCCAGAACTTTCCCAGTCACCAGCCCCAGCGTGGTGCCGGCAGCGCCAAGAGAAGTAAACGGACTCGAGCTTCCGCCAAAATTGGCAGGATTGAGGATAAGTGCGCCGAACTCGCTGCCCATGAAGGCCCTGTCTCCCGCCGGATCGAACATCAGCGAGTTCGGCGGAGTGGGCGACTGAGTCGCTCCGCCGGACTGATGGCTAGACGTGGAGACGCTGTAAATCCCCACATTGCAGAAGGCGTCTGCGGCGCAGTCCTGGCTGGTTGCAAGCACGGTGGTTGCGACCGGTGTTCCAGTCGCCAGTCCGCTGATCGCTGTAATGGGATATACGGGCTCCGGAATAAAGAGAGAGCCGGCGGGGAAGCCGGACGGATTCAGCGGGAACCCTACATTGCAGGTGGGCGGCGTGCAGTTCGCGGTGATGGTCGCGGATCCGGCTTGAGGTGTGGTAACGCTGCAGGCCGCGCTGCCCGTGCAATTCGCGGTGATGGCGGCTGGCGAAGAAGACAGCCAGGTTAGCGGAGCCTTGGGCACGATGCAGCCTTGCACGTCGACGGCGGTGGCTGTGATGGTCTCAGTAGCCCCCTTCGTGACCGAGAAACTAGTTTGACCTACGCCTTGCGTTGCGTTCGCGCCTACCTGTAAAGCGATGCACTGTACCGGGCAGGCTTCGAAGTTGTAAGGCTGGCTGGTGACGCCAGAAGCCGAGGCGATAATTTGAGTCTGCCCGGGAGCGCTGGGGCCGACGGTTGCCTGATAAGTGGCAACGTTGATGTCTGTGTTGACCACGGGAGTAATGGTGGCAACGCTGGGGATGGCCGCGCTCCATGTAAAGGGGCCAACCGACTGGGTCACATCGACGCCCTGGCTGAAAGCGGTGGCTTGCAGGGTCACAATCTGGTTTTGCGAGAGGCAGGAATTGGATGCACTGGCGTTGAACTTCAGATTACAGGCCGGGGGCAAGGCAATCTGCGTGGGGCAAGCCGGAGGAACAATGTTGATCGGCGGAGTCACGCTGATCTGAATGTTGTCGACCGGCGGATGAACGAAAAACAACGTCGGCGGGCTGGTCGCGCCCAGGGCCGAAGCCGTCACCTGAGCCGTGCCGATGCCCGCTGGGGTGCAGATCGAATAGAGCGGAGCGTTCCAGGTTCCCGCGCAGGCAAAACCGTTCGGCGCGATGTCGACGATCGACGTATTGCTGCTGGTGAAGGTGAATGTCGGATTGATGGCTGTGCCGGCATCGTTTTGCGCGCTGGCGGCCAGCAGGATGGTCGCTCCTACTTGCAACGAAAAACTGGTTCCGGTGTTCAGGGCGATCTTTGCCGGAAAAGGTGAGCTTGCGGCGGTTTTCTTGTACCCGCAAGCCGGCAACAATAATGATAAAGAAATGCTGGCCACTAAGCCTACACACGCACCGCAACGCAAACCCATGCACCCTCTCGTCGCCTCAAGTTTAAAACTTTGGGGCGAGCCACCATCAATGGAGTGGAAAACTTTTAGTGTAGAGAATGGGAGGCGATTCAGCAAGCCGAGGTCGGGGAGGCCGACCGAATGCCCGGCACAACCACTGGAAGCGTCGAGTTTCGTTCGTGCGTAGCTTACTGGCGCGTAGCTTACTGCGTGAACTCGGCTGGGCGTCCCGTCAGTCGCTCGATTCTTTTCGCAATCGGCGGATGGGTCGAAAACAGGTTGCCGAAATTCATCCCCAGCAGCGGCTGAATAATAAATAAGTGCGCGGTCGAGGGCGAGGCCGTCATGGGTACGCGTTTCGAGTAAGCGTCCAGCTTCTGTAATGCGCTGGCCAGCGCGTAAGGATTGCCGGTGTAGTGCGCACCGGTCGCGTCAGCCTGATATTCGCGCGAGCGCGATACGGCTAGCTGAATCAGGCTAGCCGCAATCGGAGCCAGAATCAGCATCAGCAGCGCACCAAAACCGCCGCCATCGCGCCGGTCGCGGTCGCCGCCCCCCATCCCTCCAAAGATCATGGCGAAGCGTCCCATGCTGGCCAGCATGGTGATGGCTCCCGCGATGGTCGCGGCCACGGAGCTGATCAGAATGTCGCGATTGCCCACATGCCCCAGTTCGTGCGCCAGCACGCCTTCGAGTTCTTCATCATTCAGCAAGCCAAGAATGCCGTGAGTCACGGCCACCGACGCGTGCTGCGGATTGCGTCCCGTGGCAAACGCATTCGGCGATTCGGTCGGGATCACATAAATCTTCGGCATCGGCAGCCCGATTTTCTGTGTCAGCCGCTCGACCGCCGCGTAGGCCCGCGGCAATTGCTCGCGTGTCACAGGTTGTGCGCGATACATGGCCAGCGCAATTTTGTCGGAGTAAAAGTAGGAGACGAAGTTCATCACTGCCGCAAACGCCAGCGCCAGCAGCATGCCATTCTGCCCGCCAAAGTAGCGGCCAATAAACATCAGCAGCAGCGTCAGCGCCGTCAGCAGGAACGCGGTCTTGAATGTGTTTCCCATAATGTGGTGGATCGCTACGTATTGGATGTTACGCCGGCGCAAGAGATGCAAGCGGCCCGATCAGTGGGAGGGGCAGCCTCAGTCGGAGTGATGCCCAACTAACGCGGATGTGTGGGCCAGCCCCCTACTGCGGTTTTAGGGATCAGATCAGTCACTCAAGGCAACAGAATACGTCTAAAAGGGCAACAACTTTACTTGACGCGCAAAGGACAAGACTGCCAAAATCGGCTGGTCTTGGAAGTTTTGTATAATCGGGACTCGATCCAAGTTTTGTGACTGCGAGATGAACGAACCGATTTCGCCTCCCCGTAAACGCGACAGAACGCCATAGTCAAGGTGCGACAATGAACGAATGGAAGTCCTCAGGCGGCCGCATTACCTTGTTCCCCTCCGCCGTGTCGTCGCCTTCGCTCTCGGCACTTGAGCTTTATAGGCAGGTCTGGGGCGAAGAACCGGATGGTTTTCAGAAGCAGCCGAACCCTCTCATGCCGTCCGTAGCACACGGGAATCACAATGGCTTAAAGGCTGGTTGCTTTGCTCAACCAGCACGGATTGATTTCAACTTAACGCCGCCCTCCTCCCCGCAAGAGGAAGCACAAGAGGACGCGTCGTTTCCCCTGATTGAAGATACAGCTCTACTTCGAGCCGAACTGTTAAGGATAATCGACGCCGCAGACCGAAATGCCGCTCTAAATTCCGTAGTCCGCGTGGCCCTCGGTGTTCAATTTCTCGTTCTGAAGCCGAGTTCTGCGGAGGCCAACTTTGTTCTAACCGCGAGCATACCCGAGCGATACGGCGTCAAAATAACCGACGAAGAAGACTTTATTTTCCAGATCAACCGGCCATATGCAAGCCGAAGCGCTGATGGTATCAAGACGAACTTCATTACGAAATGGAGTGTGGACCGGCTCCAGGTCATAACCCTTGCGGTTCAAGTTGGTGGGCCGACGACCTCTACGCAGACCCCCGCCTCGGGGTCTCAGACTGCGCAGCAGTTCATCGCGGCCAGCGTGAATTTCGATATTAATAACGTCCAAACGGCAAGCCCGCTCCCCAACGGTCAACCAGCTTCAATGTTGCGTGAGGCACTCACTGCGGTAGCGCAAATGCAGCAAGCCATTGGCCTGAACATTGAGGGATTTCAAAATGCTTAACTATCCCGCTAAGATCTACCGACAAGCGATGGTCGTTCTAGATTCAAGCTCCAAGCCACCAGACGCATCGGCCTCCCCATATAAAACGGTGCAACTGCAGCTTAGCGCTACCGGCTTCATGGATGACATGCCTACAGAAACCCTGATCTTGACGACGTTCTCGAGCGTGCCGGTCATTTGGGAGTCGGAGCTGAGACAGCAGGAGTATCAGGAGCTGGGGGCAGCGCTCGGCGAGATGACGAAGCTCGAGGAGGGGGACGAATGGAAAATTGACCCTCCGGTTTACAACGCCGCCTGCTACATTGCGGCCGGGCTCATGGTTCATTCATTTCCAGCGCCGCGTATCTTCAATCACGGGACAAAGTCGGTTGTTTTCAATTGGTCATATGGGGCAGACAATATGTATTTGACTATAAGCGCGGACCACATCTCTACGCTAATATCCTCCCCAGAACGCATCAAACGACGAGTGGAATACTCTTTAAATGAGCTGACAGATCCGTCGACGGCTCTCCTGTCCGTTAGAGCCTTCCTCAAGAAACCGGTACAAAGATTGGTCAGCGGAGCGGTGACCGATCCGACAGAGTTCGTCGGCTGAGCCCGGTATGAGGTGCGGCGGCTACATCCCAGATGGCGACAGTTTGTTCCGTCAATCCGTCTACCCTGTATCGTTCAAAGGTCGCGCATTTGCGCGGGAAAAGTGTCTAAAACTCTACGAGCAGGACGACGGGTCCCTTTTAGCGTCCTTAACCTGGGAAAGGTATGCCCCTACCGAGGAACTAATTCACAGTTACGGGTGCCGACTAGCATTTCGCAGAAATGAAAAAAAACGGGCAGAGGGGAAGTTAAAAGATAAAGACCGCCAAGTTTACTGTGGCGCATACGAGCTGAAAGGAAAGGCAATCCGCGCCCTGGCAACATCCGACGAACTGGATGAGGTCCTATCCGCCGACGTCGTCCACCATGTAGAAGAAGGAGAAATTGCCCATACCGATCTAAGAATCGTTCTCAAACCTGGGAGTCTGAATATCGATGGAACGAAAACAGCAATCGTGGATCGCCTCTGGAGTGGCTGTTCTGGGCCCCTGAGACACACATGCGATTGCGACAGGGGCATGGTCGAACATCCAAGCTCAAGCCTGATCACTGCGCCAGCCGGGGACTATTCCGACATTCGCCCTTACTGGCTCCGCCTTTGGTGCATCGTCAGATTTCAGATCTGCAACTGGCTGTGGCGAAACAACTTTTGGTCCCGCTAATGTGTCCTTTTGTGGGGTAGGCGGCTCTGCGGGAACGTATCCACAGCCCACCGTGACATCCAACCTTGTGCCTCGCTCCGATTCGTTCCATGATGATCCCAAAGAATTATTTGCTCTTTCACAACTGAGAAGCCGAGAAGCCCGCACCTAAGCCATTCCGCGCCAATATTTTAAGGCTAAAATATTTCGATTCAATATTTTAGCCAGATTCAGCCGGATCGACCCCTCCGCAAGTGATTCAGCCAAAAGATTTTATCGATTCGATCCGTATTTTTTTTTAATCTGGATTTGCGCGAACGTCGACGCGTCCCACGCATCCGGCCGAATATTTATTTTGGCAACACAGCCTTGACCATTTCCACCGCAGCCTTCGGATCGGCGACTTCGACGATGAGCTGTTTATACTGCTCGTCTTTCAGTTCGATCACGATGGTGTTATCGGGATTGTGAACGTCCCAGAAAACTCTCTCGCCATGCTGATAGAAAGTTCCGGCGGTGATGACGCCGGGGACGCTGGTGCCGGGCATTCTTATTCCGTGGTACCAGCCGTGAGCGACCGCGGGATCGGCCCTGATCGCGGAGATGTGACGCAACGGAATTTCGAGCGAACTCTTGAACGCCCAAAGCTTGTCGGCTCCACGGACGTGCAAGGTCAGAGTGCCGTTCGCAATGGATATATCAACCATGTCGCTGTTCCTCGGTTTCGTCGATAGCTTATTTCTTCTTGCCGCTCGGTGAAAACAGCGGAGCGCCCCACGCGCTCACCGAGAGCAACGCTCCGAACAGAATGATGGCGTCAATGCTAGCGCGGCCTTCGCGCGACCAGTATACGTCGCGCAGGTTCAGCCACAGTGCGAATTCATCGAGCGTAAGCGCCGCGCCTGCACCGTACAGAATCGACATCAGTCGGCTGACAAAGATAGACGAGTCATCCGCTCCTGTGCCCATTTCGGCGAGCCAGCAGTAGCCGACCAGAAGCAGAATCACGATCCCGATCACCAGATGATGAATATGACGTCCGCCGACCTCGATAAAGTGAAAGGGCGGAATCTGATGCTCGATGCAATAGACCACGCCGCGCACTCCAGCGAAAGTGAGAAAAAAACTCAGCGACGCCACGAACAGCCGTCGCCGCGGTCGGTCGGGAATACGCTCATGCAGCAGGCGTCCCAGAAACGAGCGGCGATGAAATGCCAGCGAGAGAACAACCGTTCCCGCAATTGTGATCAGCAGTATGAACCAGGTGAAGGCCATGCGCTATTAAACAGCATTTCGTCAGTTGGCCGCGGCGAAACAGCGAGGCCCCACGCCATGGGGGTTAAGCGTGGGACCAAACAATACTTCGACGTTCGCTGCGATAATCAGGCGCTGATCGAGACGCTGCCGGTGAGCGGCACTGACGGCGACTGGGGCTGCACTCCGGTGCTTTGGTCGGACCGCTGGAGTTGTTGTGTCAGCGACGTGTAGGCTTGCTGCGCGGAGGACAGATTGCCGGATTGCAGTGCCTGGCCCAGTTGATCAAACAACTGGCTGATGGCGCTGGAATCGCTGCTGTTGCCGCCGCCGTGGTGGTGATGATGTCCGTGGGTAGCTTGCGTTTGTGACTGGGACGCTTGATTTTGGAAATCCTGTTGGATGGTAGTGAAATCCTGCTGCGCTGCCGAGAGATTGCCGGACTGGAGATCCTTGCCCAACTGGGCGAAAGCCTGGGCGATGGGACTGTTGCTTTGTGACGCCGAGGTGCTGGAACTGGATGGCGCAGCCAGACTCTGCAGCGTGGCAAAGTCGGTCTGCGCCGCGGATAAGTTGCCGGATTGGAGGTCCTTGCCGGGTTGCTGGAACTCCTGCTGTGCTTTCTGAATATTGTTCTGCGTGGTTTGAGTGTTGAAGAGACTGATGGAAATGCCCGAAACCGACATGTGCGAACTCCTTAGGGGAAAGGTGCGCCCGGGGATTAACGGCCGCGCCTAATGGCATGATCGGCAATTCTTTCGCCGAACTTTAATCGCCGTTGGCATGATGACTATCGCAGGTTGAAGGCCAAATGCTGGCGAGTGCTGAGGCAAATGCAGGACACATTTTGCAGGACTTAGTGCGTGGCACTGGCAAGTGAGGTGCCGGGGAAGCGGGCTAGTGGGCAAAGCGTGCCTGTCGTTGGGCAAAGGTGTGCCAGGTTTCTTCAGACGGTGAGCGTTTGCGACACTAGGTCAGGCGCGTTGGGCTTCGCGCTTAAGGGCTCGCTCGAGTGTTTGGTCGAGGGCGGACTTGGCTTTCTCGTATTCGTCCTGAGAAATTTGCCCTTGGCGACGTTCGACTTCGAGTTGGAAGAGTTCTTCTTTCAAGCCTTCCAGCAGCTTGGAGGTGGGACGCGATGCGGCCCCCATGCCAATCGAGGGTGTGGCCAGGATTTGCGCGGGCTCATAATCATCTTCCAGACTGGCTGTTGTGGAAGAGCCCGACTTCTGCCGCGCCAGAGCGCGCGCCGCCGATTGTTGGCGCGAAGCGACGTAGACTCCGCCGATTACTAAGACAGCAGCGAAGCCTCCGAGAATATACCAGCGATATTTCTGCAGCGGGTCGGGAGCGTCGATGGGAGGGCCGAGACCGCCGCCGGGACGGGCCTGAGACTGGCCGCCCTCGGGAGCCGCTGAGCCTTGCGAGCCATCGCCTTCCTGACGAGTCTCAAGCACGCCTTCGCCGGAAA
>JGI12635J15846_10004482_pt1 | contig 12037 bp, 12 predicted proteins | sample BlaSpr_A8_OM2_M2_FD_15846 | JGI IMG/M metagenome (IMG submission 15846) | reverse complement strand
AAGTAGTAATAGCCAATGCGGAAGTCACCCTCCGCCAGCAGTTCCTGCACTTCGCGCAAACGCTGTTCCGCCTTCGGCGCCAGCGGATCATTCGGATATTTTGCTAGAAACGTTTGGAACTCATCCTCAGCCGCGCGAACGTGCGTGCGGTCGCGGTCCGGTTTCTCCATCTGCTTGTAGTGCGTCATGGCCACCTGCAACTGTGCGTAGGCCGCTTCAGGCAACATGGGGAAAAAAATGTCGAAATCCTTGTACGCCTGGACAGCCTGCGTCAGGTTGGCTGTTCCGCCTTCTTTGTAAAACGAATCAGCGATGGCCAGCTTGGCCTTGGCAAGATAGTCGCTGTCCGGATATGTGTTGATGAGCGTCTGCAGATTCAGCCGGCCGACCTCGTGCCGTCCGTGCTTGATGTCCTCCATGGCCTTGTCATACAGAATCTTATCGGGCTCCGCGGTATTTTCCGCGGTCGTCGATTTATTGACCTTTTTCTTCTTATGGAAAATTTGAGCATCACACCGCGTAGCGCTTAGCAGAAACAGTCCGGTCATCAGGAATAGAGCCGACCGCTTGGCGGTCGCCAGGAATGAAGTACGGCGCAAACTTCACCTCTCTCTCGAATCTGGGGTTCCACGCCACCGTCCATAAGAGCTCGGAGCGTTACTTCAGGCTGCCAGCGGCTTGGAACTTTCAAGTATACCCTGAACGAAAGGCCAGGCCGAACAACAACTTTGCCCCCTCGGCCAGATCCCCCAAACTACCCCCTTCTGTGATGCCGCCTCGCTTCACCAAGGGTTGCTTTCACTCCGTCGTCCTTTTGAAGTTTTTTAACTCGCCGTAACAATCGCTTGGCGTTTTTTCCACTACAATGCCATCATCCGCAAGTCAGCAGTCAGGACTCGCACCCATCCAAAATGGACAAACGTAAATTTCTCTTCGTCTCGCTGTCCGGTCTTATCGGCGATATCGCCTGGCAGGTGCTCAAGGAAGGCCACGACGTTCGCTATTACATCGAAGCCGAAAAAGAGCGCGACATCGCCGACGGATTCGTCCCCAAATCCAAGGATTGGGAGAAAGACGCCAAGTGGTCCGACATTGTCGTCTTCGACGACACCCTTGGCCAGGGCGCTAAGGCTCTTGCCCTCCGCGCCAGCGGCAAGCCTGTAATCGGAGGCACTCCGTACGCGGACCGCCTCGAAGACGATCGTTCCTTCGGCCAGGAAGAGCTCAAATCCGCCGGCGTCAGCATCATTCCCTACGAAGACTTCGATTCTTTCGACCCAGCCATCGAGTTCGTCAAGAAAAATCCCGACCGTTATGTCATCAAACCCAGCGGCGAAGCGCAAAACGTCAAGCGCCGCCTGTTCGTTGGGGAAGAAGAAGACGGCGAAGACGTCATTCGAATGCTGGAAGCCTACAAAAAGGCCTTCTCCGACGAGATCAAAGTTTTCCAACTCCAACGCCGCATCAACGGCGTCGAAGTTGCCGTCGGCGCTTTCTTCAACGGCAAGAAATTCGTCACCCCGGTCAACATCAACTTCGAGCACAAAAAACTTTTCCCTGGCGAAGTCGGTCCTCCCACCGGCGAAATGGGCACTGCCATGTTCTGGAGCGAGCCCAACCTGCTCTTCAACCGCACGCTTCTCAAAATGGAGTCCAAACTCGCCGAGGAAGGCTACGTCGGCTACATCGACCTCAACTGCATCGTGAATAACAATGGAATCTACCCGCTCGAATTCACTTCGCGCTTCGGCTATCCCACCATCAGCATCCAGCAGGAAGGCATGCTCACGCCGATCAGCGACTTCTTTTGGGAGCTCGCCACTGGAGTCGAGCCCAAGTGGCGAACTCGGAGCGGCTTTCAGATCGGCATCCGCATCGTCGTTCCGCCATTTCCCTTTGACGACGACGCCACATTCGAATCCTTCTCGAAGAACAACGCCATCGTCTTCAAGAAGCCCAACATGGAAGGCATCCACATCGAAGACGTAAAAGAAGTCAACGGCCAGTGGCTAATTGCGGGCACCTCTGGTGTCGTTCTCGTCGTCGTCGGCATCGGCCAAACTATGAAGCAGGCTCAGGCGCAGGTCTATTCCCGCATCAAAAACGTCCTCATCCCCAACATGTACTACCGCACCGACATCGGCGACCGCTGGGCCGAAGATTCCGACAAGCTCCACAATTGGGGCTATTTGCGCTGAGCGCTGTTCACCGCGAGAAGTAACCAGTCTTCGTGCGAACCTTCAATCCCGCTTGCTTCGGCCGGATCACAATCTTCCGAAATGTTTCATCCCTTCCAGAATTCGTCGGGTAGTACGCCAGTTCGTATGACGTCCTTAACTCCTCGGCGATCTGCTTAAAATACGAATGAGGATCGGTCGTTTCCGCGTCGATGTGCGCCCCGCCCGTCTCTTTCGCGATGCGGTCCATCACGCTTGTCCCATACTTGTTTCGTGCCGTTAGTTTCCCGTGCTCCTTTTCGGTGTAGCGAATGGCGTACACCACGACATTCTCGGCCTGAGTCGTTTCGATCGTGGTCATCATGTCGTGCGAACTGGAATTGTCTTCTCCGTCGCTAAACAAGAGCAAGGCGCGTCTGCCGCTCTCCCGTGCCAGCTTCTCTTTCACCGAGTAAAAGATGGAGTCATAAAACGCCGTGCCCATGTCCCGGCTGTCCGGCGGCCCCAATTCCGGGAACTGCGCGTGTTTCCTTTTGTCCTTACCCTTGTCCCGCTCCTTAAACTCCTTCATGCGCTCAATGATAGCTGGTCCCGACGGCGAGAAGTCGCTGACCAGCCGGATATGGTTCGCGAATGTCACCAGAAACGCTCGATCCTTTGGCCCGAGAACTTCCTTGAGGAAAACTTCCAGGGCCTGTTCGTGCTGTTTGGAAAAATGATCCTGGCTTCCACTGACGTCCACAATCAAGCCAAGTGTCAACGGGACATCCGTGCTCCTGGCAAAGAAGGAGATCTTCTGTGGAACAGCATCCTCGTATACTTCAACATCCTCCTTGCCGAGATCGTCCACCAGCGCCCCGCGCGCATCGCGCACGGCGAACGCCACGTTCACAAGGTTGACTGCAACTTGAATCGGCTCCTGACTGAAAGCGACTCCGCAGCCCAGAATGACCACCAGGGAAGTGAGGAGATACAAGCGCGAGCCGTTCGAGTGTCGGCCAGTGTTATTCACGTAACTTCTTTCTGATGTGCTCCCCCCTACTTGAATCATGGCATGCCCACGAACTCGGCGCCACAATCGCGCTCGGCGCGCGCCGGACAAGATTTTTTCAGTTCGCCTTCTTCTCTTTATCGTCGCTCCGCGCTTCTACGTAGACCAGTTGGAAAAGGCTCCCTTGCCCATTCGGTTGGATTCCAACGACGTGCTGCTTCTCTTTCGTCCCAGCCTTGAACACCATCCCGCCCTTCTCAGGCTTGTCATCTTGGCAGTCGATCTGGTTCGAGGATCTGTTCTTGTCTTTGGCATTTGCCTTCTGCGACGGATCCGAACAATTCACAACGGTGCCGTACTTCGCCAACGCTTTCTTGTAAAACTCCGCAATCTTTTCCGGCGCGTCATTCGACTCCATCTTCATCACCGCTAGCTTGAAGCCAAACGTGCTGCCCCAAATCCCCATCTGAACAGACGGGGAATCGTCCTTCTCGTCTTTGTGTGCTTTTGCCCCTGGGTACACAGCCAGCCCCACATCATTGGCGGTCGCTTGCTTGCTCAGCATTACTCCTGCTCCGCTCTGGTCCTGTTCCCCGCGGGCGATGCCAGCTCTCGAAGAAGTTGCCGAAATCAAGGTGACGATGCTGCAGAATGCTGCCAGCAGTGCAAGACCCGCAAAGGCACTCGCTCTGCCGCGAGACTCACTCAACTTCTGACTACCTACGTTTTGTTTGTCCATTAGACCTCCCTCGTGCCCAGAGATACGCGTTTTTACCCGGTTTTGTTCCCCCATTCCCATCCTGCAACGATGAGGGAATTTTTCCAGCGTTCCGGTGGTATTACTTAAGCGGTGGGGTGTAAGCTCCTGCTGACAGTTGCATTCTAGCTCCTATGGGAGGTTCTCTATGAAACATATGATCGTTCTCGGGCTCCTGGTGGCGACCGCGCTCGTGGCCGCTCCTGTTGCCCCTCAAGGCGAGAAGTCACAAGTCGCCAAGATGACACTCAAGGTTGGCGACACCGCCCCCGAGTTCACTCTTCTCAGCGACGGCTGGAAAACCGTGAAGCTTAGCGACTACCGCGGCAAGAAAAACGTCTTTCTCGCCGTCTACGTCCTGGCCTTCACCGGCGGTTGAACGAAACAACTTCAGGCGGTTCAGGCTGGAATCGCCTCCGGTAAGATTGACACCTCCGATACGGAAGTTTTCGGAGTTAGTTTGGATAGTCCCGCTGCCAATGCCGCGTTCGCCAAGCAGATCAGCATCACCTTCCCGCTCCTCAGCGACATGAACCGCAAGATGCTCCGGTCCTACGGCATCCTGAAAGGTTATGACGTCCAGAACGAGACTTACGAGTGGGCTTTGCGGGCCAACATCATCATCGACAAGCAGGGCGTCATCCAATTTGTCGAAGAGGGCGACAGCGCCGTCGACCCCAACACGGCTCTGACCATGTGCACCACTCTGCACAAAAAGGACGCCACGAAGTAATCCTTTGCTTCGCGTGCGGATCGCCACTTTGATAACTTTTGTGTGCTTCGGCGCTCGCGCGTTTCGCCGATCGACTCGGGACCCGGCGCCATCTTTGCAAGTTACTTGATACATCAGCGCGTCTGAAGCTTCATGCGGCATAATGGAAGCCATGCCGGGCATCCCGGGACTAGTGTCGGTGGTTCCATGAGCGATCAGACCAAATCAACTGCGAACACTCCGATGGAAAAGAAAAAGGCCGTTTTGTGGCCCTTAATCTTCACCTTTTTCATCGGATTCGTCTTGCTCGATCCGCTTCAGCGCCATGCCAGCCGCCTTGAATGGGCGCTGCTCATCCTTGGAGTCGTCTGTTTTTATGCTCTCTACATCACTGCCCTCCTCTATTGGTACAAAAGAGGCGTGGCCTTATGGGCGATCGCTGGTGTTTGTTTGTTGGGTTTCCTTTTTGCGCCATTCAATCTTGGCGCCGCTCTCTTCATCATCTACGCAACTTCCTTTCTCCCCCACGTCGTTCGCGGAGAACTAGGTCTCACGGCCGGGCTCATCGCACTGATCTTGGCCATCGTCGGTCTGGAGTCTTGGCTCTTCCATCTGCACTGGGTTTTCTGGGCATACTCCACCGGCTATGCAGTGGTTCTCGGAACCGGCGGCATGTATGCCGCCCGGCAAACCATCGCCGCAGAAAAAATGGCCCAGCTTGCCGAGCGCGAAAGAATCGCGCGCGATCTTCATGACGTCCTCGGCCACACGCTCTCCGTGATCATCTTGAAGGCCGAGCTTGCAGGAAAACTCCTGGACCTCGACGCGCAAAAAGCAAAATCGGAAATCGCCGACGTTGAGAAAATCTCACGGGAAGCTCTCGCCGAAGTCCGCCAGACCATCCGCGGCTATCTGACGGAAGGATTGCAAGCAGAATTGGAGCGCGCTAAATCCACTCTCGAAACAGCGGGAGTCGCAGTTGAATGTCATGCCGCGAAACTTGGCATCACCCCCGTGCAGGAAAGCGTTCTCGCTCTCGTGCTGCGGGAGGCGGTGACGAATGTGGTGCGCCATGCGCAAGCGAGAAATTGCCGGCTCGATTTGCAGCAAGTCAACGGCGCTTGCCGTCTGGAAATCCAGGACGATGGCCGCGGCGGTTCGCATCCGGAAGGCTACGGTATGCGCGGCATGCGGGAACGCATCGAAGCGCTTGGCGGCACTTTCTTGCAAGACGTGCATGCCGGAACGAAACTCACCATCACACTCCCTCTCACAGCGAATGCCGGCGCGCAAACCGGATGAACGAACCAAAGCCAACGCGCAAAAAAATCCGCGTTGTTCTCGCGGAAGATCAGGCCATGGTTCGTGGCGCTCTCGCCGCACTGCTGGAGATGGAGGGCGATATCACCGTAGTCGCGCAAGCCAGCAACGGCAAGGAAGCGCTGCAAGCGGTGCTCAGTCACAAGCCGGACGTCTTCATCACCGATATTGAAATGCCGGAGATGACCGGCCTGGACGTTGCCAGCGTTCTCAAAAACCACCCCGCCATTAAAGTCGTCATCGTCACCACGTTTGCACGCGCCGGTTATCTGCGCCGGGCCATGGATGCGGGAGCCTCCGGCTATTTGTTGAAGGATCGGCCCGCGCGAGAGCTTGCTGACGCCGTTCGCCGCGTTCGTCAGGGTTTGCGCGTTGTTGATCCCGAGCTCGCCGCGGAAGCCTGGGCGGAGCCCGATCCGCTCACCGATCGCGAACGTCAGGTACTGCGGCTCGCCGGCGACGGCAGCAGCAGCGGCGACATCGCCGTAAAGCTGGGTCTCTCCGAAGGTACCGTGCGCAATTATCTCTCCGAAGCCATCAGCAAGCTCGCAGCTGCCAATCGTGTCGATGCTGCGCGAATCGCCCGCGCCAAAGGCTGGCTCTGATTCTCATCATCTAACGTTCGCAGAACCTCTCTTCTCCGTTTAGCCAGTTCTACCGCATGACATTTGTCATGCATTTTTCATGACGTTCGGCACTGGTGCGCCCCTCCGCCGCAGTCCACAATCCGCTTATTCGAATCAGGAGGGGCCGTGCCTGACAACACTTGCATAGCCGAACTCTCCCACGTGAGCAAGCGCTTTGGAAAAACCGTCGCGCTCGACGGGCTCGATCTGCAAGTGCGCAACGGTGAGTTGTTTGCGCTCCTCGGCCCGAACGGAGCAGGGAAGACCACGGCCATTTCTCTGCTGCTCGGACTTCAGCAGCCCGACGCCGGTTCCGTAAGCCTCTTTGGCCAATCGCCGCACCTCGTCGAGGCGCGGCGGCAAGTCGGCGTAATGATGCAGGAAGTTTTTCTTGCGCCGGAGCTGCGCGTCCGCGAACAGATCGACCTCGTCGCCAGCTACTACCCCGTGCCACTCACTCCTGATGCCGCCATGGAAATGACCCATACGACGTCGCTGGCCAATCGTCCATACGGAAAACTCTCCGGCGGACAGAAACGCCAAACGCAGTTTGCCATGGCGATTGTCGGCCAGCCAAAATTGCTATTCCTCGATGAACCTACTGTCGGGCTCGACGTGCAAGCTCGCGAATTAATGTGGGTCACGCTGCGAAAACTTGTCAACAACGGCGCATCCATCGTTCTCACCACACACTATCTCGAAGAAGCCGAAGCTCTGGCCGATCGCGTCGGCGTTCTAGGCAAAGGCCGAGTGATTGCCTCCGGCACCGTAAACGAAATGCGCGGACTCGTCGTCCGCAAGCAAATCAGTTGTTCCAGCCAGCTTGATCCCGAACTCGTCCGAGCGTGGCAGGAAGTGGAAGACGTGCGCCGCGCTGGACTAAAGCTGCACATTACAACCGGCGACGCGGAATCCGTGGTGCGCCGATTGATGGCGGCAGATCCGAACCTACAAGAATTGGAAGTCCGCCGCGCCGGGCTTGCCGAAGCTTTCACGGAACTCACGCAGGAGGTGTCCCAATGAGTGCAATTTCCGTCCAAGTCCGCGATGAATTCACCGGTAGGGCGGCGATGCCGGCGCGCCGGTTGCTGAACGCCTATTTCACGGAAGCGAAGTATGAAACCGTGCGCATGCTCCGCACTCCGGCCTTTGCCATTCCATTCCTCGGCCTGCCGGTTCTACTCTATCTGCTCTTTGCAGTTGTTATTTTCGGAGGGGCCATCCAGAGCGATCTGCAGGCAGGCCCCTTCATCTTCACGGCCTTCGCCGTATTCGGCATGATGGGCCCGGGAATGTTTGGCTTTGGCATGCTCATCGCCACAGAACGCGAACAAGGCTTACTCAAGCTCAAGCGCGCGCTCCCGATGCCACCGGCCGCTTACCTGCTCGCGAAAATGTTAATGGCCCTCATGTTCGCCGTCATCGTCATGATCACGATGATCGCCGTGCTGCCCCTTGTTCACATGCCGCTGAGTGCCGGCCAGATCTTCACTGCAACGGTCATCGATGTACTCGGGGCCTTGCCGTTCTGCGCCATCGGCTTTTTCATTGGCGTGCGCACCACCAGCCGCAGCGCGCCCGCCTTCGTGAACATCATCTATCAAGTGATGATGCACATTTCCGGACTTTTTTACCCCTTGCCCAGACTCCTCCGCAGGATTGCACCCATCTGGCCGACCTATCATTTGCAGCAATTGGTGTTTGGCGCCCTCGGCGGGAAGAGTCAGGGCAATGCGGTAGTCCACATTGCCGTGCTGGCCGGCCTGACAACTCTTCTGACCGCACTCGCGGTCCGCCGCCTGGCCCGCGTGGGCTGAGAAACACACTGAACGACAACGGGGAATCAGTGGCACGTTGAGCCGGCGCTCCCGCACGGCCTCTTCAATTCGCGACGGTGAGCTCGATCGTGGAGGATGCCGCAATTCGCGTGCCGCTCATCGGCGCCTGGTCAATCACGGCTCCGTGCGGCCATTGCGGTGCCGTCACATAGTTGACCTTGCGCCGCATTTGCGCCACGTCCAGCCGGTGCTGCGCGTCCGTCTCATTCAGCCCGGTCANGTGCGGCATCACGTAAGCCGTTTCATGCGGACCTTGCGAAACCAGAACGTCTACCCGTGGCGTCGCTGCTCCCGCGCCGGGTTTCGGATTCTGAATCACCACCGTATCCACCGGCTGTTCCGCCATCGTTACGCCGGAAACTTCGCCAACCTGCAATCCCGTTCGCAGAAGTTCGATTCGCGAAGCCCGCAACGAATTGCCTTCCAGCAGCGGAATCTGCAATTGCCGTTGTCCCAGGCTGAGCACCACATGCGCTTGCTGCGACACTTTCATCAGCAAGCCCGACGTCGGCGTCTGGCGCACCACTACGTTAATGGGCTGTTCGCTGTAAATTCGGTCGGCCACGCGCAGCACCAGCCCCCGCGACTGCAGCATCTGGCTCGCCTCGGAAACATTTTTGCCCACAAGATTCGGCATGGTCACTTCGCGCCCGTGAATCGCAATCCGCATCGCCGTGATCGCGCTCAGAAACGCCGCCGACGCCAGAATAAACACCAGCAAAGTCATCCGCCCCAGCCATTCCAGCCTCTCTCTAAGAGTCATACGATAAATTCTCGAACCTCTGTCTGAATTCGTCAACGGTTTCTTGTGCCGGATAGCGGTGCCATTTCGAAGTGAGTGTGTTGAACACGCAATAAAATATATATATACCGTAAACAATACCGCCTGTTGCCAGAAAGCCATCACCAGAGGTGACCGCTGACGCATGCGACGCAGAACAGATACAATCAGAGTCTCTGGAAAATTGTCGTCTACGGATTGAGGAGCATGATGGAACATAACTTGCCGCACACAATCTCGCTTCTCACTCGCACCCCCGCTGCTCTCAATGCGCTTCTGCGTGATCTACCGGAATCGTGGACGTTCCGAAATGAAGGTGAAAAAACCTGGAGCACGTTCGATGTCGTCGGCCATCTGATCCACGCCGAACGCGGTGATTGGGTGCCACGGGTGAGGATAGTGCTGCAATTTGGCGAGACTCAGACGTTTGAGTCCTTTGATCGTTGGGGACACGTACGAGAGACGCAAGGTAAGTCGCTGGGGCAGTTATTGGATGAATTTGCCCGTCTGCGGTCAGAAAACCTGAGCGAACTGCGTGCATTGAATCTGCGGCAAGAGGACCTCAAGCTGCGTGGACGACACCCTACCCTCGGAGTAGTTACTCTGTCAGAGCTGCTGGCGACCTGGGCAGCTCATGACTTAACTCATCTGCACCAGATCTCAAGGGTAATGGCCCACCAATACCGGGAGGCCGTGGGCCCTTGGGGCGGATACCTTGGGGTGCTGCAGTGCGCCGGCCACAGCTCTCCTTGATAAACTCTCCAAACATGCGGAGTTGCGACAACACCTGCCAATAGCAGGCTACCCCCTGGCGTGTCAGGCTTATCAACTCAGTGGATGCCGCTCGATAAAAGCGAAGGCGTTGTCAAGAGACACTTCTTCACCGCAATGCTTCTAATATCTGCACCTTTTTCCAGCCATGATGAGCCAGCCGCAGGCGTAGCGCCGGCATGCTTGCAGGCGTCTGTAAGACTTGCCCCGCATAAGATTCCACGCGGGGGGGCGGCCTTCAGTCCGCCCTCTTTCTGCTAAGAACCTAAAAACTGTTCACTTCTTCAAGGGCGGAGCCGGATAATCCGGCAGCTTGTCCTTGCTCGTATCCGCCCGCTTCACTTCCAGCTCATCGAAGAGCAGCGATGGACTGATGATCGTCGTCGGCGCACCACCCGTTCTATTGCTCACCAGCGGATCATTGCCCACCGCGATCAAATCGCTCCGCAGCGCGCGAATATCGAGTTCGCTGAACACCGCGCCTCGCACCAACTCTTCATGCCCATCTTTCGCATACACTCGATAAAGCAGCCGCGGCGAATTGCCCGGCCCCAGCGTCTCCACGCGATAGCCGTAAGGCTTGCCCTGATCCGTCACCATCTGGATGACTTTTTTCTTCAGTTCCTCCGGCGATTGCGCCTCGGAGCTCTTCACCAGCAGCACACCCAGGCTCGGCCCGGGAAAACTTCCCGCCGCGGCGCGTCCGTGGCCATTCGAGGCGGCGAAGTCGCGAATGGGCACTCGTCCGATCAAATAATTCGCCATCATCCCGTTCTCGATCGCGTTGACCGCTTGGGCTTTCACCCCTTCGCTGTCCACCGCGTAACTTCCCACCAGGCTCTTTCCCTGAAAATCTCTCATCGTCGGATCATCCACGATCGTCAGGAAATTCGGCAGCACGCGCGTCTTATAGCTCGTCGCAAATGCCCCCGTCGTCCGATTCGGTTTCCCGAGTTGCGGCTTTTGCCCCAGCACGTTCTGCCCGATCAGAGACGCGACGATGTCGTCCGCCGCATCCGCTGCAAACAACACCGGCCCGCGGTATTCCTCTTCAACCATCGGTGCATGCCGCAGCGCCACCACCGTTTCCAGCATCTTCTTCGCTTCGCCCATCAGTGCTTCGCGCGTCGGCAATTCTTCCGGCCGCGCGACCATAAACGCCGGGCTCCGGCTCAGCCGCATTCCATCGGCCGCCTGTGCCGAGCTGCTCAATTGCACGCTGTACGTAGTCTTCCCGCTGCGCGTGACTGTGCCTTCGGAATTCACCAGATACTCGTTGATCGCCGAGAACCTCGCCGACGCCGTCACCGATTGCACGTCCGGATAGTGTTTGTACAAACCCGTTACATCCTCCAGCGTTTTCTTCCATCCGGCCTCGTCGATTTTCAGCGATGCCGTCGGCTCCACGGCAATCATTTGCGGCGCCTTCGCAAAATCATCCACGGGACTCGGGTCCGCGCTGAACTGCTTCATCGCCGCCTGTTTCTCGGCCAATGCCTGCCCGGCGGCCTTGTAAGCGTCGTCCGTTGCCAGCCAGATCTGGTGCCGCAGCGCAATCGGATCGTTGTCCAGCGGCAAAATGTTGGATTCACCCTGGCCCCTGCCGAAATAGCTGTCTTGTTTGTAATCGCCGACTCGCACGACGACTCGCAGAACCCGCACATGTATGTGCTGATTCTCGCGCAATGCCCCGTAAGCGGCCTCTGCGCCAATATCCTCGACTTCGTTCACGCGATACTCGACGTAATACGGCGCCTGCACCTGATCCATTTTGAGTTGCGCCTTGGAGCGGTCCAATTCTGTCAACAGCGCCTCGAGCAATCCGTCGCCCTTAGCCGCCGCGTGTGCCGCCACCATGGCCGCGTCCAGTGCCGCTTTCGATCCCTCGGATGCCGCCCGGCTGGGCGTCGCATTCACCGCCAGCAATGCTGCAATCGTCATTCCCGTAAATCGTTTGTAAGCGCTCAAAGTTGTCGCCCAGGGAAGAATCTTCACGGCTTCACCTCCGGCTTCGCTTGCGCAACTTTGGCCGCACCAGCATCTTCAAATCCCGGCGGTGGCAGC
>JGI12635J15846_10004478_pt1 | contig 12052 bp, 15 predicted proteins | sample BlaSpr_A8_OM2_M2_FD_15846 | JGI IMG/M metagenome (IMG submission 15846) | reverse complement strand
CCTCGATCGTGGCGATGTTGATGTTTTTCATCGGCATCATTGCCTCGAAGGCACGCTTTGCCTCGGCGCCACCAGCCGCTAATGCCTCCATTAGCGCGCGGGGGGTAATCTGCCACGAGAGGCCCCAGCGGTCCTTGCACCAACCGCACCTACTTTCCTGGCCGCCATTGCCGACGATCGCGTTCCAGTACCGGTCCGTCTCTTCCTGATTGTCCGTCGCAATCTGGAAGGAAAAGGCCTCACTGTGCTTGAACTCCGGGCCGCCGTTGAGACCGAGACACGGAATGCCCACAACCGTGAACTCCACCGTCAGCACATCGCCCTGCTGGCCACCCGGGTAGTCGCTGGGGGCTTTGTGGACAGAGGTCACTTCACTGTTCGGAAAGGTCGCGGCGTAGAAGCGCGCCGCATCGTGTGCATCCTTGTCGAACCAGAGGCAGACCGTATTTTTCGGTTTCGAAGTCATAGGTTCTCCTTGTGCGAATCAGGTCGTGCAAATCAGGCTGTGCGAATCAGGTCGAACGAAGTCCGGGGTCTCGCATCTATTTGATTGGCCGTGAACCCGTGATGAGGATGTCCACGAGTCTTCGGGCGCTTTGCTGCCACTCGGGACCGGACGCCACGTGGGCGACGCCGATCAGTGCGCGAAGCAGATCGAATGGCTCCAGATCTCTACGAATGTCGCCGCTCTTGATTGCGCGCTTCACCAACAAATCAATTGCTCCCTGGATCTGACTGCGTGAACCTTCATACAGTTTCGAAGGCCCTCCAACGATCGAGTTTAGGGCGGGGCCAATGATCTGCTTGGTCGCGATGTAGTCAACGAACAATAACATCCACGCTCGCAAGGCCTCAATGGGAGGAAGACTTTCGGAGAACTTCTTCGCGGCTGCGGCCGCTTTCTCTACTTCGGTCCGATAGACCGCTTCGATCAGTGCGTCGCGCGTTGGAAAGTGGCGATACAGAGTTCCCGCTCCCACGCCTGCCTCTTTGGCGATGTCGTCGAGGCTGGCGTTTGCCCCGCACCGGGTAAATGCCTCCTTCGCCACATCCAGAATGAGCTCGCGGTTGCGCAGCGCGTCGGTGCGCGGTTTTCGCGGGGCAATTTGCTGGGTTTTGGTCGGCATAAAAAAAGTTGCAACCGGAGACTGCCTCCGGTTATCTTATCTAGTGATTCGGAGACACTCTCCGTTTTATCCGGAACACGGGCCGCCTGTCAATAGCGGTTTACCGGTTCCGCGGATTCGATCTCCGGCTCCAAGAGGTGAGAAATATGAATCCAATCGCTCGTTATGAACCATTGAAGAATTCCAATCATCCTTGCCCCGACTTCGCGACAATGGCGGAGCAGGAGTTGTCCGCATTCTTCAATGCCATCACCCAGTTATTCGGATCAGAACAGGCGAAGCTTTCGGCAGAAGATTGGCTGCAGGAGTTGATCAAGACCGATGCTCTGCCCACTTCAACCCGCGAATGGCGATTGCTCACTGCGAAAGCGTCGACTCGGCTCGCAAGTCGGGTGAGCGCTTCATCCCGATCATCATCACTATCGACCGAACCACAAATTGCTTAGGAGGAAAGATTATGCGTGTTTTTCTAACCGGTGCTACCGGTTTTATCGGTTCTGCCATTGTTCGCGAACTCACCGACGCAGGTCATCAGGTGCTCGGCCTCGCGCGGTCGGAAGCGGGCGCCAAGTCGCTTGCCGCCGCGGGTGCCAACGTCAGAGTCCATCGCGGGGATGTTGAAGATCTGGACAGCCTGCGGAGTGGAGTCGCCGCGTCCGATGCCGTGATCCATACCGCGTTCGTCCATGACTTCTCGAGATTCAAGGAAGTTTGTGAGATCGACAGACGCGCCATCGAGACGCTTGGCTCCGCGCTCGTCGGCTCCAATCGCCCCTTGATCCTCACCTCCGCGACCGGCGCCGTCTTCACGCCCGGCCGTCTCTCCACCGAGGAAGATGCGCCCAACGCTCCCATGCCTCGAGTATCGGAACAGGCAGGAGCGTCAGTCGCGGCCAAGGGCGTGCACGTTTCGGTAATACGCCTTCCGCAGGTGCACGACCCCGTCAAGCAAGGCCTCATCACCTACATGGTCGACGTGGCTCGCGAGAAGGGTGCCTCGGCGTATGTGGGCAATGGGCTCAACCGCTGGCCGGCCGTGCATCGACTTGATGCCGCCCGCCTCTACAAACTAGCCTTAGAAAACGGGCCAGCGGGATCACGTTATAACGCAGTCGCAGAAGAAGGTGTGCCGCTAAAAGAGATAGCCGAGGTAATCGGCCGAGGCCTGAAGGTGCCGGTTGTCTCCAAGTCTCCTGAGGAAGCGGGCGAGCACTTTGGCTGGCTCACGCATTTCGTAAGTGGTGACATGCCAGCTTCCAGCGCGCTGACGCGGAAATGGCTGGGATGGCGCCCGACGGGTCCGGGCCTCATTGCTGATCTTAAGGCGATGAAATATTCCGAACACTCCGCGGATGCCGTGGTTTCGCGCGGTTAATGCGAAACCGAATCCGCATCCGCCACATCGAAACAGTGAGTACACAGTCAGTAGAAGGAGACGGAAAGATGACCACGATAGTTGAGACAACTTCATTCGGCGCAACTTCAACTACAGATGACGTTTTGTCCGGCGTGAATCTAAAAGGCAAACGGCTTCTGGTCACGGGTGTTTCAGCCGGCCTCGGCGTGGAAACGGCGCGCTCCCTGGCCGCGCACGGCGCTCAGGTTGTAGGCGCGGCGCGGGATTTGAACAAAGCCAAAGCCGCGACCGAGCAGGTGCGAAAAGAGGGCGCGACCCATGGCGGAAGCTTAGAACTCGTTGAGCTCGATCTTGGCAACCTGAAAAGCGTACGTGCCTGCGCCGACGCGTTGCTGGCAAAAGGAAAACCGTTCGATGTGGTCATCTCCAATGCCGGAGTGATGGCCACTCCGCTCGGCCACACCGTCGATGGCTTCGAAACGCAGTTCGGGACGAATCACCTGGGCCACTTCGTTCTGGTAAACCGAATTGCGGCCCTCATACGTGATGGCGGCCGACTGATCAATCTTTCTTCTCTGGGTCACCGTTATTCTAATGTCAACCTCGATGATCCAAACTTTGAGCGGACACCCTATGAGCCATTCATTGCGTATGGAAGATCCAAAACGGCGAACATCCTCTTCGCGGTAGCCTTCGACAAACGCCACCGCGACCGAGGCGTACGCGCTGCCGCAGTACATCCGGGAGTAATCCACACCGAACTGGCTCGCCACGTGGACGCCAGCCAAATCGAAAAGATCATCGAGCAAAGGAATCAGCAACTCGCCGCGGAGGGCAAGGCGCCGTTCCAGTGGAAGAGCATTCCGCAAGGAGCCGCAACGTCGGTGTGGGCCGGAGTCGTTGCTCCCGCCGGAGAAATCGGCGGCCGATATTGCGAGGACTGCCACGTCGCGAGTCTCGTGCCAGCCAACGCGCCCATCGACACCATAAACGAAGGAGTGCTCGAATACGCGCTTGATCCGACAAATGCCGAGGCACTCTGGAAGAAAAGTGAAGAAATGGTTGGAGAGTCGTTTTAGCTTTCCTCATTACGACTGAGGAACACCGCACCCAGCACGAATGAAGACGAATGAAGAGGAATGAGAAATGAAAATGATTGAACAAGAGCAGAAAGACCTCGCCGGCAGCTTCACCCTGCTCGGCAAATCGATGACATTAAACCGCATGGGTTACGGGGCCATGCAACTGGCCGGCCCAGGTGTCTGGGGACCGCCCCGGGATGTCAATGCAGCCATTGCCGTTCTGCGCGAGGCGGTAGAGTCGGGCGTGAACCACATTGACACCAGCGACTACTACGGACCTCATGTCACCAATCAGATTATCAAGCGCGCGCTCCATCCCTATGCCAAGGATCTCGTGATCGTCACCAAAGTAGGCGCTCGTCGAGGTCCGGACAAGTCATGGAATCACGCCCTTTCCCACCATGAACTCGAGGATGCCGTTCATGACAACCTGAAAAATCTTGGCCTCGACCATCTCGATGTCGTCAATCTTCGCGTTGGCGGAATCATGGAACCGGGGCAGGAATCGATCGAGGAACCGCTGACCGTCCTCGCCGAACTCAAGCGCCAGGGACTGATCCGGCATATCGGTCTGAGCAACATTTCTCCCAAGCAGTTCGCTGACGGGCAAACCATTACCGACATCGTTTGCGTGCAGAACTTTTACAACGTCGCCCAAAGAAGCGATGATGCTTTCATCGACAACCTAGCCGCGCAAGGTATAGCGTACGTTCCGTTTTTTCCGCTGGGAGGCTTCACTCCATTGCAGTCGTCAGCACTTGACGCAGCCGCAGCATCGCTCAACGTCACACCTATGCAGGTTGCGCTTGCCTGGCTTCTCCAGCGCTCGCCCAATATTCTGCTGATTCCAGGCACATCTTCCCTCGAACATCTTCGTGAGAATCTTCAGTCTTCGATGCTTCAGATTTCCCCTGAGGTGATCGCCGATCTCAACGCAATCGGCGGAAGTGCCTCGACTGGAGGCACACATCGTAAGAACTAGTCCGCGATATCTCCAGAGAGGCTGAAAGATTGCTTTGCTCGGTGTTGATGGACAGCGATCGGGTTGCGGAAGTGGCGAAGGTGTGGAAGCTGACCGAATCGCAAGGATTCCGCTTTTCCTGGGACGTTTTCAATGTAACGAACGCGGTCCGCGTTGACGTAGGCACCTTGAACCGGTATCTGCTTTATGGAACGACGCTGGGTGACTTCACCCAGACGCTGACCAAGCCGCGCGTGATGCAATTTGGCTTGTGCTACAGTTTCTGACGCGGAGGATGACTGATTGAAGAGTGAAGTGCGGTTTCTTGTGTTTGTGGTTCTATCCTTTGCTCTTGCAGCCCAGTCGGGCTGGGCGCAGCTCAAAACTCGAAACGTTGTTCTCATCGTGAGCGATGGTCTGCGATGGCAGGAAATATTCACCGGCGCCGATCCGGATTTACTGAACGAGAAACACGGCGGCATTTGGGCAAGCCCGGAGCAGTTGCGACGCGAGTTTTGGAATGACGATCCCGCAGAACGCCGGAAGCTGCTCTTCCCTTTTCTCTGGAGTGTCGTGGCCAGGAAAGGACAGATTTTCGGCAACCAGAACAAGGGCAGCGTCGCACATGTTACCAACAGGATGGCATTTTCCTATCCTGGATACAACGAGATGTTGACCGGACGTCCCGATGCGCGCATCGACAGCAACGAATTTGGGATCAATCCCAACGTGACCGTCTTTGAGTGGATGAATCACTTCCCGGAGTTCCACGGGCAGGTTGCCGCGTACGCTACTTGGGATGTCTTCAAGAACATTTTCAACGAACCCCGCAGCCAGCTGGTTCTGCAGGCCGGATGGGATCTGCCCAAAACGAAAAATCTCACACCCCGGCAAGAATTGCTGAACGAGTTATATCGGACAACCACGCGGCTTGACGATGAAGACGTTTGGGACTCCTTTTTGCAAGTGCCGCTGCTTGACTATGTAAAGTCTGCGCATCCGCGCCTGCTTTTTGTTGGGTACGGAGAAACGGACAATTGGGCTCATTCCGGACGCTATGACCTGGTGCTTGAGAGTGCGCATCAGGTCGACGAGTTCATACGACAATTATGGGACACGATGCAAGCGATACCCGAATATCATGACCAGACGACTTTCATCATCACCACCGATCACGGTCGAGGGAGTGGGCTGGAGGAGTGGAAAGAACACGGGGTGGAGGAGAAGGGATCGGAGAACATCTGGATCGCAGTGCTAGGTCCCGACACTCCAGCATCTGGTGAGCGCGCTAGTATCGCACCCGTCACACAAGCCCAGATCGCAGCGACCGTGGCAGCTTTTCTTGGCAAAGACTATGCGAAGGATGTTTCTGGCGCGGCGCCACCGCTTCTCGAGACCCTACCGCACTGACTCTCTCCCTGGGATTCTCAACCTGCTGTATCAACCCGCAGAGCCATGCAGCGACTCGACCATCGCCCGGATGTCACGGTTCTCCAGAACTAAGGTGCGGCGCTCTCCTGTTTCTCGGACCGCGACATCGACCATGGCCCGGGCCAAGTCGTCGGCCTGAATGACCTGGTTGGGGAACAGCTTCCGAAACACCGGATACACCGTTCGTAGCAGCCGATAGGTCAAGTTGGGTTCCTTCCGGGGCTCTACGGGGTAGATGTACGCGGGCCGGAAGATGTATGTATCGGGAAACCCGGCCGTGAGAAGTGCGTTCTCGGCCTGTCCCTTGTATTTTGCGAAAGGAATGCGACTTTTTCCTGTCGGGTCCGCGCCATTCCCGCTCAAGAATGAGAACGACGCCGCGGGACTGCTGCTGCGGAGAACTCGTGCGAACTCGACCGGATAGTCGACGGTTATGGTGCGGAACTCCGCGTCCGGGACTGCGCCGGTATACGTGCCCAGGCAAAAGACCGCTGCATCTTGACCTGACAGCGCCTCGGCGAGTGCAGAGCAGTTCGCGAAGTCCTGATGCAGAACCTCTTTCAGCTTGGGGTGCGAGATGCCGAGCTTCTTGCGCCCGATAGCGGTCACACTTGCGACGGCGGGGTTCTCCAGCGCATCGCGAAGGGCGTATCCACCGACCATGCCACTCGCGCCAACAATGACAAGGCGCTTTTGGTCCGCAGTCGAAATGTTTGTTAGGGAAGACATTTAGCTCCTCTGTGTCATGACACAACGCGTTGTTCGATCCAGTCGACGTAGAGGAGGCGCTCGGCGAACAGCCATGTGCCGTCCATCTTCACAAACGTGTCGTAGTAGCGTAGCGCTGCGATCATCAGCTGTCGTTTGCCGCCGTTGACGGTGAGGTGATGCGCCAGGCAGTAGGCCTCTCCGGTGCCTCGATCATTCGTTAGGCTGAGAATCGTGCTCTGTCCGACGAAGTGCATGGTAGCGGCGTACTGGTTCAGATCTGCAAAGACCGGAGCCAGCGCCTCGCGCGAGTGCAGCTCCTGCGAAGGCTTCGGATCCCCGGCGTTCATGTACACGACAAAGTGCGTATCTGGCGTAAACAGAGACATTTGACCCTTCGCATCGCGGCGATCGGCGCAGTGCGCGTAGGCCTCAACGAGTTCTCGGATAGCGAGACGGTCGGCGGCCTCGGTGGGAGAGATTGTCAGGTGCTGGCTCAAGAGAGGGCTCCTTAAGACTGAAGCGGGTCGCTGGCTTCCAGAAACGTCTCGATCCGGGGTGGCCAATTTCGCTTGGCCTCTTTCGCTTAACTTTTTTAACTTAGCCTATTTTTTGCTCAACTTTTTCTACCTAGCCTCAGAATGACCCATCTTTTTCGGCAAGACTGGCGGCGCGTTTACCGAGCTTCTTGAGTATTAATTCAAGCTGTTGCAGTTCTTCTGAAGAGACATCTTGGAATGCACGTTTGATGAGCGCGGCGTGCCGGCGAAAGAGAGGGACAAACATTTTCCGTCCTTTTTCAGTCAGCGAAACTGTTCTGACCCGACGATCCCGGCTGCACTCTACGCGACTGACAAACCCCTTCTTGTATAGACGATCCACCGCGACGCTGACTGACCCNGGATTGAGAGCCACTTTCGGGCCGATGGCATTCACCGGCATTGGTCCCTTATGCAGCAGTACTTCGAGGACCCGAAAGTCGGATTCNCCTAATCCCTCCTCTAGGAGCGTCGGAGACGCATAGCGCAACATCGATTGCCAGGCTTTCAGCATGATGAGCCAGGCATGAAGGGCTTCCGGAGGTTTTTGGCGATCTCCCATAAAGATGTGGGTCTTAAAAATGTGAATCTTTGACATTATACTCGATATCAGATATATCGATGTCGATATTAATTACCTCGATCAAATAACAGGAGGCACCATGAGCAATACGACTACCGCAGCTCCGCCCCGCACCTCAACCACAACCTGGAATATCGATCCGGCTCACACCGCGGCTGAGTTCAAGGTCAAGCACATGATGATCGCCAACGTGAAAGGCCACTTCGCCAAGGTTTCAGGAGTGTTGATCCGGGATGAGTCTGATCCGACCAACGATCGCGTCGAGGCGACCATCGAAGCTGCTTCCCTTCACACCCGCGATGAACAACGGGATGCGCACCTCAAGAGCGCCGATTTTTTCCACGTTGAAAAATTTCCCACCTTGCACTTCAAGTCGACGGGCGTCAAGGTCGCGGGCGAGGGAGAGTTGTCCGTCGAAGGCGATCTGACCATTCACGGCGTTACCCGAAAAGTCCGCTTTGCGGTGGAAGGGCCGACGCCGCCTGCCAAGGATCCCTGGGGCAACACTCGAATCGGGCTCTCGGCGACGACCAAGATCAGTCGCAAGGATTTCGGTTTGACCTATAACGCTGCCCTTGAAACCGGCGGAGTTCTCGTGGGCGACGAAGTCACCATCACTCTGGATGCCCAATTCGTGAAGGCTTAACGGTTTGCCGGATATCTCGTCCGCAACAGAGCGATTCGAGATATGGTGTGACCCACTCGTTGCTGAAAGGAGGCAATAATGCCGAACTGGCGGTCGAGTAGCGGAGTTATGTCGGTAGCAACTCGCAACTGGTTGAGCGTTCTAGGCGGTTATGGGAGAAATCAGATTTTAGATCCCCGGGATTAAAAATGACCAACGCATCGAATAAAGAAAAGCGATATGACTTCATCGTGGTAGGAGCGGGCGCGGCCGGTTCAGTTCTGGCGGCGGAATTGTCCGCGTCCGGCGCGCAGGTACTCGTCATAGAATCCGGGGGCCCGGACGATGCACCGACGATCATGAATCCAAGCATCTGGTTTTATAATGTCGGCGGTCCGCTCGATTATCACTTGCCCATTGCCCCCTCCCCGCGATTGAGCAATCGCAAATTCAATATGGCTCTCGGCCACGTACTTGGTGGCGGCACCACCATCAATGCCATGGTGTGGATGCGGGGCATGCAGCGGGATTACGACGGGTGGGCTAAGAACGGAGCCAAGGGCTGGGCCTTCGCCGACGTGCTGCCGGTCTTCAAGAGTCAGGAGGACTGGGAGGGCGGCGCCAATGCCTGGCGCGGAACCGGCGGGCCCATACACATCCGCCGGCCAAAAGATCCTCATCCCACAGCGCCAGCCTTCATCGACGCAGCCCGCGAAATGGGCATGCCGATTCTGGATGATGTGAACGGACCGATGCGCCCCGGCGCCGGTTACATCAACATGAACATCGCTGCGGATGGAACTCGGGTGAGCGCCGCGCGCGCCTTTCTGCGTCCGGCGTTATCGAAGCCGAACCTCGCGCTGCTGCTTAACACGAATGTGGTGAAGCTGAACTTCAAGGACACTCGTTGCATGGGCGTCAGGGTGATGACGGACGGCGCCGTGAAGGATATCGCGGCCGATAAGGAAGTGATCCTGACCGCAGGCTCCATCCATAGCCCGAAGCTTCTGATGCTCTCCGGCGTTGGGGAAGCGAAGGCGCTTCGCAGCCTGGGAATCGATGTCGTCGAGAACCTGCCCGGAGTTGGCGAAAATATGCAGGACCACGTGCTCCTGTCCGGCGTTGTATTCAAGTACAAAGGCAAGATGCCGGATCGGCCGGCCGACAGCAACGCAGTCGAGGCCGAGGCTTACTTGTCGAGCAGTCCTGCGGCGGACACAGACATCAGTCTTGTGCTTCATCAACTACCAGTGGTCACGCCCGAAGTAGCTGCGCGCTTTGGTGCGCCTCCGGCGGACGCGTTCACCATCGCGCCAGCTCTTGTGCAACCCACCAGCAAAGGTTCGGTCCGCCTGGCCAGCAATAAGTTTCAGGATGCCCCTGTGATCGATGGCAACTATCTGGGCACGGGTCAAGATTTTGCGGCCATCGTGACGCGCCATCGAAGCCGCGCGCGAAATCGGGAGTCAGCATGCCTTCGACGGTCTGCGCGAGAGCGAACTGATTCCCGGGCCCGGGGCAAGCGCTGAGGAAATCCGAGAACTTGCCGGACTTGCTTCGGCGAGTTTTGGACACGCAGTTGGCACGTGCAAAATGGGCGTGGACGACCTCTCTGTTGTCGACCCCGAGCTTCGCGTGCACGGCATTTTGGGTTTACGCGTGGCGGACGCCTCCGTGATGCCGCGGATCATTACGGGTCCGGGGACAAACGCGTCGACCCATATGGTTGCGGGCCGTGCCGCCAAGCTGATTCTCGGCTAACGGAGTTTGGCGAGTTTGCATAGGTGCACAACAAAGTGAGATACGTCGAAGCAAGAAAGTTCGGTGGACCAGGGGTTCTTACGGTAATTGAGAAAGAAACCCCAAAACCGGGAGATGGCATGCTGCTGGTCGAGGTGCAGGCTGCCGGGATCAACTATGCAGACGTGCTTGCCCTTTCGGGGCAATATCCAGCAATCACAAAAGCGCCGTTTGCCTTGGGATTTGAAATTGCCGGCGTCGTCCAGCAGGTCGGAGAGAATGTAGAGGGTTTCAAAGTCGGCGATCCGGTTGCCGCTCTCACCCTCACGGGCGGAGGATACGCATCACACATTCTGATTCCCGCTGCGACGGCCATTCTCCTCCCGAGGCAGCTTGATCCTGCTCTGGCAGTGGCGGTGCTGTTGCAGGGCCTTACGGCATATATCCTCCTTGACCGCGCTCAAGTAAAGGATGGCGATGTAGTCATGGTCGCGGCAGCCGCTGGCGGTGTTGGAGGCCTCGCTGTGCAACTCGCGAAACTCAGAGGAGCGAAGGTTATTGCTCTTGCGTCAGAGGCGAAGTTCGAACTGCTGAAGCGTCTAGGCGCGGATCAAGTCTTTGACTATGGCAAATCTGGCTGGTCCGACAAGGCGTTGGAAGTGACACGACCTCAAGGCGTTCAAGTGTATCTTGATTCAGCGGGTGACCTGGCAACTGAGGGTTTCTCTCTGCTAGGTCAATTCGCGCGATGGATTGTCTATGGCGCCCGCGGCGGCAAACAAAATGCGCTTCCGGCCGACGCGCTCGGGGCCATGATCGAGAAGAATATTTCTTTGACGGGCTTCAACCTCGGGGGCAATCTCGATCGAATACCGAGCGCACTCAAAGAGCTCTTCAAATTCGCGATCGACGGAAGCGTCAAAGTTGAAATCACGAAGTATCCCTTAGCCGAAGCGAGCATTGCTCATTCCGTGTTCGAGGCGCGCAAGAGTACGGGTAAGCTCGTTTTGGTTCCGTAAGAAAGTGACTTGAAAGAAAAAAGATTACCAGTGGCGCACGCGGCCGACGTCGACGTGCACGAAGTCCGAGCTGCGATAGTAGCCCACTCCTCCGCGATGCAGGTGCAGGGCGGCGTCACGCAGTTGCGATGTTGGAATCCCAGGCAGGCGAATGTCGATGGCTTCGGCCTGCATATGCAGACTGTGCTGCGCCACGCCGGTGTGGGGGCTGCGCGTGCGCAGGAATTCGTTGCTCCAGGGCGTGCGGTACCCGCAAATCACATTGATTTCGCGACCGGAATCGCCGAGCGACGCGGTCAGGTCGTGGAGAAGGTCGAAGAGCCGAGGATCGAAATGATGCACATCTCCGGTACGGTGGTCGCGCAGATAATGGTCGAGCACGTCCAGCGCTTCGGGAATATATGCATCACCGCGACGATAGACGATATCCAGTCGCTCGCCCGTGTGCGTGTGAAAGAAACGGAGTCGGTACTGGTGCGCGGCCGCGGACGCCGATTCCGTGCCGCCGCGCCCGAGGACCGGCGTCAGCAGAAACAAGAGAATAAGCGATAAACGAAGGAGACCGGTTTTGCTGTTTTTTCCCGGCGATGCCAAAGAGGATGCTTCCCTCCCATTCCAAACATATTGCGGCATTACACCCATCTGCATTAGATGCAGTTGCCCGGTTGAAAGGCTCTACCAGGTATCGGGATAAGCGGCGGCCAAGGCTTTATCAAGTTCTGCATCATAACCATAGATATCGTCGAAAAAACGAATCTGATTTTCCTCGTTCACTGTAGCCGTGCCGTAGACAATCACAACCGGAATGCGCGTGACGAGGTTCACCTGAAGATTGTTTTTCTCGCCGTTCATCGTGGCCTTCACCCGCTCCAAATCCCAG
>JGI12635J15846_10004477_pt1 | contig 12052 bp, 10 predicted proteins | sample BlaSpr_A8_OM2_M2_FD_15846 | JGI IMG/M metagenome (IMG submission 15846) | reverse complement strand
CTGGCGCATGCCGCCGAGAGCCGCGAGCCACGGCTTGCTGAGCGGATCGGCGCTGGCCGCAAGCCCGGCCCAGAGATAAACGCGAATGGCGTCGTAGCTGCCGGTGTCGCGGTTCTGAGGATCGACGACAAACTGCCCCGCCTTGTACGCCGCCCAGTCGGGAGAAAAGCCGCGCGGCGCGGTGGTGGCCACGAGCTTGTAGCCATTCTCGGCGAGCTGGTTCCACGGTCCGTCCGGTAGCTCGCGAGCGAGGCCGCGCAGCACCGGCAACGGCGAATAGCTCGGATTGAGACGCGTCACGTCGCCCGTTATGAAACCTTGCGGACCGGGCAGCAGCATCGGTCCAAGGCCTGCCAGATTCGTCACTTCATGGCGCACGATCTGGGCCGCGAGGGCCAAACCCAGTTGCGTATAACTGCGCTCGTTCCAGAGACGTCCGGCTTGCAGCAGATCGTAGGCGATCCATAGATCGGAATCGGAGGCGGAATTCGGATCGAGTACGCCGAACGAGCCGTCCGGCTTCTTGCCCCATTGCCATGACGGCAGCCGGACGTTGCCCGGCTCGAACTGGTTCGCCGCGAGGTTCGTGCGAGTCCAGGCGAGCAGCCGGTCGAAGGTCGCGCGGTCGTTGGCGACCAGGGCGAAGAACATCGCGTACGACTGGCCTTCGGATGTTGTCTGCTGCGTGGGGGTGGAGTAATCGATCACGCGGCCGTCGGCCTGCACGAAGCGTGCTGTGAACGTCCGGTACGCCGTCCAGTCGGTGCATTGCGGTGTTGCCGGGGTGGACGCGTGAGCGCTGAAAATGGAACCCATGCCGGTCAGCGCCAGCGCCAGAATTGCAGTCGTTGATCCACGTTTGAAACCCGCCTGCATATCAATCCCTCAAACGGCGCGCGGCAATGGCGCGCAGCGACCGGTAGAACAGTGCCGCGATGATGATGGCCGCGAGCAGACCGCTGAGCACCAGCAAGAGCGGATGCGACGACAACGCCCAGCGCATGTATTCGAACGGCGACAGACGGCCGACGTAATACGCCTGGCCATTCGATGTCACCGTCACGTCGCGCCCGTGAATCACGGCCATGGCGCCCTGGATCTCGGGCAGCACGTCGTTGTCGAGCAAGGCGGCGGACAGGTCGGCATCGGACTGTCCTGCGGCGCTGATGAGCGCCACCGCGCTGCGATTGCTCTTCAGCGGCGACTCGAAGCCGGTGATGAGCGCGTCGCCGTTGGAACTCACGAGCGACAGGTCGGCGCGTGCCGGCAGGCGTTCCACACCGCGCTCGCCATGCCACCAGTCGACGACCTTGAACGCTACGTCGGAGAGCTCGAAGTTGCGCGACTCGCCGTCGCCGGAGAAGGGCATCTGCTTCGCCCAGCGCTGCAAGAGCGGCTGGCGGCCTGGCGAGCCGAGGATCAGAAGATCTTTGTCGGCGAGGTTGTCGACCTGATCGGCCTGGGCAACGGTCACGCCGGCCACCGGATAACCCGTCGATGCACCCATGCGTCCCATCTCCAGCAGATACAGGCTGAAGTCGGCGGAGTTGGGATCGTTCGGCATGATCACCGCCGTCTCCGACAGATCGGCCATGCGCGTGAACGGGAAACCGCCGTTGGCGAACGCGGCGAGGTCGGGCAGCGCCATGTAGTGCGGGAAGCCCGACAGGTCGATGGTCGAATTCGGATCGATGGAACCCACCACGTTATCGAGCACGCGGCCCTGGCATTCACCGGTCTTCGGGTAGTCGTAGTAGAAGTGCAGGCGCAACTGCGAGCGCGGGGTGAGCAGCAGCGGCGGCACGTAGATCTCATGACGCGCGGCGGCGGTGTTGTCGGGCAGCACCCGGTTGAAATAGCGGCCGAGATCGAAAGTAGACGTGGCGACGGCAGGAATCCGCAGCGACTGCACGAAGCCGTCGTTCACGTTGATGTTCAGCGTCGACCGGTCGAGCGCGGGACGCACTGTGTAGCGGTACCCCAGGTCGATCGGCACGCCCTTGGTCTGCCACATGAACAGGTCGGGCGGTACGCGCAGGTTCACGCGCACGGCGTCGGCGTTATAACCCGTTACCGACAGATCGCGTGCTTCGGCCAGTTCGCCGAAACGCACCGGACGATCGGTCGGCAGCCAGTTCGGTGCGTCGTAGGGTTTGCGCGGGGCGAAGTCGTTCAGCTGCGTGATGGTCACGCTCGTACCGGACAAGGTGTTCTGGCCGATGCCGAGTGCCTTGGCGGCGGTCTTCAGTTCGGCGTCGTTGCGGCCCATCACGAGGAGCAGTCGGCCCCGTGAAGGCGTGTCCCGATCCACCACGGCAATGGTTGGGCCGGAGATATCGGGAATCTTCACGCCAGCGGGGCGCTGGTCGCCGGTGGCGAACACCACGGCATTACCGGAGAGCGGCACGTTGTCGATCTGCGCCGGAAACACCGCGCCGCGATAACCGCTCAGCGATCCAAACCACGACGCCACGGCGCCTGCTGCTTCAAGCGTAGCCGCGCTCGGTTTTTGCGGGAACACGAACGGCAGTTCAAGGCGGCGGACATCGCGGCGATCGAAGAAAGGCGCGGGCAACGCGGCGAGGTCCGGTTTGCTTTCAAGCGATGCATACGTCAGGTCGAGCGAGCTCGCGTTGCTGACGGTCGCCCATAACGTGGAGTTCGACGGGTCCTCGCATTGCTGCGTATAGTGGCCGATCAACTGCACGTTCAGGTGATTGAATTCGGTGATGAAGCGCGGATCGATGGACACATCGCGCGCGACCAGGATGCCGGCCTGTTCGCGCGGCACCGGCAGCGTCGCGGCGACTTCGCCGTTGACCAGCACCTTGAGTTGCGAAATCGACGGCAGCAGCGAGGGCGAATAGCTGTAGATCAGATGCAGCACCGCGCTGGTCACGACTTCGTCGCCGCGTACTGAGAACGGCACGCCGTTCTGGCCGTCGGTGCCGCGCAGTTGCAGCGGATCGAGCGCACCCAGGTCGGTGAACGTGAGCGTCTGGCGACGGCCGCCGAGCACCAGCGTGCCGGGCTCGGCCGTGGTGGGCGTTCTTGATGCGAGCGTGCGCACAGCCGGCGCGGCTGACGCCCCCGAAGCCGCTTGCGCGAACGCCGGCACGGGCACGGCGAGCGGCGGCTGCTCGATCGTCGCCTTGTTGAACGGCGTGGCGGCGCTTGGCGGGGGCACGGCGCCTACGCCGGTTGCGACACCGCTGGTGGACGCGCTGGGCGAGGTGCTTACCGCCGTATGCGCCGGAGTATTGGCCGTCGCCGCCGCGCTCGCCAGTGACGCGAGCGGCACGGCCAGCGCCGTTTGCAACGCGAGCCAGCAAGCCAGGCTGCGCATCAGGGCACGGGGAATAGGGCGGGAGCTAAACGGGGTAAAAACCGTCATGTCCTGTTCGCCTCGTTCGTTGTCAAGGCGCAGCATCGAAATTCCCTTACCCATGTCAGTCTTTGGTCTTCAGTTTTTTAACGTCGGGCGAACGGGTCGTCAGCCAGTTGCGGGCGTCGACGAAAAGATGCTCGAACAACGCGCCGATCCCGCCCATGCCCACCACCAGCACATGCCGCAAGCCGCGCAACGGTGCGTCCGGGGTGCGTCCTTCGGACCAGTTGGTCCAGGCATCGGCGCGGGCGAAGGTGGTCTTCACGAACTCGAATTCCTGTTCGCGCGTGAGCGCCGAAAAACGCAGTCCCACGCGCCCGACGGCGGTGAAACCGACAGTCGCCGGGAACGCGTATTCTTCATCGCCGCGAAATAGCGAGACCGTGACTTTTTCGTGCAGAGGCACTTCCAGGTCGCCGGGCAGCTTCACGCCCACGCCGCCCTCCGAGTAGTCCATGGTTTCGCAGGCGAGGGTGCGGCCGGTCGAGAACTTGAGCATCACGGGCATCTTCATCTCCACCCGATGCGTCGTGCGCACTTGCCGGCGCTCACTCGCGGCCGCGACGCTCGCGCCGAGGATCAGCATGTTGTAGGTGGTCCACGCGAGGTTCAGCAGGACCGTGTTCACTTCGCTGCTCACGTCCCAGTGCAGGTAGATGTTCACGATCCCCGCGATAAACCCGAGCAGGTTCAGCACCAGCAGGATCAGGTACGGGCGTGAGATGGCGTAGTCGAAATAATCCTTCGATATCTGGCCGCCTTTCGCCGTCACGTTGAACTTGCCGAGCTTCGGGTTGATCAGCGCGAGCAAGGTAGGCGCGGTGATGTACGACGCCAGCACGGACTCATACACTTCGGCCCAGAACGAATGCCGGAACGAGCGCTGCATGCGCGAGTTCGTGATGCTCGCGTGCATCATGTGCGGCAGCGCGAAGATGGCGATGGTGCCGGCCGCCGCGTGGATCACGTGCGCTCCGAAAAACAGGTACGACAGCGGCGCGGTGAGGAACACAAGGCGCGGGATGCCGTAGAAGAAGTGCATCATCCCGTTGAGATAACACAGCCGCTGACCGAGCTTGAGACCCTTGCCGGTAAGCGGGTTATCGATACGGAAAATCTGCGTCATGCCGCGCGCCCAGCGAATCCGCTGGCCGATGTGGCCGGACAGGCTTTCGGTCGCAAGCCCTGCTGCCTGCGGGATCGCGAGATACGCGGTGGTATAGCCGAGGCGGTGGAGTTTCAGTGCCGTATGCGCGTCTTCCGTCACCGTTTCAACCGCAATGCCGCCGATCTCTTCCACCATCGTCCGGCGCAGCAGCGCGCAGGAACCGCAGAAGAAGGTCGCGTTCCACAGGTCGTTGCCGTCCTGTACCAGCCCATAGAACAGCTCGCCTTCGTTCGGCACCTTGCGGAAGGTGCCGAGATTGCGTTCGAACGGATCGGGCGAGAAGAAGTGGTGCGGCGTTTGCAGCATCGACAGCTTCTTGTCGCGCAGGAACCAGCCGAGGCCGATCTGCAGGAATGAGCGCGTAGGAATGTGATCGCAATCGAAGATCGCGAGATATTCGCCCTTCGTGATCTTCAGCGCTTCGTTGATATTGCCGGCCTTTGCATGCCGGTTGTGCGTGCGGATGGTCCAGGTGACACCGACCTCTTCGCAGAACGCCTTGAACTCGGGACGGCGGCCGTCATCGAGAACATGGATCGAGATCTTGTCCGCCGGATAGTCGATGGCAAGCGCCGCGTAGATGGTCGGCTTGACCACGCCGAGCGGCTCGTTATACGTCGGAATGAAGACGTCGACGGTCGGCCATTCATCGCGGTTTTCCGGCAGGGGCAGCGGCTTGCGTTGCAGCGGCCAGGCGGTCTGGAAATAACCGAGCATCAGCACGATCGCCGAGTAGACCTCGGCCGAGACCAGCAGCAATCCCCACGCGGCGTCTAGCGGACGTTCCCAGACGGTCGTCTCGGTCAGCCGCCAGTACATGTAGCGGCCCGTGACCGCGACGGACAGCATGATCATCACCAGCGTGGCGTACTGGCCGCGCAGACGCCGGAACGCGAGCGCGAACGCGAAGCAGACACACGCGAACACCAGTTGCTCGGTGAACGCGAGCGGCACCGTCCAGACGAAGTACATCGTCGTGAGGGCGAACAGGGTGAGCAGCGTCGTAAAGATCCTGCTGCTCCAGATGCGTGAATCGACGAACTGTTCCAGCCGCGATGGAACTTCCTCGGCCTCGGACAATAGTCGTGCGCGTGGCTTGCTCATGCGACGCTCCTCGGCGAGAGCTGCGTGGAATCGACCGCGTTGGTGAGCCATTCGCCGCACGCGCGAAGGTCGGCGGCGGCCTGGCTCAACGGGTCGTAGTGGATCAGCGTGGTGTCGCAGGCAAGCGATTCGCTCACGCCTTCGTCCAGATGGATGACGCCCGGGAACAGCTTGTTGCCGAGCAGGTTGCGCAGCACCTTGAGCACGTCCTTCGTTAACTGCCGCGACTGGTCCACCTGGTTCACCACGTACCCCGTGCCCGCGAAGTTCGCACGCGGCGTGGCGTAGGCGTCGATCATGCGTTCCATCTGCGGGATGGCAGCGTACGAAGCGGCATCGGCCAGCACCACGTTCAGCGCGAAGTTCGAAGCGCAAAGGGCCGTGCGCGTGTAGACCGAGGACCCCGGCGGGGTATCGACTATGACGATGTCCGCGGCATCGAGTCCCAGCTTGTCGAGCGCTTGCGCGAGCCACTGCGGGTTGCGGTCGATGTGCGATTCGAAGCGGCGGCGATCGTCTTCGACCACCGCGCCGTACGGCAGGACCGTGACGCCGTCGACGCCGTCGAACATCACGGTTTGCCATGCGTCGCCGGCGAGCGTGGCGCGCGAGAGGCCGTCGATGCTGTCGAGCGGAATGCCGAAATGCAGGCGCAGGGCGTTCTGTGGATCGAGGTCGAGCGCGATGACGCGCCGCCCGCGTGCGGCGAGCACCGAGGCCAGGTTCGCCGCGAGCGTGGTTTTACCGACACCGCCCTTGGCCGAGACGACGGTGATGACTTTCATGACGGTGAGTTGCGCTTGGCGAGCCACGAACCTGCGCCCGGGGCCGGCGCTTTCAGCGGCGAGTTGACGGGTGCCGGAGCCGCTGCTGGCGCTGACACGACGGGTTCACGCAGACGCTGGAACATTGACTCCAGCGAATCCGGCGGCGGGGCGCTCATCTGCGCCGCAGGCTGAGCTTGCGTTTGCGGCCGGAACAGCTTGCCAAGGATCGATTGGGGTTTGGGTTCAGGCGCCGCCACCGCTACCGGTGTTGGCACGCGCGGCAGCGACGGTGATTTGACAGCAGGGCGCGAGCGTTGCAGCGCCGCCGCGAAACCGGTGACTTCGGCGGGCGTGGAAACAAGTGCCGGCGTGGGCGTAGCGAGTGGCTGCGAGCGCGGTTGCAGCTGTTGTGGCTGTTGCGCTTGTTGCGGCCTTAACAATGGTTGTGACAGAGGCTGCAAGGGCGGTTGCGGCTGTGCGGCGACTACCGGCACGGCTGCGGCTTCCTCCGCGTTCGACGTCTCTTCGACCACATCGGCCAACGCCGAAAAACGCGCCGCACCAACCGGCGCGTCCGGCAGCTTCACGTTGGCGACCGGCGGAACCGTCTTGCGATGAGCGCGTGCAAACAGCGGCGGTTTGCCTCGGTTGACCGGCGCCGCGCCCGGCGGTTGCGTCAGGCTGTTCGGCACGCTGCGATGCTCGCCTGAGCGATCGGGCGTCTGTGGCAGCAAGGTATCGCGACGAGGCGCGATGTTCGGAATAGATGGCTGCGAGAGGTCGAGTGTCGCGAGCAGCGGCCAGCGCGTGCGGGCGTGGATCGCCTCGTTTTCGCGGCCGATTTCCTGATAGTTGCCGGCATCGCCGCCAAATTTGTCGAACAGCTTCTCAATATCGCGCGAAGGGTTCATGTGCTGCGTCCTCGTACTCTTGGTTGTGCTTTGAGCAGTGCCTCGACGATCACTGGCCAGTGACATCTCGCGCGCTTTGGACGCCGATACGGGCAATGCCTGATTGACTACCTGATCCGATGCCGGACCGATACTGCATGGGTAAGGGTTAAGCGAACACCAGCTTCAGCTTCAGGCTTGACCAGCAAGCCGGATATGGCCTCAGTTGCTATAACGGCCAAGCCTGAACTCGACTGCAGCGCTTTCGTCGAACTCGCCTGCTTGTACGACCGACAATCCTTGCGCGCCGAGCGCGCTTAACCATTCCTGATACGCGCCTTCTAGAAACGCCGGGGTCCACGGAAGTGCGTTCGCGCCGAACGCGAGCAACGGCGGGCAACAATGGACGATGCGCAGATAATCCGGCTCGTCGCCCACTTCGACAAACCCCCAGTCGACGTCATTCCAGACCGCATTCAACGCGGCACCGAGTTCGGGCGTGGTGCCGCACGACGGCAGCGGGTGGGCGGCGGCAAAACGGCGTCCTACCCGTTGCATTAACTGACGTAGCTCGTCGCGGCCGATCTGCGTGTCGAACTCTTCCGCCAGGGCGACCAGCACGCCACGCCATTGCGAAGAAATTTGCCGGTCCAGCAGGTAGTCGAGAGTCATGGCCATGGTGTTGGAGGGGGAAGCTTTCAGCTAAATGAACGCGAACATAGCGATACCGGCGTAACCAGTAGTAATTACACTACGCCGTCATGCAAGGACGGTAATAGTGATACGGCTTATACGTTGTAAGCCGGGAGTCTACTTCAAGGCGATTTGTTTTTGCCACTTAACGCACATTAGCAAATAGTTCTGTGGTTAAAGCCGCAAACAGAGGGCAAAAAATCCGTTATGTCCAGCTTATGTAGCATCCAGACAATTGACGCAAACGTTTAATCAACAAATTCAATTGTCAGTTTAATCTTGCGGCATGCGCTTGTGTCGCGAAGTTGCGTCGACACCGATCCGGCGGGCCGCGGCGGGTTTTTGAATTCGGGTGCGTGCCGGGCGTTTTCACTCGGTCGTTTCTGCCGCTATGCAGTATTTTCCCGCTCGTTAGCTTGCTCGTTATTCCGGCGACCATTGCTCGCCGGATGCATGCGTTCACATCACACGTCGTCCCTTCCTCGATTCAGTTCTGTAAGCCGTTGTTATTCAATGTGTTGGTGAGCGCGCATTGCGTGCTGGTCAGGCGCCCTATGATTTCCGGACTCTGCCGAAGCCGCTCAATAGACGGGGACACAATGAATATCGACGAAGCGCCGCCTGCGCGGCATGCCGCGCACCTGGACGCCGGGCTCTCCGCGGATCCGCTGCCAAGCTTGTCCGCCTCGGATATCAACGCGCTGGCGCACGCCATGGACACCACCGGCTTCGCCGTGCTGCACGACGTGATCACCGCGCCGCTGATCGAGAGCATGCGTGTGTACATCGATGGCGAACTGAAGCGGCGCAACGACGAATACCTTGGTTTGGCCGGCCCGGACTGGATACTGGACAGCCCGCTCGCTGCGCTCTCTACGTCCGGCGCGCTGCACACAATGCTCGCGGGCCTCTATCGTCACGAGATGAAGCAAGGACCAGCTGAATCACGTATCGCCACATCGATCCGGGTGCTGTCCGGCGGCGCGGGCGCGAAGCATTCCTGGCTCTTTCATTACGATTCGTACGTGGTCACCGCGCTAATTCCGCTGCAGATTCCCGATGGCCAAGGAGAACTGTCGGGCGATCTCGTGATGTACCCGAACCTGCGCGGCGTGCGGCGGCGGCCTATGTTCAATATTGTCGAGAAGCTGGTTGTCGAAAGTCCGCTCGCTTGCAGGTTGTGGAAGAGAAGCGCGGTGCAACGGGCGATGTCGGCGCGGACCGTGCGCATGCGGCCGGGCAATATCTATTTTTTCTGGGGAATGCGTTCGCTGCACGCTAACCAGCCGTGCCTGCCAACCAGCGTGCGCTGCACCGCGCTGTTCCATTTCGGCGATCCCCACGCCGGCAGCCTGTTCAAGCGGCTGAGCGCGCGGCACCATCAGGCGCGCCTGCGCCGGCTAAGCCGCGCGGCGATCAAGTAAGCCAGTGATTCGCCGGGAAGCAGCCACGAAGCAGCCAGGCGTGCTACATCGTAAGCAAGAAAGCGATCACCGCATAACGTGCCGTTTTTGCGATCGCCACGATCAGCAGGAACGACCACAAGGGCTCGCGTAAAACTCCCGCGATCATGGTCAACGGGTCGCCGATCACCGGCGTCCAGCTCAACAGCAGCGTCCAGCGCCCGAAGCGCCGGTACCACTGTTCCGCACGCGCAAGCGCGCGCGGCTTGATCGGAAACCAGCGGCGCTCACGCAGCTTTTCGATCGAGCGTCCCATCGCCCAGTTGATGGTCGAGCCCGCCACGTTACCCACGCTCGCCACCGCCACCAGCATCCAGACCGGCTGCTTGCCGGCGATCAGCAAACCCGCCAGCAACGCCTCGGACTGGAGGGGAAAGAGCGTCGCCGCCACCAGTGCAACCGCGAAAAGCCCGCCATATATAGATAAATCGACCATGAGAGAAAACGCGGGCATCCGTGAAAGAGGGCGACAGCTTAGCCGTTTTTCGGCAATCCTCCGCGTTGGCCGATGCATCAGGGATTGAAAGGTCTCGCCACACTTGATACCGTGAAGGCCGGTTGAAACCTCATTCCAGGAGACGTCATGTCTTATCTGCTGCTCATCGCCGAACCTGTTGGACAGCGGGCCGAGCGCTCGCAAGCCGAAGGCAAGCTCCTCTACGAGCGCATGGTCGAATTCGGTGCGGAACTGAAAGAGCGTGGTCTGCTGATCGCGAGTGAATCGCTGGCAACGGGCGGCGTGCGGGTCAAGAAACGCGACGGCCAGGCGAGCATGATCGACGGACCGTACGCGGAGGCGAAAGAGATGATCGGCGGGTTCTACATGCTCGATTGCACGTCGAAGGAACAGGCTATCGAGATTGCAACAGCGTGTCCGGCCGCCGAGTGGTGCGAGGTCGAGGTGCGCAAGGTCGGTCCCTGCTGGGAGTAAGCGGGCTTGCGCCGCGGTTTTTATGCGTCGGCTTACTACGCGGCGTTATCACGCCGCTTTACTGCGCGGCCTCGGTACGCCGTCTTGCCAAGCGGCTTTACTACGCGGCTTTGCTTCGCGTTAACCCTCGGTTGCAGAAAAATTGTCGATTTCTCCGTGCGTCATTCGTCGTGGGGATGAGAGCGTAACCAGCGTTCTCGTTTTCACAGCACAAGGAGAACGGCGATGCGATTCATCATCCTGGTCAAGGCGACCGAAAAAAGCGAAGCGGAAGCGTTGCCCGAGGACGCGCTGATCAGCGCAATGGCGACCTACCACGAAGAACTCGCGAAAGCGGGCGTGCTGCTCGACGCGAGCGGTTTCCAGCCAAGCGCCAGGGGTTGGCGCGTGCGTTATGAGGGTGGCCGGCGAACCGTCATCGATGGGCCGTTTCCCGAGATCCGCGAACTGATTGCGGGCTACACCTTGATCCAGGTGCGCTCGCGCGAAGAAGCAATGGAATGGGCGCGGCGTTTTCCATCGCCGATGGGCGAAGGCGAAAGCGGCGAAATCGAAGTGCGGCAGTTGTATGAACTGGACGAGATCGGTTCGGGGGAATCGATCGAGCGTTTCCGCGAACTCGAAAAGGCCCGGCGATGAGGGACGGCAGCGGTTCCATCTTGCGTCCAGTCACGCATCGAGTCACGCACCCGAAGGCGGCATCCATGCTCAAGATCATTTCGCCTGCCGGTATTTTTCAGCATGGACCGCATCGTCGGCGGTGACGTCGAAGACGGATTGAACAATCTGAAGACGCTGGCGGAAGCCCGCTAACACCATTTATCCATTCTTGAAGGACAACAAAATGCATAAGCAAATCTTTGTGAACCTGGCGGTCGAGGACCTGCAGAAATCGCGCGCCTTTTTCGGCGAACTCGGTTTCAGCTTCAACCCGAAGTTCAGTAACGACCAAGGTGCGGGCATGGTTATCAGCGAGAACATCTACGCCATGCTGCTGGTGAAGCCGTTCTTCCAGACCTTCACCACGAAGACGATCATCGACCCGAAACAGCAGGTTGAGGCAATTACGTGCCTGTCGTGCGAGAGTCGCGCCGAGGTCGACGAAATCGTGGCGAAGGCCGTGCGCGCGGGCGGCAAGACACCGCGACCGCCGCAGGACTACGGCTTCATGTACAGCCACGGTTTTGACGACATCGACGGCCACACCTGGGAGTTCGTGTACATGGACCCGAACGCGGCGGGCGCGCCGTGAGCGCAGCTTCCGGCACGTCCGGCAGCCAGGAACAGGCCACGCACCGCGCGATAGAAGCGGTGTGGCGGATGGAATCGGCGAAGGTGATTGCGGTCGTGGCGCGAATGGTGCGCGACGTTTCGCTCGCCGAGGAGTTTGCGCAAGATGCGCTGATCGCGGCGCTCGAGCATTGGCGTGTGGATGGCGTGCCGGACAACCCGGGGGCGTGGCTGNTGACCACGGCGAAACATCGGGCGCTGGATCGTTTGAGGCAGGATGCGCTGCACGCCCGCAAGCACGAGGAGTTGGGACTCGACATGGATGCGCGCGAGGAGCACGTCACGCCGGATTTCGTGGATGCGCTGGATGCGGCGCGTGAGGACGATATTGGCGACGATTTGCTGCGGCTCGTGTTCA
>JGI12635J15846_10004476_pt1 | contig 12054 bp, 8 predicted proteins | sample BlaSpr_A8_OM2_M2_FD_15846 | JGI IMG/M metagenome (IMG submission 15846) | reverse complement strand
CGGGCGACGGTGATGGTGTTCGACAACAGCTCGACCGACGGCTCGGCGGAGAAAGCCGAGGCGGCCGGTGCGGTCGTGGTCCGGGTGCCTCGCCAGGGCAAGGGTTACGTGCTCCGCCATGCCTTCGACCGGGTCAAAGCCGACCTCTACGTCGTGGTCGACGCCGATGACACCTACCCGGCCGACCGGGTCGGCGATCTGATCGAGCCGGTGCTGCGTGGCGACTGTGACATGGCGGTTGGCGCGCGCGACCATTTCGCTCAGCCCGATGCGATCCGCCCGCTCCATCGCTGGGGGAACCGACTGATCGTGTCGTTCCTCAATCTCAGCTTTGGCACCCGGCTCCGAGACATCCTGTCCGGGTACCGCGTGCTGTCTGGCGACATGGTGCGCGAACTGCCGCTGCTGGCTCCCGGCTTCGAGGTGGAGACCGAGCTCACGCTGGAGACGCTCGAGCGCGGCTTCCGGGTGCTGGAAGTTCCGGTGCAATATCGGCGCCGCCCCGAGGGCAGCCGCTCGAAACTCAGCTCGTTCAGGGACGGCTATCGGATCTTGATGACGATCATGACCCTGCTGCGCGATTACCGGCCGATGACGTTTTTCACCGCGCTGGCGGCCGCGATCACCGTGCTGGGCCTCACCGGCGGCGCGGTCGTCTTGACGGACTACGTGCGGACCGGCCTGGTCCCACGTCTGCCGCTGGCCATCCTCTCCGCCATGCTGATCCTCCTCGCCGCCGTGTTTTTCGTGACCGGCTTCGTCGTCAGCGCCATCAACCGCCGCTTCGCCGAGGCAACCGCGCTTGCCGGCCGCTGGCGCGAGGATCGCCTGACCCAAGACCTGACGGCATGAAACTGTCGTTTCTCACCGATGCGGTCTATCCGTTCCACCACGGAGGGAAGGAGACGCTCCACTACGAGCGGTCGGTCCGCCTCGCCCGGCGTGGCCACGCGGTCCGCATCCTCACCATGCACTGGTGGCCGGAGCGCAAGCGTTCGATCGCTCGTGATGGCATCGTCTTTCAGTCGGTCGCGCCGCGGACGGCGCTGTACACGTCGAAAGGGGGCCGATCGGTCTGGGAATCCGTGGTGTTCGGCCTGGGCAGCCTGCGACTGCTCTGGAGTCCGCCCTTCGATGTCCTGGACGTTGACCAGTTCCCGTTCACGCACTTTTTCGCTGCGCGGCTGGTGTGCCGCTTACGCGACCGTCCGATGACCGCCACCTGGTACGAGGTCTGGGACCGCGACTACTGGGGCGCGTACATGGGCCGCCTGGGTCCGGTCGGATTCTTCTTGCAACGGTTTGCCGCCCGCTCGGCTGACCTGATCTTCGCCGACTCCCGGCTGACGGCGCGGCGCCTCACCGAGCAGCTCGGCGTCGACCCCCACCGCGTGCTGGTCCTCTCGCCGGGCGTCGACGTCGGTCCGGTCCCCCCCCCGCTTGCGGCCAAATCCATCGACTGCATCTTCATCGGGCGCCTGCTGGCGCATAAGCACGTCGACGTCCTCCTCCGCGCCCTCGCCCTGACGCCGGGCGTCACCGGGATGATCGTGGGCAGCGGTCCGGAGACGTCTCGGTTGATCACGCTGGCCCACGAGCTCGGCATCAGCGACCGCGTGAGCTTCGAGTCACCCGCCAGTCACGAGACCGTCATCGAGCGGCTTCGCTCGGCCCGGCTGCTGGTCTTCCCGTCGACGCGAGAAGGCTTCGGGGTCGCCGTGCTGGAGGCAAATGCGTGCGGCGTCCCGGCGCTGGTGGTCCAGCACCCCGATAACGCCGCGCTCGAGCTGGTGCGCGACGGTGTGACCGGCATCATCGGCGACCTCGCCCCGGAACCAATGGCTGAGCAGATTCGGAATTTTCTGGCGGACGCGCTCATGCAGTCCCGCATGAGCAAAGCAGCCCGTGCAACCGCTGCAACCTATTCCTGGGACGCCTACGTCAACAAGATGGAGGCCGCACTGATGTCCCTCGTCGGGGAGATCGCTGAGAAGGCCGCGTGAAGATCTGCCTCGTCAGCAATCTCTACCCGCCTGTGGTGCAAGGCGGTGCGGAGATCTATGTCGGCCGATTGGCGATCGCCCTGGCCGCCGAGCACCAGGTCGTGGTTATCACCAGCGAGCCCGGCTTCCACCCGGGGCCGCGACGCGAGGTCACGCCCGAAGGCATCGTCGTCTATCGCCTCGCGCCGCTCAACGTCGCGCACCTGACCCGCCTGCCCCATCAGCTCCTGGCGCAGGCGGCCTTCCGGGCCATCGACTTCTACCACCCGCAGGTCGCCGCCGCTGTGAGCAAGATCTTCCGTCGCGAGCGGCCCGACGTCATCCATCTCCACAATTGGGTTGGTCTCTCGCTCGCCGCCCTGCTGGCCAGCGTCCCGAACAGCGCGCCGCACATCCCGGTAGCGATGACGCTGCACGACTATGGGCTCGTCTGCGCCTACGCGTCGATCCGCCACCCGGACGGCCATACCTGCGCTCCGGATCTCCCCTGCTGGCTGCTCGCCAATCTCAATCGCCGGCTGGTCAACCGCATCGGCCTCGTGATCAGCCCGTCGCATTACGTCCTCGACCAGCACCTTCAGCGCGGGTTCTTCCGGCACGCGACCCAGCAAATCCTCCCGTACGGACTTGTGAATCCCCCACCCCAACCCTCCCCCGCAAGGGGGGAGGGAGATTTGGCACACGGGCAAAAAGGCACCTTCGACATCCTCTTTATGGGGCGGGTCCAGAGTCACAAGGGGATCGAGGTCCTGGTCCGCGCCTTTCGCGCCCTTCCCGATCCGTCGCTGCGCCTCCACGTCGCCGGGTCGGGCCCATCGCTCGACGCCTGCAGGGCGCTGGCAGCGGCCGACGACCGAATCCGCTTCTACGGGTTCGTCACCGGCGAGCTCCGCCGCTCGCTGATCGAGAACGCCGATTGCATGGTCCTCCCTTCCCTCTGGCCGGACAACTACCCGGTCAGCATCCAGGAAGCATTCCAGTCCGGCCCCGTCGTGATCGCGAGCCGGATCGGCGGCATCCCCGAGATGGTGCGCGATGGCGTCAACGGCCTGCTGGTCGAACCCGGTGACGAGGCGGGCATCGGCGCCGCCATCGGGCGACTGCATGCATCACCCGAACTGGCGGCGAAGCTTCGCGCCTCAGCGTTAGAGACGAGCCGGCTCTACGACATGCGCTTCCACGTCGCCCATCTGGTCGATGCCTACCAGCGCTTGCTGGTCACCGATCGGGTCCGGCCGTTCGACCGGCGAGCGGCCTAGCGCCTTAGCACCACTAGCTCGAGGGCGTCGCGGTCTCCGGTAACCCCTTGTAGTTGGCTCGGTAGTACTCCCAGAACTCGGGCGCCTTCCGCTTTTTCCACCACGCCGCATTCTTTCGGTACCACTCGACGGTCAGCCGGATCCCGTCTGCGAACTTGACCTGCGGCTCCCAGCCAAGCGCGCGCAGACGCCGAAAATCCACGGCGTAACGGTAGTCGTGCCCCGGGCGGTCCTTCACAAAATGTTTGAGCGAGCCGGGCTTGCCGCAAAGCTTAAGGATTGTGTCGGCGACCTGTACCCCACTGGTCTCGCCGCCGATCCCGATGTTATAAACACTCCCCGGATCTCCCTTCCACAACACTCTCGCGATCGCGCTGACATGGTCGTCAACGTGCAGATAATCCCGCACCGCCGAGCCGTTGCCATAGATTGGGAGTGGAAGATCGTCGAGCGCGTTGGTGATGAACAGTGGAATGATCTTCTCCGGAAACTGGTAGGGGCCGTAGGTATTGGATCCCCGCGTGATCAACGTCGGCAGCCCGAAGCTCGAGTGATACGCATTGACGAGCGCGTCGCCGCCGACCTTACTTGCGGCGTAGGGGCTGCGCGGCGCGAGGCGGTCCTCCTCGCGGCTTCGCCCTTCCTTGATATGCCCGTAGACCTCATCCGTACTGACCTGCAGGTAGCGCTGATGACGGTATTTGCGGGCGGCCTCCAGCAAGATGTACGTCCCGTAGACATCGGTCTTCACGAAGGCGCCCGCGTCGAGCAGGGACCGGTCGACATGGGACTCGGCGGCGAAGTTGACAGTGGCGTCCGCGTCGCGGGCTACCGCGTCGACGGCGTCGGCTTCGCAGATATCACCCTGGACGAACCTCACCCGCGGGTCATTCCGAGCTTCCCCAAGGTTCTCTTCGCTCCCGGCGTAGGTGAGCTTGTCAAAGACGGTGATTTCGATCTCCGGGTCGCCGCGGAGCCGGTCGCGGACGAACGCCGACCCGATGAAGCCGGCGCCGCCGGTCACCAGCAACCGGTTGAGGCGGGACCTAGCCATATGAGAACGGGCTGACCGGGTAGGTCACGAGCAGCATCGTACCGCCTAACTGACCGTGATGCCGTAACCGTCGCATCGCGTCGGGACGGTCGCGATCCAGACGGCGACCGTGACGTCGAGCCCCTCGGCGCCTGGGCCGACCGTGATCGTCCGGCTCCCGCCACCACGGATATTGCCGGCCGCGTCCCAGCAGACCGCAATCAGGATCATCCGTGCCGCGCCCTGGCCGTTGTTGACCACGTGGATCCGCACGGTCGGCGTGCGAGCGTCCTGCGAGAAGCTGGCACCGGTGACCTGGGCAATCTCCGGGGAGGTCTCGGAGATCCAGCGCACGTCGCCGATGCGTCCCGAGAATTGGGCGGGCAGGATCCGCCCAACCGGGAAGGCGACCGCCACGGCCTCGCGCTGTCCGGCTGCGATCCGCGGGATGGTCCCTCCACGTCGCATCACCACCTGGCCGCGCCCATCGAGCTCGGCGATCTCCACCGTGACCTCGAGGGCCGTCTGCGCCGTCGGATTACTGACGACGGCAAAGGCCGAGAAGCCGCTCGGCGAGGCGGCAGCACCGACCTGGTCCAGCGCCAGCGCCGGTGCCGGAGGCGGCGTGGGGACGGGGGTCGTCGCGGGAGACGGAGTGCTGACCGGCAGCGTGGTTGGCAGCACGGTTGTCGGCGACGCCGCCTGCTGGCAGGCCGACAGCGCGAAAGCGAAAAGCATCGCAATCTGCCAGATCCCCCTCCCCCCTCGCGGCCGAATCCCCTCCCCCTCTGGGGGAGGGTAGGGTGGGGGCTTCGGGCTAAGCGTACTCATCAGTACACGACCACCGCCATGTTATTGAACTTCGCGATCGCCGCTTCGAAGCTGGCCATCGATACCGTGCGAAGCACGCCGTGGTTCGGGTCGTTCAGCGTCACGGTTCCGGCAGCGGCATTGACCCCGATCACCGTCATGGCGTGCTCGACAAGGGTGTAGCGAATCTGTTGTCCGTCCCAGGCCGTCCACCAGCGGATCGCGGCGCTATCCCAGTAGGCGTAGACCGGAAGCCATACGATGGCCGGGTTTCCGGCCGCGACCTCGACGTAGAGATCGTGCGGGCTCCATCCTTCCCGGCCGACGGTCCAGCGTCCCGCCCGAGATCCAGCCATGCCGATCGGCGGGTAGTAGACGCCGTAGCCGGTGCTGTTGTACTCGAAGCCGTTGACGTTGCCCACAAACGTCCGGTACGGATTGCCCCAGCGCAGGACATCACCGAACTGGTCAACGACCGCGCGGCGGAGGTCGGCGCCCATCTGCGCGAGGATCCAGTCCTCCGAAAAGTCGCGCCCCTTCTGCAGCAGCGCCATTCGAAGCGCGGCCGCTTCGCAATCAAGGTTGCGGGATTGGGCGATCAGCGGGGCCGGCATCGTCGCATTCAGGTTGGCCGCGCCTGCGAGGCGTGAGGCGGCGGCCGGGCTGACCGGCTGGCTCGTCGGAGTCGGATTGCTCGGGTCCACAAGGACGACGTCACGATAGATGTCCATCGATCCCCAATCGGCGTACCCGTCCCAGTAGGGCGAGATGCCCGAGCCGAAGCTGGTCACGACCCCCCATCGCGCGACGGTATATCCGCCCGACCCGACGGTGTGCAGTTGCTGCAGCACCGGCGCGTTGGGTTGTCCGGTGAGGGTTAGCGGGGCGGCGGCGCCGAAGGCGGTCACGTGGCCCCACCGATCCATTTCCCAGCCGCCGTCCGGTGCGCCGCCTGCCTCGTAGTGGATCTCGAGTCCACGCCACTGGTCGACGTACGGCGTGTAGGGCCAGCCGCTAAGCGCCGGTGCGCCACCCCAAGCATGAAGGCCCCCGTACCCGTCCAGGACATATCCCTGCCGGCCATCGGTCAGCCCGTTTGCGTCTTTTGAGGTCATGACCATGGCGCGCGCGATGTCGAAGCCGGACCAGTAGGCCCCGCTGGACGTGACGGGCGCCTCGCCAAAGGCATGGATGCCGCCGTAGCCGTCCAGGGTCCAGCCGCCCGACCCGTCGGCACGCAGCGTGGTGGCACGCGCAATGTCCCAGCCCGGCCACGATGGCCCGCCCGCGGCGTTCAGCAGCAGGCCTCCAAAGGTATGAATCCCACCCGAGCCTTCGAGCGCGGCCCCACCGCGTGGGCTCGCCTGATAGGCCGCCATCGCTGCGGCACTGACCGGCTGCGCCGAAGGCGCCGGGTTGGTTGGATTGACCAGCACGATGTCGCGCACGATGTCCCAGGTACCCCAGTCGCTGTAGCCGCTCCAGTAGGGCGACACGCCCGGCCCGTATGCGGTGACGACCCCGAGCCTGGCGACGGCGTAGCCGCCGGCGCCGACCGCATGAAGCTGCTGCATCACCGGGCGGGCCGGCATTCCGGGGATCGCCAGGGGCGGCGCGGCGCCGAAGGCGGTGGCAACGCCGCGAAGATCCATCGCCCAGCCGCCGTCTGGAACCCCGCTCGCGTTGTAATGAATTTCGAGTCCGCGCCAGCGGTCGACGTACGGCGTGTACGGCCAACCGGTCAACACCGGCGCACCACCCCAGCGATGAATGCCGCCGTAGCCGTCGAGCAGATAGCCCTGCCGACCATCGGGCTGGCCGCTGGCATCCTTCGAGGTGACGACCAGGGCCCGCGCGATCGACCAGCCGGGCCAGTAGGCCGGCGTGTTGATGGGCGCGGCCACGCCGAACGGATGGATACCGCCGAAACCGTCCAGGGTCCATCCACCCGAGCCGTCGCTCCGGACGCTGAGCGACTGGGCAATGTCCCAGTTCCAGGAGGCTCTCCCCGCCGTATTCAGCGCCAGGCCGCCAAATGGATGGAGGCCGCCGAAGCCGTCGAGGACGACCCCGCCGGTCTGGGTGGTTGCGGCCGAAGCGGGGGACGGCCCGGCCACCCCGATCGCCTGTGCGACGACGAAAGCTAGCGGGATGCCGACCCGAAATCTCCCGAGACGGCGGCGTTTCGGCTTCCCGATGAGGTCCCCCACGTGAGCATGCCATTATAAAGATCCCCTTTTCGGCGACCTGCCAAGGCGCGAGGGATTGCTTCGTTACACTCAAGGCCATGAGTTCGATTGCCGTCATTGGTACCGGTTACGTCGGCCTGACGACGGCCGTGTGCCTGGCGGAGATCGGACATCAGGTGACGGGCGTCGACATCGACGAGGCCAAGATCCGACAGCTCCGCAGCGGCGCCCCCACCATCTACGAGCCCGGGCTCGAGGAGCTGCTGGCGAGCACCCTGAAGGCGGGGCGATTGACCTTCACCACCGACTACCAGCAAGCGATCCCCGGCGCCGACTTCGTCTTCATCGCGGTCGGGACGCCCCCGGGGCGCCGCGGCGAGGCGGATCTCCATTTCGTCAAACAGGCGGCCAAGGCCGTCGCCGGGGCGATGAAGAAGACGGTCACGATCGTGAATAAGAGCACCGTGCCGATTGGCACCGGGAACATCGTGGCGCGAATCGTGGGCGAGAACCTCGACGACGAGATCCCTTTCTACGTGGTGTCGAACCCTGAGTTCCTCCGCGAAGGAAGTGCGATTTACGATTTCATGCACCCCGACCGGCTCGTCTTCGGCTCCAATGACGAGTCCGCGGCGCGGGCGGTCGCCGGTCTCTATAGCAAGCTCGACACCAAGATCCTGCTCACCGATCTCCACACCGCCGAGATGATCAAGTACGCCTCCAATGCCTTCCTCGCCACCCGCATCTCGTTCATCAACGAGATGGCGCGCATTTGCGAGCGTGTCGATGCCGACGTCAAGGTGGTGTCCGAAGGCATGGGCCTCGACCGCCGGATTGGTCCCCTCTTCCTCGACGCCGGCATCGGCTACGGCGGCTCCTGCTTTCCCAAGGACGTCAAGGCGTTGGCACGCATGGCCGAGACCATGGGCTACCACCCGGAGCTGCTCGATGCCGTGATGGAAATCAATCTTGACCAGCGGACCCTGGTCGTGGAGAAACTGCGCGAGGTGCTGGGTGGCCTGCGCGGCCAGGTGATCGGCATCCTCGGACTTTCGTACAAGCCTGACACCGACGACGTGCGCGAGGCCCCCTCGATCGACGTCATCGAAAATCTCCTGGCGAAGGGCGCGACGGTCCGGGCCTATGACCCGAGGGCGATGCCCGTGCTCAAGGCACAGATGAATACGATCGATTACTGCAAGGACGCCTATGCGGTGGCCAAGGGCGCCGATGCGTTGCTGGTGGTAACCGAATGGAACGAGTTTCGAGAGCTCGACCTCGATCGCCTGAAGAGTCTGATGCGCCGTCCCGTCATCGTTGACGGCCGCAACATCTTCGATCCCAAGACCATGCGCGATCGCGGCTTCGTCTATCGCGGCGTCGGCCGCTCGTGACTTCGTAGCGTAGCCTCTTGACGAAACGGGCGGTCGTCACGGGCGGGGCTGGCTTCCTCGGGTCTCATCTGTGCGAGCGTTTGCTGGCCGACGGCTACCACGTCGTCTGCGTCGACAACCTGGTCACCGGGGTTGCCCGCAACATCAAGCACCTGGAGGGGCACCGGGGGTTCGAGGTCATCAAGCACAACGTCTCCGAGCCGCTCTTCCTCGATGGGGCGGTCGATGCCATTTTGCATTTCGCGTCGCCGGCCTCGCCGGTCGACTACGCGCAGCACCCCATTGCCACCCTCAAAGTGGGCACGCTTGGCACCCACAACATGCTCGGACTGGCGCGAGCCAAAGGCGCCGTGTTCCTGCTGGCGTCGACCTCCGAGGTCTATGGCGATCCGCTGGTTCATCCGCAACCCGAGACCTACTGGGGCAACGTGAACCCCATCGGTCCGCGCGGCGTCTACGACGAGGCGAAGCGCGCGGCGGAAGCGTTCACCATGGCGTACCACCGTACCCACAAACTGCCGACCCGAATCGTTCGGATCTTTAATACGTATGGTCCGCTGATGAGACTGAATGATGGCCGGGCGGCGCCAAATTTCATCCGGCAGGCGCTCGCCGGCGAACCGCTCACCGTCTACGGGGACGGATCACAAACCCGCAGCCTCTGCTACGTCGACGACCTGATCGAGGGCATCGTTAGTTTGCTCCACGTTGACTACAGCGATCCCGTCAACATTGGAAATCCCGCCGAGGTCACCATCCTCGAACTCGCCAACCTGATCCGCGAACTCTGCGCCAGCAACAGCGAGATCGCGTACAAGCCGCTCCCGGAAGACGACCCCAAGCAGCGGCGTCCCGACATCACCCGGGCCCGTTCCCTGCTGCATTGGAGCCCACGTACCGACCTCGGTGTTGGGCTCGAGCAAACGATCGCGTCGTTTCGTCAGCGCTAGACACCCCCGCAGGCGGTGGGAACCAAAAACCCCCAGCCTCGGTACAGGGTACGGAGGTGTGAGCATGAGCATTCGCCTGACCGGACTCGCGCTACTCGCAGTGATCGCATTGACGGCCTGTGGCCGTTCGGCTTCAACCACGCCCGCCGCGGCCGGCTACCGCATCTTCCTGGAGGAAGGCTTCAACGGAGGCAGCGAACGCATCACCGTGCGTGATTCAGGCAGCGGTGCGCTCGAGCGTCAGCTTCCACTCGGGACCCCGGCCCCTGACTGGTCGCGGTATTACACAGTCACACCGCTGAACGGGTCCTCACGCCTTTCGGCACTCGATCCCGCCTCCGGCCAGACGATCGCCCAGATCACCCTCCCGGGCGTTTTCGCCCTGCCAAATGTCGGCTTCCAGGGCCCAAGCGCCGGCCTTTCCCCGAATGGCAAATGGCTGGCCCTGACCGACAACGGCCGCACGACTAGCGGAAAACTCGTCACCAGCTTCCTTGTAGGATCCAGCTCGTTGTCTTCGTCGTTCAAGACCGTCCGCCTTGTCGGCGACTTCGCGTTTGACGCCCTCAGCGACAACGGCCGGAGTCTTGACCTCATCCAGCGGATGGGCGATCCGAATCACTACCAGGTGCGACTGCTCGATGTCCCCAGCGGGACCCTGGTGGCGCAGCCGGTGGTCGACAAGCGAGAGGCGAGCGAGCCGATGAACGGCATTCGCGGCGACAGCGTGGCCGATCCATCCGGGCAATATGTGTTCACGGTCTATGCGCGCGCGGCCGGCCCGTTCATCCACGCGCTGCCGCTCGATCAGCCCTTCGCCTGGTGCATCGACCTGCCCGCCAAGAGCGCCTCGGACATGGAGGAGCAATTCCATTGGTCGCTGGCCTTCAACCCGACGCGATCGATGCTCTATGCCGTCAATAGTTCGAGCGGTCGCATCGCCGAAATCGATCCAGCATCTTTGCCCAAAGTCGGGCGGACCGCCCAGCTGGCGATGAATCCCAGCCCCAGTCTCCTGGCCAACCTCGTCACCGAGGCGGACGCGAAGGGCGCCAGGATCGGCGGGGCCGCCGTCTCGGCTGACGGCCGGACGCTGTTTGCGCTGGGCAACACCGGCATCGTCGCCATCGACACGGCAACCCTCAAGATCCGAGTCCGAATCCTCGATGGAGAATCGGTCGACAGCATCCGCCTGACCACCGACGGCAAGTGGCTCTACGCGGCTAGCGCCGCCAGCAGCAAGGTGTGGCAGATCGATCCGGCGACCGGCGCCGTCAAGGGCGTGATCGCGGGCGCCACGAATCCATGGGCGCTCCTCTGGGCCGCCCCGAAATAGACTCGCAGTAGATCTCCGTCCCCCTTCGGGGTGGGGGGGTACGATACCCACAGTCGTGAAGAGGGGTCTCTCGGCGCTGCTGCTGCTTGCCCTCGTCAGCGCCTGCGGGCCGCAGGCGTCGAAGACCGCGGCGTCCACCTCCGCCTCCGCATCAGCGACAGCAACCGCCACCCCCACCCAGGCCGCGAGCCCAGCGGGCACTCCCGCGCCGCAGGGACTCAGCTGCAAGTTGCCGGTCGTCACAGACCCTAGCGGCGGTGGCTGGCTGACCTTCCCGGGCGGCGCTTACCAGGCCGACCCCAAAGCGAACGTCAACCTGCCAACGCCCTCGTCCTTCCCGCTATCGCGGAGCTACGACAAGGCCTTCGAGCGCTGGCTACCCGTGCCACGCGACTGGATCTCGCCGGACGGCAAGCATTACGCCTATCCAGAGCTACCGGGGCCTGACTATCACGGCGGCGGATCTCCCCCGCCGGGCGGCGTGCATGTTGTCGACATCGCCAGCGGCCAGGACCGTTTCTTCAATCCGGGCACGCCGCCCCCGGACAGCTTCTGGTTTGTCATCGACTACGAAACCGAAGGGGTCTACGTCGGTGCTCAGCTCAACGGGCCGGCGGGCGTGACGGGACTCTGGCTGGTTAATCCGGCGGATGGCGCCGTCCGAAAGCTGACGGAAGGCAATCAGTGGCAATACATCAGCGGCGGCGGCGCCTGGGCGACTGCCGACGCGCTTACCGGGCACGGACCCGGCCCGGGCAGCCGGCTGCTACGGATGGATCTCAAGTCCGGCGCGATCGACTCCTGGTACAAGCGCAGCGACATCGAGTTCACGGTCGCGGGCGCCGACGGAGGCGGACATCCGATCCTCGAGGTCTGGAAATACCAAACCAGGCAGCTCCTGCTCATCACCGGGGCGGGCTCCGCCACCATCCTTCTCCCGGCGCCCGGGTCGGCGGTGCCATCGCTGAGCAATTTCGTTCATCCTGTTGCCGATTCGCACGGCATTTGGTTCGGCGACACCGGCGGCACGATCTCCCTCTACACGCCGGCGACCGGTATCAAGCAGATGGCCANGATCGG
>JGI12635J15846_10004472_pt1 | contig 12064 bp, 8 predicted proteins | sample BlaSpr_A8_OM2_M2_FD_15846 | JGI IMG/M metagenome (IMG submission 15846) | reverse complement strand
TGTCGTACGAACTCTTCGCGGACGCGATGAGCAAGCCGAGGACGAGTGCGGCTATCGTTCCGATCAGGCCCGTGCCCAGCCTGATCACATCCTTTTCATCTGTGCTCAGGTGATGCCCGGGAAGGAACATGCCGAGCAAGGCGCCGCCTAAGATGCACGCCAACGTGATGCACGATAACACGACTGCGGTCATGGTTCACCATCATTGCAAAGCAACAGCTTTCGCTCTGTTGCACTTCCAGTTCGGCAACTCGGCGTCGTTTGGCGAGGTGCTCTGTCGCTTAGGCTGCGGAAGCAACTGCTGGTCTCTTCGCAAGCAATATGCGTCGGTCGTGAATCAAGCTCTCTAGCCGATGGGCTGCCACATTCAATGTTGCGTCATCCACGGCGCTCTCGTCTCCGGCGGCAGATTTGGCGCGTTCGGCTCTTAGAATGTCGTCGATTTCATCCTCGATATCTGACAGCTCGGCCTCCGCCTCGACCTTTCGAATCCGGCGCGCCAGAGCATAGAGCGAATCCAGCGGGCCTTTGGTTTCGGACCGGCCGATACCCAGGAATTTCCATGCCGCGGCAAACATGGTAGCAGCGCCTCCGAGCACCATTGGCGTCAAATAGATCCAGTTGCCGTATTCATCCATGAAGCTCTGCGTCGTGCTGTTGTAAACAGCTGCTGCTCCTGGGTGCAGTGGAAGGTAGGCATCCTGGTCGGTACTGGGCGCCGTGATCTGCGCGAAAATCGGCTGCTCGCGCAGAAGCTCCCTGCGCGCCCTCATGATCGCCTGCGTCAGGCTAGTCATCAGATCGGTGCCGAGTTTCTTGTGCGCTACCAGATATAGCGATGTCCTTAACGTCGTCAGGTCATCGTCCGGAACCGGCGGCGAGCCCCGCAGGGTGCCCTTCGGGACATCGAAACTTTCATAGGCGCGTTCGGCCTCTGCAATCGCCGCCGCCGCCTCGATTGAAATCAGGACCGGCTCCTTCTTGTGGTCCAGCTGAAAAAATCCGCGAACAAGCGATAGATATTTTTCGGCCAAGGGAATCACGACCAGAAGAGCGCTGATCTGTTTTGACTGAATAGCTTGCCGGACATCTGTCAAAGCAATGTTCTTGAACACAACTTTCGCGCGGGCCAGATCATATCCCTTGGTCAACGCATCGACAATTTTGGAGTTCGCCGCTCCGCCGATCACGCCGATTGTGTGTCCCTTCAGGCCATCTATGCCATCGATGGACGATCCCGGCGGCGCGATGATCAGTACGACCATATGGCTGACGACGACGATCGCATACGCTTGCGACAAGTCACCGACATCGCCGCGAACCACGGCGAGATCGACTTTACCTGATGAAAAGGCGTCGGCGGCTTCAAGTGCGGTTCCGCTGTCGATAACCTTGAGCCGAACCGGAGCGTTCGTTGAAACCAACTCACTTGCTATGGCTGACATTGCCTTCGCAGCCTCGCCGTCGATCGAGCCGACTGCTACGGTTAGCGTTGCCGGGCGAGTAAGGTACCTATACGCAAAGAGACCCGCGCCTGTCGCAAGAATGACGACACCGACGAGCAGCACGGCGCGAAGCCAGAGCGGCAATTTTATCGACATGCTCGCCACTCCGGACGCGTCCGTCGATTGAAAAAGCTGCATGCTTGCTGCATGCGCGCACAACCGGAGGGTAATATAAAAGAATCGTAATTACAACTATGCGACACCGACGAGCTCGCCCAGTACAGGCACTGCCGGCTTCACGCGGTAGGACACTTCCTTGTCCGCGCTCTCCTCAATCCGAGGGAGACGAAGAGACGAGATCAGAAATCGTGAGCTACAGTTGCGGGCTCGCGCCCGGACCCCGGGATTATGAATCCTGTGCTCGAGCGATTCAGTCCGCAAGCTAAGATCGCAGCAGGGGTTGTTGTTCGTCCTTTTTGGGTGGCGTCCATGATCGTCGACGCACCGATCAGACGGAGACCACGCATATCGAGCAACGGCCTAAAGGTCACGTAAGGTCATAAGCGCGCGCCTTAGAACTCAAGTACATGCGGATCTTATTGTGTCGCCGTGTTTCCGACCGCTTATGGAAACGATAGCTGTTCTCAGACAGGCGAGCTCCAACCGACGTCGTCAGTTGCCAAGCTATGTGCACTCGCCGACGATTTTCTCCAGATTGCTTACTCGCTTGAACGAGACAAAACTGGAGTTTCAGTCCGGGTGTGCATATCACGCTGAAAAATAAAAAAAATTGGCGCACCCGACACGATTCGAACGTGTGACCTTTGCCTTCGGAGGGCAACGCTCTACATCTTACTCCTGATTACTGATCGATGATCGCCGTTGATTTTGCTCGATTAAAGGCGAAAATTGGGCTATCTAAGACAACTGGGTAAAGCCGGGTAATTGCCGTCAATTTCATTCTCGTGGTGACACTTTGGTGACACCGATTTAGGCCGGAGGCCATGCCTAAGCTAACAAAGCGGACCGTAGACGCAGCTTCCACTAAGAAGAAGCCCTATTTCATTTGGTGCAGCGAGCTGCCGGGGTTTGGAGTCCGCGTATTTCCATCCGAAAAGCGCGTCTATTACGCCGATTACCGCAACAAATCCGGCGGACGAAAGCGGATGTCGATTGGTCCTCACGGCAAGCTGACCACCGAAGAGGCACGAAAATTAGCAATCGTTACGCTGGGAGACGTAATCAAGGGCGAGGATCCCGCCTTAGATCGTTCGACACGCCGCAAATCGCTCACCATCAGCGGGCTGTGCGACAGCTACGTGGCAGCTGCAGAGCGCGGCCTTATCATGGGCAAACGAAACCTCCCGAAAAAGCAGTCCACACTTTACAGCGATCGGGGTCGGATCGAACGTCACATTAAGCCATTGATCGGCGATCGGCTGGTGCGCGACCTGGTGCAATCCGACGTCAATCGCTTCATCCGGGACGTGACCATTGGCAAAACCGCGCGGGTAGTAAAGACACACAATAAGCGGGGAAAGGCGGTTGTCGAAGGCGGTGCGGGCACCGCCGCCCGCACTGCTGGGTTGCTTGGCGGCATCCTAAGCTTTGCAGTCAGCGAGGGGATTATCCCCTTCAATCCGGCCCGTGGTGTTAGGAGGCAAGCGGACGGGGCGCGAACGCGCCGACTCAATTCTGAAGACTACCGGCGCTTGGGAAAGGCCCTGAAGGCCGCTCATGACGACGGCGATGTCGAGGCGGGATTGATTGGCTTCTGGTTGCTCACGCTCACCGGTTGCCGCCTGGGTGAAATCGAACTTCTAAAATGGACTGAAGTCGATGCCGCCAGCGGCTGCTTTCGTCTTAGGGACAGCAAGGAGGGTGCCTCAGTCCGTCCAATAGGAAAGCCCGCTTTCGAAGTTATTTCTAAAGTGAAGCGGCGCAAGGATTGTCCATTTGTGCTGCCGGCCACACGGAGCAATGGCCCGTACGGGGGCATGGCGCGCGCCATCGATAGGATCATGGCGCGTGCCGAGCTGACGGACGTTACGGCCCATACTCTCCGGCATTCTTATGCGTCAATAGCAGGGGATCTTGGCTTCAGTGATTCGACAATCGAAACGCTGCTTGGCCACGTCGCAGGAACCGTCACGAGTAAATACATTCACAGACTGGACACAGTACTAGTTGGCGCCGCGGACAAGGTCGCCCAGACTATCCATCGGTTCATGTCTCGCGATAGCTAAAGGCTTTGACATTCGATACCGAATCTGAAGTTCTAGAAGCTTAGCACGGGGTTTCGGTCAATATGATCGAAAGCCTGATCAAGCCGTTAGAGCACGGGACCCGTGCTAGAACGGCCTGACGGTAGTGGCGCTTCCCCTATGGTGCAGGACTCTTTCCAGAGCTGGGCAAGGGTCCGCGCGAAGCGTCCGCCGTCTCTCGTTGCCAATTTCTCGAAGCTCATAGGGTGATCTGGCGACAATTGGCTGTCATCGGCGACTTCACCGGAAGGTTACGATCGAGTACATCTATCGGGTAGGTAAATTATAACAGCCGAACACAGCGGTTGATCGGCTTGACGACAAAGTCCGAATCGTGATTCTATCTCATTCTAGCGCGGGATTTAGGTCGGACGATCTAGGTTCTGATCAAGCCGGTTGGGCATCCAAGGATGCTCGAACGGTTCGGCGGTAGCAGGTCGACCTGCAACGGCGCATACCACCACTCGGACAGAGTGATGGTGCCACGCGAAGCGTTTGACGATCAATGATAGATATGCCCCGGCGGTAACGCGCGGGGCTTTTTTGTATGACCATTATGAGAACGTCGTTCTCAAGCCCCCATAAAGAGATGCCGACAAACGCCAACAGGCGTAATTCGCCCCTTGGTTCGCCCGGACCCTTGGCGCTGATCGGACTACTACGAACCTGACAGTTGGCCTTGGTCAGAGCGTAGCGGACGAAGCGTTCTCCTCCCGGGCATCCTCAATACCTCAGACGAGTCACGGCCTCGGTGCTCCGCGCTCAGCGTCACCGAACACGCCATTTTTCCTGGAATCGGAAGAAATTCAAACATGTCGGAATTACAGATGCCTGTCATCGCAGGGACGGATGATCCATGTCTTCCCGAATATCTTCGGCGGCCAAGGCTTCGACGAAAGCTGGCATGCGAATATCTGGAAATAATGTTCGGCATAACGGTGGCGCCATCGACGCTAGCGAAATACGCGTGCGTAGGAGGTGGCCCGGACTTTCAGCGGGTCAATCGGACCCCACTCTACCCTCGAGAGTCACTCGACGCTTGGGCGCTAAAGAAACTCGGCCCGATAGTAAACAATACTTCTCAGGTTCTTGGCTAGTGCAGCACGCCCGAAATCCTTCACGTGGCTACGTCGCCGTGGATCGCTCGCTATTCGACGATCCAATGTTCGCGTCGGAGCCGTTCACTGAACTACACGCCTTTCTTTGGATGGCTACTGAAGCGGCCTGGCAACCACGAACCGTTCGGTGCGGACGAGCTCTGGTGCACCTTCAGCGAGGTCAGTTGGCCTATGCCACCCGGTTTCTCGCTGTAAAATTCCGCTGGTCCGAGGCGCGTGTCCGTCGGTTTCTAAAGCGCTTATCGAAGCGAAGCGCGGGGCTGCACGAGACCGACGCGCGAATCGACACGCTTGGAATGCGCGATGCGACGCTCATAACCATACTAAATTACGACGCATTCCAACTTTCGCGACGCACCATCGACGCAGCAAGCGACGACCAGATAAATGCCTCCGCGACGCGCCCGCGACGCAAAGAGAAACCTAGGAACCTAGAAAACCTAGAAAACCTAGATGAGGCCCCTTCGATTAGCGAACGCGCTGTCGAAGGATCCTCAGACAAAACAACCTTCGATTACGGTCTCAAATACCTCTGCCTGAATGGTCAGGCCGCCAGTGGCGCTCGTTCGCTGCTTGGCAGGTGGCGCAAACAATACGGCAACGAAATTCTAGCCGCAGTCATCTCTGAAGCTGAGGCGCTTGCAGTCTCAGAGCCCGTCGCATGGATCACCGCAGCACTTAAAACACGAATAGGAGAAACAGATGGTAGTCGCATTACTCGACCTCACGCCGGATCCGCAACGTCCAACGAAGCCGCCTTCCTTGCCTCGATGGCTAGAGGAGCCATTAAGGTTCTTGAAAAAAGCAACCCGTCGCGATCAAGCGGGTCGACTTCGAGAGATATTTCTCCTGCCGTCGAGGCAAATGCCCAATCAAAGTCAAAGGCGCGAGATTGAAAGTCATATAGCGGAACTGGTCGGTTTCGATGAGATGACACCAGACCACAATCAACGGCATTCTGCAGTCACATTGATCGCTGTTTCGAAGATGATAATGGCGCTTGGCGGGAAGAAATTTAGCGATCTTGCAGGCGAGGCGAAAGGAGAGGCTTACATGGCAGCGCTGAATGACGTCCCGTGCTGGGCTGTCGAGGAAGCGCTGCGAAAATGGTACCGCGGTGAATTCGACAAAGAATACGATTATTCGTTTCCGCCTGCTCCCGCCATTTTACGAAAGCATGCCCGTGAAGAACAGTATTTGGTTCGACATCGGGGCAGGCGCCTGCGCGAATTGCTTCAGGCCCACGGAGAAGATGGAGTTTAATGGCTCAGAAAGAGCCCATATCCAATTGCCGTAGGCGCCAACGCTGCGCGTTTAGCGATACAATTGACGGGCCAATGTCTCGCCGGCAGCTTTTGGGAGGCAGCCCATGCCCTCGGCCTCGCGCAGCGGGTCCCTCTGGTGATACCTACCGCGGGTAATTCGCACCGCGGGATCTTGGTAGCCGAAGCTGCAAAAAATCAAGGTTGACATGGTGACACGCGCGGTGCGCGCCGGAGTGATGGCAGTGCCATCGCGGCTGGCGCAACAGCCGGGTCCCTCTGGCGAAACGGGTCCCGCGCGTGGTTATTCGGACCCCGCTCATGATCGGTTAGGAGACAAATCTCGAAGCGGCACCCTCGCCGTTAAGTGCCTCGCCCTTGTTACAGATACCCGGAGTGCGAATCGAGCACTCCATGTATCCGTAACGCATGGCCGCGAAAATTTGCGCAGATTGCCGAAAGACAAGCTTGATCGACAACGTGAAGGGTCGATGTGGGACCTGTTATTCTCGATACCTTCGTTCGACAAAGCGGACAAAGTCACTTGCTTATGAGGTTTGCAGGTTTGGCTTTCAGAGCGCCAGACGTGACGCCCGCTTCTGTTCGGACGCTAGCCGCCAATGGTCCTACCGTGAGCGTCGTCTTTTGCGGATGGGGGTGGGGGTGGTCAAATCTCTGACGCGATGAGGGTGCGGACCGGTGGGCCTCCTTCATACGCAAAAAATTCGGTATCAATCCGAAAAGCCCACTTGTGAGTTACGTCACCCCTAAGGTTTTAAGTCGCCTAAGAGCTTTCGCGCGAGGCCACTTGTCTTTCATCATCCGTCTCGGCACTGCCATCTGATGCGGTTTCAATGTCCGTTGTTGGGGGAGAAAACAGACGATCCATCGCTACACGCCCAGGTCAGCTTTTGACCCAACTCATATCAGTCATTCGGCCTGATCAATTTCTAAGGCCGGTGGTGTGCTATTCTCATTCGCCACCGGGTCGCAAAGTGCTAGGCTTTAGGCATTGCACAAGGCGTGTCCTCGGGGGGACAGCACATGCAGCGGCGCAAGTTCATCACACTTCTCGGCGCTGCTGCGGCGGCATGGCCGCCTATTGCACTTGCGCAGCAGCGGATGCCGGTGATCGGGTTCCTAAACAGTGCATCACCTGATGGATATGCGCCCATGGTTGCGGCGTTCCGACAAGGTCTAAGGGATGCCGGCTATGTCGAGGGCCAGAACGTGGCGATCGAATACCGTTGGGCGGAGGACCAATACGACCGCTTGCCGGCGCTGGCAGCCGATCTGGTTCGTCAGCAGGTGACCGTGATTGCCGCGACCTCTACTCCCGCGGCGCTGGCGGCAAAGCCGGCGACCACGACTATACCCATCGTCTTCGAGATGGGGGGCGACCCCATCCAGACTGGACTCGTCGAAAGCCTCAGCCGGCCAGGCGGCAACATAACCGGCACAGCCCATTTGAACGTCGAACTCGCGCCGAAGCGTCTAGAGCTACTGCACGAATTGGTGCCAACGACGAACATCGCTGCGCTTCTTGTAAACCCGACCAATCCAAATGCCGAGACCGTCTCGAAAGAGGTGCAGGCCGCAGCTCCGACCCTCGGGCTACAGCTCCAAGTTATTCAGGCGAGCACCGACCGCGACTTCGATACCGTGTTTACAACCTTGCTTAGACTACGAGCCGGCGCGCTCGCGATCGCAACTGATCCGTTCTTTACTAGCCGGATCGAACAGCTGGGTGCGCTGAGTCTCCGCCATGCGATGCCTACCATCTACCAGTATCGCCAGTTCGTCGCAGCTGGCGGGTTGGTAAGCTACGGAGGCAGTATCACAGACTCGTACTATAAAGCCGGCGTTTACACCGGCCGCATTCTCAAGGGAGCGAAACCGGCCGACTTGCCGGTGCAGCTGTCGACGAAAGTTGAGCTGGTGATCAACCTCAAGACCGCCAAGGCGCTCGGCCTCACCGTGCCGGTCTCGCTGCTCGGCCGAGCCGACGAATTGATCGAGTAAGGAGCCATGTCCGTTCATGGCAGTGCGCCCCGAAGGCGCGAATCACTTGTGGAGGAAGAATCCACCCAGATAATTGTCGATTGATCTGGTAGCTGACGAGCGGCTCGGCCGGGTGACCGGTAGGGCTGGAGCCTCGTGACAAAGGTCGCCTTGGGCGGCTGAGCGATCCGGTGGGCCGTAACATGTGTGAAGCCTGAGCAGGCCTCGAAAGTGACAATGCGGATGCCGACCCTCCTGCCATTTGGGGAAGGCTGCATGAGTGGGGAAGCAATCGACATGCGCACCCGCTTGATCCGCCGGGGTAGTGGGCACGGCACGTCGGAAAGGTGGTTCGGGTAATCGGGGGAGGCCCGTCATGGGGAGGGTAGCGGCCTCAACGTCGCGACAGGCGGCGGCCATGGCGGGAGTCGGACAGGGTCGTATGAGCGTTGAGGCCGGGTAATGCCGGCGGAGCAAAGGACCCTGACTTCTGGTGCGTTTTCGAAGTTGGTGAGGTGAAGGTGATTGGCGATGAGCCTGCAAACACCTGAAAAGATCCGGACCCTACAGAGGAAGCTATATCGCAAGGCGAAGGCGGAGCCTGCCTTCCGCTTCTACGTGCTCTACGACAAGATTTGCCGCGAGGACTTTCTGCGCCACGCCTACGGACTGGCCCGCGCGAATGCGGGTGCTCCCGGAGTGGACGGAGTCAGCTTCGCACAGATCGAGGTGCAGGGCCTGGAGGCATGGCTGGCGGGACTGCGCGAGGAACTGGTCTCGAAGACGTATCGACCCGATCCGGTGCGCCGGGTGATGATCCCGAAGCCGAACGGCGGAGGCGAGCGTGCGCTCGGCATTCCGACCATACGCGATCGGGTGGTTCAGACCGCCGCCAAGCTCGTGCTGGAACCAATCTTCGAGGCGGACTTCGAAGACAATGCCTATGGCTATCGCCCCGCTCGCGGGGCGGTGGACGCGGTCAAGGAAGTGCACCGGCTCATCTGCCGGGGCTACACTGATGTGGTCGATGCCGATCTCTCCAAATACTTCGATTCGATTCCGCACGGCGACCTCCTCAAGTCGGTGGCTCGCCGCGTCGCGGATGGTGCCGTGCTGCGGCTGATCAAGCTGTGGCTGAAGGCGCCGATCGAGGAACGGGGAGCGGATGGGACCCGGCGCATGAGTGGCGGCAAGGGCAACACGCGCGGCACGCCTCAGGGCGGGGTTGCAAGCCCGATGCTTGCCAACATCTACATGAACCGGTTCCTGAAATACTGGCGGCTGACCAAACGTGGTGATGCGTTCCGGGCGCATGTCGTCGCGTATGCTGATGACTTCGTCATTCTCAGCCGCGGTCGTGCGGCAGAGGCTGTGACGTGGACAAAGGCGGTGATGATGAAACTCGGGCTGACCCTCAATGAGGCCAAGACCTCGTTGAAGGATGCTCGACAGGAACGCTTCGACTTCCTCGGCTACTCGTTCGGCCCTCATCGTTACAAGGCGAACGGCCAATGGTATCTCGGCGCAAGCCCGTCCAAGAAGAGCGTACAACGGCTCAAGACGAAAGTCGGCAACCTGCTGGTGCCCGGCAATCACGAACCCTGGGCAGAAGTGCGCGACACGCTGAACAAGTCTCTGCTCGGCTGGTCGAACTACTTCTCCTATGGCACGCGTCGGTCGGTGTTCCGAGGTGTCGACCGATACGTCTACGAGCGCGTGCGCGACTTCCTCGCCAGACGGCACAAAGTGGCAGGGCGCGGGACCAAACGGTTCTCCTGTGAAATCGTCTATGGAGAACGTGGACTCCTGCGCCTCGAACGCCTGCCATTAACTGCACCGTCGTGTGCCTCGCGGTGAAGCCAGTCGGAGAGCCGGATGCGGTAGCGCCGCAAGTCCGGTTCGATGAGCGGGGATGGGAAACGGGGCGATGGCCGTTGGCCCCCAGCTACCGCGCCCATCCTCGACTCTACCGAAACGGTCATTGCGGTTCAGCCAACGCATGTCCGTTGTCGGAGCCGAAGCGGAAAATATGTGCTCGGCGAGACCCGAACCGGACACGGGCAGTTGCTCGTTTAGCCGCACTGACGGTAATGCTCTTCACGGTAATCTGAGACTCGTCACAGAGCCTTGGTGCTAGTCTGGTGGAAGCAAGTTCTCCGTCTGTGCGATCCAAGAGCATGCCAGACAAACCAAAAAAGCTGTGCATCTTTGCCGAAAGCGGCCGACTGATTGCGCTAGCCGTCGCGGCGGGGATGGTGCTCGGCATGGTCGGACCCACTTCGGCGCAGTTTTTCAATTTCGGCGGATTCCAGCAGCGGCCTCAGCCACAACGTGGCGGCGGCGGGTTCGGTGGCGGCTGGTTTGGTAACGACACGTTTGCGCCGTTCCAGCAGCAGGCGCCGCAGCCTCGTTGGAATGGGCGGCAAACGCCAGCGCCCGTGCGCGAGGATTTCTCAAAGGCGCCGCCACCAGAGAAACGCAACACTGTACCGGAGCGCCACATTCTAGTGCTCGGTGACGCCATGGCGGACTGGCTCGCCTATGGTCTTGAAGACGCCTATGCCGAACAGCCTGAGATGGGCGTGATCCGTAAGCACAAGACCGTCTCCGGGCTGATCAAATATCAGCCTAAGGGCGATCCGGCCGATTGGGCCGCGGCGGCAAAAGGCATCCTCGCCACGGAGAAAGCGGACGCCATTGTCGTGATGCTCGGGCTCGATGACCGCGTCGCGATCCGTGAGCCTGTCGTCGAAAAATCCGACAGCAAGTCATCCGACAAGAAGAGCGACAAAAAGGACGTCAAGGGCAAACCAAACGCCAAGCCTGGAGACGCGAAATCCGGCGCAAAGCTGGATGCTACAACTGATGGCACCGCAAAGCCCCACGACAAAGCCGTCGATACTGAACTATCCCCGGACGATGCCGCCGACAATGATGCTGCACCGCCGGCCATCGCGCCGGGGAAGAGTGCGCGCTCGCCAAACGGGCTAAATGAGTTTCGCGAGGAACGCTGGGTCGAACTCTACACCAAGAAAATCGATGAGATGATTGGTGTCTTGAAATCCAAGGGTGTGCCGGTGCTGTGGGTCGGCCTGCCAGTGGTACGTGGTCCCAAGGGAACCGCCGACGCGCTGTTCTTGGATTCGCTCTATCGCGCTGCGGCCGGCAAGGCTGGCATCACCTATGTTGATGTTTGGGACGGATTTGTCGATGAAGCCGGCCGATTCTTGCAAAAGGGCCCGGACTTCGAAGGCCAGAACCGACAGCTGCGCTCTTACGACGGCGTGTATTTCACCAAGGCCGGGGCCCGTAAGCTCGCGCATTACGTCGAGCGCGACATCAACCGGCTGTTGGCTGCGCGTTCCGCGCCGATTACGCTGCCGACCGAGCCGGCGCCCGACGCCAATGCGCTGCCTGGTCAGCCGGCACCGCGTCCGATGGCGGGACCGATCGTGCCGCTGGTGGCATCCTCGGTTGGCACCGATCAATTGCTCGGCGGTCCAGGCTCGCACCCGGCTGCGGTCGACGCGCTAGCCGCGCGCACGCTGGTCAAGGGCGAGCCGCTCGCGCCGCCGCCCGGTCGCGCCGACGATTTTGCCTGGCCGCGCCGCGAAATTGGACGCGAACGGGCCAAGGGTGAGACGCCAGTGGCATCGACATCGCTCGATGCCAACGCCCGGGCGCCGGCGGCATCGCTAAAGCCGAAAAAGCATCGCCGCTAGAGTTAAGGACCATCTTTTGACGGTTTCCAGAGGGATTGCCCGGCGGGGCGCTTGGTCTCACACCTTGCAGCTTCCACTCCTTCGGTGGTCCCGATTTGCTTACGGGTGGAGTGTCAGTACCTTCTGATTTCTTATGGACCTGACTACGTTGACCAATTTCGGCGCGCGGCTGCTTACGTTGATCGTATCCTCAAGGGCGAGAAGCCGGCCGACCTGCCGGTGCAGACGCCGACAAAATCTTAATACTGCCAA
>JGI12635J15846_10004469_pt1 | contig 12067 bp, 12 predicted proteins | sample BlaSpr_A8_OM2_M2_FD_15846 | JGI IMG/M metagenome (IMG submission 15846) | reverse complement strand
CAACGGCGTGTTCAACGTCGCGCAGCAGGCCGCCAAGCGGATGATCGAAGGCGGCGGAGTGATCATCAACATGGGCTCGACCAACGGGATGGTCGGGCATCCGATGTACGCCGACTACAACGCCTCCAAGGCCGGCGTTATCGAGCTCACCAGGACCATGTCCCTCGAACTCGCGCCGGGCATCCGCGTGATCGCCGTCTGTCCCGGCTACGTGCTGACGCCGATGCAGGAGGCGGAGTACACACCATCGATGCTCGACGAGGTCAACCGGAAGATCCCGCTCGGCCGGCACGCCCGCCCGGACGAGATCGCCGCCCTGTTTGCCTTCCTGGCGTCGGATGAGGCGCCCTACATCACGGGCCAGACCGTTGTGATTGACGGTGGCGAAACCGCGGGAGGACTCGCCAGCCGCTAACGGTGGTGACGACCCCGTCACGGGTCGCTCGAAACCACGTAACCAGCGTCGCGAGTCCGGCAAGGGTCATTGACGACCGCCAAGTTGCTGAGTCCGCTTCACGTTGCTCTTGTGGGTGGACTGACTCGAGTCAGTAAGGAGGGACATGCTTCGCGACCAAAAGCGCAAGAGGAGCCGCGCTCAATCGCTGGTCGAATTCACACTCGTCGCGCCTTTGCTGCTGCTGATCATTGCCGTCACCGTGGACTTCGCTCGCGCCGTCTACGCGTACTCGGCAATTTCGGCCGCCGCTCGCGCTGGAGCGCGGACCCTGTCGCTCAAGGACCAGGAAAACACGGACTGCCAGGTCTTTAAGACGGTTGAAGCGGTCGGGCAGGGCTTCAACTTAACCGCCGATCCGAACTCCGTGGCGGGGAATGTCAACCCGAACACGGGCGGAGCAACGGGTCCCACATTGCCGCCTCCAGGCCAGGGGTACGTCTACATCTGGCCCGCTGTCAGTACCGGCCGGCCGGCGGATGCGGTGGGCATTTGCTCCGGTAGCGGTGGCCCTCGCGCTCCGGCCAACCAGGTTCGGGACGTTGCCATCGAGGTGCAATACAGCTTCAAACCGTGGATCTCGATTGTGGCGGATTTCGTCCCCGTCTTGGACATCAAGACGGTGAGCGTGGTCCAAACGGAGTACTGAAATGAACAACAAGCAGATTCTTTCTGAGGTGCGGCGCCGGCGCCAGGCCGGCCAGACGGCCGTTATCGTCGCTTTGACCTTCGTCGTGCTGATCGCCTTCGCCGGCCTCGCGATCGACGGCGGCCACGTGTACCTCGTGAACCGCCGCGCACAGAATGCGACGGATGCGGCCGCGCTGGCGGCTGCCAAGCAACTGGCCAATTCCAATAGCTTCTTGAGTGGCCCGCCGACGGCGTTCAATGACCCCGCCGTCAAAGCCGCGCACGACCTGGCCTATGCGAATGGTTTCCCCACGAACTTCGATGGCGCGTGCACGACCGGAAACGGCACGACCTTTACGGCCAGCTGGTACGCCGGCGGGTCTTGCGGCTCAACCAACTTCAGCACGAAGGTGACGGTCAACTCGCCGCCGACGGCGCCCATGAGCAAGGCCTGCCAGGCGGCACCGTACAACTGCTTGCAGGTCGTCATCTCGCAGAAAATCGAGAACTACCTGATGGGCATCCTGGGCGTGCCAGTCACCTACAGCACGACCTCCGCGGTCGCCTATGCGCAGCCGCCGCAAAACTCATACAATGTGCCGCCGCCGACCGCACTCTACCTCTACGAGCCGGGATCGACCTGCGCCGGCACCCAGTGCTTCAACGCGGGGGCTCCGCCCAGCCATACCCAGCTGTCATGCACCGGCGGAAACTGTCCGACCTTCTGGTCGCGTCCCGGCACCCGGCCCGTGATTGCCGGCATCGACGGCAAGGCAAACAACTACGGCGACGTGACCGCGGTGCAGTCGAACGGCGCCATGGTGATTCAGGACGTCACGACGTTCTGCGACCCGTACAACGGCGCCACCTGCGCCAGCGGCAGTGCAGTCGGCGGCCAGGGCTTCGCCATCGCGCCGGGCTCTCCCCTCTTCTGCACCGGCTTTTCGAGTGGCAGCGCCAACGGCGCAACCGGCTGCTCGGCTGGCTCGCAGACCGGCCTCTCGACAGTCGCGGGCAACGAGACGGGCTACTCGCCCCGCGGGTGGACGGCCACCTTCAACTTCACCGGGCCGGATTGCGGCTCGCTGGTGCTCAACGGTGGACCGGTCCGGCCGTCCAACGCGGCCTGCAACGCCACAGCTGCCGAACCCTACACGATTCTGCCCGGCCGCTACAGCTACATTGTGATCAACCACGGCAAGTACGACTTCGAGGCGGGTCTCTACGACATCACCAGCACCGTGCCCCCGAGCCTGATCAGTCACGGCCGCGAGACCGCCGCCGACTTCGACCTGTGCGGCGTGACGTGCCCGAACCTGACCGCTGGCATCTGGATCGGCCACGGCAATAACGCCTACACCGCCGGCACGACTGGCAGCGGTTCCGCCTGTACCGGCAACACTGTCCAGGGCGGTGGCGGTGATTCCACTATCGTCACCGGGAGCGGCGTGAGCTTTCGATTCGAGTCGACGTCCGCCGGCTTCGTGTCGACGCATGAGGTCAGCAGCATCAACCTCTCGGCGCCAGGGCTGGGCGCCGCGGCGGGGACGGCCGGTGTGCCGATCCTCTTCGATATGGAGAACCCCAACTTCATTCACCTGGATGCGGGAGGGAGCGGCAGCCACTTTACCGGCATCGTCTACCAGGCGCCCTACGTCACCGCCGGTGGCGTCGAGATCAACCCCGGACTCGGCCAGAGCACGTCGGCGCTGGCCGGCCAGGTGCTGGCGTATAGCTTCACCACGTTCGGTACCTCAGGAAAGGCGATCGACTTCTCCCAGGGTTTCGGTGCCAGCACCCCGATCATCGCGACGGGCAACGCCGAGAACCAGATCATCCCACCGGGCGGCATCACACTGCGGGCGGGCCCCACGGCCGGCACCGAGCAGCTCGTCATCCTCTACCAGGACGAGTGGGCGCTGAACGCGTACGACGCCTATGTGCGGATCAACAACGGCAGTCCGCAGTTCTTCTCGAAGGGTATCTGGCAGGTTACGCCCGGCCCGAACGACCCGGTGCCGCCGAACCCGAACGGCGGCGGACCGAGCGACGTGGCCTCCGCCTCGGCCTACCCGAGCACGTCGCAGCCCGGCTCGACCAACTACACGACGGCGACCGACGCGAAGGGACTTCCGGACTGGACCTACCGCTTTAGCAACGGAAGCACCTTCGAAGTCGACGGCAACTGGACCTGGGGCCACGAGGCGAACATCCCCGGAGCCCAGAGCAACTGGACGAATAACGGCGGCAACAGCGCCACGCTCATCTACACCTTCCCGACGCCGCCCGGATCCTCGGTGAACGTGCTGGTCTACCTCGACGACGGTGACCATTGCGGCGACTACACGATTGTGAACACGACCTTTGCCAACATCGGCACCCCGGCCGGGGGCCTGCAGGTAGCGGGCAGTGTGAGGTTGGAACAGTGACGCATCGCCTTCGGCGCACCAGACTGGGCCAGGCCATGGTGGAGATGGCCATCGTGGCGCCAGTCCTGGTGCTGCTGATGCTGGGGGCGGCGGATCTCGGCCGCGCGTTCTACCTGGACATCGAGGTAACGGGTTCGAGTCGCGCCGGCGTGCGGACGGCGATTGTGGCGCAAGTGACCGATATCGGCACCGCCGTCCGTAGCGAACCCAACAGCGCGATCCCGAATGACATGCCCAGCTGGGGCGAGACGGGACCAGGAGGCGCCTACGACTGCGATCCCAATGCGCCCTCGCACCAGTGCGGCGATCCCTCCGGTTGTCCGCCGAGCGTCTTCAGTGGGACTCGTCTCGCGTGTTTCGCGGTTCGAACCTGCACCTTGAGTAACGGGACGTGCACCTACGGAAACTGGGGCAGCCGACCGGTCTCCAGTCCCAATGCCGCCATTCAGGTGCGGGTGGCCTACAAGATGACGCCGGTGACGCCGGCAATCTCCGCGCTCGCGGGCGCGACCGGTGGCTACTTCTTCCTCGTCGCCGATACAACCGCGCAGGAACTCTATTAAGGTAGACGGCCGCCTCGCGAGCCGAGCCTGAAACAAGAAACGGCCGCCCCCGTTGAGGAGGCGGCCGCTTTCTTTGGGAACGACGAGCTTACTTGTTCTCGCCCGACTGGCCGTTCGCGCCGTCGCCGGCCGTCGACTGATCGCCGCTCTGGCTGTTCGTGGTGTCGCCCGAGGTCGACTGGTCGCCGCTCTGGTCGTTGCTGTTCCGGTCCAGCTCGCCGGACTGGCCCTGGACGCCGGTCTGTTCGTTGCTGTTCCGATCCAGCTCGCCTGACTGGCCCTGAACGCCGGTCTGGCTTACCTGGCCGGTCTCGTCAGCCGTAACGGCCGGCGCCGCCATAGCAGCGGTCGTGGCCATGATGAGTGCTGAACCAGCAACCAAGGTTACGATCGTCGCGCGCTTCAAAGTATTCATGCCTATTCAGTCGTCGGCGGCCCCTCCCCGGATACGGCCTGTCCGGGTCGAGTTGGACCCGCAGCATCCGGGTCACGGCCGCGTTGAACCGTCGTGACCGTTTCGTTCAACCCGTATCTCCAGGGCAGGCTGTGACGACTCTCTAAATGTCGACCCCATTGCCCTATGAAAACCCAGTCTCTCGGTATGTCGAATGGCTCGAGCGGGCACGCCGGCAAGATCGGCAGGCCTTTGCCGAGCTTTACGAATCCACCTACCGTCGAGTTTTCGGCTATTTGCTGGCCCGCGTTGGGGAGCAGGCCGCGGCTGAGGACCTCATGCAAGAGGTTTACATCGCGGCACTGCAAGCCATCGGACGTTTTCGGGGTCGGACCGAGGGCGAATTCATCGCTTGGCTCCTCAAGATCGCACACGCCAAGGTCATGGATCGGTTCCGATCGCAGTACCGCCATCCGGAGGTTCAGACTAGCGACGCCGCATCGGCCGACGTCAAGGATCCGCTGGACGCCGTCGATCAGCGACTTCGTCTTGGTGAAATCTCCGATGCCCTCTCTCAGCTCACGGAGGATCAGCGAAACGTGGTGCTGAACAGATTGGTGTTTGGCCTCGATCTCGAAGAGACGAGCAAGGTGATGGGCAAAAACGTGGGCTCGATCAAAGCCCTCCAGCATCGTGCCCTGGCCCACCTCGCGAAAATCTTGACCCCAGGAGTTGACGACCATGCGTCACGCTGACGACACCATCGAGACCTACCTCGCGCAGATTGTCAGCGGCGCGCCCGTCACGAAGGCCGAGCCCGGCTTGGAGCCGATGGTTCATGTGGCGCTGCAATTGCGCCAGGTCGGCAGCATCGAGCCGTCGCGGGCAAGTGTCGAGCGAATCCGAATCGCCCTTCGCCGCGTGCCCGTTAGTGCGGTGCCCGCGCGTTCAACCACGCCGCGGCTCGCCTTCTGGCCTCGCCCCGTCGTGGGCCTCGCCTTTGCGGTGCTGATCATGGCGCTGGGGACCACCTCCGCGTTGGCGGCGCCCTCCGCGCTGCCGGACTCACCGCTCTACCCCGTCCGCAACTTGAAGGAAACGGTGCAAGTCAGCTTTGCCGGCACAGCGACGCAACGCGCCATGCTGTACGCGAGCTTTGCCGGCGAACGCGCCACGCAGTTGCGCCAGCTGGCCGGGCACAAGGTCGTCAATCCCGGTGTCGTCGTAACGCTGCTCCGCGATATCACGGCTCGCGTCCATCAGGCCAACCAGGCCGCCCACAACGACGGCGCGGCAGCGCGATCGGCCGTTGCCCAGGTCGAAGGACAGATCGGCGATCAACTCAACCAGATCCAACAGGAAGGCGAGTTCTCAGGCGACGCGGGCAATCAACTGGCCAGCACGATTCGCGATGTTCAGACGGGCCAGTCCGGGCAATCGGGCGACAACAGCAACAGCGATACCAATCAGCCCTGACGGCCTTCCCCGTCATACTTAGCGCATCGAACAGCGGATCACCATGGTCACGCTTGGCGTGCGAGATCTTGGCCGCGCGCGAGCCTTTTACGAAGCACTCGGCTGGACCGGCGCACAGCAGCCTGATGATGAGGTTGCGTTCTACCAGGCCGGCGGCATGATCTTCGGGCTATGGGCGGCGCTTGGCGGCCACGGTGCGCCCGGCATCGAGCTAGCCCACAACGTTCGATCCCCTGGAGAGGTCGATGCCCTGCTTGCCGAGGCCAAGCGGGCCGGCGGGACGATCGTCCGTCCAGCGGCACGCGCCGACTGGGGCGGGTACACGGGCGCCTTCGCCGACCCCGAAGGCTACGTGTGGGAGGTTGCCCACAACCCGGGCTGGACGCTGTCGGCCGACGGGTCGGTCCGGCTCGGCTAGCTGCCAGAAGGCGTCGTCGAATGCCCGCCGTCATGCGATTGGCCTGCAGCCGGTGCGACTTCGCCCGCGATGGAATCCAGGCGGTGACCATCGTCATCAAGGCAGACGGCTCGGAGGTGATCTGTCCACACCCGCTCGAGGCTAGGTATGCGGAGGAGGCCACCGGATTGAGTTGGAAGGAGCTCAGACGCGCGAGTCGGATTCGCTACCGCTGCGCGATGGTCTGCCTTGGCTGCGGCGACCTTGGATATTACGGGCCGGATCAGCTGGGAACAGGCCCCGCGCGCGCGACACACATCGGCAATACCGTCAGGAGCGTCCGCAGGCGCGAGGCTCGGCTGCATCAGTGCCGAATCTGCGGACGACATGATCTGGAGCCCCTCATGGTTGACGAGACCGAGTGGGAGCTTTGGGGTCAGTTATGGAACTGGGTCAGGGACAAGCCGAACGGGCCGTTCTGCCCGGCCTGTCACATCGGGCAGCTGCGATCACGAATGACAGCCATCAGCTAACTACCAGTACGGCCAGGACGATCTGGGGGTCGTACCGAGCATCTCGTTCCAGAGTACGTCGGTGCCGGTCAGCGTTGAGCGGTTGAAGGCATGCATGAACGCCGAGACGCCGATCCGTTTCACAGCTCGGCTGCCGATCAGGCCGACCGTGTTGAGACGATCCGAGGCGTCGCGGTCGCGCAGGTCGAGGCCGACCAAATGCCCGTAGGCGGCTACGTCCGTACTGGAGAAATAGACTCGCTCCAACGTGGCGTAGGAATAGGCGGCGGTGTACCAGGTGTGCCGTGGCGCGACCACGTCCCATGGATCGAGCACGCCTTTCAAGTACGGATAGGTCGCGAGCGAGCCGCCGAACACGTCGGACACGTTGGCGGTGTGTCCGCCGTCCGACGCCGAGAAGAACGCCTCGATCACCCGCCCGCCGTACATCAGCACCTGGCCGGTGGTCTGGTCGACGGCGGCATTCTGCGGTCCGCTCTCGGAATCGATCCCGCGGTAGACCTGGAAGCGGGTGGTGTCGTCGACGTCATAGAGGGCCGTGCTTCCCATGTGCGTCAGCGCGTAGCAGCGGGCGGCGACGATCTGGGCCTTGATCGCCTCGAGCGGCCAGCTCGATGGCACTTCGCCCAGGCCGCGCAGGTAGTCCTCGATGGCGAGCACATTGATGATGTAGAGCAGACCGCCGCTGGGTTGGGCCACGATGGTTCCGCGGTACGCGTGGTAGCGCCCGGACGGCCCGTAGACGGTCAGGCGCGTGCCCGCCGAGGTCGGAACGATCTTCTGCACCCCGCCTCCCATGGACAAGGAGATGCTCTGGCCCGCGGCGATGTTGGTCACGCGCGTCCCGGCGATGAGCTGCGCGGGTCCGCTGGGTACCACGCGATAGGTCGCCGTCCCCCAGAGGACGGCCACGTGGATCGGCACGTTCGCGGTATCGAGTCCGGCCCAGGTTGCCCCGGTGTAAAAGTGCTGATCGATGAAGCGATAGCTGAGGCCGGCCAGCGCCATACCCTTGGCGCCCCACTGACCGAGTCCAACCCCATGGCCCCAGCCATGACCGCAAAAGCTTACCGATCCAGCGGGCGCGGCGGCCGGACAGGTGCCTGCGTACGAGGTGCCACCGCCTTTGAGGGCCGCCTGCGCCGCCTCCGTCTCGTAGCGATCGAGCGCCGCCTGCAGCGACCGGCTCTGGCCCTGGAGGCCGGCGATTTGGATCAGCGTCTGGCGGCGCATGCTGTCGAGCTGGCTGTCATAACTGGCGACCTGGGCCACCTGGCCCGCAATCGCATTGGCGCGCGCCTGGAGGTTATCGAGCAGCGGCGCCAGGTCGGCCCGAGCCTGGGCCAGCACACGGCGCTGCGCCTCGAGTGTGTCGCGCTCGGCGCGCAGCCTCCGGGCAAGCTGCAGCTCACTGACCGAGATTTGCTGCAAATAGACCGTGCGATTGAGCAGGTCGTCGAAACTGCGCGCGGAGAAGACGAACTCGAACCAGCGCATTCCACCGAGCGCATAGAGCTTCTTGATGTCCGCCTGGAAGGAGCGCAAATGCTGCAGGTAGGCGACCTGGTCGTGTGAAAGCTGCATCTGTGCGTCGGCGATTTGCGCCTCGATCGCGTGCGCCTGCGCCGAGATCGGGGCGAGGTCAGCGTTGCTTTGCGCCAACTGGGATTCCAGGGCTGCCAGCGTCTGCCGCACCTGGCCCTGCTGAGATTGCAAAGCAAGGAGCCGTTGATGCTGCCGCGCCTGCTCTTGCTGCACCTGCGCCAGCCGATCGGCGAGCGTGCTCGGATCGTCCGCGTGCGCGGGCACGGCGGTAACGAGGAGCAGCAGCGCCAACAGGGCGCTGCTCGCTCTGACGACTATGCCGGCGGCGCTCCCGCCGGGCCAGGCATGCCGGGCTCGCGCCGTGGGGTGAAGCCGGCGTCGCCGCTGAACGGAGCCGGAGCGCCCTTCGGCGCCTTCTCCTTCTTTTTCTTCTTCACTTCGCGCTTGCCCTTATCGCGTGACTTCGCCATGGTTCCTGCCTCCCAGACTTAGTCCGAGGAGCCGCTATTCTACCCTCGATCGGCCTCGGTGTCCACGCGGGGACGACTGTCCGTGGTGTCGTCGCGTAGCACCTCGAGACATGCGACCACAGAATCACCCAGGGCCTGCAGGTTGTAGCCGCCCTCCAGCGCCCAAACCGAACGCCCGTCACTGCGCGCTGCCGCCCAGCCCTTGATCATCTGGGCGAGCTCGCGGTAACCGTCGGTGGTCACCTCGAGGCCCGCCAATGGGTCGTCCTCGTGCGCATCGAAACCGGCGGATACCAGGAGCAGCTCCGGCTTAAAGGCGTCGAGCAACGGCCCGATTTTTTTCTCCCAGGCCCCGAGGAACGCCCGATCACCGGTGCCCGCAGCAAGCGGCACATTGATGACGTTGCCATGCGCCCCGTGCTCGCCGGCGCCCCCCGTCCCCGGATAGAAGGGGTACTGATGGGTGGAGGCGTAGAACACCTCGGCGTCGTTCTCGAAACTGTGCTGGGTGCCGTTTCCGTGATGGACGTCGAAGTCGATCACCGCAATGCGCCGGATGCCTCGCTCACGGGCGGCGACGAGGCCGATCGCGATGTTGTTCAACAGGCAGAAGCCCATGGCCTTCGCGTGCTCGGCGTGATGGCCGGGCGGCCGCACGACCGCGAGCGCGTGTTTCACCTTCCCGTCCAACACCCGCTGCACACCCTCCACGACCGCGCCCGCCGCGGTCCGGGCCGCCACCATCGACAAAGGCGTGATGTAGGTGTCGGGATCGAGATACCCACCACCGGACGCCGCGGCGCGATCGAGCATTGCGACATAGCTCGGATCGTGGACGCGATGGACCAACGCTTCGGGCGCGTCCGGTGCCGGTTCCGGAACGAGACCGACGTCGGACTTCGCGATTGCCTCGATGATGGCCGCGACCCGCTCCGGGCGCTCGGGATGGCCTTCTGCCCGGTGGCCGATTTGCGCGGGGTTGGCGAGCAGCGTGATCATTCGAGGGTTCGGGTGCGAAATCGCTCGAGCTCCACCGGCGCGTGGCGGTCGATGCCGGCCTTGTCGCAGGCCGCCCGGAGCTGCTGTTCCGCCGTGTCGATCCCCTCGATGCCCGGGAGGAGCAGCGCCTGGCGATCACCGCGGCGGACGATGATGCCGTGGGTTCGCGGGTTGAGTCCCGAGATATCGTTGATGGCCTCCGGCGGGTCGAGCAGCTGGACCTTGATCGTCAGGGCGCCGACCTCATCGAGACGCACCGGCTCGAAGCGCGGATCGCGCACCGCGGACGCCACCGCATAACGGATCAACTCGTGGGCCGCGGTGGCCTCAGTCGGTCGCACGCTGCCAACGCAGCCGCGCAGCTCACCGTCCTTGCGCAGCGTGACGAAGACGGCCGAGGGCGCCTGCAGGTCGATGGGGATCGGCTGCGGCGGTTCGATCAACCGGCGTGTTCGCAGATAGGTATCGATCGCCTGGCGTCCGAGCGCCTGGACATCAAGACCGATTTTCGCGGCGGTGCCAGCGACAACGGGTGGGGTGAAGGCGACGACCGGATAGCCGACGCCGAACGGGCCCTCGTAGCTGAGCACCCGTGAGCTGAAGCCCGCGGTGCGCGCCACACCGAGCAGGATCGCGAGCGGGCGCAACCCACACTCTCCGGCTTCCTCGATCAGATCCGCATCCAGGCCCTCGATTCGTTTCCAATCCTGCTCGCGCAGGGCGTCGATGACCAGGCGATCGAAGACCGCACCTTCGGGGCGGTAGCCGTAGGGAGCGTCCGGTGTCAGGCGATGCGACAGGTCTCCTGACGCGATCAGGATCGCGAGGCGATCGCGGAGTCGACCCTGCAACCAGACACCGAACTCGATGAAGCGGTGGAGCGGCCAGCCGCTCACACCGAGGAAGACGCAGTGTTTGTTCGCCATGGTTCTGGTCAGCGAATGCAGGGGAACCACAACGCCGTGGTCGAGTTCGGTCTCCTCTGCCCAGGTCAACGAGAATCCCGCCCGATTGCCGTCGGCGATGAGGGCGGCCGCGAGTCCCACATCGACCTGCGCCTGGACCTGGACATTCGGCGCGCGAAAGCGTGCCAGGTTGCCGCCCGCGTTAGCGCCGCGCCGAACGGGCAATGACGTCATGCTCGACGGGCTGTGCGGGGAGATGACGACCGCCAGGTCGGCCTCGACGGCTGACAGGATGCCGTCGAGCTCACGCAGGGCGTCAGCGGTGGCGCGCACCCGTTGGGACTGCGCACCGCCGACCTCGGCCAGCAGGATGGGCGGATGGGCGACCAGAGCGCCGGCGACGATGCCGGGCATCGGTTAGCCTGGCGCCGTCACCGGCTCCGGCCGCAAGGCGTTGATGGCGTCGCGATACTGCTGCGCCGCCGCCCGGGCAGCGTCGGCATAGTCGGCCCCCGCCGACGCGAAGAGGATGCCGCGTGAAATCGGGATAATGGCGCCGCGTCCATCCGGCCGCAGCGCCGCCCTGACCGCGGCCGCGAGGTCGCCAGCCTGTGCGCCGATACCGGGGACCAGCAGNANGCGATCCCCCACAATCTGACGCACGTCGCGCAGCTCCGCCGGGGCAGTTGCTCCGACCACGAAGCCGATGTTGTCGTGATGGTCCCAGCGGACACCGGCGCGGGCGACATGCCGGTAGAGCGCCTCGCCGTCGCTGCGCAGGTGCTGGAATTCCGCTGCACCCGGGTTCGAGGTCCGGCAGACGATGAGGACCTCTCGGTCCTTGTGCGCGAGGAAGGGGGCAACGGAGTCATAGCCCAACCATGGGTGGACGGTGACGGCATCGGCGCCCCACGCTTCGAACATCGCGTGGGCGTAGGCCTGGGCGGTGCTGCCGACGTCGCCGCGTTTGGCGTCGAAGATGACGGGGCGGTCCTTTGGCAGCGAGGCCATCGCCTGGTCCAGCAACCAGCTAGCCTCCCTCCCCCATCGCTCGTAGAAGGCCAGGTTGAGCTTGTAGGACGACACGGAGTTACCAACCGCGTCGACGATGGTCCGTATGAACTGCGCGATCCCGGCCGGCGCCCGTTCGACCGATGGCGGCAGCAGGTCCGGCTCGGGGTCAAGACCGAGGCAGAGCAAGGAGCCGGTGGCGTCCTCGCTCGACCGCAATTTTGACTTGAACGTCATATTCGAAGCCAAGTTTAGTGGGTA
>JGI12635J15846_10004467_pt1 | contig 12069 bp, 7 predicted proteins | sample BlaSpr_A8_OM2_M2_FD_15846 | JGI IMG/M metagenome (IMG submission 15846) | reverse complement strand
TCGTCAAGGGCGACGCGTCGCGTCTGCGGCAGATTCTCACCAACCTCATGGGCAATTCGATCAAGTTTACCGAAGCGGGTCATGTAGAGTTGAAGGTAGTCTGTACGGAGCAGACCTCCGACCGCTGCCGGTTGCATTGTACAGTGCAAGATAGCGGCGTAGGCATCGAAGCCGACGCTCTCAAGCGTCTTTTTACCCCGTTCACCCAAGCCGATGCGTCTACGACCCGGCGTTTTGGCGGTACCGGACTGGGCCTGTCGATCGCACGCCGGTTCGTCGAACTCATGGGCGGGGAAATAGGCGTCACCAGCGCCGTTGCCAAGGGAAGTACTTTCTGGATCGAACTGCCATTGCGGATAGTTCATGACATGGACAATGCAATCGGAACGCGTGGCTTGAGAATCCTCGTCGCCGACTCACATGGCGACGCACCCGAGCGCCTGGTCGCCATGACTCGCGCACTGGGCTGGAACACCCAAGTCGCGGAAACCGGCGAACAACTGCTGGGCATCATGAACAATTCTAGAGGCGCATGGCCCGATGTGTTGCTTCTGGACCTGCATCTTCACGATATGGATGCTCACCAGCTGATTGCGCGCATCGAACAAGAGTGCGGCCCGGACGAGTTGCCCCCGATTATCGTCGTTGCAGATTCAGCGCAAACTTATGTGGAGCAGGAGCAGCTCGCCCGCGCGTCGGATCTGCTGCTGATGCGGCCACTAACCAGTTCGGCGTTGTTTAACGCCGTGAACACCACCGTGTCAAAGGGCCCGGACAGTCTCGAGCGCGTATTGCAATCCACGAATTTCGACGAGTTGCGGGCGCAGTGGCTTGCCGGCGTACGCGTCCTGGTGGTGGATGATAGCGACATTAATTTGGAGGTAGCGCAGCGCATTCTGGGGAAACAGGGTGCTCACGTCTCCACCTGCTCGGACGGCCTGGCGGCGCTGGAACTCGTACGAGAGCATTTTCGGACGCTGGATATCGTGCTCATGGATGTGCAGATGCCTATTCTTGACGGAAACGAAGCCACGCGACGTATCAGAACCGAATTGAACCTCGCTACCTTGCCCGTCGTCGCCCTGACGGCAGGCGCATTGGTTGTCGAGCGCCAGCGCGCCATCGAGGCGGGAATGAATGATTTCATCAGCAAACCGTTCGATCCTCAGGCGCTCATCCGCAAGGTACGTCGATTGGTTGAGGAGGCGCGGGGCGAACCCATACCAATGGTCATTCTCGATCCGGAACCATTACACCGCAACGGGAACACGTTGTTCATGTCGTCCATCGATCCCGCTGTCGTGCAGCAGATGTTCGGAGACGACTTGACGCTCTTTAAATCCGTGCTGGGTCGCATGCTGCGGGACTATGCGGAGCTGTCACTACCCAACTGCACTTCATTTAGTGACGAGGCGGCTCGAGGCCAGTTGGCCGCGCTAACTCACAAGTTAAAGGGCAGCGCCGGAATGATCGGCGCAAATCGCATCATGCGGCTTGCGGGCGCGGCGGAGGCGGCGCTTCTGAAAGATGGTTCGCTCGGCGGCATAGAGAAAATATTGCAACAGCTGGCGGCGGCGCTCATCACCTTGCGCGAAGAGGCCGAACCGTATTTGGAATCCCCACGCGTGATCGAACGGAGCGCGGGAGCGCCCGCGGAAAAGGTACCTCACATCGAAACATCAGAGATCGACGGGTTGCGCGCGCTTCTGGAAGCGCAGAATCTCGCCGCGGTCGATCGGTTCCGTACTCTCTCCAAGTCGTTGTGCCAAACTCTTCACGCGACACGCTTCGAACGGCTTAGCGAGGCGATCGACAACCTGGATTTTTCCCGCGCCGCCGAGCTATTGCGCGATGCCCGTTTCAACGGAATGGACACCAAGGAAGCAGAGACCGCGCGGGCCATTCGTCAATGAAGACTCCCGAGCGGGCCCGTGGAGTTGACGCCGAAACTCAAAGTCGTATACCAATCGGCAGACAATACGGCTCTTCATCGCCTGGATCGGGTTCACAGGCCATCACGGACATCGGCGTTCCTCCGCCCGCACGCATTCTCATCGTCGATGATGATGGAGATCAGGTGGAGACTTCTTGCCGTCTACTCAGAGCCAACGGCTATTTGGCGGCCGGCGCGACTTCCGGAGCTCAGGCTCTCGAGACATTGCGTGCGGCACTTGCGAGCGGCGTTCGCTTCGATATCGTCATCATCGATCTCATGATGCCCGTCATGGATGGAATATCGTTCTTACTAGCCGCTCGTGAAATTGACACCGAGATGGAGAGCATCGTCATGACCGGGTATGGCACGATCGACACCGCGGTGGAAGCAATGAAGTGTGGCGCTGTTGATTACATACTCAAACCCTTCAATCTCCAAGTCGTCATGCCGGTTCTATTACGAGCGTTGAAGTCGAGGAATATGAACAGGGCAAATGCATTCGTTCTGGAAGAGCTGTCAAAGCATAGCGCGGAGCTCGAGTCCACTAATCGTGAGTTGAGCGCGGCGAATGCTGAGCTCGATGCATATTCTTGCTCGGTATCACACGACTTGCGTCAGCCAATCAGTCACATAATCGGTTTCGCGGAATTGTTGTCCGGCGGAAAGCCAGGGCCTTTAAACGAGAAACAAAGGGAGTTCTTTGAATATATCTACAACGGCGGCAAACATCTCATGTGCCTCACTGAGGAGCTGCTTCGACTCGCGCGCCTGAGCCACGAACCTCTTAACAAGGAGGATGTAGACGTGGAGGCGCTCGTTCGGGAAATCCTGCGACCGATGCAAGTGGCCGAGCCACACTTCAAAATTGACGTTCGCATCGGGTCTCTGCCGCACGCGCGCGCAGATCGTCTATTGCTCAGACAGGTATTTGTGAACTTGCTTTCCAACGCGTTCAAATTCACCAAGTATGTCGAAAATCCGAGGGTCGAGCTCACCGGCGAATCGGGCCTCGAGAAGACCACCTACCGCGTATGCGACAACGGGGCCGGGTTTGACATGGAGAACGCTCAGCGCCTGTTCACGGTCTTTCAGCGCTTCCACGACGATGGAGAGTTTGAAGGAAAGGGTGTCGGCCTCTCGATCGTACGACGTATCCTCGAGCGTCATGGCGGGACCATTTCGGCGGAATCAACGGTCGGCATGGGCACGGCGTTCACGCTGGTGATACCGGTATGAGACGTTCCGCGAATTAACTATTGCGGGGCCGCAGCCGGATACGTGCGGCAGCGCTAACGGAACCATGTCGAGAACAGGTCAGAGCAGATCAAACATGCCTCGTCCATGTTCGTGCGTGAGTTCGAGGATACGACCGCCGCCGCGAGCGACACAACTCAGTGGATCATCGGCGATGACTACCGGGAGCCCGGTTTCCTTGGATATCAATTTATCGATGTCGCGCAGCAATGCACCGCCCCCTGTGAGCATGATGCCGCGGTCTGCCACATCGCCGCCGAGATCTGGGGGCGTTCGCTCGAGTGCTTGCCGCACCGCACTGACGATTGTCTGCAATGGCTCGTCCAGAGCCTCCAAGACCTCATTCGAAGTCATCGTAAACTCGCGTGGCATGCCCTCCGATAGGTTTCTTCCCCTGATGGTCATGTGGCGCACTGCGCCCCCAGGATAGGCCGTACCAATCTGAATCTTAACGCGCTCGGCAGTCGCCTCACCAATCAAGATCCCGTAGTTGCGGCGAATGTACTGGGTAATGGCTTCGTCGAACTTGTCTCCGCCCATTCGGACGCTCGCTGCATAAACGATGCCATTGAGTGAAATCACCGCGACCTCTGAAGTGCCGCCGCCGATGTCGAGAACCATGGAACCGCGCGCTTCGTGCGCCGGCAGGCCCGCTCCGACGGCGGCGGCCATAGGCTCCGGTACGATATCGACCTTACGCGCCCCCGCACCCTCGGCTGAATCTCGGATGGCGCGGCGTTCGACTTGGGTCGAGCCGAATGGCACACACACCAGCACGCGAGGGCTCGGGCGCAGCAGGCGGTTTCCGTGCACTTTTCTGATGAAGTGCTGAAGCATTATTTCGGTGTATTTGAAGTCCGAAATGACTCCATCCCGCAGCGGCCGCACGGCGGTGATTTGCCCGGGTGTCCGGCCGAGCATTTTCTTTGCCTCTGCACCCACGGCGACCACGCTCTTGCTTCCCTGTTTTGGGTCACTTTGTACGGAGACCACCGAGGGCTCATTCAGCACGATTCCGCGCGATTTCTCGTAGATCATGGTGTTGGCGGTGCCGAGATCGATCGAGAGGTCGCTCGAGAAGTGACCTCGAAGGCGTTGCAGCATAAAGTGGTGTCTTGGTGGAATGAATGCGGCGGAGTTCGTTGCCGGGCAAGACTGGTCAACGACGCTGAAGAGCGGTCTCACGTGTAGCACGTTTCCGTCTCATGGTGGCATGACCAGTCGACATTACCACGAGAGGCGCTAATGTTTTTCCAGCGATCTGTGTGTGCCACCGTACGGTGTGGCGTGAAGGCGTGATGTTCTAATAGGCGATCGCGGAGACACTCTCATGGATGATCGCTCACCTCCTGTCACGACTTCCCTCGGATTTGTCCTTAGAAAGGAGTCCAAGCGCGGTAAACGGGCGGATCCGCGGTCCCAGGCACGGGAGCGCAAGGCCCGCATCATGATCGTCGACAACGATCCCGGTCTTCGCCGCCTGCTTACGGCCCGTCTTGTCGCCGCGAATTACGAGGTCGAATCAGCAGAGAGTACGACAGCCGCGTTGGATGCGTGCGTGCGGAGGCGTCCCCATCTCGTGATCACCGATTTACGGATGACTCCGATGAGCGGCCTTGGCTTGCTCAAGGAGCTCAAGACCCTTTGGCCCGACGTTAGCGTCATCATCTTGACCGCCCACGGAACGATACCGGAAGCCGTCGAAGCCACCCAGTGCGGTGCGTTCGGTTTTCTGGTCAAGCCGGTGGAGAAATATGAACTGTTGGGACAAGTCGAACGTGCGATAGCGGTGTCGAACTTCAGCCATGTGAAGGGGGACTGGCGGGCGAGCATCGTTTCGCGCAGTCAGCTCATGGAGGACAGGCTTGGTCAGGCCAGTAGGGCTGCTCAGTGCGATGAGCCCGTGCTGTTGATCGGCGAAAATGGAACCGGAAGAGAGCTGTTTGCCCGCGCCATCCACGCGGCGGGTGCGCGTCGAGACAAGCCCTTTATCGTCTTCAATTGTCGTATTGCCGAGAGCGAAGGCCGGGACGCAGCTCCGTTGGGTCAGGAGGATAGCGCCTCGAGCGCCCCTGCAACCTTCCACTTGGGAGCGGATCAGTTCGCGCACGAAGGTACGCTATTGATGGACGAAATCGGCTACTTGCCGCTTCCACATCAATTGGAGCTTCTGCATGCACTGCGGGGATACCCCCATTACCCTGTGTCCCAAGCGAGCGCGGCACGCCACAAGGCGCGCATCATCTCAACTACATCGATTGATCTGCGGCAACTGATGGATGAAGGAAAATTGCTCGAGGATCTATATTACGAGCTCGTGGTCTTGACGATCGAGGTGCCGCCTCTCGGCCGACGCCGCGAAGACATTCCGCTGTTGGTGTCGCGTTTCTTGGAACAAGTGACTGAGAAGGACGGCGAGGCGAAGATATATTCGCCGAAGGCGATGGAATTGCTTTCAACAGTCGGCTGGCCGGGGAACGTTCGCCAGCTGTTCGATTTGATCAAGCAGAACGTGGCTCTTTCCAGCGGTAAGGTCATGACGGAGCAATTTGTGAAAGATTCGCTGGGGGCCGATTCGACGCTGCTACCATCTTACGACAAGGCACGGGATAATTTCTCTTTGGGATTCCTCACCAGGACTATGCAGAGCACTGCTGGAAATGTAACGGCGTCGGCCCGCCTCGCAAAGCGCAGCCGCACCGACTTCTATAAGCTCCTGTCGCGCTATCGCTTGCTCCCCAATGACTTCAAGAAGGTCCCGCCTGGAAACGATGGCGAAGCGGGCGACGAGCCCGCACTACTTGACACCGACTAGGCGCTACGCCAGCTCGGCCTTGGTCGCGACATAACCTTGCCCTTGCGGGCGTAGTCCCACAAGAATACGGGGCGACTGTCGCATAGCCGACCCATCGGCAGCGGTGGAGACTACCCGCGGCGCCGAGAGGTTGGCGTCGCACTCCCCCCAGGCCGTCCAATCTGGCGCCCTGGGGCGAGTCTTCATGTGGAGTAGTTCCATGCTGAATGAGTTCCCCAGTCAGGCGAGTCGCGCGGATCGCAATTCGCGAATTAGGATGCGCGCGGACTATACCCCAACTCCAGACAGACGGTATTTCGTGGTGCGAGGCCGTCTCTGGCGACTGAGCAATCCATTCCTGGCCCCCGAAACCCATGAGCGGCTGGTTCGGGATCTGATGGACGCCCGCCGCGCCATGGGCGATGCCACCAATCAAAGGGAGAGAGTCTCAGCCCGGCTGCGCGTCGACGCAGCCAAACGAGCGTTGGGAGAACGCGGTGATGTTTGGTGGGATGACGGCGCGCCAGATTACAATCGCAAGCTCGCAATACATACGCCCTATGCCGCCTGGTTCACGCAAGGCTAGATAGCGCACGCCGTACCCGATCAGCCGGCGCCTTTCCGTACGCTGCGAGAGGAGCGGTGCCGTCGCACCCGGGCTCATGCCGCCCCGGTCAATACGCGCCCTCCCGCAGTAGCAGGGGCGACAACTGAACCCCCCGGGCGCACAATGAAGGTGAGGGGGGCACAAAACCAGTCATGAGCACACCAATAAACCAGGACGCCAGATTGGCCGACGCTCGGCCACGCCGGCGCCGCTGGGCTCGCGTCGCTTTGCTCGTGATCCTGGGCGTGGTGCTGCTTGCCGGCAGCACAGTGGTCTCCTATACCGTCGATGCGCTTTGGTTCCAATCGCTGGGGCTCGAATCCGTGTTCTGGACACGCCTCAGCCTTCAGGCGGCGACTTTCGGAGTATTTGCGCTCGTCACCTTTTTGGCGGTCTATGGCGTATTTCGGTCACTCGAGCCCGATTCGCTCGGCCGACTGATCGAAACCTCGATTCTCATCAACCGGCGGGCCGTAGCGCTGCCCATCAAATTCATCCAGACGCTGATCGGCCTTGGCCTGTCCATGGCGATTGCCGCCGCAGCGGGCGCCAGCATGATGCAGCGCTGGATGACGTTCGCGCTATTTTGGGATGCGCCGCGCAGCGTATCGTTACCGGATCCCATCTTCGAACGACCGCTCGATTTTTACTTGTTTACGCTGCCCACGCTGCAGCTCCTTTCCGGATGGCTGTTGACCCTTTCCATAATCGCCTGCCTGATCGCTGCCGCCTTCGTGGTGCTGAGCGGCGGTACCGGTATCTGGACGCAGCGGCGAATTTCCGGGACACCGATGCGGCTCTGGCGGGGGTTGTCGATCAGCCTCGGCGCGTTCTTTGCGATGCTCGCCGTACGCGCCTACCTTGGCCGCTACGACTATCTCTTCCAAGACGGCACCGTCTTTTCGGGCGTCACGTACACCGACGCGCACGTCATGTTGGGCGGAACGCTGCTGATCTGCCTGGCACTCGCCGCCGGCGCAGCCGTAGCCTGGATCGCTGCAACGTCGGCTCCGCGCCCGCGCTGGCTGCTCGCGGCCGCCATTCCGGCCGTTACCTGTTATCTGCTGCTCGCCGCCGTGCGCTGGTACGTCAGCGGCTTTATCGTCGCGCCGAATCAGCTGGTGCGAGAGCGTCCCTTCATCGCCCACAATATCGAGATGACGCGGCGCGCCTATGCGCTCGACCGCATCGAGACGCATCCGTTCCCCGCGGAAACCGGAATCGAGGCGGTGGAGCCGGCGAGTAACCAGACGACCCTCGGTAACATCCGGCTGTGGGATGCGCGGGCGCTTCAGGATACGCTCCGGCAGATTCAGGAAATCCGAACCTACTACGACTTTCCGGATATCGACATCGATCGATATGAGGTCGCGGGCTCGGTCCGGCAGATGATGCTGGCCGCGCGCGAGCTCAACGTGGAGAAGCTCCCGCAGAGCAGCCGCAACTGGATCAACGAGAAGTTGATCTATACCCACGGTTACGGCGTCACGATGAATCCAGTCAACGGCTTCACGCCCGAGGGGCTGCCGACGCTCATCCTCAGCAACATGCCGGTGCAGAGCACGATCCCGGGCCTTGCCGTCACACGCCCGGAAATCTATTTCGGCGAGCTCACCGATACCGACGTCTACGTCAAGACTCGCCAGAAGGAGTTCGACTACCCGCAAGGCGATGCGAACAATCTGACTTCCTATCAGGGGAACGGTGGAATCCGGCTGGGCGGCTGGTTGCGCCGTACGCTGATTGCATACGATCGCGGCGACCTGGCGAAGCTGCCGTTCAGCGACGATGTGGATTCGGAAAGCCGATTACTGATGCGCCGCAAGCTGAGCGACCGCGTGCAGGAACTCGCCCCGTTTCTTACCTTCGATCCGGACCCGTACGTGGTGATCGGCGAGGACGGCCGAATCTACTGGCTCATGGACGCCTTTACTACCTCCGATGGCTATCCGTACGCGCGTCGTGTCTCTCTCGGCAACGACAGCATCAACTACATTCGCAACAGCGTGAAGGTTGTGGTCGATGCCTACACCGGGCAGACGACTTTCTATGTGTTCGACGCCCACGATCCCATCATCGCCGCGTACCGGAAGGTGTTCCCCGCCCTGTTCACCGATGCGGCCGCAATGCCGCCCGACTTGCGCAAGCACGTGCGCTATCCGGAGCTGCTGCTGAACGTACAGGCCGCCGTTTACGGCCTCTACCATATGACCAATCCCGATGTGTTCTATAACCGCGAGGATCTATGGACCGTGGCCACGGGAGTCGGTGCGCCCGATCAGCGGCAGCAGGCCACGGAGCCGAATTTCGTGCTCATGACGCTGCCCGGGGAGCGCGCGACCGAGTTCATAGCAATCCTTCCATTCACACCGGCCAACCGCAACAATCTGATCGGCTGGATCGCGGGTCGAAGCGACGGTGAGCACTATGGCGAGGCTCTGGTCTATGATTTCCCCAAGACCAAGCTGATCGATGGGCCCCTGCAGATCGAGGCGCGCATCGATCAGAATGCCGAGTTGTCGGGTCAGTTGACGCTGTGGAATCAGCAGGGCTCGCACGTGCGCCGTGGAAGCCTCATCGTCATTCCGATCGGGCGGGCGCTGCTCTATGCGGAGCCCATCTACCTGCAAGCCGATCGCAGTCCCATGCCCGAGCTGCGGCTGGTGGTGCTCGCCGTCCAGGATCGCCTCGCGTACGGTCCGACATTCGAATCGGCAATGGCGGCGCTGTTCGGGACGGCCCCCTCCATGCTCAGCGCCCACATCTCGACCCCGGCGCCGACGGCACCTTCGGCGAGTCCTGCGACCGGCGCGGCTGCAGCGCCCGCGGATGTCAACGCGTTGATCACTCAGGCCGCCAAGGATTTTGCCGATTATCAGCAACTGACCGCCGCCGGAAAGCTCGCCGAGGCGGGCGAGAAATTGGAGGCGCTGAAACGCGCACTCGAGGCGCTGCAGGCCGGTCGCCATTGATCGGCGTACGCAGCCTGGACAGAAGTGCGGCAAGGCCGCCGGCAGATGTCGCGCTCGAGACGATAAGGGTCGCAGTTCCGATGCATAGTGGACACATGATGAGTAACTCTCTTCGTTGGCAAGCACGTGTAGCGGCGTTTCAGCGCCCGCTCGTTCCTTGATTGGTGTACTCGTCGTTGCGGCGCCACCATAAGCCCGTCTCGTTCCGACCTTTGGGCGCGCGGTCGAGCCACTGGTACATGCCCCAGAGACCGTCCAGTCCACGGGCGTAAGTGGAATAGGTGTGGTAGACGATGCCGTTCTCGAGCGCGAACGCGCTCATGCCGGGCCTCTCACGGGTGTATGTGGCCGCGTCGGTGCCGGTTGTCGCCGCCATCTCGGCGACGGGGTCCTCTCCGCCGCGCGGCTGAAACCGTGCCTCGCGCCGGTAGTTGTACTCGATGCCCGCCTCGCGCTGTTGCGCTTCAGTGAACCGGACGCTGAAGTCGAGATTGAAGTCGGTGTCGGCCGAGGACGCCCAGGGAAACGTCCAGCCCATTCGCCGCCTGTAGGCCTGCAGCTTGGCGAGCGGCGCTCGTGACACCGCGGACAGCGTGACGTCGTGGTTGGCCAGATGGACGACGAAGCCGTCGAACCCGTCCGCGATCGATGAGCAGGATGGACATCCTGCCGTGTAATCGGGCCCGAACATGAAGTGGTAGATGAGGAGCTGCGAGCGTCCTCGGAAAAGATCGGCGAGGCTCGCTGTGCCCTGGTCGGTCTCGAAACGGTACTCCTCGTCAATCCTCACCCAGGGTAGCTCCTGCCGCCGCTGTGCCAGCTCGTCGCTACGTCGCGTTAGCTCCTTCTCCGCGTTCAGCAGCTGCAGCCGAGCCGCGAGCCACTCTTCACGTGTTCCAGTCTTGTGGTCGCTCATCGTTTCTCTCCTCGATGTCTTTTCGGACGTCGCACGGCGCGGACTTTTCCACTCGATCCGCCGCCGCAATAGAAAAGGTCCGCCCCGTCAGACTCCATGCCGCTGACGCCGGTGCCCGGCGGCATCCCGAGCCGCTCGAGCACGGCGCCGCTGCCGGGGTCGATGCGGCGGATATCACTCTCTTCGCCTTCCCAGGTGCCGTGCCACAGCTCGCCGTCGACCCAGGTCACCCCGGTGACGAAACGGCTGCATTCGATGGTGCGCAGAACGGCGCCGGTCTCGGGATCGACCTGGTGGATTTTGCGACTGCGATACTGTCCCACCCACAGGCTACCCTCGGCCCAGGCGAGGCCGGAGTCACCGCCCTGGCCGGGTGCCGGGATCGTTGCTACGACGTCGCCGGTGGCGGGATCGATCTTGTCGATGCGCGATTCGGCGATCTGGTATAGGTGCGTGCCGTCGAAGGCGGTGCCGGCATCGCCGGCACGGTTGATCGTACCCGCGAGGTGACCGCTCTCGGGATCGAACGCGACCAGTTTGGAACCGGTGGCGGCCCAGACTCGGCGGCCGTCGTGGGTGACGCCGTGGATGCGGTCGGCGCCGTCGAAAGGGCCGTACTCACGCACGATCTCGGCCATGGCCATCGGACTTTGCGGTTTGCTCTTGTTCATCTTACCTCGGATGCGGCGAACGGCGCCGCAAGAACAGCCTACCCGAGCGGCAGTGCGACGGGGAGTAACAAGTTCGTCGTGAATCCCGAGAGCGGCGGCGATAGCCAGCGTTGCGCGCGCGCCCGCCCGATCGAGCGCACCTGTCCGGTGACCTGCAGTGCGACGAGCGAGCGCTGGACGGTGCGCTGGCTGGCCCCGAGGGCCAGCGCCAGGGCCGAGGTGGACCAAGCCGCACCGTCGGCGAGCAGCGCCAGGAGCGATGCCTGATCGCCATCGATGGGCGGCAACAGGACGGCGACCTCGCACTCGCCCCGCGTCGTCAGGGCAAAGCCGCGCGCGCTCGCCTCGATGCCCGCCAGCGGCGCGGCGAGCGAGCGCAAACGCCCAATCTCGACGCGCAAGCGTGCACGGTGCGACTCGTTGGGCCGGCGGATGCGAAACGCACGCGCGATCAAGGTATGCCGATCGACGTCGCCAGGCCACGCCTCGGCGAGCACGCGCACCAACGCGAACAACACCGGGCGGCGCGCCAGCGGTCGCCAGATGGCGCCGGCGCGCAGCCCGCGACGGCAGGCATCGACGACCAGCGCGCCTGAAGCGAGCAGCGCTTCTACCTCCTCAAGGCGCAGCGGCTGCTCGCGCGCCGCGCACAAGCGCCGCGCGGCGGGGCGATCGAGTGCTGCGCGCGCCTCGGCCACCTCGGCCAGTAGAGCGGGCACCCTCGCGCGCTCGGCATGTTCGCGGGCGCGGGCCAGCGCCGCACGCGCCGGCGCTGTGCGCAACGAGCGTAGCGCAATGTCGGCCGCGGTGAGCTCGGCCACCGCCTGCAGCGACGGCGGCAGGCCGCGCGAGTCCATAACGGCGAGGGCGGATGCCGCCTCGTCGATGCGGCCGAGCAGGAGGAGTCTCCGCACCGCGA
>JGI12635J15846_10004464_pt1 | contig 12077 bp, 7 predicted proteins | sample BlaSpr_A8_OM2_M2_FD_15846 | JGI IMG/M metagenome (IMG submission 15846) | reverse complement strand
CACCGCGTTCGAATCGTACGCAAGCATGATCTGCTCTCCTTCCACCCGTTGCCGTGACGCCGCAGCCGTCCGGTGGAAGGACTGGATTATGGCGATCCCGCTGTCATAGAGCCGAGGCTCATTAGACCGGAGACTTTGCGTCGCCACCTTTCGGTGGGTTTGCCCTTTGCGAATCCAAAAGCACTGCCCGATGTCTTCATCGGACGCTAAAAGAAGTAACACACAACAACCGGCATGGCATTTCTTTAACTTCGCGTTTTGCTTCAGCTGCGGTTCAGCGACTGGTCGCTTTGCGCCTGCCGTGTTCTTGTGCTAGCCTTAGCACGACGCGGGAGTTGCCCCAGTTGCCGTGCTAGAAGCGCTTTCGTCCCCGCGCAGCGCTGCGCCGAGTTGCCTCGCCGTGACCTGTAGCAAACTCCTTGTCGATGACCAGGTGCTTCCACGCCTAAGGAAGCACTCATCACTACAAGTACCGGCTCTTCTACGGCCACCCTGGAAAGCGAATTGTTGGATACGACAACGAGCGCCCAAAGGGCGATCATAGGCAATTTGGCGAAATCGGAGCACCCATACGTTTTCACGGACGTGGAGGCATTGGTCCGAGATTTTCTCGCCGACGTATCTCGACGGAGGTCAGCCCTGCGAGGCGACCGGCCACGTCTACTCGCCGAAGTCATCAACCTGACGGCACCTCAAAACTATTTTTCGACAATGAGTCCATCGCTGATTCCTCGCGCCACAACGATTCGTAGCGGCCTGACGTGGTGCTTGGCCGTCTGAATACCGCACTCAGTTGAACCAGCGCGAAACGCCACCATGGTGCGAACACGTACCTCGGTGATGTCTGCTGAAGCTGTAGCTCCCGTCACGACATTGGGCAGAAGCACCCACGGGCTGTTCACCGTTCTTGATATGCGCGGGTGAGTGAACCCGTATTCCGTCTTTGTTGATGTACGAGCCGTGCTCAACAAGTTGCGATTCGCTTGGCGCGGGTGTCGGCGGTGGTGTGTCTGCGTGGGCCCCAAACGAGGCAATCAATGCCACCGAAAGAATGAATTTCGCGAGACTTTTCATTCTGACTTTCCTTGTCTATCCAAAATCCTGCGCTCGATGAATCTCCGCGTGCGCGCCGTCGGGTGGAACTGTCGTAATTGGTAGCGGGCAGCGCTATCCTAGACCAGAAAATATTCTGATAAATCCATTACTTATGCGTGAATTGGTAGCGGGGGTAGGATTTGAACCTACGACCTTCGGGTTATGAGCCCGACGAGCTGCCAGACTGCTCCACCCCGCACCGGAAAGAGCCGCACATTGTACCGGGTGCTTCAGGTATTGCAAGGGACAGCCCGGGCCGAATCCGGCCGGGGCCTGGCGCTGTTTGATCGAGCGGACCGAGACCCGCCCGCTCGATGATTGGCGCGCGCGCCCTCGCCCGCCAACCCATTCGCGAGCTATTGCAGGGCTCGCTGACAAAGCTGTAGCAGGGTGCCGGGAATCACTCCGAGCCCGAACACCAACAAAGCATTGGCGCTGAGTACCGTCCGCATCAACACCGAACCGCCGATGATCGTGGTCTCGGTGGGTTCATCGAAGTACATNAGCTTCACGATGCGGAGGTAAAAGAACGCGCCNACCACGGAAAACAGCACCGCGACGACGGCGAGCCAGGTGTAGTTCCCGATNACCGCCTGGACCACGCCGAGCTTGGCCCAGAANCCGATGAACGGCGGCAGGCCCGCCAGGCTGAACATGAGAATCGCCATCATGCCGGCGAACCANGGACTGCGGGCGTTGAGGCCGCGGAANTCGGTGATCTTGTCCGCCTCGAAGCCCTGACGAGCCANCAGCAGAATCATGCCGAACGCCCCGGCGGCGACGATCACGTAGCTGATCATGTAGAACATCGAGGCCTGATAACCCTGCGCCGTCCCCGAAAGAATTCCGAGAAGCACATACCCGACATGAGAAATCGTCGAATAAGCAAGCATGCGTTTGAGATTGCTCTGCGCGATGGCGACGATGTTGCCGATGGCCATGGAGAGCACGGCGAGCACTATCAGCATTTGGCTCCAATCCGGCTGCGAGCCCGCCAGAGCCTCGGGCAGCAAACGCATGGCGAGGGCGAACGCCGCCAGCTTCGATGCGGTGCCGATGAACACGGTCACGCACGTCGGCGATCCTTCATACACGTCCGGTATCCACATATGGAACGGCACGGCGCCGAATTTGAAGCCCACGCCGACGATGAGAAAGGCGATGCCGAACACCAAGCCGACGTTGTCACCCAGCCCGTTCTGCACGGCGGCGGCGATCGCGCCGAGTTCGAGGTTCCCCGTTACTCCATAGATGATCGACATGCCGTACAACAGTGTTCCGGATGCCATGGATCCCAGCACGAAGTATTTGATCGCGGACTCGGCTGCAATGCCCGAGTCCCGGTCGAACGCCACCATGGCGTAAAGGCACAGCGACATCAATTCCAAGCCCAGGTACAGCGTGATCAAGCTGCCCGCGGAAATCAGGACCATGGCGCCGAGGGCGGCAAACAATCCCAGTACGTAGTATTCGCCCTTGAGAATGGCGCGACGCTGCAGGTAGTCGGTGGAGTACACGAATACCACGGCCACGGTCAGCAAAGTGACGACTTTCAGCACCTGCGCCATCCGGTCCATTTCGAACAGGCCGCCGAGTCCTACGAACTTCACCGTCACCGGCTGCACCGCCACCAACATGGCGGTAATGACCAAGCTGATCACCGCCAGCACGCCGGTCCAGCGCCGCTGCGCGTCGTTCAGCAACAAATCCAGCATCAATATCGCGCACGCGGCCAGCCCGAGATAGATCTCAGGCGTTGCATAGTTCAATCCGGCATTGAACTGGCTGACACTGAATTGAGCGAGGGGGTTCATGCGTCGACCTTAGGGAGCGATCTTGGAAACCAGCAGCTGCTGGGCCAAATGCAGCGTGGATGCCCGCATCACATCGAGCAGCGGGGCGGGCCATACCCCAACCAAGAGAACCGCCGCTGCGAGCACGCCGAGAACAAAGAATTCACGGCCGTTGAGATCCTTGAGCGCCGCCACCTTGTCGTTGGCAACCTCGCCGAAGATGACTCGTTTGACCAGCCACAGGGTGTACGCGGCGCCCAGCACGAGGATGGTGGCGGCGAAAAACGCATACCAGACGTTTGCCTTGAACGAGGCCAATATCACCATGAATTCGCCGATGAATCCGGAGGTCCCCGGCAGACCGGAATTCGCGAGCGCGAACAGCACCATGAAGGCCGCGAACTTCGGCATGGTATTGATCACCCCGCCATAGGCACTGATTTCTCGGCTATGGACCCGGTCGTACATGACTCCGACGCACAAGAACATCGCGCCCGACACGAGGCCATGCGACAGCATTTGCACGATGGCGCCGTCCAGCCCCAGCTCGATTCCGCTGGTTCTGCCCGTCGCGGCGACGATCTGAAATCCGATGAACATGCCGAGCGTGACGAAGCCCATGTGCGCGATCGACGAGTAGGCGATCAGCTTCTTCATGTCGCGCTGCGCCAGCGCCACGAAACCGATGTACACCACGGCGATCAGCGACAGCCCGATGATCAGCCAATCCAGCTCGCGGCTGGCGTCGGGCGCGATCGGCAAGGAGAATCTCAAGAAGCCGTACCCGCCCATCTTCAGCATGATGGCCGCCAGCACCACGGAGCCGCCGGTGGGCGCCTCAACGTGCGCATCCGGCAACCAGGTGTGCACCGGCCACATCGGCACCTTCACGGCAAATGCGGCGAGAAACGCCAGGAAAATGAAAGTCTGCTCGGTGAGGTTGAGCGGCATGCGCTGGAACGCCGCAAGTTCGTAGGTGCCCGACTTCAGATACAGGTAGATGAGGGCAACCAGCATCAGCAGCGACCCGATGAACGTGTACAAGAAAAACTTGATCGTGGCGTACACGCGCCGCGGGCCGCCCCACACGCCGATGATGATGAACATCGGGATGAGCATGGCCTCCCAGAACACGTAGAACAGCACGCCGTCCAGTGCCGCGAACACGCCGATCATCAAGCCCTCCAATATCAAGAAGGCCGCAAAATATTGCGCTACGCGTTTTTCGACGTTCGTCCAGCTTGCAATCACGATGAGCACGGTGGTCAAGGTGGTCAGCAGAATCAGCGGCATCGAGATACCGTCGACCCCGATGTAGTACTCCGAGTGAATGGTCGAAATCCAGGGCGAACGCTCGATGAATTGCATCGCCGCGGTGCCGGTCTTGAACAGCGCCCACAGAGGCACGCTGAGCGCCAGCGCCAGCGCGCTGACGATCAAGGACAGCCATTTCGCGGCGGCGATCCGGTCGCCCAAAGCCAGCACGATGAAGCCGCCGGCGATCGGCAGCCAAATCAACAACGACAGCAAATATCCGCCGAACGTCATGTTCGCCATAGAATCCACATCAGAAAGGCGGACAATCCCAGGATCATCGCGAACGCGTAGTGGTACAGATATCCCGACTGCGCGTAGCGCATCACGGATCCCAGCCAGCCGACGGTGCGCGCGCTGCCGTTGACCAGGCCGTCGTCGATCATGATCTGATCGCCGAATCGCCACAGGCCGCCGCCCAAGTGCCGCGCCGCGGGCACGATCACGTGCTCGTTGAACCAATCGAAGCCGTATTTATCGGCCAGTATCGTGTGCAGCCATTTGAAGCGGCGTTCCGCTGCATCCGCGAGGTCCGGTCTCTTGAGAAAGAACCACCAGGCGGTAAATACCCCCAATGCGGCAAGCCAAATCGGCAGCGACGTGAACGCCGACAGGACGAAGGCGCCGGGCCCGCGGAACTCTTCGCCCAGATGGGCCAGCACATCGTTGGCCGGAATCACGTGAATGGCGCCGTTGAAATAACCGCCGAACAACACGGGTTGGGCCGTGAACCAGCCGATCAGCGCCGACGGGATGGCGAGCAGTATCAGCGGCACCGTCACGACCCAGGGACTCTCGTGCAGATGCTCCTCCGTGTGGTGATCCATGCGCGGGCGGCCATGGAAGGTCATGAAGAACATCCGGAACGTATACAACGCCGTGACGAATACGCCGGTCAGCACGCAGAAATGAGCGTAGCCCGAACCCGCCCGGTGCGACAGGGCTACCGCATCGATCAACGCATCCTTGGAAAAGAATCCCGACGTCCCAGGGAAGCCGATCAGGGCCAGCGCACCGACCAGACAAGTCCAGTAGGTGATAGGCATATATTTTTTCAGGCCGCCCATTTTTCGCATGTCCTGCTCGTGATGCATGGCCATGATCACGGAACCCGCCGCCAAGAACAGCAGCGCTTTGAAGAACGCGTGCGTCATGAGATGGAAAATGCCGGCACTGTATGCCGAGACGCCGAGCGCCGCCGTCATATACCCGAGCTGTGACAGGGTCGAATAGGCGATCACNCGCTTGATGTCGTTATTCACGATGCCGAGCAGTCCCATGAAGAACGCCGTGGTCGACCCGATGATCAACACCGTCGACAGCGCNGTCTCCGACAGTTCGAAAAGCGGCGACATGCGCGCCACCATGAATATGCCGGCCGTCACCATGGTTGCGGCGTGGATCAGCGCCGAGATCGGCGTCGGGCCTTCCATGGAATCGGGCAGCCACACGTGCAAGGGCACTTGCGCGGACTTGCCCATGGCGCCGACGAATAAGCATATGCAGGTAAAGGTGATTGCCGGCCAGGTGATGGTGTTGCCTATGTGGATCTGCGCCGCCGCGATTTGGCCGGCGTGCGAGAACACGGTTGCATAGTCCAGCGACCCCGTGTAGCGCAGCACGGCGGCAATGCCGAGCACGAAGCCGAAATCGCCGACCCGATTGGCCAGGAAGGCCTTCAGGCTGGCGAAGATGGCTGTCGGGCGCGTGTACCAGAATCCGATGAGCAAGTACGAGACCACGCCCACGGCTTCCCAGCCGAAGAACAATTGCAGGAAATTGTTCGACATCACGAGCATCAGCATTGAAAAGGTGAACAGCGAAATGTAGCTGAAGAAGCGCTGGTAACCCGGGTCATCGTGCATGTAACCGATGGTGTAGACATGCACCATCAAGGACACGAACGTCACCACCGCCATCATCATCGCGGACAGGCGGTCGATCAAGAATCCGACATCCATGGTCACGCCGTCGCTGACCAGCCAGGTATAGACCGGGCCGTTGAACGGCGCCTGGCCGTTGATGAGGATCTGATAGAGCACGTAGAACGACAGGACGCACGAGATGCCCACGCCCAAGATGGTGATGCCGTGCGCACCGGCCTTGCCGATGCTCTTGCCGAACAACCCGGCAATGACGGCCGACGCGAGCGGCGCGAACGCGATCGTGAGATAAATTGCCTGCATGGTTTGGTGTTCCTCAGCCTTGCAGCGTGTCGAGATCTTCGACTTCGATGCTGCGGCGCTCGCGAAACACCACGACCAGGATCGCGAGGCCGATGGCGGCTTCGGCGGCGGCCACGGTCAATATGAAGAACACGAAAATCTGGCCGCCGATGTCGCCCAAATAGCGCGAAAACGCGACGAAGTTGAAATTGACGGCAAGCAGCATGAGCTCAATGCACATCAACAGCACGATGACGTTCTTGCGGTTCAGGAACACGCCGCCGACCGCAATCGCGAACAGGATCCCCGACAGTGTCAGCACGTGATTGAGCGTGATCATGGGCGCTTCTCGGAAGCCATTTTGACGATTCGAACGCGATTCCTGGGATTGGCCGCGACCTGCAGCGCGATATCCTGCGGCTTGCCGCCGGTGCGCCGCCTTAGGGTCAACACGATGGCCGCGACGCTCGCGACCAGCAAAATGACGGCGGCGATCTGCGCCGGATAGGCATAGCGCGTGAACAAGGCGGTGCCCAAGTCCCGCGTATTCGAATAGTTGGCGGCCACCGGGGGCGCCGTCCTCATGCTCATGCCGCCCAAGGTGCTTCACCACGATGATGTTGACGATGGCGAAGACCACGAAGCCCGCGACCGCGACCGCAAGGGGCCAGTAGTTCGCCAATCCCTTGCGCAATTCCTCGAGGTTGATGTCGAGCATCATGACCACGAACAGGAACAGCACCATCACGGCCCCGACATATACCAGCACCAGTACGATCCCCAAGAACTCCGCGTCCAGCATCAGCCAGATGACCGCGCTCACGAAGAAGCACAACACCAAGAGCAACGCCGAATACACCGCGTTTCGGGCCAGGATGACGCCGAGCGCGGCCGCGATCAGGACCGCGGCGAACACGTAGAAGAGAATGGTCGCGAACATCAGCGATACCGTGCGTCGGCGGCGCGATCCGCCGCGATCATGGCTTCGTAGCGTTCGCCGATGCCGAGCAGCTTATCCTTGCTCATGATGTTCTCGCCGCGATTCTCCATGTGGTACTCGTGCAGACGCGTTTCGACGATGGCATCGACGGGACATGCCTCCTCGCAAAAGCCGCAGTAAATGCACTTGAACAAATCGATGTCGTAGCGCGTGGTGCGGCGCGTGCCGTCGGCGCCCACATCCGACTCGATGGTGATGGCGAGGGCCGGGCATACCGCTTCGCAGAGCTTGCAGGCAATGCAGCGCTCTTCGCCGTTGGGATAGCGCCGCAGCGCATGCAGGCCGCGGAAACGGTTGCTTTGCGGAGTTTTCTCTTCCGGATAGTTGACCGTGACCTTGGGCGCAAACAAACCCTTCAGGGTCACCCATAACCCCTGCCCCAATTCCCACAGCAGGAAGGTCTTGAAAAAATTGCGGATGCCCTGCATCAGAGTTGCCCCTTCCACGGACCAACGTGGAAATAGACCATGAAGCCCTCAACCAGCAGCCAGAACAGCGTGACCGGGATCAAGGCCTTCCACCCCAAGCGCATGATTTGATCGTATCGATAGCGCGGAAATGTCGCGCGCAGCCACAGGAAAACGAACATCGGGAACAGCGTCTTCAGGCCGAACCACCAGAATCCCGGCACCGCGAGCGGCGAGTCCGCCGGCAGCCACCCATCGAAAGGGGAGAGCCAGCCGCCGAAGAAAAAAATCACCGTCAGCGCCGAGATCAAAATCATGTTGACGTATTCGGCGATGAAAAAGAGCGCGAATGCCATGCCCGAATAATCGACGTGAAAGCCCGCGACGATTTCCGATTCCCCTTCGGCCACGTCAAATGGCGCGCGGTTGGTCTCCGCCACGCCCGAGATGAAGTACACCACCAGCAGCGGGAACAGCCAGGTCCAATTCCAGCCGAATAGGCCGGCCTGCGCGCGAATGATGTCGCCGACGTTGAGGCTGCCTGACGCCATCAATACACCCACCATGGCGAAACCCATGGCGATTTCATAGGCGACGATCTGTGCCGCCGAGCGCATGGCGCCGAGGAAGGCGTATTTGGAGTTGGCCGCCCATCCNGCGAGAATGATGCCGTACACGCCCATCGAGGTGAGCGCCAGGATATAGAGCAGNCCCGCATCGATGTTGGCGAAGGCGTGTTCCGGCCGCAGTGGAATCACCGCCCAGATGGCGAGCGAGGGCACCAGCGCGAGGAACGGCGCCAGGCGGAACAGAAATCCGTTCGAATCCGCCGGGATGATGATCTCTTTGAAGATGAGCTTGACCACATCGGCAAACGGCTGCGCCAGACCCGGAATCAAGAGGCCGCCGATGCGGTTCGGACCCTTGCGCGCTTGGATCCACCCGATGATCTTGCGTTCCGCCAGAGTGTAAAAGGCCATGGTGAGGATGAGGCACACCATGACCATCAGCGTCTGCACGGCGAGCAGCAATGGATAAGTCCAATACGGCGTGATGGCGCCGGAGAGCCAATCGCGAATGGGGCTCCAATCCCACATTTTAGATCACGGTGCGGGCCATGCGCCCGTCCTTGGTCTTCGACAAGGCCTCGGACCCGCGAACCAGTGCATCGCACTGGTACGGCGGAATGTCCACCCATGAGCCCGCCGGCTTCTGTCCCGAGGGGATCACCGCCGCCCCGGCGCCGATGCCGTTGCTCGAGGCTTCGACGCGGCCGCCGCAGAGCGTCCGCAACGCGTCGCGAATTTCCTCGGAGCTCACGTAATCGACGCCATGCAAATTCAGCAGGTTCGCGAGCACACGCAACACCTTCCAGCCCGGCCGGCTCTCGCCCGGCAGTTTCGCGGCGCCCGCCCAGCTTTGCCAGCGTCCCTCGGCATTGACGAAGGTGCCCGAAGTCTCGGCGAAAGTTCCGATGGGCAGGACCACATGCACTGACGCGCGCAGACTCTCCGGGAGGTGCGTGGTGACGGCGACCACCAATTCCGCCGCTCCCAGCGCGCGCGCATCGACGCCGAAGTCGGACGCCGGGTCGACGCCGCCGAACAATACATAGGCCGCGCGTGCGGACTCGAGCATGGCGCGCGCCGACAAGCCCACTGCGGCGGCCGGCGCGCCGCCCGGCTCGCGGTGCGGCACCGCGCCCGCCAGGTACGCCCCCGCCGCATTGGCGCCCTCGGTGATGCACCCGACGCTCGCGCCACTCAACTCCGCCAGCATCCCCGCCAGCGCCTTGAGTTCCGAGTAAGCAGGGTGTCTCTGCGCCAATGTGCCGAGGATGACGGCATGACGAGAGCCCGTCATCAGCGCATCGACCAGCGCCCGGTGGGAATCGTCGACCTTTGCCTCACCGACGCCCGCCGGGACCGGCTTTTTGACGGCCGCCGCGGCCGCACGCACGACTGCCGCCAATTCGCCGACCAGGTCGGTTTCGGCCAGGGCGTAGGCCGCCACCGGAAACATATAGTCGAAGCGGNGCGGATTGAGGAACGCGATCCTGGCACCGCCGGTCCTGACGGCGGCCTTGCGGATGCGATGCGCCAGCAGCGGCATCTCATGCCGTAGATTCGAGCCGATCACGAGCACGCCGTCCAGGCGTTCGATGTCGGCGATCTTGAGGCCGAGGTTGGGGAAGGGTGCATCGTGTTCCTGCGCCCGAAAATCCAGCTGGCGCAGGCGATGATCGATGTTGGCGCAGCCTATGCCCCGCGCAATCCGGCCGAGCAAGTACAGCTCCTCGACGGTGGCCATCGGCGAGCCGAGGAATCCCGCGGCGGCACCGCCCTGCTGCGCCGCTATTTTCTGCAAGCCTTCCGCGGCTGCGTTGAGCGCCACTTCCCAGTCGACGGCTTGCAGGGTGCCGTCGATGCGCAGCAAGGGCCGCGACACGCGATCCGCCGAGTACATCCCTTCGAAGCCGAAGCGATCCCGATCGGCGATCCAGGTTTCGTTGATCTCCTCGTTTTCGCGCGGCACCATGCGCATCAACTTGCCGCGAAGCACATGCGCATAGAGATTGGTGCCGAATGCGTCGTGCGGCGAGACCAGCGGCTGCTGCGTCATCTCCCAGGCGCGGGCGTGATAGCGAAAGGGCTTGTTGTTGAGAGCCCCGACCGGGCATAGATCGATGATGTTGGCGGACAGTTCGTGATCGACGCTGTGTTCGATGTACGTGCCCACCTCCATGTTCTCGCCGCGGCCCGTGGTGCCCATTTGCGGGTAGCCCTGGATTTCCTGGCCGAATCGAACGCAGCGGGTGCAATGAATGCAGCGTGTCATGTCGGTCGATACCAGCGGACCCAAATTCTTGTCCTTGACCACCCGTTTGCGCTCGCTGAAGCGGGAGATGTCGCGGCCGTAGCCCAACGCCAAATCCTGCAGTTCACACTCCCCGCCCTGATCGCAAATTGGGCAGTCGAGCGGGTGATTGATCAGCAGAAATTCCATCGTCGCCCTCTGCGCGGCGACGGCTTTCGGCGACTTGGTGAACACCTTCATGCCTTCGGTCACCGGCGTGGCGCAAGCCGGCAGCGGCTTCGGCGCCTTCTCCACCTCGACCAGGCACATGCGGCAATTGGCCGCGACGGTCAGCTTGTCGTGATAGCAAAAGCGCGGAATGTAGATATTCGCCGGATCCGTGACCTGCATGATCATCTGACCCTTGCGGGCTTTCAGGGGCACGCCATTGACTTCGATATTGACCGTGTCGTCGCTCATCAGTCTGCCCTATGCCGCCACGGCCGCGGCATCGGCGGCCGAAGACCCGGCGCCCGCCTGACCGTCGACGATCGAGCGGCCCTTGTGCTCGATCATGTATTGAAACTCGTGCCGGAAGTGCTTCAAGAAACTCTGCACCGGCCACGCGGCCGCATCACCGAGCGCACAGATGGTGTGGCCCTCGATGCGGTTGGCCACATCCAGCAGCAGGCCGAGATCCTCGCTTCGGCCCTGGCCCGCGATGATTCGCTTCAGCATGCGGTCGAGCCATCCCGTGCCCTCGCGGCAGGGCGTGCATTGACCGCAGGACTCCGACATGTAAAAGCGCGCCAGGCGCTCCAGCGCGCGCACCATGCAAGTCGTTTCATCCATGACGATGACGGCGCCGGTGCCGATCGACGAACCGGCCTTCTTCACCGAGTCGTAATCCATGTTGGTTGCCCACATCACATCGGCCGGCAGCACCGGGCAGGACGAACCGCCCGGGATCACCGCCTTCAGCTTGCGGCCCTTCCACACACCGCCCGCCAGCGCCATCAGATCCTTGAAAGGGATCCCCAAAGGCAATTCGAAATTGCCGGGCTTCTCGACGTGGCCCGAGACGGAAAAAATGACCGTGCCGCCCGAATTCAACGGCCCCAGGCCCGCAAACCACGCCGCCCCCTTGCGCATGATGGTCGGCACGGAGGCGAAGCTCTGGGTGTTGTTGATGGTGGTGGGTTTGCCGAACAATCCGAAGTTCGCCGGAAACGGCGGCTTGAACCGCGGTTTGCCCGGCTTGCCCTCGAGCGATTCCAGCAGCGCCGTTTCTTCGCCGCAAATATAGGCGCCCGCCCCGATGAACATGTGCAGATCGAAATCCACTCCGGTTCCCTGAATATTCTTGCCGAGCAGCCCCGCCGCATAGGCTTCGGCAAGCGCGGCTTCGAAACGCGGTATGGGCTCGGCCAAGAACTCGCCGCGGATGTAGTTGTAGCCCACGGTGGCCGTCATCGCATAGCCGCCGATGGCCATGCCCTCGATGACC
>JGI12635J15846_10004462_pt1 | contig 12079 bp, 7 predicted proteins | sample BlaSpr_A8_OM2_M2_FD_15846 | JGI IMG/M metagenome (IMG submission 15846) | reverse complement strand
GATCGTTGCCATGTTTCCCTCTTGGTCCCATTTCTTGTGAACTCCGAACGCCCTCCGGATTGGCCCAGCGACAGTCGCCGCCGGCTCTTTCCGCGAACGCGCGTACCTAGCACGAAGTCTGGCGTTGCGCCTCGTGCCGCGTCCAGAAAAGCTCGGGCTGCCGGCGGCCGCGAAGTTGCCCGATGGCGTTCCGCCGGGACGCTTTACGTAGCGCAGCCCGGGCATGAAACAGACGCCCTTTGGTCGCTTCCACGGAGATTCCCAACGCTTGTGCTGTTTCCTTGATGGAAAATTCTTGCAAATGTCGAATTTCCACCGCTTGCCGGATGGCCGGGCGCAAGCGGCGCACTGCCCCGGAGATCAGCTTGGCGCGTTCGCGTTGCGCGCAACGCGCTTCGGGGTCCGGAGAGCTGTCCGCAGGTTCGCAGTGCACCTGCTCTTCACCGATATCGACCGGGTCGTCGATAGAGATCTCACGGCAGGCGCGGTTCTTACGAAGTTTCATCAGGGCCGAATTGATGGCAATGCGCGTGAGCCAAGTGGAAAAGCTCGACCGGCCATCGAACTTCCGTATGTGAACAAAGGCGCTCAGGAAAGAGTCTTGAAGCGCATCTTCGGCGTCTTCGCGATTTCTGGTAATGCGAAGCGCGGTACGAAATAATTTTTGAAAGTGTCGCTCGCAAAGCTCTCCAAGAGCGCCTTGATGCCCTCTTTTCGCTTCGGACACCAGGTGCGCTTCGGAAGCCGCCTGAGCGCTGCCGAACTGATCGCCTGCGGATGCTAAAGAACAGGAAATGCTCGCCACGACTAAGTCCTCCAGATTGCATCGCCTAGACTTGGTGCGATGCCGAATGAAGTGCCAACGTAAACGGGATTTTGCAAGGCCACCGCGAAGAAAACATCACGCAATAGAATGTTTTTTGGCTAACACTCCAGGGCTGCTTTGGAATACCACTTTCGAGATATTGACAACTCAACGGGAAGCAAGAATTCCGGGGCCAGCGCCAACCACGGCAGCAACAAAATCAGGATTCAGGTCCACGATGCAGGGGGGGGATTACGATTTCGCGTCGCCCGAACAGACGCGCATCCAGTGAGAAGGCCCCCGGGCCCATTAGGGCGACTGCGACAGCCATAACGATCATCTCGATGGACCCTAACTTGGTGTCAAAGAGATTCTCTGCCGGCGGTGGAAACCAAGATAAGGCGGTACCAATCGTCGCGACTGCAACCAGAATGCTTGCAACCGGAGTGAGAAATCCAACCAGCAGGCAAGCACCATCCATTGCCAGCAGCAGGCAGGAAAACAGAGCCCCCAAAGTCCAAGCGCTGCCAAGAGACAGATAGAACAGTCCCTGCACCACCGCTTCGATACCAATTGTTACTCGCAGCAACAACAACGCCGCTCCCGGCCATCCGCCAGGAAATGTGGAAAATAGCCTTTGCAGTGCAATCTCCCTGGAGAGCCCTTAGAGTTAACGAGGGACGGTACAGCGAGACTCGTTGATGGTGAAACCCAACATTCCGGTATCTTTGCATGCCACTTTCGAGGTATGGCGTTCAGGTCCGAAACGCGATTGTTAAAGCTGGATGATTCCGCGGCGCACGCCGATGGCCACTGCTTGGGTGCGATCGTTTGCGCCGAGCTTCTCCATGATGTGCTTGATGTGGACCTTCACGGTTTCTTCGGAAATGAAGAGGCGTTCGGCGATATCCCGATTCCGATTTCCGCCGGCGATTTGGCCGAGGACTTCAACCTCCCTATCGGTGAGGCCTTCGTCGCTCATGTGCTCAGCGAGTTGCGCGGCCAACTGGGAAGGGATCCGCTTTTGCCCTGCATGCACTTGACGAATAACTTCAACCAATTCTTTGGGGGGCATGCTTTTGAGTAAGTAGCCTCGCGCGCCGGCCTCCAACGCACGCTTGATTTCCACATCGCCTTCAAACGTTGTCAGCATGATGATACGCGCGTCCGGGAAGTCCGCTCGAATGGCGGCCAGCGTGTCGATTCCGCTTTGGTCCGGAAGTCGAAGGTCCATGAGCGTGACGTCAGGGTTGTGCTTGCGGTATTGCTCAACGGCATCTTTCGCGTTTGCTGCCTGGGCAATCACCTGCATGTCCGGTTGGTTGTTAATGACCGCAGCGAGTCCCTCCCGCAGTAAAGGATGATCATCGACGCTGAGAATGCGGATGGGCGCTTGCTTGTTCATTTTGTCCCTCGCTTTCCGCCTTGCGCTGGTCTTCCGACAACATTCGAAGCTTTAGCTTCGAGAGCCATCTCCCTCTGCGGTCTGAAGACGGGAACTGAAAGACGATGTGGTTGGGGACGGACAATTCAATCTCCGTTCCAGCGGAGCTAGCACTCAAGACCCGGAGTCTAGCGCCAATTCGATCGGCGCGCTCGCGCATGCCCGATAACCCCCAGTGCCCGTCGCGTCCCGCGCCGACGACCTGAGGGTCGATGCCGCTGCCATTGTCGCGCACCAGAAGTCGCAAGTAACCAGGCGAATACTCGATTTCGACTTCGACCTTGCTCCCCCGGGAGTGGCGGAGGGCGTTTACCACTGCTTCGCGGCCGATCCAGTATATTTCCTCGCGGACCGCAGGGCGTAACGGGCGCGCTTCTCCTTCCGCGAAGACGCGATATTCTATTCCTTCTCCGATCGCGATCTCTTGGGGAATTCGCGAAAATGCCTGTTCGAGATCTTCGGATTCGCTCTTGGGCAGGCGGAGCCCGCGGACTGCGTTCCGGCCCTCATCGATAACCCGTCCCATCAGATCGAGAATCCGCCCGACAAAAGGTTTGGCGGGCGAGTCCATGGGGAGAATATCATTCGCGACATGCAACTGCATGGAGGCGCTCAGAAAGCCCTGCAACAGGGTGTCGTGCAACTCTTGTGCTATGCGGGTGCGTTCCGCGAGGCGTTCTTCAAAGCGCATGTTCATTTGCTTTTTCAATCTCAGCACCCGCAGCCGAAAGAACATCAGAATCGCAAGCGCGACGATCAATATGCTGGAGAGCCGGAACCACCATGATTGCCAGAACACGGGATCGATTTCAAATACAACAGTAGATTCCGACCCATTCCAAATACCGTCGCTATTGCTGGCGACCACGTGAAATCGATACGAACCTGAAGCGAGGTTGGTGTAGCTCACCTCGCGCGCGGCGGTCGGCTCGCTCCAGCCAGGATCGAAGCCGTCCAGTTTGTACTTGAACCTGACCCGTGCAGGAACCGAGAGACTCAGACCTGAATAGCTAAGCATGATCCTCTGATGAGGAGCGGGAATGTGAATCACCTTTTCCAAATGGAATTGCCGCCCATCTGCGGATATTCCCTCGACGTGAACCAAGGCCGGCGCGGAATTCTCCATCATGGACGAGGGATTGATGAAGGAAATACCGCGATTGGTCGAAAACCAAATCCTTCCGAGCGAATCCTCCACCACCGATGTATGCCGTTTGACGCCTCCCAAGCCACGGAGTCCGTCTGCAAGGCCGTATTCCCGCACATCCACGCCGGTGACGGTAAGACTGAGCAGTTTTTCACGATCGACTTTCAGCACGTGATTCGAAGTTGCTATCCACAGCGAGCCGGTCTTGTCCTCCTCGATTCCAAAGATTCGCTCGCGCAGGGACTCTGGCACTTCGCGAGGGATCTGGATACTGTCCGACGTGGTGAAGGCTAGCCCATTTTCGGTTCCGATCCACAGAACGCCAGCCGAGTCTTGCAACAGGCAATTCACAGTCCCTGGCGGCAGGCCGTCTTCACTGGTATAGCTTCTCCATTTCCCTTTCGAGAAGGCACTCAGGCCGTTGGGGGTTCCAAACCACATCGTTCCATCGGAAGCTTCGGCGATCGAGGCAATCGTGTTCGACGCTAACCCATCCGCGGTGGTATACGTGGTGAACTTCCCGTTCCGGAAATTGCTGACGCCAGCGCTAAGGGTGCCCGCCCATACGGTGCCGTCCCGATTCTGATGAACTGCATAAACGCTGTTCTGCGCGAGCCCGTCTGCTTGGGTGTAAGTCTCGGCGGTGAACGAATTTCCTTCATCGCGCAGATAGGTCAGACCGCCACTCTGTCGGCCGATCCACAACTCGCGCTTGCCTCCCGTTATCGAATAGACCACATCGTGGCGCAAGCCGGAATTTGTCACGACGCCAACGTGTCCTTGCTTGAGCCAGTACAGCCCGCCGTCCAAAGGAGCGAACCACGTGCGGTTATCGGAGTCCACGAAGATCGGTCCGTTGTTTTGCGAAGGCAGCGCACCCAGTCCGAAATAGGTCGTAAACATGCTGTTGCGAAGACGTTCGATACCTTGCGTCGTTCCCACCCAAAGATTTCCCTCGCGATCCTCAAACAGTGCCGTCACTGGCCCGGTTGACCGCCGGTCGCTTTGCTCCAGCGAAGAAACGCCTCCGGCGTTGAGCCGTGACAGACCGGCAGACGTCCCCACCCAAATGTTCGATTGGCGGTCCCGGATCATTACGAGGACCTGTACGTGGTCGAGCGCAGAGGAAACACCGGGCCGGGAGAATTCACGCCCGTTCCACCGCACAATGCCATCGTCGGTACCGATCCACAACTCTGGGCCGTCCGTGGCTAGAAGAGAGTTGATTTTCCGGTCGGACAGACCCTGTACCACGCTTAGGACCTGGCTTCCACCCGCGTAGAACAGACCTGCGTCCCGCGTACCCATCCAGACCTCACCGGCGGCCGATTCCGCCAGCGAAATTGCCAGAACGTTCGGCAGCCCTACCTCTCCGGCAAGGGTCTGAAATTGGCCCGCTCGGAAACGGACTGGCCCGTTCACCAGGCCCGAAAGCAGAACTTCACCATATCTGCCCAGAGACATCGCGGTGAAACCGGTTTCCCGGTGCTCGAAAAGCCGGGAAAGGTCCTCGAATTTTCCTTCCCGGTAACGCAGCAAGCCAGGACCTTGCTGTCGAATCCACAAGCTTCCTTCGGCGTCCGCGACCAGGCCCAAAACCGGTCCCTTGGGAAATATTCCTGAGTCCCCCTTCTCCAATAGAACGAAATTCACTCCGTCGAAACGAACCAAGCCGTTCTCCGTGCCGATCCACAGGTATCCGTCCGGGGTCTGGGCGATCGCGTAAATCGTTCCGCCGGGAAAGCCCTCTTCGGCGCCCCACTGGTCGTGTAGGTACTGGGATATGGCTTCATTTGCGTCCAACGCATCAGCGGTGTTCACGAAACACACGACTACCAGGACCGCCCAGATCCAGGCATACAAGCAGCGGAGTCCGATCCTTCGCTCACGGAAGGTATTCGAATTTTTCGATGACAACCTCGGCTCCGTGTTGTAGCGGGTTTTTAGCTTTCTGGAAGATGTATAGATTCATGCGTACGGACTCAATACCTGGGGATGGGACTCCGGACGTGAACGCGTGTTCGGCAACAACCCGTGTCTCCGCAATGCGGTCTGCCCCCCGCACGGTCCGAAACGACGCTCGCCCCGGTTCCCAGCGGAACGAATGCGTCAGCACTCCCGACGGCACGGTAAATCGCGCGACGTTTGTGGGAACATAAAAAGGTTGGACCACATATTGGGCATTTTTGCTAGCTGGATCGCCCCAGCGCGAGACTTCAATATCCATTTCGCGATTGTTCTGCTCCTTGCCCCCGTAGTCCCACGTAAACATGCTGAAAACGGCGGCGGGCTCCAGGCTTGAGGTGTCCTGTACGACAAAGGAATACGATCCGTAGCCCAGACTGCGCGTCAAGGTGACTTCCGCGCACGTCCATTGGTCGGACGTTCTGGCGATTCGGAGATGCAGGGCTCCGCGCGAATCCGTCCACGCGTTGCCCGCATCGTAATTATTGAGGCCGCCGCGGTCGCTGGGAGCATTCCGGATTCTCCAATCGTATCCGCTGAATTGCAGACTCTTCGAAACGGAGGTTCCAGATTGCACGCCCTCGGCGAGGGCTACAGCGGTCACGCCGCCGCCTCGAAGCGGCAGTTCTTTCAACCGAGTTTGGGGATGAAATCCGGGCTCGACGAGCAAGGCGGCATACTGCGTTCCAAGATGCGTCGAATTGGTCCACGTAGCGTCCGGGCGAATCTCTGTGAATGGCTCGCCCACCGTGGGCTGAAGCCACCAGGTTCCGCTCTTCGCGTACAAAACGATCTCCTGCCCAGGCTGCGCGCCGATCACTCGCCCTTCGATAATGTCGAGCTTGTCCGGACCACCCTCTGCTGCCACCGGGACCCTGCTGAATTCGATCGAAGGTTCAGGCTTGGTTTGCCAAAGCCGGCAACCGCATAGTAGGAAAGCGAGAATGATCGGGCCAATTGTCGTCCAGATAAAATCGCCGGGAGAGTTGCAACGTCGCACATGTATTTCTCCGGTTTCAACGACCTGAACTGAAATCGGGCCGTGCACGGTATCGGCGTTGAGCCGCTCGTCGGGAAACAGGCGCATGGTTGGAGATTCTTCGTCGGACGATCCCGCCACGGCATTTTGCCATTTCTTCCGAGCTACCGATACACAGAACGAACGCAAAGCACGAACGGTTCCTCCCAACGGGTTCAGACTGGAGTTCCGCTGGCGAGGCGGCGCCGGGCACGCGGCCTTGCGGCCGCCACGCCAAACTGTACGATCGGTGAGAATTTCGAGCCTTCCCTTGACACTCTAAAAGCACAGGAGCAGAATTCCCCGGTATTAAATGCGTTTAATAAGGCCAGCCCCCGCGGCCAAGGAGGAAGCCATGTTTACTTCCAACTCCCGCCTTTCCGGTCCCCTTCGACTCCTTCGCGTTGCCGGTCTGATACTCGCGCTCTTTGCGGGTACAGCGGCGGCGCGAGCGCAGTCAGCCTACGTGCGCGTAAGTCAAGTAGGCTACGAGACAGGCGCGACGCCGTTTCGAGCGTATTTGATGTCCACCGCGGCGGAAAAAGGAGCGAGCTTTAAGGTGCTCAACTCGAAAGGCGCCCCCGCGTATTCGGCGCCGGTCGGGGCTTTGCTGGGCACCTGGAGCCACAGTAAGCAGGAAACGTACGACGTGTACGCGCTCGACTTCGCGGTTCCGGGCGGGGATCTCTACACGATTTCGGTTTCCGGGCCTTTGGCGGCAACTTCGTCGCCCTTCGCTGTAGATCGTCCGGAGGCGCTCTATTCCGGCCTGCTTCTGAATACTTTATTTTTTTATGAAACCCAGCGGGATGGAGCGAACTTTGTGCCCAATGCGCTCCGCACCGAGCCCGGGCACCTGAAGGACGCCAAAGCGCATGTTTACGAAACTCCTCCGTTCGACGCCAACGACTTCAACGACAACGTGCCGCCTGCGACGCCCTTAGTGTCCGCGAACCTTCCGAATATCGATGCGTCCGGAGGATGGTGGGACGCCGGCGACTATGAAAAATACGTCGAAACCACGAGCTATACGGCAGCGCTGATGCAGATAGGCATTCGCGACTTTCCGAACCAGATGGGATCGTACGCTCAAGTGAATCCTCCTGCACCACCAGGTGCTGTTTCCTTCGCGGGCAACAGCGGACCAGGCGCCCCGGTTTCCTCCGACTTCACAAAGGAAGCGGCGTTTGGGATCAACTGGCTTATGAAGATGTGGAATGACCAGACGCAGACTCTGTACTACCAGGTGGACAACTCGCAAGACTGGGATTACTACGGCGAGGGCGACCCCAGTTCGGCAACCGGCAACTGTGGCGGAACGTATGAGACGCCTTACTGCTTGATCAGCGAGTACGACATCTGGACCTTGCCCCAGGCAGCCGACAATTTCGAACAACCCGGAGATCCGCAGCCTTGCGATCCGTTCACTACGTTTTTCATCTGCTATCGTCCGGTCTATCTCGCAGCCCCTGCAGGTTCGCCCATCAGCCCGAATTTGGCGGGCCGTTTGGCGGCGGACTTTGCGCTGTGCTACCAGCTCAACCACACCACAAATCCTGCGCTGGCAAATAAGTGCCTCAAGAATGCAGAAGACATTTTTGCGCTCGCCGATACTTCGTATCCGGACCCCGCGCCCACGGTGGGTTCGGGTTCGTGCGCAAATTGCCTGCTGACCATTGCTCCTTTCGACGGCTACCCCGAAGACGTCTGGGAAGATGACATGGAGCTCGGCGCAACCGAACTGTACTTTGCGCTGCAGTGTGCCCGGGGCGCCGAAGATTTGCCGGCCGGATTGCCGCACACGAATCCCATGGACTACTTGCGGCAAGCGGCCCACTTTGCCAAGAACTACGTCACGAATGTCTACGATGCCGGGTTCACAGACACCCTCAACCTGTACGACGTTAGCGGCCTCGCACATTTCGAACTATACCGGGCGCTGGAAATGGCGGGAAATCCGAGCGGCTTGGCGATTTCGCAGTCGGGCATTCGACAGCAATTCCTCCAGCAAGTGTCGGATGCGATCACCCAAGCGGGCACAGACCCCTGGGGTCTTGGATACGAATGGAATTCCGGTGACCTTACCTCCCACGGCGCCGGTCTGTCAGTGATGGCCAGTGAGGCGCACTACTTGACGCAGAACAAGAGCTACGACACCTATTCGCAGAGATGGCTGGCCAACATCCTGGGTACGAATGCCTGGGGCTCGTCTTTTATCGTGGGCGACGGGAGCACGTTCCCGAATTGCATCCAACATCAGGTCGCGAACCTGGTGGGCGCGCTGGATGGAACTTCCGGCGGCACGCCGGTACTTTGGGGTGCGGCTTCCGAGGGTCCGGCCAGTGGTGCCACCTCAGGCGTGGTTACCGGCATGATCCTGTGCCCGGCAAACGGAGTGGACACCTTCAAGAAATTCAACGGGAACGATGGCGCGTTTAATGCGTCGCAAACGGCGGTGTATCGGGACAACATGCAGTCCTACAGCACGACCGAACCCGCGATCGACCTCACATCGACGTCGTTCCTGATGTGGTCCTGGAGATTGGCTCAGCACCCAAGTTTCTGACGCAGCGCAAAATCCAGACCGCGGTCGCTCTGGCTCGCAAAGAGTCGAGGTTCGACATGAAGGCTCTGCTGTCTCTCGGAATGATTACCTGCCTTGCAGTAGAGCGAAAGGCTTGGACCAACGCACCAAAGAAACCCTAACACTCTGTTGGCACTTGTTCTAGTTCCCTGCCCGTGCCGGCCAGCTCCCCTTACTGTACGTTCAACGTGACTGTGGTCATGTGGGACAACGCGCCAGACGTCGCTGTCACCGTGATCTTCGAAGTGCTAGCAGGTGTCCCGCCAACTAAGGTTTGAGATGTTCGAGAAGCACTGCTGCAGCCGGTGGCCGCAATGCCAGCGGCGTGACTCCCGACGAAGTTCTACTGCCGACCGGAGCCGATCTCGCTGCTGGACGTGACCCTGTGCTCGCGCGCGCCGTGGAGCTGGCCGGAGGAAAAATCTCCCCAGAAGCGGCCGACAAACCAGAATTGAGCCTGCTCTGACGTCAGTGACGCCGACAGCAAGGCCGCCATTTTCTTTTCGACACTTAAGATGGATTACACGGACCTCATATCGGAGCTGAAAGCCCCGCGCCTACATTCCGCCCGCAGAGACGAGCAGAGTTTTCACTTGGGCTAGCTCGGGACGATCGGAGCGGATGCCTTCGCAATTCTTCAGCAACTGGGTGTAGTAGGTGCCCGCTTTCTCTTTCTGCTGGACCTGCGTGGCGGCCTGCGCTGCGCCGTAGAGGCCGTTGAAACGATTGGGGTCGGTGCGCAGGGAAATTTCGTATTCGGTCAGCGCTTCTTGTGGACGCTGCAGGTCAAGTAACATGTCAGCAAGCATTTCGCGGGCGGGCAGTTCGGTTTCGGCTTTGCCGACTTTGTCCTGATCGTTGGCAACGGCGCGTAGCAGGCGAACCGCATCGTCGGAGTTGCCCGCGGCGTAGGCGGCCCAGGCTTGCGCCAGTTGGTGCTCGTCCTTCAAGCCGTCGACGATCTCGGGCCGAGGACCTTTGCGCGTGGCTTCGAGCAGTTCGTCGTAATGCCTCAGCGCGTCTAGCGCGGCGACTGCGTCGTGGAGATGGCCAGCGGCAACGGCGCGCCCCCAGTAGGTGACCAACTGAACGTCAGGCGGGGTGCCAGCTCTGGGTTGCAGGCCTAGCGCTTCTTTCCATTGGTGGCGTTCGAGAGCGTACTTGGCGGGCCCTTCCGCCTGGCGACTCAGCAAATAATTCTCAAATTCCGGATCCATTTGTTCGGGGCGTATCGCTGCGATCTGCTCGATGGTCGCCTTGGCGTTGGCGTCGTCGCCTATTTGCATGTACGCGTATTCGAGGAAGTCCAAGGAATGCACTTTGTGATGCATCACGTGATGATGCGCGGCCATGCTATCGGCGACGCGAATGGCCGCGAGGTTGGAGTTAATGTCGTCCCGCCAAAGTCCGAGGCGCGCGAAGATGTGCGAAGGCATGTGCACGGCGTGAGGTGAAGACGCCGCGATGCTAGCGTATTTGCGCGCGGCCGGAAGAGCGAGACTGGCCATCGCCGGATTGTCGCAACTGTGGATGATGTAGTGTGCGATGCCCGGATGATTTGGTTGCTCTTCGTAGAGCTTGTTGAGGATGGCAACGGCGGCTTTGGCGTTGGTGAGATTGGGGTCGCGGTCGGGACCTGAGGCGAGAAGCGAGAGCGCGTAAAAGATGGCGGCTTCGTGGTCGTTGGGATTGCGCTCGTAGACGCCTTGCATGGCTTCGGCGTAAGCGTCGGCGCGCTGATTGTGGTCGAGTTTATCGGGGTCAGAGTAAAAGATGGAAAGCGCCAGGACGTAGTCGCGTTCGCGGGCGGTCGGAGGCTTGAGGGAACGAGCTTTGGCGAGGAGTTCGGCGCCTTGGGCGAGGTCTGCTTTGCTGGGGCGATTCCAGAGTTCGTGGTAGAGGGTCATTGCTTGTCCCCAGTAAGCCATTGCGCAGCGCTGATCTTTTTTAGCGACTTCCTCGAATTGCGCGTCGGCTACTTCGTACTCGAAGGAATGCAGAAGGGCGACGCCACGCTCGAATTGGGATCGGACTGCGGGAGCGCAGGAGGTAGAGAAGGAGACGGTGCCGAGTTTTTCATCGGCGTCGTGATGGTGCTGCGGCTCGTGGGCGGAGAGCAAATCTGGTGCGAGCGACAGAGTGCAGATAAAAGCGAGAAGAGCGAATTTTGGGGCCTTCATGATGACTCCAACGTGAGGCATGAAAAGCGTAGCCACGGCGAAAAGGGATGTCAATGCGCAGGCCGCATTGGAGATGGGCCGGCCGGGGAATTTTTGTTACTCGAGCGATTCAGCAATGGAGTCAACACCTACACCCGCGGAAACAGCAGCGGGACGAGCAGGAAAATCGATACTGTCGGTATCTCTGGGTTTTCTTCAGGCAGTTACAACGATGAGGATTTGACCCGTCTATCCCCGATTTGAGCCGTTCTGAACGAGCGACTACTACAAAATCTACTACGCTTTAGCGCGCCGAAGTCGGTTGATCTGAGGGCAGTCGGTAGAGCGATAATTTTACAATCTCCATCAACGTCCCACACGGGAATTCTCGATTTCAACCGCTGGCAATCGGAGTGGCTTGGGCCCGCGCGTGTTCTCTACGGCGAGTAATACAGCTCTCCAGGACCGCATCGAGCTCGTCAGTCCGTATCGGTTTGCTGAGGTAGCCATCCATGCCTGCCGCTAAGCAGCGCTCCTGATCGCCTTTCATGGAGTGTGCCGTCAGCGCGATCACGGCCTGATGGTTCCCGCTGAGCTGTTCTTTGTTACGAATCTCCATTGTGGCTTCTAGGCCATCCATCTCTGGCATTTGCACGTCCATCAGGACCAAATCAAACCTTTCCTTCTCCAGTGCACTCAACGCCTCCCGGCCGTTGGCCGTCACCACCACGCTATGGCCTCTCTTCTCCAATAATCTCAGTGCGAGGCGCTGGTTCACGACGTTGTCTTCCGCCAGCAGCACCCTCAGACACACCGACGGGTCGCGGCCGTCGGGTAGCGAAAATCGCGTGATCAGCGGGATGGCGCCCGCTTGCTCGCGTGCACCCATTACGCGAGCAAGCGCCTCACGCAGCTCCGATTGTCGGATGGGCTTCAGCAAGTATGCGGCAACGCCCA
>JGI12635J15846_10004460_pt1 | contig 12083 bp, 11 predicted proteins | sample BlaSpr_A8_OM2_M2_FD_15846 | JGI IMG/M metagenome (IMG submission 15846) | reverse complement strand
CTCGACGACCACGCCAAAAACCGCGCCCGCCGTTTCGCCGAACTCGGCTACATCGCCTTCGCCTGCGACATGTACGGCGAAGGCGTCGCCGGCAACCGCGAGCGCATCATGGCTTGCATCGCCGAGCTCCGCGCCGAACCCGACCGCCTCCCCCGCCGCGCGACCGCCGCACTCGACGCACTAAAATCCCACCCGCTCACCAACGCTCACATCGCCGCCGTCGGCTACTGCTTCGGCGGCATGACCGTCCTCGAACTCGCCCGCAGCGGCGAACCAATCGCAGGTATCGTCAGCGTCCACGGCAGCCTCGATACAAAGCGCCAAGCTACGGCGCCCGACGCCATCAAAGCCAAACTCCTCGTTCTCCACGGCGCTCTCGACCCTCACGTCCCGCTAACGCAAGTCACCGCCTTCGCCGACGAAATGAAGACCGCCAACGCCGACTGGCAGCTCATCATCTACGGCAAAGCAATGCACGGCTTCACCCATGAAGACAAGTGGAACATCCCCGGCGTCGCCTACCACGCCCCCAGCGACGCCCGCTCCTGGCACGCCATCGAGTCCTTCTTCGCCGAAATCTTCGACGACGATCGCCAAAGTAAACCGCAGTAAAACAAAGCACTTAGCCGGGCGAGTGAACACCAGCCCTCACTCGCCTCCTATTTCCATGTAACCTTTCCCCAGCCCCTCGGTATTCATGTTCGCAAAGCCGATTCAACGCCATGCAACACGAACCGGCCGCGCAGAAATGATCGAGATCACTACCGAATGAACTCGGTTCCCGACGAGGACGTGATGCTGCAAGTACGCGACGGCGAAGTGCACATGCTTGGGGTGTTGTTCGATCGCTACCAAGCCCCGCTCTTCAACTTTTACTCAAAAATGACGCAAGACCGCACCGTCAGCGAAGACCTCGTCCAGGAAGTTTTCCTCCGCATCCTTCGCTATCGCCAGACCTATCGTCCCGGCACCACATTCCGCACCTGGATGTACCAGATCGCGCGCAACACCCGCATCGACCAGGTCCGCAAAGTGCGCCCCGAGTCGCCGCTCACCTCCGAGCCACTTGCCCCAACGCGCGCGCGCGACGACGCCGAACGCCAGCAGGAAGCGCAACTCCTCCAGCGTGCGCTCATGCAACTCCCCGAAGACAAACGCGAAATCCTCGTCCTCAGCCGCTTTCAGGAATTAAAGTACGAAGAAATCGCCCGTCTCCTCGGCTGCGAAACCGGCGCCGTCAAAGTCCGCGTCCATCGCGCACTGCAACAACTTCGCGAAGTCTACTTGGCCCTCGAAAACAATCCGGCCGCCCAAGCGCAAGATCCACGCCGCGCATCAACAGATTCCCTGCCTCCAACCGGGAGGGTGCAATGAACAAAATGAATTGCCAGCAAATGGAAGAACTATTGCCCGACTACCTGCAAGGCGCGCTTCCCGCCGCGCAGGTCGCTGAAGTCGAACAGCACTGCGAACACTGCGCCGGCTGCGCCCAAGACATCGTGATGTGGAAGAAGCTCGCGCTGCTGCCGCAAGAAACGCCAAGCGTCGAGTCGCGCCAGCGTTTCGACGCGATGATGCACGCCTACTCAACAACCGTCGCCGAAACCGCCGCCTCAGTCCGCGCCGCCGCAAACTCAGCGCAACAACCAACAGTCGCAAAGCCATCTTGGAATTTCCTCGAGTGGCTCCGCACCCCATTCGCCGCCGTCGCCTGGAGCGCCGCCCTGCTGCTCATCGGCCTCTACGCCGGCACACACATCAGCAATCGCACGACACCCGCGCCCAGCGACGAGCTCGCCTCGCTCCACGCCGAAGTCACCAGCATGCGCCAGCTCGTGGCTCTCTCAATGCTCCAGCAACAATCCGCCAGCGAGCGCCTGCAAGGCGTGAGCTGGAGCAACCGCGAAGATCATCTCGACCCGCAAGTGCAATCCGCACTCATGCGTACGCTTCGTTCGGACGGCAGCGTCGACGTTCGACTCGCCGCTCTCGACGCGCTCAGCCGGCACGCCGCGCAGCCGCTGGTCCGCAAAAACGTCCTCGATGCATTGCAAGAACAGCAATCACCGCTCGTGCAGGTCGCGATGATCGATCAACTGACAGAATGGCGCGACCCCGGCGCAGCACAGCGTCTGCGATTGCTCGAGCAGACTCCAAATTTAAATCCGGCCGTGAAGCAACGCGCCGAGTGGGCCATCGCGAAGCTACAGGAATCGACGCAGTAATCCGTCGCAGCAGTCGGTGATCGTCACCAAATCACCGCAACGCTCGAAGTGTGCCCGAAAAAGATTTCGAAGTTGGAATTTCAATCTCGAACGAAACGAACGAAACAAAAACGGACGCCGAAAGAAAGACGAGGGGAGAACGATGAACCGAACGCGATTCCAAAGAATTCTCGCAATCTACATCGCAGGGCTCGCGCTGCTTGCCCTTTATTTCGCGGCACATCGCCGCGTAAACCAGTCAACAAGGAAAGCCGTCTCATTCGTCTCGCACGCCATCCAGATCCGCCGCGCTTACGCAGCGGTCCGCGACGAGGACGNATCGAGCCTCCCCNTCCACGACCATGAAGTCATCCAAAAATCCTTCTCGCTAACCGGCGAGCATCGCGCCATCGAAATCGACAACATCTTCGGCTCGATCGAAGTCGTCGGCGGCGCCGGCAATCAAGTCGAACTGGTCGTCGATGAAAACACGCGCGCCGAATCGAAAGACTCTCTCGCCCTCGCGCACAAAGAGGTCAACCTCGACATCACGCAGCCCGACGGCGGCCTCCGTCTCTATGTTGACGGCCCCTTCCGCTGCAATTGCGAAGACGGCTGCCGCGGCCAGCGCCGTCGCCACGACGACGGTTACATCGTGAAAATGGATTTCGTACTCCACGTCCCCAGCAACGTCGACGTCGATGTCCGCACGGTCAATGAAGGCCGCGTCGTCGTACGCAATGTCGACGGCCATTTCATGGCGCGCAACGTCAATGGCGATATCGAACTCGACGGCATGGCGGGCTCCGGCCTCGCGCACACCGTCAACGGCCCCGTAAAAGTCACGTTCCGCCGAAACCCCCAGGAAAATTCCAGCTTCCAGTCCGTCAACGGCAACATCGACCTCTTCTTCGCGCGCGGTCTCTCTGCCGATTTCCGCTTCAAGACGTTCAACGGCGGCATCTACAGCGACTTTCCCGTCACCACCATGCCGCTCGGAGCCCCGACGAGAGAAGAGCACGGCGGCAAGGTTGTCTTTCGCGCCGATCGCTTCACCGCCGCCCGCATCAGCAATGGCGGCCCCGAAATCAAAATCGAAAATCTGAATGGAGACATCCGTATCCTCGAAAACCATGAATGACCCAGCGACGAACAACACGACGATGCGCAAACAATTTCAAAGAATCGAAAATCCAATGAGTGAGAGAATTGATAAAATCATGGACACGCAGACGATTAGCACCGCAGTGGGCCGCTCGAAGCAGAAATTCCTGTCCCCAAAATTCATGCAACGCTGCGCGACCTGCGCCGCGCTCCTGGCGCTCGCACTCAGCGCGCCGCGAGCTCACGCCGCCGCGCCTAGCAACGCGAACACCACGAGTGCGGCCGCCGAAGAACAGCAGGGTAAGCAGCGCGCCGGCGATCGCGTCGTGGTCACGCTCAGCGATCCGGCGCGCCCCTCCACCATCAAGGCTTCATTGATCAACGGCGGCATCACCGTCAAGGCCTACGACGGCAAAGACATCATCGTCGAGGCCCACCCTCGCAATCGCGAAGATTCCGACGACGACGATCGCCCCGGCCCCAAGCGCCTCAACATCGCCACCACCGGCCTGAACGTCGAAGAAGAAAACAACCAGGTCAACATCGGCGCCGACGCCATCCAGCGGGCGATCGATCTAGTAATTCAGGTCCCCGTCCACACCTCGCTGCATCTTCGCGCGGTCAACGACGGCGACATCATGGTTTCCGGAGTCGACGGCGAGCTGGACGTTGACGACGTCAACGGCTCCGTCACACTCAACAAAATCGCCGGTAGTGCCGTAGCCCACGCGCTCAACGGCAAACTCCTCGTGTCCTTCACGCGCATCAATCAAAAGCCCATGGCCTTCAGCTCGCTCAACGGCGACATCGACGTCACCTTCCCCGCCGACCTCAAAGCCAACGTCAGCCTCCGCTCCGACAACGGCGATGTCTTCAGCGATTTCGATGTGAACATGACGCCGCAATCATCCCAGCCCGTCGTCGAAGACGGCCGCAGCCACGGCGGCAAATACAAAGTGAAGATCGACAAAACCGTCCGCGGCACCATCAACGGCGGTGGCCCCGAAATGCAATTCACCAACTTCAACGGTGGAATCTACATCCGCAAAGCCGGCTCAAAGTAACCGCGATCAACGCCGCCACGACATATCTGGTAAGTCTTATGTAGGGGCGCAGCCCGCTGCGCCCCAGCTTGCCCGGTCGTCCAAACCCGCCACGATTCGGTTTTCTCCGCGCAACTCCGCGACCTTCGCGCCTCTGCGTTATCTTCTTCTTTCTCTTTCCTCAACCCCGCGAGGCTCACTGCACCTCAATCTCTTTAAACCCAATCCCCCGCAGCAACCCCGTAATCGTCGTCTTCCCATTTTGCGCAGCCATCGCAAGAATCCCATCCTGCAACGCCGCCTCGGTCAACTGTCGCTCCGCTTCCTGCCTCACTTCGCTCTCCAGAAAAGGATCAGTCGACGAAAGCAACCCAGTCTCGCGCGAATACACGCGGGTTTTCGTGTTATCCAGACTCGTAGTGAAAACCTCCGCCGCCGGCAACTTGATCGAAACCTTGTTTCCCACGACCGTCACATCCCCAGCCTGCACACCAGCCAGATCGATTCCCGCAACTACCTGCCCATGCATCACAAGCAGCAACCGATCCCCCACCAGAAACTTCGGCAGATACGGATTCGAATGCTCGCCCGAAATAATTTTGTCCAAGGAGTAGTTCACGGTCTCAAGCCGCTGCAACTGCTGAATCTGCCGCACAACAGTCGGCTGATCGACATTGATCTGTGTTGTTGTCTTGGTCCCTTCGCGAAGCGTGGTGAGCACACGCAACAGCCCGAGTCCCGTCGTCATCCAGACGAACGCCCCGATCAAACTCACCGCAAGCGTCGCCCCCAGCAAAATCCCCAGTATCCACGCCCCAGTCGAGCGGCGCGGTGGCGGCAGTTCCGGCAACGGCGGAAGCGGCTCAAGAAACACGGGTTCAGTCGTGTAGCCCATGATGACTGCCAATTCGATGCGCCCGGCGCGCCCGCCGTTCGCAACCATCTCGACCGTAGGGGCACGGCACGCCGTGCCCGTCTTGCGAACGCCAATTTTGGCGCCAAAACTCTCCGTCAGGATCGCGCCTAGCTGCTGCTAGTGCTGCGATGCTTTCGCTTCTTCGACGACTTCGCCGCCTTCTTATGCGGAATCTGCGCCTTCAACTTTTCATTCTCCGCCGACAAATCCGAATTTTCCTTCGCCAGCGCATCTACTCGCCCCGACAAATCCGCATTCTGCTTCTGCAAATCCGCCAGCTGCCCCTTGAGCTGCTCATTCTCCTGCCGCGCCTTCGTATCCTGACAAGCCGTCATCCCCAATCCCAAACTCACCGCCAGCAACAAAATCGCTACTCCGTTTTTCCGCATTCTTTCTCCCATTCGCTCGGGGACTGGCTCCGAGAGTATTCCTCCGTTGTAGCCCTATCCGCCGCGATAAACAAGCCGTACCCCCGGGCTAGTGTAGGGGCGCAGCCCGCTGCGCCCCATGTCCGCACAACCACCGCGTCTTGACCAGTAGTTGGGTGCCGCACCCTCAGTTTTTAGAGGGTGCGGGTTTAGATTCAACCCCACCCACATCACAACACCGGCCACCCTGTAGCCGCGATCGTCTCTCAGATCGCGGGGTTTAAATTCAACGCCACCCATCCCTCAGCCTTCGTCCTCTGTAAATCGGACGGTAGCTGTATTCTTCGTGCGTGACGTGAGTGCCGATTTTCCTCTCCTGATCACAAATCGTCTCGCGAAACTCTTTGTTTTTCTTTCGACTTTCAACTGTCGACTGTCAACCTCATCAATCTTCTCCTCTGCGCCCTCCGCGTCCTCTGTGGTAAATCCTTCTTTCTCTCCCCGGCACTTAAATCAGCGTATACTCCCCCCAACCCACCCAACTTGTACCGGAGGCTCCCATGACCATCCGCCACCGCGTTGCTTCTCTGGCATTTCTTCTCTTAATTCTTTCTCTCTCGATCGCCGTCGCCAAAAAGAAACCCCAAGTCCCCGACTTCATCCTCAAAGCACGCACCGTCTGCGTCATCATCGACCCCGACGCCGGCACTGCGCTCAACGATCCTTTCGCCAACAAAACCGCTCAGGATAACGTCGAGAAAGCCCTGATGACCTGGGCTCGCTTTCAACTCGTCCAGGAAGCAGGCCGCGCCGATCTCGTCATCGTCATCAGGAAAGGTTCAAACAAGCCCGTCGACCGTACCGTTGGCAATCTCCCCACCAACGACCGCCCCGTCACCGTCCAGCAAACCGACAACGCCATTCGCATCGGCGGCCAGCAAGGCCGCGCCCCTGGCTCACCAACCCAAACCATGCCGCAAGACACCCGCCCCGAGCAGCAGACCGAAGTCGGCCCCGCCGTCGAGCAAGACTCCTTCATCGTATACGGCCCCGGCAACGACATGGGTCACGGCACCATACAAACCTCAGACCGCAACGTCGGCTACCGCTCGATGGGCAAAAATCTCCTCAAATCCCCCGAAGTCCCCGTAGTCTCCGACTTCCGCAAAGCCATCGAAGAAACCGAAAAGCAACAGCAACAACAACAAAAGAAACCCTAACCGCATCGTCGTCGCATAGCTCGCCTCTGTGCAGGGGCGCAGCACGCTGCGCCCTCATGTCCGCAAGATCACTGCGTCTTGAGACGGTAGCGCCGGCATCTTGCCGGCGTTTTTGCGCCCTTCAAAGTCGGCTGCGATTCGAAAGTACTAGAACGTTATCTATATTTACAAAGTAAACAAACCGTGCTACCATGTGACGTGACACTGATATTCCGCTCTCGTCTTCGAAATCCTAATCCCCTCAATACCGGTGCAAATCGCGGCAGCATCACCCTAAACGGCTTAGAATCAGATCTTGCGCGTTTTCACGACATAACTCCCCTCAAATCACATTCTTACGCAAAAACAGGGGTGGGGTCCCCCACGATTCCCAAAACGGGAATCGCCGCCCTTCCTCCCTCTCGCCCAACTTGCCGTATCATCTTGAAGAACTCTCGAGGTACCCATGCCTGAAGCCGTAATCGTTTCCGCCGTCCGCACTCCCGTAGGCCGCGCCTACAAAGGCTCCCTCCGCTCCACGCGTCCCGACGATCTCGCCGCGCTCGCGATCAAGGAAGCGCTCGCGCGCGTCCCCGGCCTCGACCCCAAGGAAATCGACGACGTCATCCTCGGCTGCGCCATGCCCGAAGGCGAGCAAGGCATGAACGTCGCGCGCATCGCCGCACTTCGCGCCGGCTTGCCTGTCGAAACGTCCGCGATGACCATCAACCGTTTCTGCTCTTCCGGCCTGCAAGCCATCGCGCTCGCCGCCGAACGCATCCGCGGCGGCTCATCCGACGTCATCGTCGCCGGTGGCACCGAGTCGATGTCGATGGTCCCCATGGGTGGAAATAAAATTTCCCCGAACCCCTGGCTCGTCGACCACTATCCCGACGCCTACATCAACATGGGCCTCGGCACCGAAAACATCGCAAAAAAGTACGGCATCACCCGCGAGCAAGCCGATCAGTTCGCCTCCGAATCACACAGGAAAGCCATCGCAGCGATCGCTGAGGGAAAATTCGCCGACGAAACAATTCCCGTCGAAGTAAAAGTCACTTCGGTCCCAACAAACGGTAACGGCACATCAAGCAAATCGAAGTCGGCGCCAAAAGCCACAACGCAAACATTTGTCTTCGGCACCGACGAGTTACCACGCGCCGACACCTCTCTGGAGATCCTCGCGAAGCTCAAGCCCGCATTTCACGTAGCTGGCACAGTGACCGCAGGTAACAGCTCGCCGATGAGCGACGGCGCAGCCGCCTGCGTAGTGATGAGCGATGCACGCGCCAAAGCTCTCGGTTTAAAACCGCTGCTGCGATTCGTCTCCTACGCAACCGGCGGCGTCCCTCCCGAGGAATTCGGCATGGGCCCAGTCGCGGCGATACCAAAGGCGCTCAAGCTCGCCAGACTCTCCCTCAGCGACATTGCCGTCATCGAATTGAATGAAGCCTTCGCCGCCCAATCCCTCGCCGTAATCCAGCAAGCCGGACTCGACGCATCGCGCGTAAATCCAAACGGTGGCGCGATCGCTCTCGGCCACCCTCTCGGCTGCACCGGCGCGAAACTCACCGCGACCCTCGCGCGAGACCTCCAGAGAAAAAACGCTCAATACGGTATGGTCACGATGTGCATCGGCGGCGGTATGGGTGCCGCAGGAATTTTTGAACGAGTGTGATAGGGTGTCGTCCGGCATCCTTCACGGAGCAGGATCGCCAGGAGCGATGAGTGAACACCGTTGAGTTCACAGCGATCGTCTGGGTCGGGTCGCTGCTGGCAGGATTTCTCGGCGCGTTGACAGGGCTTGGCGGCGGAGTCGTGATCGTCCCGCTCCTCACCCTCGTATTTCACGTCGACTTGAAATACGCGATCGGCGCCGCACTGGTCTCGGTCATCGCAACATCGAGCGGCGCAGCTGCCGCCTACGTAAAAGAAGGCTACTCCAACGTTCGCGTCGGCATGTTTTTAGAAATCGCGACGACGATCGGAGCGATATCTGGCGCGGGCCTCGCTCTCTACTTAAAAGCGAATGTAATCGCAATTATATTCGGCGTCGTTTTGATTTATTCCGCTTATACCTCGATTCGCCCCCAACCTCACGACACCATCCAACAAAAACCAGATCGCCTCGCAACATGGCTGCGAATGGACAGCACCTATCCCACCGAGCACGGCCTCGAGAGCTATCACGTCAGCGGAATTCCACTCGGCTTCTTACTGATGTTCATCGCGGGAGTTCTTTCCGGTTTGCTTGGCATCGGCTCCGGCGCAGTAAAAGTTCTCGCGATGGACAAAGCGATGAAACTCCCATTCAAGGTCTCGACGACAACGTCGAACTTTATGATCGGCGTAACAGCGGCCGCGAGCGCCGGCATTTATCTCAGTCGCGGTTACATCGATCCGGGACTTGCGATGCCTGTAATGATTGGCGTTCTGATGGGTTCGCTCACAGGCGCTCGAATTCTTGCTAACGCGAATGTGAGAATTCTGCGCATCGTGTTCAGCAGCGTGATCGGCGCGCTCGCGCTGGAAATGATCTACAGCGGAATCACGGGAAAGATCTGATGAGCGACACAGCCGCAGCTGAACATTTGAAGGCCGATCAGAAGATGGATGCCATCATGGGCATCCTGCTGCGATCAGGCGTAATCACCGCGGCGACGATTGTGCTGATCGGTGGAATCCTGTTTATGATGCGGCACAAGACTCCTGTCACCGACTATCACATCTTCAGCGGCGAGCCGAGCGATCTGCGCTCCATCCCGGGGATTTTTGCCGACGTGAAAGCGTTTCGCGCGCGCGGGCTGATTCAGTTGGGATTGCTTGTGCTGATTGCGACGCCCGTCGCGCGCGTCGTGTTTTCGTTGCTCGCGTTCATGTACCAAAAAGATTGGAAGTACGTCGTGTTCACCGCGATCGTGCTGGGACTTTTGCTCTATAGCCTGCTCGGCAGCGCCGGCGCATAACTGTACTTTCGTTCAACGCACGCGAAAGCACCGAAGCTCCCAAGCCGCGCCCCATGCGCGTATCATAGACTCGTCAAACCAAGGTTTCGTGAATTCAGCGGATTCGTTGGCGAGATTCAAGGAGGAAGACGATGGCCACCGCAACTTTGAATCGAACAGCTGCTAAAGGCGGAAGCTTTTTGTTGGAATCGCCGGCACCAGCGGACGTTTTCACTCCCGCCGATCTCACCGACGATCAGAAACTAATCGGTCAAACGGCGGAAGAGTTTGTGGTGAAAGAAGTTCTCCCGCTCGTCAAAGATCTCGAAAACAAGAAGCCCGGCTTAATGGCGGAACTGGTTCGCAAAGCCGCAGAAGTCGGACTCGTGAGCGGCGGCATTCCCGAAGAATTTGGCGGCGCGGGTCTCGACAAAATCGCGACGACCGTTCTCACAGAAAAGCTTTCGATTTATGGCGGATTTGCGGTAACGCATGGAGCGCACGCCGGCATCGGCACGCTGCCAATCGTTTATTTCGGCACCGATCAGCAGAAGAAAAAATATTTGCCGAAGCTCGCGTCCGCAGAATTGATCGGCGCGTATTGCCTCTCGGAACCACAGGCCGGATCGGACGCCCAGAATTCTCTCACTCGCGCCGAACTGAACAAAGAAGGCACGCACTACATCCTGAACGGCCAGAAGATGTGGATCACGAACGGCGGCTTTGCAGATCTCTACGTGATCTTCGCGAAAGTCGATGGAGAGAAGTTCACGGCGTTCATCGTCGAGCGCGCGTTTCCCGGCTGCAATCCCGGGAATGAAGAGCACAAGATGGGCATTCACGGCAGCTCGACGACGCCGATCTTTCTCGAAAACTGTAAAGTTCCCAAGGAAAACGTGCTGCACGAAATCGGTCGCGGGCACATCGTCGCATTTAACGTTTTGAACGCGGGCCGATTCACACTCGGCGCGTCGGCGATCGGCGGGNCGAAGCATGTCTTAACGAGCGCGTCGAAGTACTCAAAAGAACGGAAAGCATTCGGCAAGCAGATCGGCGAATTCGGCTTGATGAAGGAAAAACTGGCTGAGATGGCGATTCGGCTTTTTGCAGTCGAATCGATGGTTTATCGCAGCGCCGGAAACATCGAAATGGCGATGTCGTCGGCCGAATCCGCCGGCAGCGCGGACAAAGTCGCGAATACAATGAAAGTGTTGGAAGAGTACGCGATCGAAAGCTCGATCGCGAAGGTCTACGGCAGCGAAATGCTCGATTTTGTCGTGGACGAGGCCGTGCAGATCTTCGGTGGCTACGGATTCCACGAAGACTATCCCGTCTGCCGCGCCTATCGCGATTCGCGCGTGAATCGTATCTTTGAAGGCACCAACGAAATCAATCGCATGCTCATCATCCAGATGCTATTGAAGCGCGCGATGGGTGGTTCGCTGCCGTTGATTCCGGCGGCGATGAAACTTGCTGACGAAATCCTTGCTGGCCCTTCATTTGAAGAAGCTCCCGAAGGCGTGCTCGCCGACGAAACTCGCGTTGTTGCGAACGCCAAGAAAATCTTCCTGCAAGCCGCAGGCGGCGCCGTCCAGAAATTCCGTGAAAAGCTCGCCGACGAACAGGAACTCGTCGGAGCTCTCGCGAACATTGTGATGGAAACATACGCGATGGAATCGTGCCTGCTTCGCGCGCAGAAAGCGGCCGCCGCAAAGGGCGAATCCGCCGCCTCCGTGATGATCGATGCCGCCCGCGTCTTCATCGCCGACGCCGCCGAACGCGTCGATCACGAAGCGCGCCGCGCGCTCGCCGCCGTCCACGAAGGCGACATGCTGACAACACAAATCGCAGTCCTCAAGCGCTTTGGCAAGCGCAGCACCGTGGACACCATCGGCCTGCGCCGCAAAGTCGCCGCCGCCGTCCAATCCCAGGACCGCTACCCCTTCGAAGGCAAGTAAGGCGGTCGATTCGAATCGAAAGCTTGTTGCTCGGATCGGGTTAAGTCCGAAAAGCGGTGCCGGGGCGCCGCACTCCATATAGAGAAGCGAACGGCAGAAACTTACTTGCAGCAGGAGATGCGGGCGAGTTCTTCCTGGAGGCGCTTGCGTTCGGTTGGATCGCTGGTTTCGGCAAGACGATCTGTCAGCTCAAAGAAGCGGTCGTGCTGGGCTTGCTTGGTTTGCAGGCCGGTTTCGATCAGGTCAACCAGGACTCGACTAGCGGTTGTGTGGCGGGTTTCGGCCAACGCTCGAACGCGCTTCGCGATGCGCGAGGGGAGAGAGACGCTTTGCCGCACCGCAGGGT
>JGI12635J15846_10004458_pt1 | contig 12089 bp, 9 predicted proteins | sample BlaSpr_A8_OM2_M2_FD_15846 | JGI IMG/M metagenome (IMG submission 15846) | reverse complement strand
GAGGTGTTGATTCTGGTCTACCGCGCCGGGCGCATGGCGTTGCTGGGACACAATCACGTGGTCGCGGTGCGGCAGTTGTCCGGCGAAGTCGTCGTGGCGACGGATCCTGCGCAAAGCAGCTGGCAGCTGGATTTTCCGGTCGCTGCGCTGAGCGTCGACGAGTCGCAACTGCGGGCGGCGCAAGGCGAGGAATTTCAGACCAAGGTGGACGACGTTGCCATAGCGGGGACGCGCGATCACATGCTCGGCGCGGCGCTGCTCGATGCGGCGCGCTTCCCGGTGATCCACCTGCAGTCGCAACAGGTGCGCACCGAGGCCGACGGTCTGCGCATGGACACGCGCATCGTGGTGCGGGATCACGCACTGCAAGTCGATCTGCCGCTGGCGCTGCAGCGCTCGCCGGATGAGCTGATCGCCAGCGGCGAATTCGATCTGACGCATGCCGAGCTGGGCCTCACGCCCTACAGCGTCGCGCTCGGCGCGCTGCGCGTCGCCGAGCGCATGCACGTGCGTTATCGGCTGGTGGCGCAGCGCGAGAGCACCGCGCCGCCCTGAGCCGGCGTCAGCCGCGCGCCGGCACCAGCAGCAGCCTGGTGCCCTCCGGTGCGGTCACCAGGGCGCTGCGCTTGCGGTCGAGGCCGCGCGGCAACTGTGCTGACGGCGCGACACCGAGCTCGCGCAATTGCGCGATGCGTGTTGCAACGTCGGCGCATTCGAAAACCAGCAGCGCAGAGTCGAACGTGCCGGGCTCATGAAAGCCTAGATCGAGGTGATCGCTGGTCAGAGACAGATGCGCGAACGGCTCATCCTCCTGGCCCAAAGCCACGAAACCGGCGCGCTCCCAGAACGCGCGCGCCGCGTCCTGGTCGGCCTGCGGCAGGCTCAGGTGCGAAAAATAGCCGCAGCGGGATTGCGCGTGCGATCCCGGCGCCGCCGGTGAAAAGGTGCGCGCTTCGAGCAGCGTCACCGCATGGCCGGCGGGGTCCCGCAGACGCAACTGGTGCAGGCTGTCTTCGCCGAGGGCTGCCAGCTCCGGCTCGAATTTCGCGGCGCGCAGCCGCTGCTGCGCGCTCGCCAGTTGCGGCAGCACGAAAGTAAGCGCCGGCGAGGGCATCGAGCGCTCATGCAGACCCAGGTGCACACGGCCGTCGCTGAGCACCCCGTAGCGGTGCGTCCAGGCATCGCCCGTGATCAGCTGCGAGAATCCCAGCTGCTCATAGAATTGCACCGACACGGCGATGTCGGGCGTGGCGATCCCGAGTTCCAGAAAGCGGCCGAACATCAGCGCAGCAGCGACGGCGCGCCGACGGCCACGGACCAGTCGGCGCTGCTGCGCACAATCAGCCGCGCGAGCGCGCCGGCGTGATCGCTGCGGCCATTGAGCGCCGGTACATAATCGAAGCGCTCGCCGCCGGCCTGCAGAAAGATGTCGCGGCCGGTGAGCGCGATCTCTTCCAGGGTCTCGAGGCAGTCGGCCGCGAAACCCGGACACAGCACGGTCACCGCGCGAATGCCGCGGCGTGGCAGCTCGCGCAGGCTGCGATCAGTGGCCGGTGTGAGCCAGCGATTGGCGCCGAAGCGCGATTGAAAGCTCAGACTCCAGTCGCGCGGCGCCAGGTCGAGCGCGGCCGCGAGCTGCACTGCGGTCTGTCGGCACTCATCGCCATAGCGGTCGCCGCGGGCGACGTACGACTGGGGGATGCCGTGAAACGACATCAGCAGATGGGCGCCGCGACCGTACAGGCGCCAATGATCGCCGATACTGGCAGCGAGCGCGCTGATGTAATCCGGCTCGGCGTGGTAGCCGGCGATGTAGCGCAGCTCGGGCAGCGCGCGCCACGCGCGTAGCGCCCGCGCGACCTGGTCGTAGACGGCTCCGGTGGTGCTACCGCTGCTCTGCGGAAACAGCGGCAATACGATCAGACGGCGCACGTCGGCGTTGCGCAGCGCCTCAAGGCTGTGCCTGACAGACGGCGGCGAATACAGGAACGCCTGCTCGACACGCATATCGCCCCGTAGTGCCCCCAGCTCGCGCTCGAGCGCCGCGCGCAATTTCGAGGTGTTGAGCAGCAGTGGCGAGCCGTCGGGCTGCCAGATCTGGCGGTACCTGCGCGCGCTGCGCGGCGCGCGCAGCGGCAGCACCAGGCCATACAGCAGCGGCAGCCACAGCGTGCGCGGCAGTTCGATGACGCGCGGATCGGACAGGAAACGGCGCAGAAAACGGCGCACGGCGCCGGTGCGTGGCTCCACCGGAGTGCCGGTATTGACCAGCAATACGGCCGAGCCGATGGGCGTCGAATCGTTCACACGGGCGAGCGCATTGATCCGGGGCCGCTGCGGCTAGCCGATGTGCCGCGCCAGGAAGGCGTTGGTGCGCGAGCGCGCCAGGGCGGTGGCGTCGGCATCGTAGTGATCGGGACGCTCATCGTTGGCGAACGCGTGGCCGGCGGCATACAGGTGGTAGACGGCCTGCGGAAACGCGCTGCGCAGGCGATCGACCTCGCTGCCCGGGATGCCCCGATCCTGTGCACCGAAATGCAGCATGGTCGGACACGCGGGCACCTTGGGCAGCAGCGCGGGAATGTGCGCGCCGTAGTAGCAGACCGCGGCGCCCAGCGGCAGCACGCTGGCCGCCGCCCAGGCGAGCGTGCCGCCCCAGCAAAAGCCGATGACCGCCACCTTGCCGACATGGCGCGCCATGGCCGCCGCCGCGCCGATATCGAGCACCGCCTTGGCGGTATCGATCTGCTTGCGATACCCCATGGCCTGCTCCACTTCCGGCGGCGAATAGCCGAGCACCAGATTGCGGCGCACGCGATCGAATAGCGCCGGCGCCACGCTCAGATAACCATCGGCGGCGTAGCTGTCGGCGGTGCGCAGGATCCAGGGCGACAAGCCGAAGATTTCCTGCACGATCACCGCCGCGCCGCGCGCCTTGCCGCTCGGTTTGGCGATGTAAACGTTGAACTCGTGGCCGTCGCGGGCCATCAACGTTTCGGTCTGGCTCACGCGCGCTCCAGGATGGCGGTGACGCCCATGCCGCCGGCGGTACAGGCCGAAGCGATGCCGCGCTTGGCTTGAGGATCGAGCACCAGCAGTTTGGTCAATACCGCGAGAATCCGNGCGCCGGTGGCGGCNAAAGGATGGCCGATCGCCACACTGCCGCCTTTGACGTTGAGCTTCGAATTGTCGANCGCGCCCAGCGGCGCGGACAGCCCGAGGCGCTCACGGCAATAATCGGGCGACTGCCAGGCCTTGAACAGGCACAGCGGCACGGCGGCGAAGGCCTCGTGAATTTCATAGTAGTCGAAGTCCTGCAGCGTCAGTCCCGTGTCCTGCAATATCGCCGCGACCGCATAGGCCGGCGCCATCAGCAGGCCTTCCTTGCCGCTGGCAAAATCCACCGCCCAGGTCTTGCCGGCACGCAGATAAGCCAGTACCGGCAGCTTGTGTTCGGCGGCCCACTGTTCCGAAGCCAGCAGCAGCGCGGCCGAGCCATCGGTCAGCGGCGTGCTGTTGCCGGCGGTGATACTGCCGCTGCCGCTCAGGTCGAATACCGGCCTGAGCTTGGCGAGTTTGTCGACCGAGGTGTCGGCACGAACGTTGTTGTCGCTCTTCAATTCGCGAAACGGCACTACCAGGTCGTCATAGAAACCCTCGTGCCAGGCCGCGGCCGCCTTGACATGACTTTCGTACGCCAGCCGATCCTGCTCTTCGCGGCTGATGTTCCAGGTCTTGACCATGAGCTCGCAGCTCTGGCCCATCGACAGGCCGGTGCGGGGTTCGACCACGGCCGGCAGTACCGGTTTCAGATCGCGCGGGCGCAGCCCCAGCCACGGTTTCACGCGTTCGCCAAAACTGCGGCCCCGCGCGCCACGCAGCAGCCGCTGCTGAAACGATCTGGGATACACCACCGGCGGGTCGCTGAGGTTGTCCACTCCGGCGGCAATGCCGGCATCGATCTGGCCGAGTGCGATCTTGTTGGCGACCAGGATGGCCGCCTCCAGGCTGGTACCGCAGGCGCGCTGCACGTCGAGCCCCGGCGTCTGCGGATCGAGGCCGGTCGACAGCAGTGACTCGCGCGTCAGGTTGTAGTCCTTGGAATGCTTGATCACCGCACCGGCGATCACATCGCCGAGCCGTTGCCCCTGCAGATCGAAGCGCTCGACCAGCGCGCGCAGCGATGCGGTCAGCAACTCCTGATTGTCGGTGCCGGCGTAGGCGGTGTGAGAGCGTGCAAAGGGGGTGCGGACCCCGCCGATGATGGCTACGCGTCTGGTAGTAGTTCCGATCTGCATGGAATGCGTCTCCGTGTATCTTTGCGCGTGTCCGCGACGCGGCCGCGGCCATCTGCAACGCTCGGGCAGGCTCCTAGAATGCCACGCCGGTATGGGCGCGGTCACTCATGGCGCCGTCACTCATGGCAACTGAGCATATGGGCGTGGATTGCGGCGCCGGACGCCGGACAGGCAAGATGAACGGTCGGCCGCGCCCTCGGATGGCAGCCGGTGCGGCGATCGGGCCGTGGTGGCCGATCGGGCGGTGGTAGCGGGTGCACTGGAGGGGTGATGGCGGGCATCGTGGTCGATCGCGTGTACGAACGCCGTCTCGCTGCGCTAGTGAACAGCCGCGAGCAGCGGTTGATCGCGGGCGGGCGTCGGGGGCTCGAGCGCGAATCGCTGCGCGTGACGCCCGACGGCCACATCGCGCAGACACCGCATCCACGCTCGCTGGGCTCGTCGCTGACCAATCCGCACATCACCACCGACTATTCGGAAGCGCTGATCGAGCTGGTCACGCCGACCTTCAACGACAATGAGGAACTGCTGCAGTATCTCGGCGACCTGCATCAGTTCGTCTATGCCCACCTGGACGATGAACTGCTGTGGGCGACCTCCATGCCCTGCATTCTGGGCGGCGATAAGGCGGTGCCGATCGCGCGTTTCGGTGACTCGTACCAGGGACGCATCAAATATATCTACCGCCACGGACTGCTGGTGCGCTACGGCGGCATGATGCAGGCCATCTCCGGGGTACATTTCAACTATTCGGTGCCGGAGCAGTTCTGGCCGCTGTACGCCGAGTTGTGCGAGTCGCGCGGCAGCGGCCAGGATTTCGTGTCGGCGCGCTATTTCGACATGCTGCGCAATTACCGCCGTTACGGCTGGATCGTCTCCTACCTGTTTGGAGCCTCGCCGGCGCTCTGCCGCTCGTTCCTGCAGGGTCGCGACGATCCGGAACTCGAGCCGCTGGGCCCGGACAGCCTGCTCGGACCGGATGCGACCTCGCTGCGCATGAGCGATATCGGCTATCGCAATCGCAGCCAGGCGGCCGGGGCGGTTTCGTTCAACACGCTGGAGGAATACCTGCGCGATCTGCGCCGGGCGGTGAGTCAGCCGCACCCGGCGTTCGAGGCGTTGGGCGTGAAGGTCGATGGCGAGTATCGGCAGCTGTCGGGCAACGTGCTGCAGATCGAAAACGAGTATTACAGCTACGTGCGCCCGAAGCGCACGCTGCGTGCCGGTGAGCGCACCATCCATGCGCTGGCGCGTGCCGGGGTGGAGTACATCGAGGTGCGCACGCTTGACAACAGCGCCTACGATCCGGTCGGCGTCAACCTGCGCAAGCTATATTTCCTCGAGGCATTTTGTCTGCAGCTGCTGTTCAAGGCCAGCCCACCGATTGACAGCAGCGAGGAAGAAGCCATCGACCGCAATCACCTGCGCGTGGCGCGCTACGGGCGCCAGCGGGGTCTGACGCTCGAGCGCGACCGGCGCCAGGTGCCGATGCGCAGCTGGGCCGCCGAGCTGCTCGAATCGATGCAGGGAATCTGCGAGCTGCTCGACGCCACGCATCCGCTGCGGCCCTACAGCGTCACCCTCAAGGAGCAGCAGGCGAAGTTCGAGGACGTCGAGCAGACGCCATCGGCGCGGCTGCTGCGCGACCTGCGTGAATCCGATGAGAGCTTCACGGCGCTGGTGCTGCGCCTGTCGCGCGCCCACAAGCAGCACATGCTCGGCGCATTTGCGCGCAATGAGGCGCGCTGGGGGCAGTTCGAGGCCGAAGTGCAGGAGTCGCTGGAGGCGCAGCGCGCGATCGTGGCCTCACAGCGCGGCAGCTTCGAGGACTACCTGGCGGCCTACTTGGCCAATTGACCGCGGCCGTCGCCGCAGCCCGCCCGCGGCATTAAAATTGCAAGTCGGCGCTGCCCCGACTGGAGATTTGCGCGTGCTGCAGAGGATTCATCGGCTGTTGGTCGCCAATCGCGGCGAGATCGCGGTACGAGTGATGCGTGCCGCCAGCGAGCTCGACATCCCGACGGTCGCGATCTACTCGCAGGAGGATCGCTTCAGCCTGCATCGTACCAAGGCCGACGAAGCCTACCTGGTCGGCGAAGGCAAAGGCCCAATCGACGCTTACCTCGATATCCCGGACATCCTGCGCGTCGCACGCGAAGCGGCTGTTGATGCAATCCATCCGGGCTACGGCTTTCTGTCCGAGAATCCTGAGTTTGCCGCGCAGTGTGCCGCCGCCGGCGTCATCTTCATCGGGCCGAGCCCGGAAACCATGCGCGTGCTCGGCAACAAGGTGGCCGCACGTCATCTGGCGGTGGCCGCCGGCGTGCCGGTGATGCCGGCGACGCCGCCGCTGCCGCAGCACCCGCAAGAGTGCCGGCGCCTGGCGCAGCAGGTCGGCTACCCGGTGATGCTCAAGGCCAGCTGGGGCGGTGGCGGACGCGGCATGCGCGTGATTGAGAACGACGCGCAACTGGCCGAGCTGCTGCCGGTCGCGCGCCGAGAAGCCCGCGCCGCGTTCGGCAACGACGAGCTCTACCTCGAGCGGCTGGTGCGCCGCGCACGCCATCTCGAGGTGCAGATCCTTGGCGACAGTCACGGCAACCTGGTACACCTGTTCGAACGCGACTGCACCGTGCAGCGGCGCAACCAGAAGGTGGTGGAGCGTGCGCCAGCGGTGTTCCTCACCGATGCCGAGCGCTCGGCACTGTGCGCGGCGGCACTTTCGATCGGCCGCGCGGCAGACTACCGCAACGCCGGCACCGTCGAGTTCCTGCAGGATGCGGATAGCGGGCGCTTCTACTTCATCGAGGTCAACCCGCGCATCCAGGTCGAGCACACGGTGACCGAATGCGCCACCGGGATCGATCTGGTCAAGGCGCAGATTCGTATCGCCGACGGCGCCCGTATCGGTGACAGTGCCAGCGGCGTGCCGCCGCAGGAAGAGATCCGCATCCAGTCGCACGCGCTGCAATGCCGTGTGACTACCGAGGATCCGGAGAACAATTTCACCCCGGACTACGGCCGCATTACCGCCTACCGCACGCCGGCCGGCTTCGGCGTCCGGCTCGATGCAGGTACGGCCTATACCGGGGCCATCATCACCCGTTGGTACGATTCGCTGCTGGTGAAGGCGACCACCTGGGCGCCGACACCGCAGGAGGCCATCGCCCGCATGCATCGAGCGCTGTGGGAATTTCGCATACGCGGCATCACCACCAATCTGCGCTTCCTCGATCAGATCATTACCCACCCGAGCTTCGAACGCGGCGACTACACCACCCGCTTCATCGATGAGACACCGGAGCTGTTCAGCTCGCCCGAGCGGCGCGACCGTGCCACGCGCATCTTGACCTTCCTCGCCGATACCGTGGTCAACGGCAATCCGCAGATCAAGGGCCGCTCGGTACCTGCGCGGTTGACGTTGATGCGTCCGCCGCGCCTGCCTGCCGCGCTGCCGCGTGGCACACCGCCGCCCGCGGGCACCAAGCAGCGGCTGGACGAGCTGGGGGCGGAGCGTTTCGCGCAATGGATGCGGGCTGAAGAGCGTGTGCTGCTGACCGACACCACCATGCGCGATGCGCATCAGTCGCTGCTGGCGACGCGGATGCGCACCATCGACATGGCCGCGATCGCCCCCGCTTATGCGGCCATGCTGCCGCAACTGTTCTCGGTCGAATGCTGGGGCGGGGCGACATTCGACGTTGCGATGCGCTTTCTGAAGGAGGATCCCTGGGAGCGGCTCGAACGGCTGCGCGAGGCGATGCCGAATCTGCTGCTGCAGATGCTGCTGCGCTCCGCCAATGCCGTCGGCTACACCAACTATCCCGATAATGTCGTGCAGTATTTCGTGCGCCAGGCCGCGCTCGCGGGCATCGATGTNTTCCGCATCTTCGACTCGCTGAACTGGGTCGAAAACATGCGNGTGGCGATCGACGCCGTGCTCGCCTCCGGCNGCCTGTGCGAAGCGTCGATCTGCTACACCGGCAATATCTGCAATCCGAAGGAGCGTAAGTACACGCTCGACTACTACGTGAAACTGGCGCGCGAGCTGAAGCTCGCCGGCACACACGTGGTCGGCATCAAGGACATGGGCGGCCTGTGTCAGCCGCGTGCCGCCTACGATCTGGTCAAGGCGCTCAGGGACGAGACCGGACTGCCGGTGCATTTTCACACCCATGACACCAGCGGCATCGCGGCCGCCAGCGTGTTTGCGGCGATTGCGGCCGGCGCCGATGCGGTGGACGGCGCCATGGACTCGATGAGCGGCCTGACGTCGCAGCCAAACCTGGGTTCGATCGCCGAAGCGCTGCGCTACAGCGCGCGCGATCCGGGAATCGACACCGAACATATCCGCACGCTGTCGCACTACTGGGAGCAGGTGCGCAAGGACTATGTCGCGTTCGAGAGCGACAACCGCGCCGGCGCCTCCGACGTCTATGTGCACGGCATGCCCGGCGGCCAGTACACCAACCTGAAGGAGCAGGCGCGCTCGCTCGGCATCGACGACACGCGCTGGCCAGAAGTCGCCAGCACCTACGCCGAAGTCAACGACATGTTTGGCGACATCGTGAAGGTGACGCCGACATCGAAAGCGGTCGGCGACATGACGCTGCTGATGATGACCAACGGATTGACGCGACAAGCGGTGCTCGACCCGAAAGTCGAGGTCGCCTTTCCCGAGTCGGTGGTGCAGCTGTTTCGCGGCGACCTGGGACAGCCGTATGGCGGCTTCCCGCCTGAGCTGCAGCGCAAGGTGCTACAGGGCGCCGCCCCCCGCAAGCAGCGGCCGGGCCTGGAAATGCCGCCGGCGGATCTGGAGAAGCTGCGGGCCGAGGCCAGCGACAAGACCGAGCGTGCCGTGACCGACCGGCAATTCGCTTCCTATCTGATGTATCCGAAGGTGTTCACCGACTACGCCGCGGATCGCCGCCGCTTCAGTGACGTCGCCATCCTGCCGACCCCGGTGTTCTTCTATGGGATGGAGCCGGGGCAGGAAATCAGCATCGAGCTGGAGCGCGGCAAGACATTGATCGTGCACTACGTGACGCGCAGCGAGCCGCATGAAGACGGCACCCGAACGGTGTTCTTCGAACTCAACGGCCAGCCGCGCTCGGTACGCGTGAGGGATCGCAGCCAGACACCGAGGCGAGCGCCGCAGCGCAAGATCGACCCCGGCAATCCGCGCCACATTGGCGCGCCGATGCCCGGGACCGTGGCCACGGTCAGCGTGGCGGTCGGGCACAAGATCAGGCGTGGCGATGTGGTGGTGACGATCGAAGCCATGAAGATGGAAGCCGCCGTGCGTGCCGACGTAGACGGCGAAGTGGCGGAGGTGCTGGTACAGCCCTCCGCCCAGATCGATGCCAAGGACCTGCTGGTGGTGTTGCGCTAGGGCGGCTCGCGTAGACTGCAACAAGCACTATCGGCGGGCGTATATTCACCTGTTCAGCGCCGAATTGGTGCCGTGACAGCCGCTCTGGTGGGCCGAAATGGCGCTTATGCGGCAAAATTGGGGCGGCGGGGCAGTGGCACGAAAGGTGCACCTTCGGTTCGCCGTAGTGGCGGAACCGACAAGAACGGAGGCGGGAGCGCTCGTATGAAACTGATAACCGCAATTATCAAACCCTTCAAGCTCGATGACGTCCGAGCCGCATTATCGGAAATCGGCGTGTCGGGCATGACCGTCACCGAGGTCAAGGGTTTTGGCCGGCAGCGCGGCCATACCGAACTGTATCGCGGCGCCGAGTACGTGGTTGATTTCGTGCCGAAGACCCGGGTCGAGGTCGCGGTACGATCCGAGCTGGTCGATCAGGTCGTAGAAGCGGTGATCAAGGCCGCCAAGACCGGCAAGGTCGGCGATGGCAAGATCTTCATTACCGACATTGATCGCGTGATCCGCATTCGCACCGGCGAGACCGATAACGCCGCGCTCTAAAACCATTGCGCCAACATAGCGGCGCGGTCGCGACGGGATGCTGTCAGAATTGGCGCATGCGCTCCGAATTCTGCAATGCGATTGTGTTCCACCAGCACGGCAGCGCCGAGGTGCTCAAGTGGGAGCGCCAGCAGCTGCCAGCCCCGGGACGGGGCGAATTGCAGCTGCGTCAAACCGCGATCGGCGTCAATTTCATCGATATCTACGATCGCAGCGGCCTGTATCCGCGTCCGCTGCCGGAAACACCGGGCCGCGAGGCGGCCGGCGTGGTGGTTGCGCTCGGGCGCGGGGTCCGAGGCTTCAAGGTCGGGCAGCGAGTGGCCTATGTGCTGGGTGCCGCCGGCGCCTACCGCGAACGGCGCAACATCGACGCCAACCACCTGGTCAAGCTGCCGCCGGACATCACCGACGAGCAGGCGGCGGCACTGATGCTCAAGGGCCTGACCGCCGAATACCTGCTGCGTCGTACCTATCGCGTGCGGCGCGCAGACCAGGTGCTGATCCACGCCGCAGCCGGCGGCGTCGGTTCGCTGTTGACGCAATGGGCGCGCTTCCTGGGCGCCAAGGTCATGGGAATCGTCGGCAGCGAGGCCAAGATCGCGATGGCAACCCGGCAGGGTTGTCATCAGGTGTTTGTGGCCGGCCGCGACGACATCGTCGAGTCGGTGCGCCGCTACACCCGTGGCCGCATGGCCGATGTCGTGTACGACTCGGTCGGCAAGGATACCTTCGGCGACTCGCTCAACTGCCTGCGGCCGCGCGGCATGATGGTGAGCTTTGGCAACGCCTCGGGCCCGCCGCCGCCGATCGCACCGCTGGAACTGGCGCGCCATGGATCGCTGTTCCTGACGCGGCCGTCGTTGTTTGATTACATTGCGACCCGCGAGGCGCTCGAGGCGGCCGCACGCGCCATGTTCGCCCTGGTGCGCGCGAAAAAGCTGCGGGTTCACATCGGTCAGCGCTACGCGCTGGCCGACGCCGCCCAGGCGCACAGCGATCTGGAGATGCGGCGCACAGTCGGCGCCTGCGTCCTCATCCCCTCGAGCCCGGATGGCGGGGACTAGGGCNCAATACCTCTTAGCTGCGACTATGAGCCCTATTCCACNACGCGCAGCGAGCGCTGACTGCGGCTGATGCCGAGGGCGCCGCTGCGCACCACCTCGAACAGCTCGGCATGAGTCGCCAGATCGCGCATGAAGCCGTTGATTTCTGCCTCGCTGCCCAGCAGCTCGACGATGAAGCACTCGCTCGAGGGGTCGAGCACCCGGCCGCCGGTGCGGGCCACGTAGCCGCGCACCGCGTCGCGCCGCGCCGGCTCGATGCGTAGTTTCAGTAGCACCAGTTCTCGCTCGATGTGTTCGCCGCGCGTCATGTCCTCGACGCTGACGACGTCGATCAGCTTCTTCAACTGGTTGGCAATCTGCAGGATCACGGCTTCCGAGCCGCTGGTCACCAGGGTCAGGCGCGACACGGTGGGGTCGTCGGTCGGCGCTACCGACAGCGATTCGATGTTGTAACCGCGACTGGAAAACATACCGGCAACGCGGGTCAACGCGCCGGCCTCGTTCTGCAGCAGGATACCGATTATGTGTCGCATGAGTCCTGGGGTGGCGCGAGCAGGTCGATCCAGAATAGCCAATTGCAGGCCGGCTCGGCTATTCTGGATGCGATATCGCCTATGAAAGACCTCGCAGCCATCGCGCTTCACAGCAAACATCCCCTGGCCGGCAAAGCCATGACCGGGGCGGAAATGATCGTCCAGGTATTGGCAGACGAGGGCGTGGAGGCCGTCTTTGGCTACAGCGGCGGCGCGATCCTGCCGACCTACGACGCCATCTTCACCTTCAACGAGGCGC
>JGI12635J15846_10004456_pt1 | contig 12090 bp, 6 predicted proteins | sample BlaSpr_A8_OM2_M2_FD_15846 | JGI IMG/M metagenome (IMG submission 15846) | reverse complement strand
AGACAAGTTAAAAAGGCGTGCGAACGCCCGCCCCACGCGCAGTGGGCCCGTCCGGCAGGACAGTTCCCTACTCGTAACGGAGCGCCTCGATAGGGTCGAGGTTCGCTGCCTTCCATGCGGGATAGATGCCGAAGATGAGACCGATTCCGCAGGAACTCGCAAACGCCACCGCAACCCACAGCGCCGAGAGCAGTGAGGGGAAGAAGATATGCACGATGAGGGCGATCCCACTGCCGATGAGCACGCCAAAGATGCCGCCCACAGCGCAGAGCGTAATGGCCTCCAGCGTAAATTGGGCGAGGATGGTCTGTTTCGTGGCGCCGATCGCCTTGCGGATACCTATTTCGCGAGTGCGTTCCGTGACGCTGACCAGCATGATATTCATGACGCCGACACCGCCAACCAGCAGCGCCACGCTCGATAACGCGAAGAGCAGAAGGAACAGGCCGCCGGTGATCTGATCCCAGAGCCGGGTGAGCGAATCGGTCCCGAAGATCGCGAAGTTATCCGGCGCGGCGTTTGCGACTTTTCTGCGGCGACGCAGCAACTCTGTCAACTCATCCTGCACCAGCGACTTGTTCTTCTGGTCGTCGTACTTGAGGCTGATCCAGTAGTCCAGTATCTCCGGATGGATCTTGTGGAAGGTTGTCACGGGNAAGAACGCTTTATTGTCTTCCGGGTTCTTCCCTCCGCCAAACGCCTGTTTCTGTTTTTCCATGACGCCTACGACGGTAAACACCATGCCCGCGATGGTGACATCCTTGCCTATCGGACTCGTCGTGCCGAATAGCCCGTCCGCCGTATCGATCCCCAGAACGACAACGTTCGCTGCGCGCTCAGTGTCGGCATCGGTGAAGAATCGGCCCTCCTTCAGGTCGAGGTCATACACGTCCTTCACGCTCGCTGTGTCCCCCTCAAGGGTCGTTCCCTCCATCTTCTTGGTGTCATACTTCACTGACACGGTGCCTTCCACCCCGGTGTTGTCCCGATATTGCAATCCCGGCGTCACCGCTGTCACATGCGGAAGCTCCTTCATGGCCATCGCGTCATCGTAGGTCAGCTGCTTCCGCGTCAGCATCTCCGTCGTTGGCCGCACGCCGATTACCGGAAACCGGAACACCCAGATCACGTTGGTGCCCAGCGACTCCACGAGGCCAGACACACTCGAGTTCAATCCGTTGATCACTGACGAGATCACGATCACCGTCATCACGCCGATGACAATCCCCAGAATCGTCAGGCTACTCCGCAGCTTGTTCGCCCGTAGCGTATCGAGCGCCATCGTTACCGTTTCTTTTGTATCGGCGATCTGCATCCACGGCCTCCCTGGCCTTTGTTCCTGCTCTGTTCGTTCCTCACTCCGACCTCAACGCCACGATCGGATCCAGCTGCGCTGCTTTGCGCGCGGGGTATACGCCGAAGAAGATTCCTGTCGAGGTGGCCATCAACAGACCGACGAATACGCTCCATAGAGCGATGGTGGAGGGGAATCCAATGAGCACGGTCACAACCTGCGCTACGATGATTCCGCCAAGGACGCCGAAGGCGCCGCCGACGAGGGCCATGGTTCCGGACTCGATGAGGAACTGCATGAGGATGTCGCGCGGGCGCGCTCCCAGAGCTTTGCGGATGCCGATCTCGCGGGTTCGCTCGGTGACGCTGACCAGCATGATGTTCATGATGACGATGCCGCCAACGATGAGCGATATGAGCGCGACTGTCCCAGCTACGGCTCCAAAATACGCGGTGATGGTACTGAAGAAGCCGACGAGGGTGCTGTTGATGTCGAGTTCGAAGTCGTCGTCCGCTCCCGGAGCGTCGTGCCGTCGCGACCGCACCAACACCCTCACCTCGTCCGCCGCCGACTCCAGCACCGGCCCAGCCTCGCCCGCCTTCACATAGATCGTCAGCGTCTTCGCCGTCCCATAACTCTTCTGAAACGCCGTCAGCGGCACCGCCACCCAGTTGTCCTGGCTCGCGCCAAAAGTGCTCCCTTGCTTCTCGCTGATCCCGATCACCGTATACGGATTGCCATCCACACGCAGCTCCTGTCCCAGCGGATCGATTCCCTCAAAGAGATGGTCCTGAATATCGCTCCCAATGATCGCCACACGCGACGCATGTTCCTCGTCCGCCTCCGTGAACCCGCGTCCCTGCACGATGTCCAGGTTCTGCAGCGCAGGCATCTGCCACGTATACCCGCGGATGCTGCTATCGGTCGTCGACTGTGTCCCCCGCACGACCTTGCCCGTCACCGCCTGCTGCGCGCCAATCCCGACACAGCGGTGGCAGTTGTCTCTGACGTAGAGATAGTCGGGAAACAAGATGTCCTTCCGCTTCTGAAACCGCTGATAGTCCTCCGGGCTGGTGATGATCTGCGGCATCTTCGAGATTGTGAAGACATCAGCGCCATACCTTGAAAACTTCGTGGTCACGTAGGTATTCGCGCCGTTGACCAGCGTGACGACGGCGATGACGCTGGCCACGCCGATGACGACGCCCAGCAGCGTCAGCACCGAACGCAGCTTGTTGGCCCAGAGGGACTGCAACGCGATCTTTACGGCCTCTTTGAATTCCATTCGATGACCTTCACTCGGTACGGTTGAGACTATCAGCCGGACCGTATTCGACGCGACCATTTCGTGGCGTGTTGATCCCGACCAACGGGAGAGCCCGTACAATCTCTCCCTCCCGACCGGTACACACACCACGAAGTGGTCGCCCTCCGCGCAGGAGGCCCGTCCGGCAGGACAGAAGTCTCTTCCTAAGCCTCTGTACGGTTTTGGCCGCGGTTTTGTTCCTATGGTGCGCTACACTTGGAATGCAGGCGGCTGGATGATCGCTGCCGCTCGGGCCTTCGGGCGTTGAGCGGGGGAGGAAAGTCCGAACTCCGCAGGGCAGTGTGCCGGATAACGTCCGGGACAGTCGCTTCAAGGCGGCTGGACGGCAAGTGCAACAGAGAATGAACCGCCTCAAGTTGGTGATTTACTTCGGTAAATCCCGTACGCGGCTTGAGGTAAGGGTGAAAAGGTGCGGTAAGAGCGCACCGCGCGGGCAGTAATGACCGCGGCAGGGTAAACCCCACACGGAGCAAGACCAAATAGGCAGGGATCTCGCCGCTTCTCTCCAGGCGGCGATGAGCGTATCGGCCCGATGCGCCCAGGCGGAGAGACTCGAACGGCATATGCTGCAAGAGAGCCAAAACCTGCGGGTAGGTTGCTAAAGCGCCGCAGTAATGCGTCGCGTAGAGGAATGATCGTCTAAAACAGAATTCGGCTTACGGGCCGTCTGCAAACCTATGGCCCCGGCCAGTCCACAACGACTGCCGGGGCCACTCTCTCTATCCGTGAGTCGCTTCCGAATAGGCGGTAACTCGTCCCGAATTCACAAAGAATGGAGCTTCTGCGGTGCCGTCGAGCGCCCTCAGAAAGATAGTTTGAGTGCCAGTTGCACAAGGCGAGGATTGTTGACGGTGGAGTTGACCGAGCCGAAGTAAGAGGAGACTGTGCCCGCAGGCGGTGAATTGAAGTTGATGTCGGCGATTGGCGGTCCGTATTGCGGATGATTGAATAGGTTGAAGAATTCAGCACGGAAGTTCAAGCCCATCTCACGAGGCAAGCGAAATTGCTTGATGACTGAGAAATCAGAGTTGACGAAATCGGGTCCCGAGACGGGGACACGCGCGGCATCGCCGAGCTTGCCTGCAGCCGGGACGGCGAAGCACTTAGGGTTGATCCATTGGTAGTTGGGAGAACTGTGATCTGCCGCGTGCGTATTGCAGTTGGGAAGCTGGTCGGGCCGGTTAAAGTTGTTGCCGTTGCCGCCGGCATTAAAGCCAGCGCCCGACTGATTGCTGGTGTCGATCAGTGGAACCGGGAACCCGGAGGAGATCCTTTCAATCAGCGTGACCTGCCAGTTGCCGATAAGCATGTCGGTCAAAGGGCCCGAGGTGCTTCCGAACGTTTTGCCCTTGCCGAATGGCAGGTCATAGATGAAGCTTGCGATGAAGCTGTGATTCAGGTTGACCTGCGACAGGGACCAGTCGAGATTCTGCCAGTTGGGCAGCGGGAAGTACGGGGCGCTCAACAACGAGCCCAGGCCGTCGGTTAGACCATTGTCGTATGTGCGTGAGTAGGTGTAAGCCACCAGCGCGTAAAGACCGTGCTTGGGCGTCTTGGTCTCTGCTTTAATCTGCAGCGAGTTGTAATGGGTCTTGCCCACATCGCCAAAGAGCAAGATCGCGTTAAAGTTCGAGGTGGGGTAGGGATAGATGTAGGGTGCGCCGCCGGGCAGGCAGCCAAGCGTATAGCCGGGTATGGTTCCGCAACCAGAGGGGCTGTTGACATTGAGGTCATTGCCGCTTACCAGCAGGTGGCCAGCGACTGCGCCGGCATAGCCAGCAGTGAGCAGAACATCGCCGGGCAGCTGACGTTCCACGTTGGCGTTATATTGATGAACCCTGCCGGGCTGGAAGTTGGGCGGCTGGTAGTAGAACGTTCCTTCGAAATTGCCCACCGTCGGCGGCGTGGGCGGAATGGCAAAGCCGCTGGAGAGGGAAAAGGTTCCCGAAGGTGTCTGGCCGTGGCTAGCGCAGTATGAAGTTGCAAAGGCACAGCCCGCGCCGGCGAATTGATCCGTCTCGCCGAGGTTAGGCGGATTTTGCCATAGGCCCTGGGCACCCTGGCTCCAGACCGAATCGTGATAGATGCCGAAGCCGGCACGGAGTACTGTCTTGTCGCTGCCGGCAACTTTCCAGGCGAGGCCCAGGCGGGGTTCGTATGCGCCNCCGAACATATTGATGCCCGCCGATCGGCTCACTCCGTTCTGGCCGGCGATCAGAAGGTCTCCGGTCGAAGGAATGTAGTCCGCCATGCGGTTATGGACCTCGGTGATCGGAGTGGTGATGGCCCACGCCAGGCCCAGATTGAGGGTCAGCGAAGGGGTGATCCGCCAGTCATCCTCGACGAAGGGCCTTATGATCTTCCAGCGGCGGCCGGTGATTGCTCCGTCGTAGGTCTGGTCGTGGATGGCGCCTCCGCTGATCCCCAGCAGCAGGTCGGCCTCGACATTGCCGGGGGCTACCCCTGCCCCGGAGAAGTTTCCGGTGACACCGGGGAGCAAGAAGCCGGAACTAAAGGCTTCTGAGCCTACATTCATCTGATTGATACGGAGATCGATGCCGACGTGAATATCGTGTTTACCGCGGATCAGGTCGAGATCGTCTTTGAAGGAGTAGATGTCAGTTCCACCCTGAAAGGGGGAGTAGCCGCGATCGCCGAGTGACCAATAGCCGCTGGTGGGTTGGACGGAAACCACACCTTGACTGTAGGAGCCTCCGGCAAGGGGGGTACCGCTGGGCGAGCAGCCGAGATCGGCATTGGGAATGCCAAGGAGGGCCGATCCGCAGCTGGAGTTACCCTGCGAAGCAATGTAGTCGAAGATGCGGTCGTACCCGAAGGTGGCCTGGTTGAGCGTGTTGGCCGAGAACACGTGGCTCCAGCCGATGCCGGCATTGCGTGCGTGGTTGATGAGGTTTTCATTGCTGCCGAAGGAATTGGCTTCGGCGAGGCCGGGCGCGCCGCCGGGCGCAAAAGTGAACGCCTGGTCGTAGCTGAAGCGGCCAAACAGGTTGTCCGAGGCTGTGAGCGTCTCATCCAGTCGAACATCGAATTTGGTTTCGTTCAGAATGCGGACTGGCTCATTGACATAGTTGTAGCTCCCGCCGGAGGCATTGGGCGCAGGATAGATATTGATCAGTCCCTGGCCGGCGCTATTGATCAGGTTTGAAGGAATCTTGTTGCAAGGGGTTCCCGGTGCCTGGCTGCCATCGGGGTTCGCGGGTATCGGATTGCCGGAGCCGTCGCACTGGAAGTAAGGGTTGGCTGCGCCGAACATATTCGGGTTAGCGATGACGGGATTGAAAGTGCCGGTGGAGCTTGTCGAAAGATTGTTACCGAAGGGGTCGGCCGAGAAGTCGCCGTTGTGCATGGCCAGTGAAGGAACCAGACCGGTGAAGGTAATTCCTTGACGCTGATACTTCTGCTCGGCATCCACGAAGAAAAACGTTTTGTTGTGGAGGATGGGCCCTCCGATAGAGCCTCCAAACTGGTTCAGATTGAACTTCGGGGTTGTAGTGTCAAAGTCGCCCTTCGCGTCGAGGTCGGTGTTGCGGACGAACTCGAAGAGAGATCCGTGGAAGTTATTTGTACCCGACTTGGTTGTGACCAGCACAGTGGGACCGGCGCGGGAGCCGTATTCCGCGGAATAGCTGTAGGTGAGCACCTTAAATTCCTGGATATCGTCGATGGAAGAAAAGACGCCAATTCCGCCTGCCGTCAGTTCGTTATTGTCGACTCCATCGAGGAGCCAATCGGTGCTGTTAGGCCGGGAACCGCCGACCGACAGAGAGTAGGAACCGCGCGCGGCCACCTCGCTGTCGGGGCTGGCGTTGGCAAAGCTGCCGGGGTTGGTCTCTGCCGTCGCGCCGGCGGTGAGCGTGGCGAGTTGAACGAAATCGCGGCCATTCAAGGGGAGCTGCGACACCTGTTGGCCGGTGATGACCTGACCTAGAGAGGGATTGCCGGTCTCGACAGCGAGGGCGTCACCGCTGACGACTATCGTTGTGTTTACAGTGGCGGGTGCGAGCGAAAAATCGAGTTCGCGGGCTTCCTGGACCTGGAGGACCAGATCTTTGGAGGCAGCACTTTGAAAGCCCGGCGCGTCGACGCGTACGGTAAAGGTTGCGGCGGGGAGCAGCGGGATGAGATAGTGTCCGGCACTGTCCGTCTTGCTCGTACGAGTGAGGCCGGTAGCCTGAGAAGTCACGGTGACGTCAGCTCCAGGGAGGGCCGATCCGGATTTATCGAGAACATTCCCGGAGAAACTTCCAGCGGCCTGGCCGTACATCGCCGCAGAAGAGATCATAAGTGCGAGAACGCAGACAACCGCTCGAAGTAGCATCTTGTAGGATTTTTTATCGGCTGAGCCCACTGATTTTGGACACGCCATGTCAACCATCATGTGTTTCATTGTTAAACCCCTTTCGACTAACGGGTAAGGGAGGCCTCTTGCATTAATTTCGCTGCGTTGGATTAGTAGACTGTAGAAATTGGCCGGTCTAAAGTCAACGCAATTCTCCCGACTCACAGATATCAAAGCATTTCCAGGAGATTCTGTCGTCAAGAACTCGTTGAATTCTCCGGTTGGGCCGAACCGCCGGATCAACTCATCCGCAACGACGCCGGAGCCACTCTTGCCCACCCCGAAGAACCCGGCTCGCACGCGATCAGACGGAACGGATCAGGTGGAATAAAAGAGGGTATTTTGTAACCTCCAGAGGAGGTACGGCGTCGCCGCCAGCGAAAGAATCACCAGCGCATAAACCAGGCTACCCTCGACGGATGGCCCAATCGAGAAACCCAGGCTCACATGTCTCTCGTCTCCGCCGACAGACGTACGGATCGCGTGGACTCGGGCCACATAGCCGATCAATGCGATCGAACCGCCACAAAAAATAAACCTCGAAGACCTGTCTTCTTTTTCCGTCGGGATTTGCCGCCGGGTTTAGCCACACATCGGTCCAGGATTGCACCACCTTTACCACACAAAAACACCACGTTTGCACACCAGATTTCGCAAAAACCCCAGCAAAAACACCACTCCACCACAAACAAAAAAACGCGCCAAAAAGCGCGCAAAGTCGAGTCCGCGACCCGCTCAGCGGATGGTGAGCATGGCGGCGCGGAAGAGGGTTTCGAAGTCCTGGCCAGCCCCGGCGTCCTTCGCGATGGCGCTCTCGATGGCCTTCTGCGCGACAGGGCGCGGGTAGCCCAGGTTGACCAGGGCGGAGAGCGCATCGTCGCCCGCAGGGCCGTGATGCGGGCCGGCTCCGGTAGTGGGGATGGAGACTGCGAGGTCGTCCAGCTTGTCTTTGAGTTCGAGCACAACGCGCTCGGAAGTCTTCTTACCAATCCCCGGAATCCGCGTCAGTGTAGCGTGGTCGCCGGAGCGGATGGCCGTNATGAGGCGGTCGCCGCTGATGCCGCTGAGNACNGTNATGGCNAGCTTGGGGCCGATNCCGCTGATGGTGAGCAGCTTCTCAAAGAGCCGTCTTTCCTGGGTTTCGGAGAAGCCGAACAGCGCGATCTGGTCTTCGCGAACGTGCGTGTGAATGTGCAGCGTGGCCTCAGCGCCCTCCGAAGGAAGCGCCGAAAACGTAGTGACGGAGATGGTCACGTCGTAGCCCACGCCCGCGCATTCGAGGATGGCTTGATTGGGGGTCTTCGAGAGGAGGCGTCCGCGGAGGTGAGCGATCATGCTGGGGTGATTGTAGCTTGCGGTTGGGCCGGGGGAGGAGTCGGTTCGCGCTTCACGCGAATGCCCACCACACCAGCAGGCTGGCGAGTACCCCGATTAGCGACGATAAAACTGTCGCGAAGATGGGGCACACAGTTCGGTGGCTGAGGCCGCGCCCCCTCAAAGCACAGCAAAGCGGCCCACTACCTCAGTTTCGCGTCGGTTTCTCTGGGTAGAATTGCCCGGCATGATATGCGGAGGTGGAACATCCTTGGACAACGGATTCAGAGACAGGCGCATCGTAAATCGTGGGATAGTGTCGGTTATGGCGTTTGATGGGAGGCGGCCTTGGACTCAATGAATCCGAGCGACGATGCAGGCTGGCCCCTTTACGGTGCCAGCGCATGCCCATCTCAGGGTCATTCTGCGTTTGATCCCGGCTCTCATTCTGTTCAGTTCTATGAAGACGACGAAGTTTTTCTGGATGGGCTAAGTAAGTTTGTCGGTTCGGCGCTTGGTACGGGCGGGGCCTGTCTGGTGATTGCTACTCGTGCGCATCGGTCAGGGTTGGCGGAGCGACTGAAGGGATGGGGCATCGACCTCTCTGTCGCGGCCAAGAACAATCGTTTTCTCTCTCTGGATGCCGAGGCGACGCTGGCGCGATTCATGGTTGGGGGTTGGCCCGACGAGGAACGATTCTTTGGGACGATCGAGCCGATGCTCTTGCAGGCGAAGGTTGCGCTACGACACAANGGTGTTTCTACTGTTGCCTTTGGCGAGATGGTGGCTCTGCTTTGGGCTGAAGGCAAATGTGAAGCGGCGCTGCGGTTGGAGCAACTGTGGAATGAGCTTGCACGCAGACACTCGTTCGCGTTGAGGTGCGCCTACCCTATGGGGTGCTTTGACGAAGAGACCCACAATGCACTCTTCAAACAGATATGTTCCGAACACAATCACGTAATCCCGACCGAGAGTTACACCGCTCTCGCGGAAGAGGGGGATCGCCTGCGAATGGTAAGTGCGCTGCAGCAGAAGGCGCAGACTTTGCAGGCAGCGGTGCAGGAGCGGGAACATGAGATTGCGCACCGGAAACAGGTTGAGCGGAAGCTGCGGCGCGCTGAAGGGTTTGCGAACCAGATAGTCGAAAGCAGCGTCGACTGCGTGAAAGTTCTGGATTTGGATGGTCGTTTGGAGTACATGAATACTCCCGGACAAAGGGCGCTTGAGATCGAAGACGTCAATCAATTTCTTGGCCGGAGGTGGGTGGATTTCTGGAAGGAAGAAGACCAACCCAGAGTGGAGGCCGCACTAGGGGCGGCCAAGGCGGGCGGAGTTGGAGGTTTTCAGGGTGAGTGCCCAACGGCGACAGGCACTCCTAAGTGCTGGGATGTAAAGATTACCCCCGCGCTCGACGGCGAAGGAAAGATCGAGCGTCTGATTGTGGTGTCGCGGGACATCAGCGAGCTGAAGCGGGCACAGATAGCTGTGATGCAGGCCGAGAAACTGGCCGCGACGGGGCGACTGGCTGCAACGATCGCTCATGAGATTAATAATCCTCTGGAAGCAGTGACGAATTTCATCTATCTGGCAAAGACGACTGAAGGGATTCCTGAAGAGGTGTGCCAGCACCTGGAGATTGCCGATCGAGAACTTGCGCGCGTGGCCCAGATTGCGCAGCAGACGCTGGGCTTTTACCGGGACAACTCCAGGCACAAATGGGTCGAGGTTTCCGAGTTGATCCGCGACGTGATGATGCTGTATGAGCGCAAGATTCGGTATAAGCGGCTGACGACGCAGATTGAAACGGGTGCAGGGTTGAAGATTTACGTCAAACAGGGTGAATTGAAGCAGGCTTTGTCGAACTTGATTGCGAATGCTATTGATGCGTCGCGGGATGGCGGAAAGTTGTGGTTGCGGGCGCAGAAGAGCAGTAATTGGACGAACGGCCTTGAAGCTGGGGTGCGCATTAGTCTGGCGGACAATGGCAGCGGAATGACGCCGGAGGTGCAGCGGCAGATCTTTGTGCCGTTCTTTACCACCAAGGCGGACGTGGGGACTGGCATCGGGCTTTGGGTGACGAAGAGCTTGATTGAGAAACAGGGCGGGTACATGCGGTTTCGCAGCAAACAAGGGCAAGAGACGGGAACGGTGATGAGTCTTTTTCTTCCGCTGGTGCAACATGAGAGTGTGGAAGTGGCGGGAGCAAGCTGAAGATGATGCTTTCGGCCGGCCTTGATGAATCTCCCCTTGTGCCCTACTTTGCGGGTGGTTCCTCGCGCAAAGACGCTGCAGCGCCCTCGGGAAAACGACACGTAGCCAAAGTAAGCGACAAGGTTCGCCAGCGCGTTCTCGTAGTGGATGACGAGGACCTGATCGCGGACAGCGTGGCGGAGATCCTGAATCGCAACGGATACGAAGCGACGGCACGGTACAGCGGGAAGACAGCGATCCAGTTTGCGGAAGAAGAGTGTCCGGACATTCTTGTTTGCGACGTAATCATGNCGGATTACAACGGGATTCAACTGGCGAACGCGGTTCATCTGCTGTGTCCGGAGACGCGAGTCTTGCTGTTGTCTGGCAACACCGTGACCTCGGACCTGCTGCATCGCGCGTCTCGCGAGGGGCAGGTTTTTGAGTTGCTGGCGAAGCCGGTGCATCCGTTGGAGCTGCTGAAAGCGCTGGCTTCGTAACCGCGGTGGGGCGTGGTCTTTCGCTGATTGCGCCGGGGCGAGGGTCGGATCCTGCGGTGTCTCGGATGCATCGAAACTAAAAAGCCTGTTATGTTCTGTTGATTGTTCATGAATCAGGGGCTCCCCCGGAACTGACCTGCTGAGCACGACGCAGAAGGGCGGGGGTGTGAGACTATTTCGCTTAGTCGAGGGTTGGTATGAGCGCGGATCGGTTGAAGGTAACGGTTGGGGTTTGTGGGGGGATTGCGGCTTATAAGTCGGTGGAGCTGGTGCGGCTGCTGCAGGATGCAGGGTTCGATCCGCATGTGGTGATGACGGAGGCGGCGGAGGAGTTTGTGAGGCCGCTGACGTTTGCGGCGATCTCCGGGCATAAGGTGATTACCGGGTTGTGGGGCGCGGATGCGGGGGCGGGGGCTTCGTTGTCTTCTGACGAAGGCGGCGCGGTTGATGGTGAGGACGCACAGGCCAGCAGCGTGGAGCATATTCAGGCGGCGCAGTCGACCAGGTTGTTGATTGTGGCTCCGGCTACGGCGAATACGCTGGCGAAGTTTGCGCTGGGGCTGGCAGATGATTTTTTGTCGACGATGTTTCTGGCTACGACGGCTCCGGTGATTGTGGCTCCGGCGATGAATGTGAGGATGTGGGAGCATCCGGCGACGCGGGCGAATGTGGAGACGCTGCGGGCGCGGGGGGTGAAGGTGGTCGAGCCGGGGAGCGGGTATCTGGCTTGCGGGATGGTGGGGGGTGGGCGGCTGGCTGAACCGGCGGAGATTGTGGCAGTGGTGGCGGAGGCGCTGGGGGTCGTGATGTACCGCGCTCCGGAGGGGGGACGGGCAATGCCGGATGCGCACTCTGGAGAAGAGAGACGTGGCGGATCGGCTTTGGCGACCGGGGATTTTGCGGGACAGACGGTGCTGGTGACGGCGGGAGGGACGCGGGAGGGGATCGATCCGGTGAGGTATATCGGGAACCGGTCGAGCGGGCGGATGGGATATGCGGTGGCGGCGGCGGCGAGGGCGAGGGGAGCGAAGGTGATTCTGATCAGCGCGCCGACGGGGCTGGCGTCGCCGGCGGGAGTGGAGATGGTGCGGGTGGTGAGTGCCGC
>JGI12635J15846_10004453_pt1 | contig 12094 bp, 10 predicted proteins | sample BlaSpr_A8_OM2_M2_FD_15846 | JGI IMG/M metagenome (IMG submission 15846) | reverse complement strand
GGCTCACAGCCTGGGGGGGCTGGTGGTTCTCGAGTTGTTCGAGAGCGTGCTGTCGGCCGAGGGAAGGTTTCCTGGCGGGAGGCCGTTGCCGCCCGGCCGAATCGTCCTTCTCGGATCGCCGGTACAGGGCAGCAGCGCCGCGCAGAATCTCGCGCGTTTGCCGTTCGGCAGATCCATCATGGGGCTGACTGCAAATCAAGTACTCGTGGCCCCGCGTACGCGGCGATGGAACGGCGCGCGCGATCTGGGGGTGATCGCCGGCAATCTGCCCGTGGGCCTCGGCCGACTGGTGGGACCGCTCCCCGGACCCAACGACGGCACGGTGATGATCGAAGAGACACGGCTGCCGGGAGCCGCGCAGCACCTCACGCTGCGCACCAGTCACAGTGCGCTGGTCTACTCGGGAGAGGTTGCGCGGCAAGCCGCGGCGTTTCTGCGCGAGGGGCGCTTCGCGACCCGGCCGGACTGATCAGGACGCGGCGGATTTCAACGTGCGGTAGAAGAAGGTCGTGTCGCAGAGGCCCCCATCGGGCCATAACGCGAAGCCGGGGACGACCCCCACCCGGATCCACCCGGTTCGAGCGTAGAGCCGCTCGGCATCGCCGCTGGCTGTGTCGAGCACGAGAAGCCACTTGCCGTTCTCGCGAGCGATGTCCTCGGCGGCGCGCAACAGCGCTTCTCCGACGCCCTGCCGGCGCGCGCGGCGGTGTACCAGCATCTTGGACAGATCCGCGCGATGAGGCTGGTTTTCGGGGAGATCGAACACCAATTGCACGGTACCGATGATACCCTGCGCATCTTCCGCGACCAGCAGCACGCGGCGGCCCTCGGCAAGCTGTGCCGCGATGCCCCGCCAGAACGCGACAGCCTTGTCGAGCGAGAGCGGACTCATGAAGCTCACGGACGCGCCGCCCCGTACGCAGTCGATCAAAACCTCGGCGAGTCCCTGAATCTCGGCATCGCTCGCCGTCGTCAAGCGACGGATTTGGATCGAACCGTTCATGAGCCGCCCCGCTCAGCGCGCGCCGCCTGGCGCAAGTTGAACACGAGCTCCAACGCCTCTCGGGGGCTGAGCTCCTCGGGATCCAAGGCGCACAGCGTGTCGAGGACCGGCGACGGCGCAGGGCCGAACAGAGAGAGCTGAGGTTGCGGCGATCCGTGGCCGCGCAGTGCGTCGCGTTCGCGTTCCAGTTCCGTGAGGTAGCGCCGCGCCTCGGCGGTGACCGATCGTGGAATGCCCGCCAGCGCGGCAACCTGCAATCCGTAGCTTTGATTCGCGGGACCGTCCTTGACGCTGTGCAAGAACACCAACGTATCCCCGTGTTCGACGGCCTCCACGTGCACGTTGGCGACGCCCGGCGCTTCGGCGGCGAGGCTGGTGAGCTCGAAGTAATGGGTGGCGAAGAGCGTGAAGGCGCGGATCTGCCGGGCGATGAACGCGGCGCAGGCCCAGGCGAGCGACAAGCCGTCGAACGTCGAGGTGCCGCGGCCGACCTCATCCATCAGCACCAGACTCCGGTCGGTGGCGTTGTGCAAGATGTTCGCGGTCTCGGTCATCTCCAGCATGAACGTGGAGCGCCCGCCGGCGAGATCGTCGGAAGCTCCGATGCGGGTGAAGATCCGATCCAGCGGTCCGATGACCGCCCGCTTCGCCGGCACGTAGCAGCCGATATGCGCCAGGATCACGATCAGGGCGGTCTGGCGCATGTAAGTGCTTTTGCCGCCCATGTTGGGACCCGTGATGATCAGCATTCGCCGGTCGTGGTCGAACTTCAGGTCGTTTGGTATGAACGGTTCCCGGCTCGCGCGCTCGACCACGGGATGCCGGCCGCTCTCGATGCAGAGCAGGGGCTCTTCCACGAGCTCCGGCTGGGCGCAATCGAGCGTCGTCGCCCGCTCGGCAAAGCAGGTGAGCACATCGAGCTCCGCGATGGCCGCAGTGGTGGTCTGCAGCGCCGGCAGCCGTTCGGTCAACCGGTCGAGCAGCCGATCGTAGAGCTCCTTTTCGCGCGCCAGTGCGCGATCGCGCGCGCCGAGTACTTTGTCTTCGAACGCCTTGAGCTCCGGGGTGATGAATCGCTCGGCGGATTTCACAGTCTGACGGCGCAGATACTCTTTCGGAGCCTGTTCCGCTTGAGAGCGATTGATTTCGATGAAGAAGCCTTGCACCCGATTGAAGCCGAGCTTCAGGCTGGAGAGTCCGGTGCGCTCGCGCTCGCGGCGCTCCAGGTCCAACAGAAACTGCTCGGTGTTGCTGCCGAGCAGGCGCAGCTCGTCGAGCTCGGCGTCGTAACCTGTCGCAATCACGCCGCCATCGCGCAGAAAATGCGGCGGAGATTCCGCCACTGCGCGCGTCAACAGCGTGAACTCCTCGCCGTGCTCGCCGAAGTCGTCGATCAGGCGCCGCAGGAGCGGCGAGGGTGCGCCGCCCTGCAATCCGGTGAGCGAGTGACGCAGCGCCGGCAGGGCGCCGAGCGCTGCGCGCAGGTGCGCGAGATCGCGGGGACGCGCCGAACGCAGCGCGACACGCGCGAGGATTCTTTCCAGGTCGCCGATGGGGCGAAGCGATTGCGCGATTTCCGTGTGACGCGATGCTTCGATGAGCGTCGCGACCGCATGGTAGCGCGCCCTCAGCGTATCCCGGTCGCGCAACGGCCGATGCAGCCAGCGCCGCAACATACGGCCGCCCATCGCCGTCGCCGTTCGATCGAATATTCCCGCGAGCGTGAGCTCCGGTTTGCCTGCAAGGCTTTCGTCCAATTCGAGGTTGCGTCGCGTCGCCGGATCCATGATCAAGGCACCGTCATGTTCCTCCGTGGACAAGGCGCGCAGGTGCGGCAACGCCGCCTTCTGCGTCTCGCGCACATAGCTCAAGAGCGCGCCGGCTGCGGCAATCGCGAGGGGCTTTGTCGCGCAGCCGAACCCTGCCAGGTCGCGGGTGCCGAATTGCTCCGTGAGTGCGCGAGTGGCCGAGCCGGTGTCGAAATGCCAGGGCGGACGCGCGCGCCAGGGGCGTTCGGCAATGCGTGCGCCGGCGGGCAGCGCGCCGTCGGGAGCCAGCATCTCCGCAGGCCGAAGCCGCTCGATCTCGGCCTCGAGTGCGTCCGCACCGTCGAGCTCCATGACGGTGAAGCGTCCGGCCGACAGATCCAGCCATGCGAGACCAAATCGACCATTCGCCGAGCAAACACTTCCGAGTACGTTGTCGCGGCGTTCCTCGAGCAACGCCTCGTCGGTGACGGTGCCGGGCGTGACGATGCGCACCACCTCCCGCTCCATCGGTCCCTTGGTCTTGCCGGGATCGCCGCGCTGCTCGCAGATGGCCACCGATTCACCCTTGCGCACCAGCCGGGCGAGGTAGGTATCGAGCGTGACCGCAGGGACGCCCGCCATGGGGATGGGTGCGCCCGCCGAGGCGCCGCGCTGGGTGAGTGCGATATCGAGCAGTTGCGCGGCGCGGCGCGCATCGTCGTAGAACATCTCGTAGAAATCGCCCATGCGATAGAACAGGAGCACATTCGGATGCTGCGCCTTGATGCGCAGATACTGCTGCATCATGGGGGTGTGGTCCTGGAGCCCGGCGTCTGGGGTGGGGTCTAAAATGGTCGGCTCGGTGCTCATCCCGGGCATTTTCCACATCCGAAGCACCGATCGCACGCGGAATCGCATCGGGGATGCATTTGACTGCCAAGCGCTTTCTTGATATCCGCGCTGTGGCGCACCTGCGCATTTGCCCAAGGACAACGATGGCAGTGTTGGATCGGGTCTTGTTCGCTCTCGCAAAACGGGTCGGCAGGCGGCTGCTTGGCCAGCGCCGCCGGTTGACGACCGCCGAGTCGTGCACGGGCGGCTGGATCGCCAAGGCGCTGACCGACGTCCCGGGCAGTTCGCAGTGGTTCGGCGAGGGCTTCGTCACCTACAGCAATGACGCGAAAGTGCGCAGCTTGAAGGTCTCCCGCGCGGTTCTCGAGAGCGACGGTGCCGTCAGCAAGGCCGTGGCCATCGCCATGGCGGAGGGCGCATTGCTGCGCGCCGGCGCGGATGTGTCGGTTGCCGTCACCGGCATCGCGGGGCCCGATGGTGCGGTGCCGGGCAAGCCGGTGGGAACGGTCTGGCTCTGCTGGGCGGAGCGGCGCGGCGGCCGGGTCCACGTCACGGCGGAGCGCAAGAATTTTCGCGGCGATCGCGAAACGGTGCGGCGGAAAACCGTCGAGACCGCGCTCCGCGGGCTGCTTCGCCGCTAGCGCGCGCTTGCATGCGATTATTCTTCGCGGCCTTCCCCGACGGTGACTCGCGCCGGAGCGTGTCGGCGGCGGTGCGGGCACTGAAGCTGCAGGCAGCGCCGAGGTACCTTCCGCCCGAGAAGTACCACATGACCTTGGTCTTCCTGGGCGAGGTTCCCGACAGCAAGGTTCAAGCGGTACGCGAGGTCGGCGACGCTCAGCGAATCGCATGCTTCGCGCTGCGATTCGACCGATGGGAGTATTGGGAGGGAGCGCGCGCCGTCGTGGCGTCGGCATCCGATCTGCCCGAGCCGCTCGTCGCTTTGCGGGCAAGTCTCGCGGCCGAACTAACGCAGCGCGGCGTTCCCTTTGACGACAAGCCGCTGCGGCCGCATATAACCGTTGCGAGGAAACTCACGCAAGCGCCTGTATTGCCGGAATTGTCCGAATTCAGCTGCACGCTCCGTGCGTTCAGTCTGGTCTCGTCCGTCACCGCGTCTACGGGATCTGTTTATACAGTGGTCGATACTTGGCCACTACTGGATACGGCGGCGCGCAGCTGAGAAAGTTTGACGATCGCGTACGAAACTCATCGATTTCCGTGCATATGAGATGAGCGGGCGGCGTCGAATGTGAAATAATGACGCCACACGTTGTCGAGGAATCCCCATGGAAGAGAATCGCAAGAAGGCTCTGGCGGCGGCGCTGAGCCAAATCGAAAAGCAATTTGGAAAAGGCTCCGTCATGCGCCTCGGCGAGGCGGGTGCCACGTACGAAGTGGAGTCGATTCCGACGGGATCGTTGGGCCTCGACATCGCCTTGGGCGTCGGCGGCATTCCGAAAGGCCGAGTGATCGAGATCTTCGGACCCGAGTCCTCGGGCAAAACGACACTCACCCTTTCGATAATCGCCTCGGCGCAGCGCTACGGCGGCACGGCGGCGTTCGTGGACGCAGAGCACGCGCTCGACCCGGTGTACGCGGAAAAGCTCGGCGTCAAGGTCAACGATCTTCTGGTATCGCAGCCCGACACGGGAGAACAGGCGCTCGAAATCACCGACATGCTGGTGCGTTCGGGCGCGGTGGACGTGGTCGTGGTCGATTCGGTCGCGGCGCTCACGCCCAAGGCCGAAATCGAAGGTGAAATGGGCGACCAGCACATGGGTTTGCAGGCTCGGCTCATGTCGCAGGCGCTGCGCAAGCTCACCGGCAACATCAAGCGCTCCAACACCATCGTGATTTTCATCAATCAGATCCGCATGAAGATCGGCGTCATGTTCGGCAACCCGGAGACGACAACCGGCGGCAATGCGCTCAAGTTCTACTCCTCGGTGCGCATGGACATTCGGCGCATCGGCGCCATCAAGAATGGCGAGGAAGTCGTGGGCTCGATGACTCGCGTCAAGGTCGTCAAGAACAAAGTGGCTCCGCCGTTTCGGGAGACCGAGTTCGAGATCATGTATGGCACCGGTATCTCGAGGGAAGGCGAGATCATCGAGCTGGGCGTGCTGCACAATCTCGTGGAGAAGTCCGGTTCCTGGTACAGCTACAAGGGCGAGCGCATCGGACAAGGCAAGGACAATGCCCGCACCTTCTTGCAGCAACATCCGGAAATCGCCAAGGATGTGGAGGACCAAATCCGCGCCAAATTGATTCCGGAGAAGGCGACCATGAATCGCGGTGGCGACGCCAAAGAGGCCTGATATTCCCGGCCGCCGCGAGGTGGACCCGCTCGATGCGCGTGCTGCACGGGTCGCGGCGCTGGATGCGTTGGCCCGGCGCGACCACGCATCCACGGAATTGCAGCGCAAATTGCGCGACAAAGGATACGATGGCCGCGTCGTCGATGAGCTGATCGAGCGGCTCATTGCCGAGAAATTGCTGGATGATCGGCGCTATTTGCAGAATTTCGTGGCTTATCACGCCGCGCGCGGCCAGGGCCCCAATCGTGTGCGCGCCGATTTGCGCAAGCTCGGACTAACGGATGCGGAATCGAGCCTGGACGACTATCCGGACTGGGTCGCGCACCTGAAAAGGGCGCGGCAAAAGAAGTTTGGAACTTCGCTCCCGACCAATTACGCTGATCGACAGCGCCAGGCGAGATTCCTGGCGTACCGGGGCTATACCGGCGCCCAGATTCGGGCGGCTCTGGGATTCGACACGGAATTGGATGCAGACACGACAGAAGAGCCATGAAACGCGACGCTAAGCTGAGGATGATGACGAGCACGGAGATCCGTGCGAGCTTCTTGGAGTTTTTCCGCAAGAACGGCCATGCGGTGGTGCCGTCGAGCTCGCTCGTGCCGGGCAACGACCCCACCTTGCTGTTCACCAACGCCGGCATGGTGCAGTTCAAGGATGTGTTCCTGGGCAAGGAGACGCGCGACCGTTCGCGCGCCGCGAGCGCTCAGCGTTGCTTGCGCGCGGGCGGCAAGCACAACGACCTCGAAAACGTCGGATATACCTCGCGGCATCACACGTTCTTCGAAATGCTGGGCAATTTCAGTTTCGGCGACTACTTCAAGCGCGAGGCGATCCATTTCGCCTGGAATTTCGTGACCGGAACCCTCGGAATACCAAAGGATCGGCTCTGGGTGACGGTCTATACCGAGGACGACGAAGCGGCGCGGGTCTGGACGGAAGAAATCGGCATCAGTCCGAACCGTTGCACGCGGATGGGCGAGAAGTCGAACTTCTGGTCCATGGGCGAAACGGGGCCCTGCGGCCCCTGCACCGAGATCTTTTACGATCATGGGCCGGAAATTCCCGGCGGTCCGCCGGGCTCGCCGGACGAGGACGGCGACCGCTACGTCGAGATCTGGAATCTGGTCTTCATGCAGTACGACCGCTCGTCGGAAGGCATTCTGACCCCGCTCCCCAAACCCTCCGTCGACACGGGGATGGGCCTCGAGCGAGTTGCGGCGGTCATGCAGGGAGTTCACAGCAATTACGACATCGATCTCTTCCGCGCGCTGATTCGCGCGGCGGCCGAGCTGACCGGCGCAACGGATCTCGAATCGTCGAGTCTGCGGGTGATTGCCGACCACATCCGGGCCTGCACGTTCCTGATCATCGACGGAGTGGTGCCGTCCAACGAGGGCCGGGGCTATGTCTTGCGGCGCATCATTCGCCGCGCGATCCGGCACGGCTACAAGCTGGGCCAGACCCAACCCTTCTTCCACAAGCTCGTGCCCGCGTTGGTGCGCGAGATGGGGTCTTATTATTCGGAACTGGTGAGCGGGGAGGCGCAAGCTGGCAAGGTTCTGGCGCAAGAGGAGACGCGGTTCGCGGAGACTCTGGAAACCGGCATGGCGTTGCTCGATGCGGCCACCGCGGAACTCAAATCATCGGTCATTCCGGGCGAGACGGTTTTTCGTCTATACGACACCTACGGATTCCCGCTCGATCTGACGGCCGACGTGGCGCGGGAGCGTGGACTTACCATCGACCAGGAAGGTTTCGATGCGGCCATGGCCGCACAGCGGGGCCGCGCTCGCGCCGCGAGCAAGTTCGGTACGGACTTGCGCGAATCGGTGAAGCTCTCCGGCAAGACCAGTTTCTCCGGATACGATCGGGTGGCGGGCCCCGGGCGCGTGACGGCGTTGATTTTCGACGGCGCCCTCGTCGAGGTATTGCGAGTCGGTCAGGAAGGGCAGGTGGTACTCGACCACACCCCGTTCTATGCGGAAAGCGGAGGTCAGATCGGGGATACGGGCACGCTGATCGGCCGCTCGTCGCAGTTTCGTGTGCGCGACACTCAAAAACTTGGCGCCTCGTTCGGCCACATCGGCGTGCTTGAATCGGGCGAGCTGCGGCTCGGAGACGAGGTCGAGGCGCACGTCGATGCCGAGCGCCGCACGGCGATCGCCCTCAATCACTCCGCAACGCATCTGCTCCACGCGGCGCTACGACAGGTGCTCGGTAAGCATGTGCAACAAAAGGGATCGCTCGTCGCCGCCGATCGATTACGCTTCGATTTCTCGAATTCAGGCCCGGTGACCGCGGACGAACAGCAGCGCGTCGAAGCACTCGTGAATGCCGAGATTCGCCGCAATGCACCCGCCGACACCCGTATCATGGCGCTCGACGATGCCGTCGCGGCGGGGGCGATGTCGCTGTTCGGCGAGAAATACGAAAGCGACGTACGTGTGCTTACTTTCGGGGATTTCTCGATGGAACTCTGCGGTGGAACGCACGTCGAAAGGACCGGCGACATCGGACTTTTCAAGATCATCGGCGAATCGGGCGTGGCGGCGGGCGTGCGCCGAATCGAGGCGCTAACCGGTCAGGCCGCATACGACTGGGTGGTACGGGTCGATGGCGTGCTGCGCGACATCGCGGGTTTGGTGCGAGGCAGCCGCGAAGATGCCGACGAGAAGGTCCGCGAACTCGTCGAACGCTCGAAGCGGCTGGAAAAAGAGGTGCAGCAGCTTAAGTCAAAACTCGCCACCGGGCAGGGCGGCGATATTTCGGCCAAGGCGACGGCCGTCGGCAGCATCAAGGTTTTGGCCGCACAAATAGAGGGTGCGGATGCTAAGGCTTTGCGGGATTCCATTGATCAGCTGAAGCAGAAGCTGGGATCCTCGGTGATCGTGCTCGCCACGGTTCAGGACGGGAAAGTAGTGCTGGTTGCCGGTGTTTCCGCGGATTTGGTGGCACAGTTGAAGGCCGGCGACATTGTCGGCGCGGTGGCCGCCCAAATCGGCGGTCGCGGCGGGGGCCGTGCGGATTTCGCGCAGGCCGGCGGCAGTCAGCCCGAGAAGCTCGCCGCGGCGCTCGAGAGTGTCGAATCGTTGGTGAGGAATCGGCTCGCTAATTGAACAGTTTAGTAATTCGGGTGGCAAGAACCGAGCATTGAGTTTAGGATTACGAGTCTACCCAGCGGTAGGTACACGCCGCTTGGGTTCTACTGGCAGGGGGCATTCCAATCCATGAATGCCTGGCCGCGATTCGGTTCCGACTCAAGGCCATCGCGCTGAAGTTGCCCACGGAAGATGAGGAGCACGCTTTTATGCTGATATTGACGCGACGCGTTGGCGAAACGGTAATGATTGGTAACGACGTGACGGTTACGGTGCTGGGAGTCAAAGGCAACCAGGTGCGTATCGGGGTCAACGCCCCGAAAGATGTGGCCGTCCATCGTGAGGAAATCTACGAGCGCATCAAGCGCGAAGAAGACACCGAGGGGCGGGCCCCCGGGACGGTCACGAAGGTCGCCGACGACGCCTGAAAACAAGCCCTGAGAGCACGCGATAGCGTTTCGCTGCTTTACCTGGACTGCTCGACGCGGGTATCATCCGGCGCTCCTTGGTATGGGCCTTCGCCCCTATCCGGAGAGGTGGCCGAGTGGTCGAAGGCGCGCCCCTGCTAAGGGCGTATGGGTCAAAAGCCCATCGAGGGTTCGAATCCCTCCCTCTCCGCCAGGATTATGTCGTTTCGTTGATCAATGCGCCCGTAGCTCAGTTGGATAGAGCGCCTGGCTACGAACCAGGAGGTCGGGAGTTCGAATCTCTCCGGGCGCGCCAATTAATCAAGAACTTGTGCGCCGGGAGACCGGCAAGGAGTAGACGGTGAAAGTCCGTCGCAATGAAGGAGTAGCGATCCACATTGACCCTAAGCCGTGCGCCGGCATCCGCGAGGATGCCGGTGAAGCGTCGGTAGGGGAGAGTACAGGCCAGCCATTGAGCCGCGAAAGTGATTTAACTCAGGGTGCCGACGCCGTAAGTTTCGCGGAAGGCAACATGGCCGGACACGTCAGCGCGAGTGCCCGGTCGACCCTGCGTGGTCTGAGACCCTGGCATGTGCGGAAGCTCCTTGTACGGGAACCGGGAGATCTCCAGCTTGATCACTCGCACGACGGGGTGATCCGTATCGGGAAGGCGAGGAGCCGTAGCCGATGATGCACGAGCCGGAGAAGTCAGACCCCTCTACAGTAGCGTCGAAGCTGGCGAACAAGTCCGAAGGATCGGATGCGGAGTCGGTGGAGCGAAGGGAGGGGGCCGAGGGGAACACGAGCAAGGACCGCATGCGCCGGACACCGAGCCGGGTAAGCATGTCATCGGGACTTGAGTGTGTACGGGAGCGAGCGAAAGCCGAGAAGAAGGAACGGTTCACGGCTCTGCTGCACCATGTGGATGTTGATTTGCTACGGGCGTCCTTTTCCTGGCTCAAGCGGGATGCGGCACCGGGGGTGGATGGCATAACGTGGCGGCAGTACGAGCAGAACCTGGAAGCCAGCCTTGTCGATCTGCATGCACGAGTTCACCGCGGCGCCTATCGGGCGCTACCGTCGCGGCGCAAGTTCATTCCGAAAGCGGATGGACGAGAGCGACCGCTCGGGATCGCGGCGTTGGAGGATAAAATCGTCCAACGCGCTGTGGTGGAAGTGTGTAACGCGATTTACGAGGAAGATTTTCTAGGATTCTCCTATGGGTTCAGGCCCAAGCGCGGCCAGCACGATGCGCTGGATGCACTCGCCGTCGGGATTACCCAAACGCCTGTGAACTGGATTGTAGACATCGACGTCCGAGCCTTTTTCGATACGATGAGTCACGAGTGGCTCATCCGGTTCGTTGAACATCGGATCGCCGATACGCGCATGATTCGCCTAATACGCAAGTGGTTGAAGGCCGGAGTGATGGATGATGGGGAATGGAGTTCGAGTGAGGCCGGTACCCCGCAAGGGGCGGTGGTTTCCCCGACCCTCTCCAACATTTACCTTCACTACACCTTTGATCTGTGGGCCGAGTGGTGGCGACACCATGAGGCTCACGGCAACGTCATCTACGTGCGCTACGCCGACGATATTGTCGCAGGCTTTGAGCACGAGAACGATGCCGTGCGTTTCCTGGCGGAACTGCGTGAGCGGTTGGAGAAGTTCGCGCTATCGCTGCATCCGGACAAGACGCGTCTGATCGAGTTCGGCCGTCATGCGGCTGATGATCGAAAGAAACGCGGCCTTGGTAAACCGGAGACGTTCAACTTTCTAGGGTTCACGCACATCTGTGGTCGCTCCCGTCGGGGCCTCTTCTTGCTTCACCGCAAGACGCGCCGTGATCGGATGCGTATCAAGCTGCGTGCCCTGAAAGGGGAACTTAAGCGGCGAATGCATGAACCGATCCCCATGCAGGGGCGGTGGTTGGGCCAGGTGGTGCGTGGTTACTTCCAGTACCACGCCGTGCCAACCAACTACCCGCGTCTGGCCGCGTTCCACTATCACGTGACGGTCCTCTGGCTCCGTACGCTGCGGCGGCGCAGCCAGAAAGACTGGTCCAAGTGGGACCGCATGGTGCGGTTGGCGGCAGCCTACCTGCCCCCTCCGCGCATCCTTCATCCCTGGCCCAACCAACGCTTTGCCGTCAAACACCCCAGGTGGGAGCCCGGTGCGCGAATCGCGCCCGCCGGGATCTGTGCGGGGGGCGCTCAGTAATGAGCGTCCCTACCGCGATACGCATAACGCGAAGTTCGCGTACGGAAAAAGTACGGAAATCGCTGGCAAGGGCGGCGCATGGCAAGCAACATGGATCGTTACCGCAAAGAACTTGATGCGCTGCTGGAACTCGGCGCGCATCTTCAGAACGCCTTGCAGTACGAGTGCTATCCCAAAGAGTACAAGCAGCAGCTCGGCCAACTTGTAGCGAAGAACGCGAAGCCAGATGAAGGGCCGCTCGAAGGCAAGGTGAGGGCGCATATAGCCGGCCTGCCCAGCTTCAACGACAAGTACCAAACGTGGTACTCAGAAGCCAAAGCTCTCATCAAACAGATTTTGCCCGACCGCCTAGACGATTTCGTGCGCCACTACGAAAAGCCGAGGGGTCGCAAATCCACAGATTTTGAATCATACCGGATCGAGGACGCGCTCCAAGGATTACAG
>JGI12635J15846_10004452_pt1 | contig 12095 bp, 11 predicted proteins | sample BlaSpr_A8_OM2_M2_FD_15846 | JGI IMG/M metagenome (IMG submission 15846) | reverse complement strand
ACAGTTCTTTCAGCTCGGATTGATGGGCATCGAAATTCCCGAACAGTACGGCGGCGCCGGCGGCAAGTTTTTCGAAGCGATTTTAGCAGTCGAAGAGTTTTCCCGAGCCGATGCTTCCGCCGGCGTGATCGTGGACGTGCAGAACACTCTCGTAGCCAACGCCATCCTGCGCTGGGCCACTGAAGATCAAAAGAAGCGCTACCTCTCGAAGATGGCAGCCGACACTGTAGGCGCCTATGCCTTAAGCGAGGCAGGCTCCGGATCGGACGCCTTTGCTCTTCAGACCAAAGCCGAACTCAAAGGCACTGATTTCGTCCTCAACGGACGCAAGCTCTGGATCACCAATGGCAAAGAGGCTGGCATATTCATTCTGTTTGCCACCGTCGACGCCTCAAAAGGCTACAAGGGAATTACGGCATTCATAATCGAAAAGAATTTTCCGGGTTTCACCGTCGGCAAAAAAGAAGACAAGCTCGGCATTCGTGCATCCTCAACCTGCGAGTTGATTCTCGAAGATTGCCGCGTGCCCAAAGAAAACGTTCTAGGCGAAGTCGGCAAAGGCTACAAAATCGCCATCGAGACGCTAAACGAAGGCCGCATTGGCATCGGAGCGCAGATGCTCGGTGTGGCTCGCGGAGCATGGGAATACGCCGCCAAATACGCGCAGGAGCGCATGCAATTCGGCAAGCTAATTTCGGAATTCCAGGGAATCCAGTTTCAGATCGCGCAGATGGCGACCGAGATCGAAGCCGCCCGGCTGATGGTCTACAACGCGGCGCGCATGAAAGATGCGGGCGTAAATTTTGTGAAAGAAGCCGCCATGACCAAGTTGTTTACGTCACAAGTGGCCGAGCGCGTAACCTCCCTCGCCATCGAAGTCTACGGCGGTTACGGCTTCACAAAAGATTATCCTGTAGAAAAGTATTGGCGCGACGCAAAGATCGGAAAGATCTACGAAGGCACCTCAAACATGCAACTGGCAACGATTGCGAAGCTGGTAATGGGGAAATGAAAAATGCTTTACCACTGTGGGACACAGAGGCACACAAAATGTATGTCCCTGTGTTCTCTGTGAGTCCCCGGTGCCCCCGGTGGTTAGCTTTTTCCGACTGTCGGCATCGGCAACCGGCATAATCCTGTAGCATACGCACTGCATCGAAACTAAACGTATGGCCACCGTTTCAGAGTCCGCGGCGCTATTGGAGCTGAGCATCTCCGGCCCGCCACTCTCTCGCGAAGCCGCGTGCCACTTGTTGCAATCAGACGACGCAGCCTTGCCCTCATTATTAGCCTCCGCGCAATCAGCGCGCGATAAATTCAAGCCCGGCGTCATCACCTACTCGCGCAAAGTTTTTATTCCCCTGACCAATCTATGCCGCGACTACTGCGGCTATTGCACCTTCCGCCGCGATCCCGGCGATCCCGGCGCCCACACCATGACGCCCGACGAAGTTATGGAAGTCGTCCGCGCCGGTGAGCGCATGGGATGCACGGAAGCGCTCTTCAGTTTGGGAGACAAACCCGAACTGCTTTTCCCCGACATGCGCGACACACTGCGTCATCTCGGCTACAAATCCACGCTCCATTATCTCGAGGCGATGTGCGACAAAGTCCTTCGCGAATCAAGCCTTCTGCCTCATCCGAATCCTGGCCTCATGAGCGCGGAGTGGCTCAAGCGGCTATCCAACGTCTCTCCCAGCATGGGTCTAATGCTGGAGACGACAAGCGATCGGTTGCTCGCGAAAAATGCCGCCCATGACAACGCACCCGATAAAATACCTGCGAAGCGTCTTCGCGTAATTGAAGACGCCGGACGCCAGCAGATTCCTTTCACCACGGGAATTCTGATTGGAATCGGCGAGACGATGGAAGAGCGGGTGGATACGCTGACCGCAATCCGAGATTTGCATCTGAAGTATGGGCATATTCAGGAAGTGATCGTTCAGAACTTCCGCGCGAAAAGTAAAACTCCCATGGCCAACTGGCCCGAACCCGATCGCGGTGATATGCTCCGCACTCTGGCTGTAGCGCGACTTCTAATGCCAACCATGAATATTCAAGCGCCGCCAAATCTTTCCGATCCGCATTATGCCGATCTGCTCGATGGCGGCATCAACGACTGGGGCGGAGTCTCTCCGTTGACTCCAGATTTTATTAATCCTGAGAAGCCCTGGCCGCATCTGGAACAACTACGCCACAAGACTGAAGCAAAAGGATTCGCGTTGAAACAAAGGTTGCCGGTGTATCCCGAATTCGCGCAACAAGCGTCCGCCCATAGCGAAGTTCTCGCAAACAAACTTGGCACGGCTGCGAATGCCGAAGGTTACGCGCGGAGGGCCGCATGATCACCGTTCTCACCGGCGGCACCGGCGGCGCCAAATTCGTGGACGGTCTCCGGCAGATCGTACCTCCCGACGATCTCACGATTATCGTGAACACCGGCGACGACCTGCAGTGGTGGGGATTGTACGTCTCTCCCGATATCGACTCCATGATTTATATGCTGGCCGGCAAACTGAGCCAGGAGCGCGGCTGGGGCGTGAAAGGCGACACCTTTTTTTGCCTGAATGCCATGGGGCAACTAGGCCAACCAATATGGTTCAACACCGGAGATCGCGATCTCGCGACCCATATAGTCCGCTCGAAATTACTTTCTGACGGCAAGAGTCTCACTGAAGTGACCGTCGAAATCGCCGCCAAGCTAGGCGTCACGACGCGGGTACTGCCCATGAGCGATTCGCGCGTCGAGACCCGCGTTCTGACTCCAATTGGCGAATTGAGTTTCGAAGAATATTTCGTTCAGCGCTGGTATCAGGACCCGGTGGAATCGGTCCGCTTCGCCGGAGCCAGTGACGCGGAGCCCGCCCCCGGCGTGATCGATGCCATCCGCTCTGCCGATTTAGTGCTGCTCGCTCCAAGCAATCCAATAACCAGTATCGCTCCCATTCTCGCCGTTCCCGGAATTCGACAGGCTTTGCGCGAAACCCGCGCCCGCATTGCCGCCGTGAGCCCGATTGTGCGCCGGGCCGCCGTCTCCGGCCCCGCAGGAATTCTAATGGCGGCCCAGGGCTTCGAAGTTTCTATTCGCGGCGTCGCCGATTTTTATCGCGATTTTCTCGACGTGCTGGTGGTCGATTCGCAGGACGAAATGTCCGCCGATGCATTGCGCCAGACGGGAATGCGTGTGCATTGCACGCCGACCATCATGCGCCGCCGCGAAGATAGGATCGCACTAGCCGAGAGCACTCTGCATGCAGCCATGCAACCTCCGGCTCAAACCTCGCAGGAACTGGCATGATTCTCGTTCCCGTGAAATTGCTGAGCGATGCCAAGCAGCGTCTATCGGCCATTCTCACCCCGCAGGAGCGTATCGATCTGGCTCGCGCCATGTGTACGGACGTTCTGCAGGCGCTCGCATCATGGACAAAACGGCCTCCGGTTGCGGTTGTGACGACCGACTCATTTGCCCGCGATTTAGCGGTGCAATTTAATTTCGACGTCATCGCCGACGACAACGCTGGAGAGACGAACGCCATAGCAATGGCGACGGCCGCGTGCAAAACGCGGGGATGCAATAGCACGTTGGTGATACCTGCCGATATTCCGTTAGTCGATAGCGCCGAGTTGCAAAAGATCGTCGTTGCCGCGCCTCAGAATGGCGCCGTGCTGGCGCCCGATGCAGCCGGACGCGGCACGAATGCCGCCTTCCGCTCGCCAGCCGATTTGTTTCCGCTCCGCTTTGGCAATGACAGTTTTTTGCCGCATCTCGCCGCCGCAAAGGCAACGGGCCTGCCCTGTGTAGTACTCCAATTGCCGAGCATTGCGCGCGATGTCGATCGTCCGGAAGATCTCTACGAGTTGGCATCGGCCAGCGGGGATGGGCAATCGCAACGGCTCGTGCGCAGTTGGAATCTTGCGAACCGGAAGCAGGTAGAAGATGCCGTCGCGCAGCGGTAAGGATGCGAGCGCATCTGCTGCTCCTGAAATTCGCATCATACCTCTCGCCGTCACTGGGGAATTTCTTCCCGGAGATTCGCTGAGCGAACGTCTATTGCAGGCGGCTAAGAATTCGGCTTTGCGTTTTCAGGATGGCGACATTCTCGTGGTAAAGCATAAAGTTGTTTCGAAATCAGAAGGCGCAATGGTAGCCCTTAATGAAATCGAACCCTCGGCGGCTTCGCGAATCTGGGCTCGGAAACACCGCCTTGATGCCCGCGTCAGTGAACTTGCCGTGCGCGAGAGTCGCCGGATCGTCCGCCAGAAGCACGGAGTTCTTATTACCGAAACGAAGCACGGCTTTATCTGCGCCAACAGTGGCGTTGATGTTTCGAACGTTGATGGCGGGCGGCATGCAGTGTTATTGCCCGAAGATCCGGATCGTTCCGCGGCGAAGTTGCGGCACGTTTTTAAAAAGAAGCTTGGCATCGGCATTGCAGTGATCGTCAGTGATAGCTTCGGGCGCCCTTGGCGTGAAGGTCTAACCGAAGTAGCAATCGGAGTTGCCGGAATGCGCCCTCTGGTCGACTACCGCGGACGCCGCGATCCACACGGGTATTCGCTGCACGCGACCGTGGATGCGGTAGCGGACGAACTCGCGTGCGCTGCCGGACTAGTTTGCGGCAAGCTGGAAAACACGCCAGCGTGTATCATCCGCGGATATTCTTATCGGCGAGGAAACGGCACCGCGCAGGAGATGATCCGTCCCGCAAAGAACGACCTTTTTCGCTAAAGTTTTGGGAATTGTCATCCCGAGTGAAGCGAGGGACCTGCATTTTGCGGCGAGGCACAGATCCATCGGCATGATTGGAGTTTGTAGTGACTCGCAGTTTCGGGCGCCGTATTAGGAGAAGAAGCGATGACATCGCAGATAGCACAACTCGAACAATTCCCAGCTCTCAGTTGGGACGAAATCGCTCCCCAAGCCTCGGCCCCCATTCGTAGCGCCTTGGAGCGCGTGCTTGAAGCACAAGATAGCGCGTGCCTAACCGACGAACAACGCTACACTCTGGCCAATACTGACGGCACCGATTTGCTCGCGCTTCTTGTAGCGGCCGATACGCTGCGGCGCGATCTCGTTGGCAACATCGTCAGCTACGTGGTGAATCGGAATATCAATTTTACTAACATCTGTTTTGTAGGGTGCAAGTTTTGTGCGTTCAGCCGCGGACCGCGCGAGGCCGACTCCTATTTTCATTCGCTCGAAGACATGGCCCGCAAAACGAAAGAAGCACGGGATCTGGGCGCCACCGAAGTCTGTATCCAGGGCGGCCTTCCGCATGGCCTGCCACAATTTTATTATCGCGACATTCTGCGCGCCGTGAAGAATGTCGTGCCCAACATGCACGTCCACGCTTTTTCTCCCATGGAAATCGTGTACGGCGTCGAACTCACCGGCATGACCTTGCGCGACTATCTCATGATGTTGCGCGATAACGGACTCGATACGCTTCCGGGCACCGCGGCTGAAATACTCGACGACGAAGTTCGCCATGTGCTCTCGCGCAACAAACTCTCATCCGCGCAATGGCAAGAAGTAATTCGCACAGCACACGGCATCGGAATCCCCACGACTTCCACCCTCATGTACGGACACATGGAAACGCCCGGCCATTGGGTCCGCCAGTTATCTCTATTTCGTCGAATCCAAACCGACACCAGCGGCTTCACCGAGTTTGTTCCGCTAGGTTTCGTACATCAGAACACGCTTTTATTTCAGCAGGGATTAGCACGAAGCGGCCCCACACTTGCCGAGCACCTGAAGATTCACGCGCTCGCCAGAATCCTGCTCGCCGGTTCCATTCACAACATTCAGGTTTCGTGGGTGAAGCTGAACAAAAAACTTTCGCAACTCTGCCTGCACGCCGGAGCCAACGACTACGGCGGCACTCTGATGGAAGAAAATATCTCGCGTGAAGCAGGCGCGACTGCGGGACAGTACACCAGCCCCGAAGACTTTCAGGCATTAATCATGGAGATCGGGCGCATCCCCGCCGAGCGCAACACAAAATATTCGCGTATGCAGATCAAGCTGCCAGTCGACTCGCTCGCTTCAGAAAACGTGTCTTATATCGCGATGCCGGAGTTCGCGTGAGCCGCACCATCTCGGTCATCGGTGGCACAGGTCCGGCAGGCACCGGCCTCGGGTTGCGCTGGGCGCGCGCAGGAGAAATCGTGATCATCGGCTCCCGCGATCGAGTCCGCGCCGAAGCAACGGCCGACGCAATCCGCAAGCGGGTCGGCGCGAATGCTCAAATTTCCGGCATGGAAAATTCGGCAGCCTGCGCCGCCAGCGACCTCCTCGTGCTAACCGTCCCCTTTGAAGGGCAGGCCGCATTGCTCAAGCAGTTGAAGCCGTCCATCCGCGCCGGCAGCATCCTGATCGATGTCACCGTTCCGCTCGCCACGAGCATTGGCGGACGCGCCAGCCACACCATCGGCGTCTGGCAAGGCTCGGCCTCGCAGCAGGCGGCTGAGTTGGTCCCGAAAGGTGTATCCGTAGTAGCAGCTTTCCACAATGTTTCAGCGGACATATTGAACGGCGACAGCAACGAAGACGTCGATTGCGACGTGATCGTGTGCAGTGACGATTCGAACGCCACGCAAGTCGCGATTGATCTCGCCACAAAGATCGCAGGCGTTCGTGCAATTGATGGCGGCAAACTTGAGAATGCGCGTATCGTCGAGCAGATCACCGCGCTCTTGATCGGCCTGAACATCCGGCACAAAGGACATAGCGGAATAAGAATCACTGGCCTGCCCGACGCCGCATACAAAGGGAGCGCCGGGCGTCCTCGCCCGGCCTAAACTGCACGCGGTGCGGGCGAAGACGCCCGTCGCTCCATTAATGTGGTAGTTAGTGAAAACATGACTGCCTCTCCCAGCCGCGTATCGGAAACCGAAGAGCCTGCCATCGAATTTGATCACGCCTCTTTCCACATAAACGGTCGCCCTCTGCTGCAGGATCTCGTGCTCTCCGTGAAGCAAGGAGAAACACTGGTGCTGCTCGGTCGCAGCGGCTCCGGCAAAACCACAACCCTAAAACTGATCAACCGCTTGCTGCTGCCGACGTCGGGCGAAGTTCGCGTCAACAGGAAACGCACTTCGGAGTGGGACGCCATTCGCCTGCGCCGAAGTATCGGTTACGTCATTCAGGATGGCGGTCTATTCCCGCATTTCACCGTGGAACGAAATATTGCTATCGTCCCGCGAATTGAAAAATGGCCGCAGCCGCAGATCGACGCGCGGGTGCGCGAGTTGTTAGTCACCGTCGGATTGAGCGAAGACCTCTTGTCCCGCTACCCGAGCCAACTCTCAGGCGGTCAGCGCCAGCGCGTCGGAGTTGCGCGCGCACTCGCGGCGGACCCTCCGATTCTCATTCTCGACGAGGCCTTCGGCGCCCTTGATCCCATCACGCGCTCGGAAATGCAGAAAGAATTTCGTGAGTTGCAGCAGCGCATGAAGAAAACCGTAATCTTTGTAACTCATGATCTCCGTGAAGGCTTGCTGCTCGCTGATCGAATCGCACTCATGGAAGAGGGCAAGCTTGTCGTCGATCTTCCCGCGCATGAGTTTGCGCGCTCTGGCGATCCGCTCGTGAGAGCATACGTGGAAGCATTTTCGGCATTGCCCGACCCGAATCAAAGCGAACGTGAGGTAAGCCGATGAACTTTCTTCAGTTCATGATGACGAATCGCCAGCAAGTCCTCGATCTCACGCTGGAACACATCACGCTGGCCGGAGTGGCAACGCTGCTCGCGTCGCTGGTCGGCATTCCGCTTGGCATTCTCATAACGCGGGTGCCTCAACTGAGCAAGCCAGTGCTCGGCGGCGCCAACATAATTCAGACCATCCCCAGCCTCGCTCTCTTCGGCTTTCTTCTTCCCGCACCGTGGATCGGCGCTCGCGGCGGCCGTCTCGCAATTCTCGCGCTCGCGCTCTACGGCCTTCTGCCGTTAATCCGAAACACGTACGCTGGCATTCAAGGTGTCGATCCTGCAATCGTAGAAGCGGGACGAGCGATGGGTTTGACCGATCGGCAATTACTTCTACAAGTGGAATTGCCGCTCGCTTCTGGAGTCATCGTCGCCGGCGTTCGAATCGCCGCCGTACTTTCCATTGGACTCGCAACCATCGCCGCGGCAATCGGAGCAGGCGGCCTCGGCGAATTTATTTTTCGCGGTCTCGCAATGGTCAACAACCAGGTGATTTTGGCCGGAGCCATCCCCGCCGCGCTTCTAGCTCTGTTGGTTGACTTCTTACTTGGAAGGCTCGAGCGTCGTCTCGGAACGCTGCGCTTGAAAACGTAGGAAACTATTGAATTTGAATTTCATGCGCAGATGCTCCGCAGCCGTCAACTCTAAATGGATCGCGCTTTCGCTCGCCTGCGTTCTTCTATTGCAAATTTCAGGATGCGGCCGCCACGCGGATCGCATTGTCGTCGGCTCAAAAGATTTCACCGAGCAATTGGTCCTCGGCGAGCTGTTCGCGCAAATCATCGAGCATCGCGCGCACCTGCCCGTCGAGCGCCGCTTCTATCTCGCGGGCACATTTATCTGCCAGCAAGCAATCCTTGCCGGACGAATCGATATCTATCCTGAATACACTGGAACCGCTCTCACCGCGGTTCTCAAGCAACAACCGAGCGGCGATAAACTAGACGTTTATCAGCGAGTGCAGCAGGCCTATCAGACAAAATTTAATCTCGCCCTGGGTCGGCCGCTCGGTTTCAATGACACCTTTGCCATCGTCATTCGCGGCGATGACGCGCGAAAGCTGCATCTCAAAGCCGTATCGCAGGCCGCCGCTTTCACTCCGAAATGGCGCGCCGGTTTCGGCTACGAATTCATGGAGCGTCCCGACGGATACAAAGGTTTGGTCGCTAGTTACAATCTGCGCTTTGCCGAGGCGCCGCGCATTATGGATCTCGGCCTGATCACGCGCGCGCTAAAAGAGCGCCAGGTGGATCTGATCGCCGGTAACAATACAGATGGACTAATTCCGGCGCTGGACCTCTTCGTACTCGAAGATGATCACCATTATTTTCCCCCGTACGAAGCGGTCGCAGTGATGCGCGAAGATTTACTCAAAAAACATCCCGAGGTTGCGGGGGCCTTGGACGCCCTGTCAGGAGCGATCTCCGACGATGACATGCGCAGGTTGAACTACGCCGTGGACGGACAACATCGCGACGCCGCTGCAGTAGCAAAAGAGTTTCTGCAACAACGCAAGCTTATAAATTAGTGCCCATCACAATGGAGCGACGGGCGTCCTCGCCCGCCCGCCTCAGAGGATGACGCCCCCTCCAATTTAATCTTCCACCGCCTGCGCATTCAATTCCTCCTCCGGCTCGCCGCCAGCTAAACCTTGCGCGATGATCAGTCGGTGAGCTTCAATACGAAGCGCCGGCAGCGCCCGCCCGAACCAGATCGCTCCCATTACGCTGACGATCCCTCCGACGGCAACCGTGATGGGCGCACCGATCCGGTGTGCCATTGCTCCGCCAAAGAACGCTCCAAAGGGAGCCATTCCCATGAACATCATGGAGTAAACAGACATCACCCGTCCTCGCAACTGATCGGGAACCATGGTCTGAATCAGCGTATTCGAACACGCCATCTGCAACATCATCGAATATCCCGCCGGCAATAACAGCAGCGCTGACAACCAGAATGAAGTCGAGAATGCAAAACAGAACAGGCTAACTCCGAAAGTTGCGCAGGTGATCACAATCCACCGGCCCAGGCCTTTTACTCCGGTTTTCGCGGCGAGCGTTAAAGCGCCAAACAAAGCGCCGACGCCGGTCGCGCCCATCAGAATTCCCAGTCCTTGCGCCCCACCATGCAAAATTTTATCCGCAAATACCGGCATCAACACGGTGTAAGGCATTCCCACCAGGCTTATCAGCCCGATCAGCAACAGCAATGCTCGAATCACTTTTGTTTGATTGACCCAGCGAAAGCCTTCGACAATGTCTTCAATCGGAGAACGGTTGCTGACCCGCGGAGGGCTTTGCACATGCATGAGCAAGAGACCGATAATGACCGCGATGTAGCTGATCGAGTTGGCCGCAAAACACCAGCCCTCCCCAATTTTCGCGACCAGAATTCCGGCGACCGCTGGTCCAACTACACGCGCACCGTTAAACATGGAAGAGTTCAGTGCGATCGCATTCATCAAATCTTCCTTGCCAACCATGTCGATGAGGAACGCCTGCCGGCCCGGAATGTCGAACGCGTTCACCACTCCGAGCAGCGCCGCCAGCAGAAAAATGTGCCAGACTTGAACTCGCCCGCTCAGCGTAAGCCACGCGAGAATTCCGGCGAGAATCATGGAGCAGATTTGTGTCGCAATCACCAGCCGGTGCCGGTTCGTGCGGTCGACCGTGATGCCACCGAAGGGCGCGACAAGAAATACCGGAATCTGGCTGGCAAAGCCCACACTTCCGAGCAACAAAGGAGACTTAGTCATGCTGTACACCAGCCACGACTGCGCCACGCTCTGCATCCACGTCCCAGTCAAAGAGATGAGTTGTCCGCTGAAGAAAAGTTGAAAGTTGCGGTGGCGCAGGGCGCGCAGAGTGGTGGCTAACCTTGCTCTAGGCGCCTCCTTCCCAGCTTCATCCTCAACTGTCGCAGTTTTTTGCTCTTCGGTCACTTTGCAGCACTTTCTCTTAAAACCTTTTCACATCTTTCAGACATCGGCAACCGGATGGAGCCATCATTTCGAACAATGGAGCACCAGCCATCCCCGCCCGGCCAATTCGAACGCCAACTTTTCTCTTTTCAAAAGTCGATTCCGCAATTTGGAACTTCCCCACGGGCTCAAACCGCGATACAGTTAACTCCTACCGATCCGACTACCGGATTAAAAAGGACCCGCCCATGAGTACAGATCCTAATCGCCTTGAACGCCGAGGAGCCCAACGTTTTGAAGTGCACCTGCCATTGGCAGTTCACTTCGATGGACGAACCGTGCCAGGGTTTACTCAGGATTTAACTGGTCGTGGAATTTTTTTCTACGCGGAAGCGACGTTCAGTGAAGGCGCATCTGTCGAACTGACATTCACCATGCCCTCCGAAATCACATTAGGCGAAAACATGCCCGTCAGGTGCGGTGGTAGAGTCGTGCGCGCCGCAGCAACCAACGCCGGACAAAAAAGTGGTATTGCTGTCCAGCTCGATGCCTACGAGTATCTGCCCTCGAATCAACCCGCATCTCAGTTCGTCCGGGTTTCGGGCCCACGCCCCCTTGAGGCCAGATCCGGCCCGCTCACCCGTTGAAATCTAATTCTCTTCTACAGCGTTCACCCTCTTTTCAACTCACCCTTTTTGTCTTAGAATCGTCTGGAAGAGCAGTCTGACGTGTGGTTTGGCCTCGTGCACTTTCCACCAGCAATCCGCCGCTTCTTTCTTCTGTCTCCTTGGATTACGAGGGTCACTTGGCCCCTGCACTGGACGTTCGTAATATGTCTTTGAACACTGAGAAACGAGTTATGGCTGGTATTGCCGTTGCCATCATCGCCGATGATCGCGAAAAATCCATCGTGCTGACCAGTAGAGTCGACAGCACGAACCTGGCGCGCACGGTGCAAAGTCACGTTGGTTCTCCAGCCGGCCCAAGCGATGCAATCTTGCGGCAAATGCAAGACCAGCGCGTTGAAGTTGCCCTCGTTGTCATCGATCCCCAGAACCCCCAGCGGGCCATCCGCACCATCGAACTGATACACGGCAGCATTCCTGACGTCACCATTTTTGCGATCGGCGAATTAAGCCAGCCCATGAATATTGTGTCCGCCATGCGTGCCGGAGCTCGTGAATTCCTCGATTATTCCTCCAGCCGTGAAGCCTTGGTGGAAGCCTTTGCCCGCTTTTCCGCAACCTTGAGCCGCGCGCAGCGCAGCGCCAGCAAGGCGCGCGTGTTCACTTTTCTCAACGCCAAAGGCGGAGCCGGCACCACCACTACCGCGGTCAACACCGCTGTCGCCTTGCAGGAAACGCACGGCCGTGTTGTTCTCGTCGATTTCGCCCCCATCGGTCACGCCGCCCTGCAACTGAATCTCAAGCCCCAATTTTCGATAGTCGATGCCTTGCAAAATC
>JGI12635J15846_10004444_pt1 | contig 12106 bp, 9 predicted proteins | sample BlaSpr_A8_OM2_M2_FD_15846 | JGI IMG/M metagenome (IMG submission 15846) | reverse complement strand
GCCGTTCCGAGGGCGTCGACCTCGACGACAAGGGCCGCGAGCAGGCTGTGGGCCTGATCGATCGGATCGGTGAGCTGCCGATCCGGGCGGTGGTGTGTTCGCCGTTGCTGCGATGCCGGCGCACCGTCGAACCGCTTGCCCAAGCGTTGTGCCTTGAACCGCTCATCGAAGATCGGCTGGCCGAAGTGGACTACGGGGAATGGACGGGCCGCAAAATCGGCGACTTGGTGAGCGAGCCGTTGTGGCGGGTGGTCCAGGCTCATCCCAGTGCGGCTGTGTTTCCCGACGGTGAGGGATTGGCGCAGGTCCAAGCACGCGCGGTTTCCGCCGTGCGCGAACACGACCGGCGGCTCGCTGACGGGCACGGCGGTGACGCGCTGTGGGTGGCCTGTACTCACGGTGACGTCATCAAGGCGGTGATCGCCGACGCATACGGCATGCATCTGGATAGCTTCCAGCGCGTCAACGCTGATCCGGCGTCGGTGAGTGTCATCCGTTACACCCAGCTACGGCCATTCGTGTTGCACGTCAACCACACCGGTGCGCGGCTGTCAGGCGCATTGCAGGCCGCGCCCCCACCCAAGAGCGAACCCAAGGCCGACTCCCAGGGTGACCGACCGGAGGGGCCGCAGGAAGAGCATGGCGGGATGATGCCGTCCGGGGACGCGGTGGTCGGCGGCTCCACCGACTGATTCCGATTTCGTCCACTGAAGTGCGGCGCCTCTGGACACGCGAATCGCACGGCGATGGCGACCGCACGGTATTTTGGGAGATGCCATGGCCCGCGAAATTCATGTCTTCCGCACGCCCGACCGCTTCGTGGCCGGGACCGTTGGGCAGCCCGGAAACCGCACCTTTTACATACAAGCGGTGCACGACACCCGCGTGGTGTCGGTGATACTGGAAAAGCAGCAGGTTGCAGTGCTGGCAGAGCGCATCGGTGCGCTGCTGATCGAGGTGAATCGCAGGTTTGGCACACCGGTGCCCCCAGAACCCGCTGAGATCGACGACCTGAGCCCGTTGGTCATGCCCGTCGACGCGGAGTTTCGGGTCGGGACCATGGGCCTGGGCTGGGACTCGGAGGCTCAAACCGTGGTGGTCGAATTACTGGCAGTTACCGACGCCGAATTCGACGCCTCGGTCGTGCTCGACGACACTGAGGAGGGTCCCGACGCGGTGCGTGTGTTCTTGACGCCGGAGTCGGCACGGCAGTTCGCTACCCGCTCCAACCGCGTCATCTCGGGGGGACGTCCGCCGTGCCCGCTCTGCGAGGAACCGTTGGACCCGGAGGGCCACATCTGTGCGCGCACCAATGGCTATAGGCGTGGCGCGCTGCTCGGGCCAGACGATGACCCCGAGGAATGACGACCGTGAGGTGTTGCGGGACGGCGAGCTGACGGTCATCGGACGCATCCGCTCAGCCAGTAACGCCACCTTTTTGTGCGAGTCGACGCTGGGCGAGCGCAGCGTGCACTGCGTGTACAAGCCAGTTTCCGGTGAGCAGCCGCTGTGGGACTTCCCCGATGGGACCCTGGCCGGACGCGAACTCGGCGCGTATTTGGTGTCGACCGAGTTGGGTTGGAACATAGTTCCGTACACCGTGATTCGTGATGGCCCGGCGGGCCCCGGCATGCTGCAGCTGTGGGTGCAGCAACCCGGTGACGCGGTCGACTCGGATCCTAAGCCGGGCCATGACTTGGTTGACCTGTTTCCCGCCGACAAGCTGCAGCCGGGTTATCTGCCGGTGCTGCGCGCCTACGACTACGCCGGTGACGAGGTCATCCTGATGCACGCCGACGACGTCCAGTTGCGGCGGATGGCGGTGTTCGACGTGCTGATCAACAACGCCGACCGCAAGGGCGGTCACATCCTGTTCGGTCTCGATGGCCATGTCTACGGTGTCGACCACGGTGTATGCCTGCACGTCGAGAACAAGCTTCGCACCGTGTTGTGGGGCTGGGCAGGCAAGCCGGTCGACGACCAAACCGTGGAGTCGGTTGCCGGGCTCGGCGACGCTCTTAGCGGCGCGCTTGGCGAGGTGCTGGCCGGACTGATCACCCACGCAGAAATCGCGGCGCTGCGCAGGCGCGCGTGTGCGTTGCTGGACAATCCGGTGATGCCTGGACCGAACCGGCATCGCCCGATACCCTGGCCGGCCTTTTAGAGCCGGCGGCGCAGAGCGGTCGTCATCGTCGGCGATACTGAAGCGGTGACCCCGGCCCCCGATGACACGAGGGACGACGTGTCAGACCTGACAGATGCCGCGCTGGCCGCCGATCTCGCTGCCGATGCGGGGGAGTTGCTGCTGAAAGTGCGCGAGGAGATCGGCTTCAGCCATCCATGGGCGCTCGGCGACGCAGGTGACTCGCTGGCAAATGCGCTGCTGCTGCGACGGCTGCGGGCCGAGCGGCCGGCGGACGCGGTGCTCAGCGAGGAAGCTCACGACGATCTGGTTCGGCTCAAGTGCGATCGGGTGTGGATCGTCGACCCATTGGACGGCACCCGCGAGTTCTCCACGCCCGGGCGCGACGACTGGGCGGTACACATCGCGCTGTGGCAGCGCCCCACCGACGGCCGGCGTGAAATCACTGACGCGGCAGTGTCATTGCCGGCCCGTGGGAACACGGTGTACCGCAGTGACACCGTCACCGCCGGCGCCGCGCGCGTAGGCGTTCCCGACACGATAAGGATAGCCGTCAGCGCCACGCGGCCACCGGCCGTGCTGCACCGTATGCGGCAGACGCTGGCCATCCAGCCCGTGGCGATCGGCTCNGCGGGCGCTAAGGCCATGGCCGTCATCGACGGCGACGTCGACGCCTACGTGCACGCCGGGGGCCAGTGGGAATGGGATTCGGCGGCGCCGGCAGGGGTACTGATGGCCGCCGGGATGCACGCGTCGCGACTTGACGGCTCGCCGCTGCGCTACAACCAGCACGACCCGTACCTGCCCGACTTCGTGATGTGTCGCGCCGACCTGGCGCAGATTCTGCTCGGAGCCATCCGTCACGGTTGGCGCTAGGCCGACGGGCTTAGAGTCGTTGCTATGCAGTCGTGGCCCTCCGCGCAGGTTCCGGTATTGGCGGGACGCGGTCCTGAACTCCGGCTGTACGACACCTCTGACCGGCAGGTGCGCCCGGTCGCGCCCGGCACCGGCCCTTCCGCTGGCGCCTCCTCGAAAGCGACCATGTACGTCTGCGGGATCACCCCCTACGACGCCACCCATCTGGGCCACGCCGCGACCTATCTGGCGTTCGACCTGATACATCGACATTGGCTGGATCTCGGTCACGAGGTGCACTACGTACAGAACGTCACCGACGTCGACGATCCCCTGTTTGAGCGCGCCAATCGCGACGGCGTCGACTGGCGTGACCTCAGCGAACGCGAGGTCGCGTTGTTCCGCGAGGACATGGCGGCGCTGCGAGTACTGCCGCCAGGCGAGTATGTCGGGGCGACCGAAGCGATTCCCGAAATGGTCGAACTCGTCGAGAAAATGCTGGCATCCGGGGCAGCGTACGTCGTCGACGGCGAGTACCCGGACGTCTATTACCGGGCCGATGCCACGCCGCAGTTCGGTTACGAGTCCGGCTATGACCGCGAGACGATGCTGCGGCTGTTTGCCGAGCGCGGCGGCGACCCGGACCGGCCCGGCAAGACTGACGAGCTCGATGCCTTACTCTGGCGGGCGGTGCGGCCCGGGGAGCCCAGCTGGCCGTCACCGTTTGGCGCTGGCCGGCCGGGCTGGCACGTGGAGTGCGCGGCGATCGCGCTCAGCCGCCTCGGCAGCGGCCTTGACATTCAGGGCGGGGGCAGCGACCTGATCTTCCCGCATCACGAATTCACCGCTGCGCACGCCGAATGTGTAAGAGGCGAAAGGCGATTCGCCCGGCACTACGTGCACGCCGGGATGATCGGCTGGGACGGCCACAAGATGTCCAAGAGCCGCGGCAACCTGGTGCTGGTTTCGGCGCTGCGGGCCCAGGGTGTTGAGCCGGCGGCCATCCGGCTGGGCCTGCTGGCCGGGCATTACCGTGCGGACCGCTCGTGGAGCCAGCAGGTGCTCGACGAGGCAATCGCTCGGCTGCATCGCTGGCGTGCCGCGACTGCCCTGCCCGCCGGCCCAGATGCCTCCGACGCTATCGCCCGAGTGCGCCAGTACCTGGCCGATGATCTTGACACCCCCAAAGCGATTGCAGCACTTGATGGTTGGGCTACCGATGCGCTGGAGTACGGCGGCCACGACGCGGGCACGCCGAGGTTGATGGCAACTGCCGTCGATGCGCTACTCGGGGTGGACCTCTAATCGGCTCGGCGGTACCCGCAAGGTAATTTGTCGGCCATGACATCGCTACAGGGCAAAGTCGTCTTCATCACAGGTGCTGCCCGGGGAATCGGGGCTGAGGTCGCCCATCGGCTACGCAGTAAGGGGGCCAAACTCGTGCTGACCGATCTCGACAAAGGCGCGCTGACTACGCTCGCCGCTGAACTCGGCGGTGACGAGCGAGTACTGACCGCGGTCGCTGACGTGCGCGACTTGGCCGCCATGAAGGCCGCGGCCACCCAGGCCGTCGAACGTTTCGGCGGCATTGATGTTGTCGTGGCCAACGCAGGCATCGCCAGCTATGGATCGGTCTTGCAGGTGGACCCGGAGGTCGTCAAGCGGGTATTGGACGTCAACCTGCTCGGTGTTTTTCACACGGTGCGCGCCACCTTGCCGGCGGTGATCGACCGCCGCGGTTATGTGCTGATCGTCTCGTCGCTGGCGGCTTTCGCGGCGGCTCCGGGGATGGCGCCGTACGACATGTCGAAAGCCGGCAACGAGCATCTCGCCCACGTGCTGCGACTCGAGGTCGGCCACCTCGGCGTCAGCGTCGGCTCAGCACACATGTCGTGGATCAACACCGCGATGGTTCGCGACACCAAGGCCGACCTGCCCGCGTTCGACAGACTGCTCGCGGCTTTGCCTTGGCCGTTGAATACGACCACCTCGGTGGACAAGTGCGCGTCAGCGTTCGTCAAAGGAATCGAGGGCCGCAAGGGCCGCGTTTACTGCCCGCGCTGGGTGGGCCTGTTCCGCTGGGTGAAGCCGGTGATGTCCACCCCGATCGGCGAACTTCCCGTCCGTAAAATTGCTGCTGAGCTGATGCCCCAAATGGACGCCGAAGTCGTCGCGCTCGGTCGCTCCACCAGCGCCTACACCCAATCGTTAGAAAAGCGCTAGGCGCCCGGCGTCGAGTTGTTGTCGGCTATGTCGATTTTTCGCCCAACGAGTCGACGCTCGGTGCAGAACGTGCCGGTGATTTAGCGCCCAAAACCGGGGCGGCGACGGCGCAGGTAACGTTCGAACTCAGCGGCCAGCGCATCGCCGTCGATCTTGCCCAGGGCCTCATTCACATCGACTTCGGCGTCGCCACGCTGTTCCAGCGACACCACGTATTCGGCCAGTTCCTCGTCCTCGGCGGTAATCTCGGTGATCGCCTGTTCCCACTCCTCGGCTTGAGCTGGCAGGTCAGCCAGTGGGACCTCGATGTCGAGCACGTCTTCGACGCGGCGTAGCAGCGCTACTGTCGCCTTCGGGTTCGGCGGGTGTGACACGTAGTGCGGGACTGCCGCCCAGAACGTCACCGCCGGGATCCCGGCGGCCACGCAGGCGTCTTGGAATACCCCGGCGATCCCGGTTGGGCCCTCGTAGCGAGTCTCTTCCAGGCCGAAGAGACTTGCCGACTCGGGGGAGTAGGCCGCACCCGAGACTGGCACCGGTCGGGTGTGTGGTGTGTCGGCCAGCAGTGCCCCCAGGATCACGACAGTGTCGACGTTGAGCTTGTCGGCAATGGCCAGCAACTCTGCGCAGAATGTGCGCCAGCGCATATTCGGCTCCACCCCGTGCATCAACACGACGTCACGCTCGCTGCCTGGCGGGCGGCAGTGTGATATTCGCATCGCCGGCCACACCAGCTCGCGGGTGACGCCGTCGACTTGGCGGATAACCGGACGATTTACCTGGTAGTCGTAATACGCCTCGTCGTCGATCTCAATGATCGGATCGGCTTCCCAGATGGCATCCAGGTGCTCCAGCGCATCGCTGGCCGCGTCGCCGGCATCGTTCCAGCCCTCAAACGCCGCCACGACGATCGTGTTGTGCAATTCGGGCAGCGCGGCGCTGCCATCCGGCGGGGTCACAGAATCAGGTTACGGCCTGGGCCGACGTCTCTGTGCAGATGGCTGCAAACGGCCGCAGACCTTCTTGCAAGGTCGGCCCAAGCGCCTGCCAGAGAGCTGTCGGGCACCGACGCATTTGCATAGAACGAATATCCTTGTGGGGTGACTGCCGCTAACGAACATCGCTACGACACCGATATCCTCGACACTTTGGCGCAGCGTGTGGTGGTCGGCGACGGCGCAATGGGCACGCAGTTGCAGGCTGCGGACCTCACGCTCGACGACTTCCGCGGCCTGGAAGGCTGCAACGAGATCCTCAATGAGACGCGTCCCGACGTGCTGGAGACCATCCACCGTGCCTACTTCGAGGCGGGCGCCGACGCCGTGGAGACCAACACCTTCGGCTGCAACCTGTCCAACCTGGGCGACTACGACATCGCCGACAAGATCAGGGACCTGTCGGCAAAGGGAACCGCGGTCGCGCGCCGGGTCGCCGACGAACTGACCACCCCCGACCGCAAGCGCTACGTGCTGGGATCGATGGGGCCTGGCACCAAGCTGCCGACCCTGGGCCACACCGAGTACCGCGTGATCCGCGACGCTTACGCCGAGGCGGCACTCGGGATGCTCGATGCCGGCGCTGACGCCATCCTGGTGGAAACCTGCCAGGACCTGCTGCAGCTGAAGGCCGCGGTGTTGGGATCGCGACGGGCGATGACGCAGGCCGGTCGGCACATTCCGGTATTCGCCCACGTCACCGTGGAGACCACCGGCACGATGCTGCTGGGTAGCGAGATCGGCGCGGCGTTGACCGCCGTCGAGCCGCTCGGCGTCGACATGATCGGTTTGAACTGTGCGACGGGTCCCGCCGAAATGAGCGAGCACCTGCGCCACCTGTCCAGGCATGCCCGTATCCCGGTGTCCGTGATGCCGAATGCCGGGCTGCCGGTGCTGGGCGCCAATGGCGCCGAGTACCCATTGCAGCCTGACGAATTGGCCGAGGCGCTGTCCGGTTTCATCGCCGAGTTCGGGCTCTCGCTGGTCGGCGGCTGTTGCGGCACCACCCCGGAACACATACGCAAAGTTGCCGCGGCGGTGGCCAAATTCAACGACGGGACCGCACAACGTGGCGAGCGTCACGTGACCTACGAGCCCGCGGTTTCGTCGTTGTACACCGCCATCCCGTTCGCGCAGGACGCCTCGGTCCTGGTGATCGGGGAGCGGACGAATGCCAATGGCTCCAAGGCGTTTCGTGATGCGATGATCGCCGAGGACTACCAGAAGTGCCTGGACATCGCCAAGGATCAGACCCGCGACGGCGCGCACCTGCTGGATCTGTGCATCGACTACGTGGGCCGCGACGGGGTAGCCGACATGACAGCGCTGGCCAGCCGGCTGGCGACGGCGTCGACCTTGCCGATCGTGCTGGACTCCACCGAAGCCCCCGTGCTGCGAGCAGGTTTGGAGCACCTGGGTGGACGCTGCACCATCAACTCGGTCAACTATGAGGACGGCGACGGTCCCGAGTCGCGCTTTGCCAAGACCATGGAGTTGGTCGCCGAACACGGCACCGCGGTCGTCGCGCTGACCATCGACGAAGAGGGCCAGGCCCGTACCGCCGAGAAGAAGGTCGAGATCGCCGAGCGGCTGATCAACGACATCACCGGCAACTGGGGAGTCGACGAATCCTCGATCCTCATCGACACTTTGACCTTCACCGTCGCCACCGGTCAGGAGGAGTCCCGCAAAGACGGCATCGAGACCATCAAGGCCATCCGTGAGCTGAAGAGGCGCCATCCGGACGTGCAGACCACGCTCGGGTTGTCCAACATCTCGTTCGGCCTCAATCCCGCCGCGCGCCAGGTGCTCAACTCGGTGTTCCTGCACGAATGTCAGGAAGCCGGGTTGGATTCAGCGATCGTGCACGCGTCGAAGATCATGCCGATGAACCGGATTCCGGAAGAGCAACGCGACGTCGCACTGGACCTGGTGTACGACCGCCGTCGCGACGAGTATGACCCGCTGCAGGAGCTGATGCGGCTGTTCGAAGGTGTGTCGGCGGCGTCCTCGAAGGAATCCCGCGCGGCCGAGTTGGCTAAGCTACCACTGTTCGACCGGCTGGCGCGGCGCATCGTCGACGGCGAGCGCAACGGCCTGGAGGCCGACCTCGACGAGGCGATGACCCAGAAGCCGCCGCTGGCGATCATCAACGAGAACCTGCTGGCCGGCATGAAGACGGTCGGTGAGCTGTTCGGTTCCGGTCAGATGCAGCTGCCGTTCGTGTTGCAGTCGGCCGAGGTGATGAAAGTCGCTGTCGCCTATCTGGAACCGCACATGGACAAGTCCGACGATGACTCAGGCAAGGGACGAATCGTGCTGGCCACCGTCAAGGGCGATGTGCACGACATCGGCAAGAATCTCGTCGACATCATTCTGAGCAACAACGGCTACGAAGTGGTCAACATCGGCATCAAGCAGCCGATTGCCAACATTCTCGAAGTTGCCGAAGACAAGAGCGCCGACGTGGTCGGGATGTCGGGCCTGCTGGTGAAATCGACCGTGGTGATGAAGGAAAACCTCGAGGAGATGAACACCCGCGGAGTCGCCGAGAAGTTCCCGGTCCTGCTCGGCGGTGCCGCGTTGACCCGAAGCTACGTGGAAAACGACCTCGCCGAGGTCTATGAGGGCGAAGTGCATTACGCGCGAGACGCTTTCGAGGGTCTGAAGTTGATGGACACCATCATGAGCGCCAAGCGGGGCGAGGCCGTGGAGCCGGGGAGCCCGGAGGCCTTGGAGGCGGAAGCAGCCCTCAAGAAGGAAGCCGAGCGCAAGGCCCGCCATGAGCGGTCCAAGCGCATTGCGGCGCAGCGTAAGGCGGCTGAGGAGCCGGTCGAGGTGCCCGAACGGTCCGATGTCGCCGCCGATGTCGAGGTCCCAATTCCGCCGTTCTGGGGGTCGCGGATTGTCAAGGGCCTGGCGGTAGCCGACTACACCGGCCTGCTGGATGAGCGCGCACTGTTCTTGGGCCAGTGGGGATTGCGTGGCCAGCGCGGCGGTGAGGGGCCGTCATACGAAGAGCTCGTCGAGACCGAAGGCCGGCCGCGGCTGCGGTACTGGCTGGACCGGTTGTCCACTGACGGCATTCTGGCGCACGCCGCGGTGGTGTACGGCTACTTCCCGGCGGTGTCCGAAGGCGACGACGTCGTCGTGCTCACCGAGCCCAAACCCGACGCCGACGTGCGGTTCCGCTTCACCTTCCCGCGCCAGCACCGCGGCCGGTTTTTGTGCATCGCCGATTTCATCCGTTCGCGGGATCTGGCGATTGAGCGTGGCGAGGTTGACGTGCTGCCGTTCCAGCTGGTCACGATGGGCCAGCCGATCGCCGACTTCGCCAACGAGCTGTTCGCGTCGGATTCCTACCGCGATTACCTCGAAGTGCACGGCATCGGCGTGCAGCTCACCGAGGCGCTGGCCGAATACTGGCACCGGCGGATTCGCGAGGAGCTCAAGTTCTCTGGGGACCGGGCCATGTCGGCCGACGACCCCGAGGCCGTCGAAGACTACTTCAAACTGGGCTACCGCGGTGCCCGCTTCGCCTTCGGCTACGGGGCCTGCCCCGACTTGGAGGACCGAGCCAAGATGATGGAGCTGCTCGAGCCCGAACGCGTCGGCGTGACGCTGTCTGAGGAGTTGCAGCTACACCCCGAGCAGTCGACCGACGCGTTTGTCCTGCACCACCCCGAGGCCAAGTACTTCAACGTCTAAACCGATGGAAACGCCTAAAACCGATGGAAACGTCTAAACCGATGGAAAACGTCTGAGACGGTTCGTCGTCGCCCCAGGTACGCGGCAGCATCGGCTCCCGCGGGGGCGAGCCCGCCATGTCGACGCTGCCTATCGCGTCGCTTGTGTGCCAGCGTGATAGCTCACCGGAAGGGGTCGGCCATGGGCAGCCACGCTGAGTTGAGATCAGGTAGCACGGTATCGGTTGTCAGCGTGTCGATTACCCCGCGCACGTTTTCACGGACTTCGCTGCGGCGCGATACCAGCGACCACGTGCAATACGGTGCGGGCTCGGTGACCTGGCGCTGCACCAGATCCGCGGGTACCGCGATGGTCTGGGTTATGGGTGAGCTGAGCACCGGGCAGCCCAGACGCCGGACATGTCGGAAAAACATTGGCCCGGTGATGCCACCGTCGCTGATTCGCACTGTGCGCGCGCCCGTGGCACCGGCGAATTGCTGGCCGTACCGATTCCACGACGACCAACAACCAACGTCGGCATCGAGCAACACAACTGTGTTGGCTGCGCTTACTGCGGAGGTGTCCGAACCGACACACACCGCGGAGAGCGGTTCGGCGCGCAGCAGGTGCGCATCGAGGCAAAGCTTGTCGAGATCCGTAGTTTGCACCGAGCAGATCGCAAGGTCGAGGCCACCATCGGCGACTCGGGCGGCTTGGGCATGAGACGGCAGCACCCATGTGTCTATGTGTACCTGTGCGACAGCCGCGGTTCGCTCAGACAAGTCCGCGGGCAGCCAGTTGACGTAGCCAAACCGGACGGGTTCAGAAAGCGATAGCCCGATTGCCTGTCGGCGCAACTGGTCTGCTTGATCCACTAGTGTGCGGGCCGCCGGCAGCAGCGCCGCACCAGTGGGCGTGAGCGTCACCGAGCGGCGGTCACGGTCGAACAGTCGTACGTTCAGATCCCGCTCGAGGGCCCTGATTTGCTGAGAAAGCGATGGCCCAGCAATGCGTAACCGCGTTGCGGCGCGACGGAAGTTCAGCTCCTCGGCGACCACGGCGAAATAGCGCAGCTGACGCAGCTCCACGCGCCAACTTTAGTGCGGTATGTCCTCCCGCGCTTTGCCTTAGACAAGTGGGTGAAGTTTGTCGACAACGGAGTGAGGGGCGCTAGGCATCACACGCGGCGCATCTGCACTCCCACCGGCCCGCAAACGTGTGCAAAATCACGCAGTACCGTGCGTAAAATGACCCACTACCAACGACGTATCGCCGTACTGACATGCACCCGCCCCGGAAGGATTGTTCGCGCGAGGTGTGCACCCTGTGGTGCGCTTGGCTTCAGTCCGAGCTGTAGCAAGGACCCAACGTGCTGACACACCACAAATGGCCGACCCATGGCGGCCGATCCGAAATCGCCTGGCGCCCTGTAGAACAAATATCGCGACAAAGCTAGCTTCGGAGGACTGGTGTCGTGACCTCGGTTAATGCGCCGACGCATCGTTGCTTGGCTATTCAGCAACACCGGGCAATGCGAACGTCGGCATCGCATCGACCGGTGGAACGGCCGTGGGTGCGAAAGCTTCCATCGGCCTGGGTCGGTGTTGACGGTAGCTGAGTTAACGCCGTTATCCTTCAAATACAGTTAGTACCAGTCAGTTTCGCTTGTCAACAACGCGTTCACCGCGACCGGCAGGTTCACTGTTCGCTCCGTTATTCTGTCAATGCTGCGGATATGATCCGTTGCCTTAATCCAGAGTCTGGGACGATCAATCGTGCTATCGGCACGGCCCTGCCTGGGTCTCTGCGCGAGCCGGCCAAGATGCAGGCGCCGTTGGGCGGCCCGAAAAGACAAGCTGCACAAACTGTCTGCATTTTCGGATGATGCCGGGGAACGCGTAGATGAACGTTGGGTTACCCGCGCAACCCATCTGAAAACTGGTTGATACGAAGGGTTTTGTGTGGCATTTTTCACAGGCCCACGGAGAGAACACGCGAACCTCCGCTGAACAGCATCTTGTCCTTCGGTGGGAGTTGCAGCCTCCTACCCGATAGGACACGCGTCCTAGCAATAGCCCGTTGGGCGGGAACATGATTTGAGTCATCTGCACAGAACGTCGGCTCCACCGATGCACCGGTTCGAGGAGGGGATGGTGACGAAATGGTCTTTTCAGTTGCTCCTACGGGGCTAGAGGCTTTTGCG
>JGI12635J15846_10004442_pt1 | contig 12108 bp, 9 predicted proteins | sample BlaSpr_A8_OM2_M2_FD_15846 | JGI IMG/M metagenome (IMG submission 15846) | reverse complement strand
AAATCGTTGCCATCATTTCTTTCGACGAGTGGCATGTCGACGACCTCTTCCAACTCGTCCGCTCCGCCGCGCCCTACGCAAATCTCACCCGCTCCGTTTTCGAATCCGTTCTCGACATGCTTGCCGGCCGCTACCCTAGCGATGAATTCGCTGAGCTTCGTCCCCGCATCACCTGGGATCGCGTTTCGAATCGCCTGACGCCGCGCCAAACCTCCCGCCGCGTCGCCATCATCAACGGCGGCACCATTCCCGATCGTGGCCTGTACGGCGTTTTTCTCTCCGGCGCAACGAAAGGCGCACGCGTTGGCGAACTCGACGAAGAGATGGTGTTCGAATCGCGCACCGGCGACACGATCATCCTCGGCGCCACCACCTGGCGCATCGACGAAATCTCCCACGACCGCGTTCTCGTCTCTCCTGCCCCCGGCGAGCCCGGCAAAATGCCTTTTTGGCACGGCGACACCGCAGGCCGCCCCGCCGAGTTCGGCCGCAAAATCGGCGCCATGACCCGCGAACTCCTAGCTCAGCCGCGTCCCGTTGCGTTCAGCACGCTCGTCACGAATCACAGCCTCGACGCCAACGCCGCCGAAAATCTCCTTCGTTATCTAGAAGACCAGGCCGTCGCCACCGCGCGCGTCCCCAACGATCAAGAAATCGTGGTCGAAACCTGCCGCGACGAACTCGGCGACCGTCGCATCTGCGTGCTCACTCCATTCGGCAGCCGCGTTCACGCTCCGTGGTGCATGGCGGTCAGTGCCAAGCTCCGCGCCGAGCGAGCGCTCGAAATCGAATCGATGTGGTCCGATGACGGCTTTGTCCTTCGCATCCCAGAAAGCGACGAAGAAATCCCGTCCGAACAACTCCTCCCCGATCCAACCGAATTTCAGCAGCTCGTCCTGCAACAACTCGGCTCAACTTCCCTCTTCGCCGCAAAATTCCGCGAAGCCGCCTCCCGCGCTCTCCTTCTTCCCCGCCGCCGCGCCGGTCAACGCACTCCGCTTTGGCAGCAACGCAAACGCGCCGCCGATCTTCTCGCCGTCGCCGCGCGCTTCTCCTCGTTCCCAATCCTTCTCGAGACCTATCGCGAGTGCATCCGCGATGTCTTCGATCTCCCCGCGACCTCAAACATCCTTTCCGCCATCCAGCGCGGCGAAATCCGCGTCACCAGCATCACCAGCGACAAGCCTTCCCCCTTCGCCTCATCCCTTCTCTTCTCCTACGTCGCCAACTACATCTACGACGGCGACGCCCCGCTCGCCGAACGCCGCGCCCAAGCGCTCTCGATCGATCAATCTCAACTTCAGGAAATTCTTGGCGACACCGATCTCCGCGAACTGCTCGACCAGAACGCCATCGATGAAGTCGAAAGCCGCCTTCAATCTCTCGAACCCGACTATCAGGCCCGCCACGCCGACGGCGTCCACGATCTCCTCCTCAAACACGGCGACCTCACCGAATCCGAAATCGCCGCGCGCTCCACGACACCTGCGATTGCCTCCACCATCACCGACCTGACCAGCGCGCGCCGCACCGTCCGCGTTCGAATCGCCGGCGAATCGCGCTTCATCCCTGTCGAATACGCTGGCCGCTATCGCGATGCGCTCGGTACCCCGCTCCCGCCGGGCCTCGCTGAAGTTTTCCTCACCTCCAGCGAAGATCCTCTCCGCGAATTAATTCGCCGGTACGCGCGCACGCACGGCCCATTCACCACGCAAGAACTCGCCACGCGTTACGCCCTGCAACCTGCTCAAGTGGACGCAGTCCTCCGCGGCCTGCACGCCAAAGGAAAACTGCTGGAAGGCGAATTCCGCCCGCGCGGCCAGCACCAGGAATGGTGCGACCCCGAAATCCTCCAGCAAATCCGCCGCAAGAGCCTCGCTCGCCTGCGACGTGAAGTCGAACCCGTCGAGCAACGCACCTTCGCTCGCTTCGCCACACGCTGGCAAGGAGTCGCCACGCGCCGCCGCGGCCTCGACGCGCTTCTCGACGCCGTCGAAAATCTTCAGGGCTCTGCTCTGCTCGTTTCCGAACTCGAACGCGAAATTCTTCCCGCGCGCATCGCCGACTATCGCTCCGCCGATCTCGACGCCGTCATGGCCGCAGGCGAAGTCGTCTGGGTCGGCCTCGAACAAGTCGGCGATCGCGACGGCCGCGTCTCCCTCTACCTCACCGAGTCTCTTCCCGCTCTTCTTCCGCCCACTGAAATCCGAACCCTGCATTCGGAAGAAGTGCCGCAACTCTCCGAAAAATCCGAAAAAATTCTCGAAGTCCTGAAAAAACAAGGCGCCTCATTCTTCGCCGGCATCCACAACGCTCTCGGCGGCGGTTACCCCGGCGAAGTCCGCGAAGCCCTCTGGCAACTCGTCTGGGCCGGCAAAATCACCAACGACACCTTCTTCCCGCTCCGCGATCTCCTGCGCCCCAGCGATCCCAAACAAGACCGCGAACATCGCCGCGAAGTCGCCCAGGGTCCGCCAGGCTCGCCCGAATATCTTCGCCAGCTTCGTTCGCGCAAATCCATCGGCGGCCCCGCGCACGGCCGCTGGTCGCTCGTCAGCGCGCATCAATCGCAACCCATTGGCGTCACGCAATGGAGCGCCAACATCGCGCAGCAACTTCTCACGCGCTACGGCATCGTCATGCGCGAAACCGCCATCGCCGAAAATATTCCGCGTGGCTACAACACCATCTATCCCGCTCTGAAAACGCTGGAAGAAAGCGGCATCATCCGCCGCGGTATGTTCNTCGCCGGAATGGGCGCCGCGCAGTTTGCCGCGACCTCAGCCGTGGACATGCTCCGCAGCCTGCGGACCGAACCACCCAAACCCGAAACAATTTTTCTGGCCGCCAGCGACCCCGCAAATCCCTACGGCACGCTGCTGCCGTGGCCTCGTAGTGAAAATGGCGAAAACGAATCCAATCAACCGATTGACGAAGCATCAAATAATCCCGACGAGTCACAATCGCAGCGCGCATCGAAATCCGCCGCCGCAAAATCCCAAGACACCTCCGCCCGCCCGCACACCATGTCCCGCACAAAAGGCGCCGGCATCATCCTCATCAACGGCGCCCTCGCCGCCTTCCTCCGCCGCCGCAACCCTACAATCCAAGTCTTCCTCCCCGAAAACGAACCCGAGCGCACCCAATTCGCCCGCGAACTCGCCAAAAAACTCGCCGAGCTCGCCATCCGCCGCCAGGGCCGCCGCTCCGGCCTCCTCATCAGCGACATCAACAATGAGCCCGCCCGCGAACATTTCCTCGCCCGCTTCCTCGAAGAATCCGGCTTCACCCCCAGCGCCTTCGGCTACCAAATGCGCCGCATCACCGCGATGGTCCCGTTGCCCGACGACACAGCCGCCATCGAAAACGACGCCAATTCCGAAGCCGACGCGAACGACGCCGACTCCGACGACCTCCCCGGGTCCGCATGATCCTAAGTGCTCGAATGTCAGAGAGTTTGTCATTCCGAGCGAAGCGAGGAATCTGCTTTCTTTTCCGACGAGCAATATCCCTCGCGCAAGCCACTGAACCTTGCCCACGCTTTCAACTTTCAACTGTCGACTGTCAACTCTCCCCCGATGCCTGAAGGCGACACAATCTTCCGCGCCGCACGCACGCTCCACCGCGCGCTCGCCGACCAACCTGTCACCGCCTTCGAATCCGTCCTCCCAAAACTCGAACGCGTTGAAATCGACACGCCCATCACCGGCCGCACCATCGAAAAAGTCGAAGCCAACGGCAAATGGCTCCTCATCCATTTCTCCGGCGGCCTCATCCTCCTCACCCACATGCTCATGTCCGGCAGCTGGCACATCTATCGCCCCAACGAAAAATGGAAGCGCCACCGCTCCCACATGCGCATCGTCATCCGCACGCCGCAAATCGATGCCGTCGCCTTCAACGTCCCTATCGCGGAATTCCACACCGCCGATACGCTCCGTCGCCGACACGCCTTCAATCAACTAGGCCCCGACGTCCTAGCGCCCGAATACAACGACGCCGAAATCCTCCGCCGCCTCCGCGCCCATCCCGACACCGAAATCGCCGAAGCCCTCCTCACCCAATCGATCCTCGCCGGCATCGGCAACGTCTTCAAATCCGAACTTTGTTTTGCATGCAATGTGAATCCCTTCCGCAAAGTCGCCTCTCTCAGCATCACCGAACTCACCTGCCTCGTCTCCACCGCGCGCAAATATCTCCAGGCCAACGTCACCGACAATTCCGGCGACCAGATCGTCACGCACTCCGGACTCCGCCGCACCACCGGCCGCGCCGACCGCGAAGAAAATCTCTGGGTCTACAAACGCAAGGGCGAACCATGCCGCAAATGCGGCACCCGCATCGAACGCCGCAAACAAGCCCCCAGCGCCCGCACCACTTTCTGGTGTCCCACCTGCCAACCCCTTCCACCCAACACAAAATGATTTGTCATCCTGAGGCGTCCGCAGGACGCCGAAGGATCTCAGTGCCAACTCAAGCGCAAAACTTGACATTTTGACGAAAAACTTAAATCAATGTCATTCCGAGCGAAGCGAGGAATCTGCTTTCTTTTCCGCCGAGCAAAATCGATCGCGCCAGCCACCGCCTCACCCCTGCCTCTTAGTGAACACCGCCCGTATCACGCGACGCCCTCGCCCCACTCCTTGCTAACATCCTCCAAAACTCCAACAAAGGTCGCCTCTGAATGAACCGTCTCCTCTTCCTGACGCTCGCACTTCTCCTCTGCTCCTCTTCTCCGCTCGCGCAAGAAAAACCCGTCGGCTCCGACGAAATCCAAATCCGCCAACTCGAACGCGCCTGGAATCAAGCCGAAGCCAATCAACAAGTCAACGAAGTCTCCAACCGCGTCGACGACACCCTCGTCTACACCGATTACTACGGTTCGATCATGAACAAATCCGAATACATGAAGTGGGTCGGCGCGCCCGACCAAAAGCCGACCACCTCTTCGACGAAGGCATGACCGTCCACGTCTACGGAAACGCCGCTGTCGTCAACGGCATCTACCGCGAATCCGGCACCATCAAAGGCAAGCACTACGTCATCCGCTCCCGCTACACCACACCTGGATCCGCCGCGACGGCCTTTGGCGCTGCGTCGCCAGCCACAGCACCCTCATCCCCAAGTAGAATCACGATTCTTGCACTGGTAGCGCCGGCATCGTGGCGGCGTTTTTACTTCACGCACGATCATGTACGGGCGCAGCACCGCTGCGCCCCAAACGCCCAGCCATTGAGTCCCTTCGCAATCTGGTCTTTGTTTCGCCTGACGCTGTGAACGTCTTCCTCGCGCACAGGGGTCAGGGAAGCGACTTCCTTCAACGCCATCCAAACATTTTCCTGTTGCTTTCCAAAAGGAGTCATGCCATCCTCCTGTTGGAATCCAAAATGACGCCAACCAACAATCCGAGCTCCAAAAAGACCGACGTCCTCCAAGGCACCCTGGCCTTGATGGTCCTGAAAACCCTCGACGTCCTCGGCCCTCTTCACGGCTACGGCCTCGCCCGCCGCATCGAGCAAATCAGCGGCGATCTCCTCGCCGTCAATCAAGGCACGCTCTACCCCGTCCTTCTCAAACTCGAACAAGAAGGCGCCATCGAATCCGAATGGGGCGCCTCTGAAAATAATCGCCGCGCCCGCTTCTACAACCTCACCAAGGCTGGCCGCAAAGCCTTGCAATCCGAAACCCAGGACTGGCAACAAACCGCCGCGATCATCTCCCGCTTCTTCGAAATTAAATCCGAGGATCTTCCATGAGTCTCACGCGCAACATTCGCCGTTTCTTCAACCGCCTCTTCAACTCCGGCTCCCGCACCATCGACACGCGCACAGACCGCGAATCTCGCCTCCGCGAAGAAATCGCCGAGCACGTCGCGTTGCAAACCGAAGACAACATTCGCGCCGGCCTCGACCCCATCGAAGCTCGCCGCCGAGCCATGCTCAAATTCGGCGGCGTCGAGTCCATGAAAGAGGACTATCGCGACGAGTGCGCCTTCCCGTGGCTCGAGCACCTTCTCCAGGACATCCGCTTCGCACTCCGGATGCTCTACAAAAATCCCGGCTTCACCGTCGTCGCCGTCGTAACACTCGCCCTCGGCATCGGAGCCAACGCCGCCATCTTCAGCGTCGTCCGCGGAGTCCTCCTTCGCCCTCTCGTCAATCGCGACGAAGCCCGCCTCCTCTATCTCTGCCAGAGCGACACCTACACCACCGACGTCAACTTCTCCGTCCCTGAAATCGACGACCTCAGCGCCGATCTGAAATCCATTCAAGCCGTCGGCACTCTTTCCCCGCTGGATTTCACCGTCGTCGGCCTGGGTGACGCACGCACACTCACCGCCGGAGTCGTTGACGGCGCCTACTTCGATGTCGTCGGCCTGCGCTCTGTACTCGGCCGTCTCATCGGACCCGGCGACGACGGCCCCAATGCCGCCGGCGTCGCCGTCCTCACCTACAAATTCTGGAGCACCACGCTCCACTCCGATCCATCCGTTATCGGCAAAACCATCCGCCTCGGCAGCTACAACGGCACGCGCTCGGCAACCGTCATCGGCGTCCTTCAGCCTTCCGTCCCTTATCCCGTCGAAACAGAAATCATCGCCAACATCGTCACCAGCCCTCACCACCTCTCCGCAACGATGGTCACCAGCCGTGTCCATCGGATGACCGAAGTTTTCGCGCGCCTCGCTCCCGGTGCCACTCTCGAATCCGCGCGCGCGGAACTCGCCACCACTTACGCCGCGATGCGCAACGCCCATCCTGAGGTCTACAAACCCAACGACGGCTTCCGTTTCACCGTCACGCGCATCCACGATCAAATTAATTCCCGCGCCAACACCGTCCTATGGGTTCTTCTCGCCGCATCCGGCCTGCTCTTTCTCATCGCCTGCTCCAACGTCGCCAATCTCTTCCTCGCGCGCACCGTTCGCCGCGAACCCGAACTCGCTCTCCGCTCCGCCCTCGGCGCGACGTCCGGTGCTCTCCGCCGCTCACTCCTCGCCGAAGCCATCGTCCTCTGTGGCGCCGGTCTCCTCGCCGGCGTCATCATCGCCGCTCCTATGGTCGGCGTCCTCAGCCGTTACGCTTCACGCTTCTCTGTCCGCGCCGCCGATCTCGCCCTCGACTCCAGCATGCTCTGGATAGGTGTCGCCCTCGCTTTCGTCGCAACCATCTTCCTCGCCTTTATCCCCCGTCTTCCCAACACCAACACTTCTCACGCCTTCGCCGTTTCCAGCAGCGGCTCGCGCGTAACCCCCAGCAGCCGTCGCCGCCTCCGCGTCTTCGCCGTTACGCAAATCGCCGCCTGCTTCCTGCTCCTCGCCGGTGCCGGCGCTCTTTTGCGCGCGCTCTTCGTTCTGGAAAACTCTCAAGCGCCCTTCGACACCGCCCGCGTCCTCGCCGTCAATCTCCCTGTCATGACCGATGGCCGCACGCCCGAACAAATCACCTCGTTCTATCGCGACGTCCGCCGCCGCGTCGCTTCTTTCCCCGGCGTTGAAAGCGTCTCCGGCGCGATGTTCGTTCCTTGGCGCGATACCATCAACTTCGCCGATCTCCACATGCAATTCGCCGTAGACGGCGCGCCCAAAGAAGACGGAAAAGAAGATCCTCGCGCTCGTTTCCGATTCATCTTGCCCAATTATTTCTCGACGATGGGAATGCCTTTCCTGGAAGGCCGCGACTTCAACGACAACGATCGCGCCGGCTCCGAACGCGTCGTCATCATCAGCGAAGCTCTCGCCAAACAACTTTTCCCCGGTCAAGACCCCCTCAATCACAAACTCCACTGGACCGATCCCATCCTCAAATCCAGCAGCATGAGCCCCGAGTCACGTCGCATCGTCGGCGTCGTCCCAGACTTCGACGACACCGGCATCATCCCCGATCCCTCAATGACGATTTATCAGCCCAGCGACCAGGAAGGTTTGAGCGGTCGCCTCTTCGTACGCGCCAAGGGTGATCCCTACGCGCTCATGCCCATCCTCACCAGCGAAATCCACCACATGTCCGACAATCAACCCGTCGAACGCGCCAGCACGCTCCGTGATGTGCGCGCCGAAGTCATGGCGCCCGACCGCCTCAACGCCATCGTCTTCGGCGGATTCGCCTCGCTCGCCCTTCTCATCTCGATCGTCGGCGTCGCTGGCGTTCTCGCCTTCTCCGTCAGCGGCCGTCTCCACGAATTCGGCATCCGCCTCGCTCTCGGCGCCAGCCCTCGCAACATCCTCTCCGGAGTGCTAAGCGAAGGCTTCGTCATCGCCCTCATCGGCGTGACCGTCGGCACCGCCGCCGGTTTCGCCCTCGCCCGCGTAATCGCCAAATACACCGTCGAGCTACAAATCCCCGGCGCCACTCCGCTGATCATCTCAGCCGCCTTAATCCTCGCCGCCGCCCTGATCGCCTCCGCCATCCCCGCGATCCGCGCCGCCAGCGTAGACGCCGCCCGCGCCCTCCGCGCCGAATAAATCTTGGTAGCGCCGGCATCTTGCCGGCGTTTTTTGTGTGAGTGCGTACGACCACATCGAGTTCGACCGCTCGGTGGGCTGCGGTTTCAATCGCGACAAAGCCACCCCAAAAAGAAAAAGGGGCTTCAGCCCCTGAAGCCCCAACAAAGCAATTCATCCTAATGCAAAAACCGTGTCACATTCCGACGGAAGCGATTGTCTCTTGTTCTCCGCGTCCCTCTGCGTTCTCCGCGCCTCCGCGTTTCGTCCCCTCTTCTCTTTCGACTTTCAACTGTCGACTGTCAACTTCTCCCCTCAGTGGATCTTCTCGCCGTCCGGCAAATCCCGATTAATACTCACCAGCGTCTGAAACCCATCCTTCACCACTGTCTCTTTAATATTCCCCCGCGCCACCACCACCGGCTGCAGCAAAATCGTCGGCACATCCACCTTCTTATTGTTCACCGCCCGCGTCGTCTCAATCTTCTCGCCCTTCGCCAACCGCACCGCCTCTTCCGCCGTTCTCCGCGCTTGCTCCGTCACCGGCTTATACACCGTCATACTCTGCACGCCCTGCGCGATGCAAATCACCGAAGCCAAATCCGCATCCTGCCCCGACACCAGCGTCTTCCCCGCCAGCCCATGCTCGCGCAGCGCCTGTATCGCGCCGCCCGCAAGCGCATCGTTCGCCGCGATCACTCCCGCCACATTTCCGTTCGCCGTCTCCAGCGCCTTCAACATAAATACGTACGCGTCCGACGCCACCCAATCCTGTATATATCCGTCCGCCACAATCTTCACATCTCCACGATCGACGTACGGCTGCAGCACTTTCATCTGCGCGTTGTGAATCACTCTCGCGCCCTCATCGCCCGGCGATCCGCCAATCAATACGTAGTTCCCCTTCGGCGCGCGATCCACCAAATACTTCGCCTGCATCATTCCGATTTCATCGCGGTCAAAGGTCACATACAAATCGACATCGCTATTCAGCGCCAGCCGGTCATAGCTGATCACTTTCACCTTCGCAGCCTTCGCCGCATCTACAATGCGCCCCGCCTTCGCGCTATCGTGCGGCAGCAACACCAGCACATCGATGCCACCTTTGATCATTTCCTTCACTTGCTCAAACTGCTTATCGTCGTCCCCGCCGGCATCCGCTTGCACGACATCCGCACCCAACGCTTTCGCCCGTGCCTGAAACGCCTCCAGATCCGTCTGCCACCGCTCACCCTTCATCGCCTCAATCGCGAACCCAATCTTCGGCCTCTCACTTGTCCCAGCCAAAATCCACAACGGCAGCGCCATCGCCGCCGCCGCAACCACAACGCCCACCTTCAAAAATCGCGTATTCAAAGTTCCTCCAAGGGCAGCACATGCAATCGCTGCAGAACGCGCAGACACACTCTTGCTCAAATCATGGCCTTTAGTCTGGATCGTTATCCTCAGTATCTTTCGGCCCCAATGCCCGCACAACCACGCGACACAAATCAGTCAACGCCCTTTTGAACAACGCCAGAATTGTGCGTCGCGGCTTCAGCAGCGACATGCCTCCGCCCAAAAAGAAAAAGGGGCTTCAGCTATCGAAGCCCCCACATCCCTGCGCAAATAAATCTGAACCTATCCGGCCAGCGACTGCGAACTAAACCGCCACTCCCACCTTCAACTCAAGCCACGCCCGCAACGCCGACGCCGTTCGAAACGTCATCGAGTTCAGCTTAGCCGACGGCGCCGTCTCCCAAAATACCGTCGCGCTGTTGGTCAGCCCGTCCACGCACAGTCGCTTATGCACCGCTGAGCCTGCGTCCGCCGTCGCGTTTCGGAACCACAACACATTTCCCTCTTCCGCATCGTTAACTTCGACGAACCCGCTCTCGCGAGCAACCAATTGAAAATCGGAAAGACCTGTTTTCGTCATATGAGCTTTCGTTTCCCTTCCGATTTTCGCTATCGCTCGACGTGCTCTGGCGCCGGATTCTTCGCAACCGTGTGCCGGTGAAAACGGCTCGTCGGCCGCGGTGCATGCGCTCGCTGATATTCCTCCAGCTCCATTTCGCTGATTTTGTACTGTGACTCTGGCGGATTGTTCTCAAACGCCGCAAGCTCGCGATGAATTTTCGCCGAGCAGAAGTCCGGCGCATCTTGAAACGAGATGAGCCGCGAGGTAAACGCCTCGTTGAAAATCGATAGCTTGAACTCGCGCGCCCCGCTTTCTTGATTCACCACAAACTTATACAGGCGCGCCCGGGTATTCACTTCGAATCCCACATATTGAACGTTAACAACCTTGGCTTTCATCGAGCTCCTTTGAAAAACCGCAAAAACCTTGTCATCCTGAGCGTAGCGAAGGATCTCAGCACTCAGTTCAACCACAATCGCTGGCGCCAATCACAATCGACCCGATTGAACCGCCAACCCTTAATTCCGGCTCCCTCGATCGACGTCCCACCGCCTGATCGCACCTTTTCTGCGTTCCATTTGAATCTGCTTTTCGATCCCGCGCGCGTCGCTAAATCGTTGCATCGGAGCTACGGACCCAAACGGCTGCGACTGGCCCAATGTTTTCCTTGCGCCCTTCCGATTCGCCGCCGACCTAAAATGAAGCGGATCCCTGAGATTCTGCAATTCTCGATAGTAATAAAGCGCCGTCGGCTGCTTGTCCTTGAATTTCAGCTTCCTCAGAAACTCCATCTCATCTTCCGTAATGTCCGCGCGCACGCCCTCAAATTTCAGAAATTTTTTCAGCCCAGGCTCTTCGTTCGTTCGTTCAACTTCTTTCTCCACAAACTCGACCCTTTTTGAATGCCCCGATATCAGGCGCCGGTTCAGCACAATCTCCAGCCCAAAGGTCGCCAGGTCGATATCCCAGCTTTCGATCAACGGCTCCAGAAACGACGAGCAGTGCTCTTTCGAAACGCTAAACGCATCCGTGTCCAGAAAATCCAGGATGCTGACTCGCAGCCCTTCGTAACTTCGTCCCGCCAGGTGGGCGACCGAGCGCAACCAGGCCTCGTTGTCCAGTTCGTCCTTTGCGCCCCTCTTCACCATGTCCAACAGTTTCTGCGTGACCAGTCGTTCCATGTCACCGAACGCGTGTGTCTCAAATATCGCTCGTACCTGTTTTTCCTTGCCGGGCACACACTTTTGAAGAATCAACTCGCGAACATCCTTGAACAACGGCACAGGTTCAGCCGCCAGAGTTTTCTTCAGTCCTTCGTTGCGCTGGTGCTCTGCGAGCTCCGCCAGCTTCCCTGGGCGCAGTTTGAGAAATCTTCCGATCTTTTCGTAAATGTCGGTTCGGCTCGGCGCCGGTGGCAGTTTCTTGCGGCTCAGCAGTTGCGAGATGTAAGACTCGGTTACCTGGGCCGCCACCGCCAAATCGCGCTGTTCCAGCTTCAGTTCCGAGAGTTTCTGCTTGATCAGTACCCCGACTTCCACAAACGCTCCCGCTTAACTCGGAGACTTAACTAACTTCACTTAACTCAATTATCCCAGACGCTCCTTGACTTGGCAACTTAATTAACCTAAAGTAGTTAAGTCCTAGCAACGGCTTTGTATTGTCTTGTCCCGGCTCGATTCCTCGAATTTCGGCGCCAACCCGATGAACACCTCTCACTTGATCGGCCAGTCTGTCCAAATCAAGCTCGCGGGTATTCCATCCTCGT
>JGI12635J15846_10004437_pt1 | contig 12122 bp, 16 predicted proteins | sample BlaSpr_A8_OM2_M2_FD_15846 | JGI IMG/M metagenome (IMG submission 15846) | reverse complement strand
TAGGCATCCGGGTCGAGATTCCATTCATATTGGTTGCTGAGGACGGCGAAACTGAAAGATATGGGGGACGTGTAATCGATTTTGGTGGTCCTAACGGCACGGTGTTTGGCACGTTTGACGACGAGGTATCCTCGAAACGGCGTCAAGACGCGGGTTATTACTGTTCACGTTTAGCCTCCAGCTATCGAGCCTACAACCGAGAATTATTCATCGCCACGCTTGACGATTGGAAGTGGTTTGGCCCGAGAGGTCAAGAACCAACATGGTATTCAGGGAAGGATTGGAGTCAGCCTGAAGTTCCTTAATCGACTTTCAGAATTGCGCTAACGATAGTTCCATTTCCGTCAGACTGAATCTCCAAAGTGCCGCCCAGTTGTCTCAATCTCTCTCGCATGCCGGCAAAGCCTACTCCGCTACGACCTGATACCGTTGACTCGCATTGCTTTTCTTTGGGCATTCCCTTGCCGCGGTCAATAACCGTAACAGCCAGGTGACCCTCTTCGCGTTGAATTCTTATCGTCGCCGTAGCGCTCCCGGAGTGCCGGTGAATGTTGGTGAGACATTCTTGAACGATTCGAAAGATGGCAAGTTCCAAAACCTCCGGCAGCCGGTCAAAATCAGGCGGGATTTCCAAATCTACCGCAATCTTGCTGCGTTGCGAAAAGCCCTCCACATATCCGCGAAGCGCAGACGCCAGGCCCATGATTTCAAGGAGTGGAGGATGAAGCAGATGCGAGAGCGTGCGAATTTCCCTGGAAGCCTGTTCCACTAATTGAGCGTTCTCCAAGGCGGCTTTGGCTCCGCGCGAATCGAGCTTATGCGCCTGGGCCGTTACCACTCCAACGTTCATGCTAAGGGCCGCGAGTAGCTGGCCTACGCTGTCGTGTAATTCGCGAGCCAGCCGTCTGCGTTCTTCATCCTGTAGTACAAGCAGTCGAGCAGACAGGTCGCGTAAACCTTCATTGGCTCTTTCCAGTTCTGCAGTTCGTTCCTGAACTCGCTTTTCAAGTTCGTCTCGGGCTTTGCTCAAAGCCTCTTTGGCCGAAAGCAGTTCGCGCTCGGCCCGTTCACGCGCAAGCAGAACTGCTCGCGCATTTTGCAGAGCGACTGAACGCAGTAGCTTCTCGTCGTTTTCGTCCATTATCCGATCCCGAGAGCTTGTTCTGCCAGTTGAGTGCCTTCCACTCTCGCGCGAATCTTCGCAAACGCCGTTTCACGCGTCGTGGACGTATCATCGCTAAACGGTGAGAACCCGCAATCGTCGGTCGTGCCGAGTTGTTCGAGCGGAATATATTTCGCAGCTTCAAGCACGCGGTCCCGAACCTCTTCGGCCGTGTCCACATGTGGGGCGATGGGTGAAACGACTCCGATGAACGCCCGTTGGTTAGGTTGCAGATATTCGCGAATGATCTTCAGAACGCGAACCCGATCCTTCTCCCCGGCAAGCGCGATGTAGAAATTGCCGGCGCGCAATTCGAATAGGCTGGGGAGCAGTTCAGCGTAATCGACGTCGGCGCTGTGCGTGGAATCAAGGTCGCCTCCGGGGCAGGTGTGCACGCCGATTCGTTGGCGCTCTTCGGCCGAAAATCGCGACAGCGCCAGATTGTTCAGACCAATAAAGCTGTTCAGCAAATCACCGGAGGGATCGAGTTTGACCGCGAACCTGCCTTCGGTGAAATCGATTTGGACTTTCTGCGCACCTTTTTCGAAACATCGGCGAATCTCCATTTCGTGCTCGCGTAGGAGATCGTCGATGAATTCCTGACGTGAATAATCCGGAATGTCCTCCGCTGGATACATCAGGCTGAGCGCCGATGGCGAGATTACCGCCTGCTTTAGCGGCCTGTGAGCGTATCGCTTAGCCACATCCAGATAGGTATCCGCATAAACTTTATATCGAAATGGTCCAGCGGTGAGTCGCGGCATTCGCCGGACGTGTCCAGCTGAGAATGGAATTTTGAAACCGTCCGGCGACGTGTTTTGCAATCCGTGAACGGAATACGTCCAGAAGTTGTGATACTTACGTTGCTCGCCATCGGTAATAACGGGCGAACCTGTGGCTTCGAATTGCTCGATCGTGTCCCGGACAGCTTTTTCGTACAGAGGATTCAGGCTCGGTGCCGCATTGTCTCCGGCTGCGGCGATCGCGTCAATTAGTACAACGGGTCTCGGAATGCTTCCAATTGGTTCGGTCGGGATTCGCATTACACCATTTCACAAGGGGTTAGGGTGCACCCAGTGTAAGTGCTTCTCACTCGACTAGCAAGGACCGAACCGAGCGCCATTCTGCCGAGGGGAGGTCCTTGAATTTAGGTTTTTAGATTCGAAGGTAACGTTCTAAGTACGGCTGATTTCGCAGTGCTTGTTCACTGGTTGAATATATAAAGCAGAAGCCGGGTCAAAAACAAATCCGCAATGAGCACGGCCAAAGCGGCATCGACGAATGCCATGATCGTAGCGCGCCCCACGCCGGCCGTGCCACCCTCCACGCGAAACCCTCGATAACATCCCACTGTCGCCACAAGAAATCCGAAAACAACGGGCTTCCAGAATCCGATAACGAGGTCGCCGAAAGACAGAGCCTTCACCGCGCGGGTCCAGAATTGCTGCGCATCGATGTGCAGCGTGTAACTTGCCACCAGGAATCCGCCGAGCAGGCCGGCGCAATCCCCGACCGCCACGATCAGCGGCAGAATTAGCACTGTCGCGAGCACACGAGGTGTCATCAGCTTGCGAATCGGGTCGATTCCCATCGCCCGCATCGCGTCTACCTGTTCGGTCACCACCATGGACCCCAATTGCGAAGCCATGCCTGTGGCGTTTCGTCCGGCCACCAGCAGCGCAGTGAACACGGGACCAAGCTCGCGCACCAGCGAAAGCGAAAGCGCGTCGCCGGTCAAAACTGTTTCGCCGAAGCGGCTGAATTGTGAGGCAGCATTCAACACAATCACGCCGCCCACGCAAAATAGAGCCACTACGATTATCAGAGTGGAACCAACGCCAATCTGGTCCATCTGCTCGAGCGTGTCTTCAACGTAGAGGTGCTTGCTGAACAGGACCAGGACCGACTCAAGGGAGAGCAAAGAGTAGTCCTGCGCATAAAAAACCGGCATCTTCAACGCTTTCGCGATGGCTGAGGAAATCGAACTTGATTTCACTGTTGAACCCCCCGTCACAATTCTTCAGTTCTAGTCTGTGTTGACACCGCACTTGTTCTAGAAGTTAAATTACAACGACAGGACTCGTCCGCAATCTCACGAAGCCCGATTTATCGTGACTCAACAGCTTTGTGCCAGTCTCTATGCGGAGGATTATGCTAGGGAATTGTCAAAATTTACAGTGCCCGATTCGCGCCGGTACCGGACAAGTAAGGTCCTACTAACGAACATGTTTGAATCTGGCATCCCGAGCGTTCTTTCGCCGAAGCGCGATGTTGGGACCCCGGATGATTTCGCGGGGGAGGGACCTGCTGTTCTTCTTCGCTGTTGTTGTACGCAGCGCATTGTGAACCGACTGCGCATCGTATCGCTGCGCTTGCCCTCACCGCGAATTCGTTGTAAAACCTCGAGCAACGAAATGTCAATCACATGCAGTTCGTAAACATTCCGGCGGGGAGCTTCATGATGGGCTGCTCGGCAGGGGATCCTGATTGTTACGCCGAAGAAAAGCCCGTTCACCGTGTCAATATTACCCGGCCTTTTGAGATGGGCAAGTTTCAAGTGACGCAGGGAGTATATGAAGCCGTCACGAATATCAATCCTTGCAATTTCAAGGGACCAAATCTTCCCGTCGAGAATGTAAGCTGGGACGACGCCAATCGGTTTTGCGAAGCGCTAAATAGCAAGGCGGACGGTTACTGTTATCGCCTACCGACAGAGGCGGAGTGGGAATACGCAGCACGCGCGGGAGATAATTCGTGTCGATATGCCCCGTTGCTTCAAGTTGCATGGTTCCGCGACAATTCTGGCGCCAGCACTCACCCGGTCGGTGAGAAACAGCCGAACGCATTTGGTTTGTGTGACATGCTGGGCAACGTCTGGGAATGGGTGCGCGACTGGTACGGCATAACTTATTACAGCCTAAAACCGGAATCTGACCCGCAAGGCCCGAAGAGCGGCGAGTATCGCGTCTCGCGCGGTGGCTCCTGGCGCGGAGTCGTCAGAGGACACGCACGCGTCTCTGCGCGTTACATCTTGAAGCCCAGCGCCCGAAGCTCCGTCGTCGGCTTCCGCTGCGCGCGCGAGCCAGTCTCCTGAAATTTTCTCCCTCTTTTCACACCCCGAGGGGTTCGGCACTCTCACGAATCGAGTGAACTCACTAGTGAACTACCGGTGCGGCACTATCCGCCACGCTGTCCAGTCAATTCGAAAAAGCAAAGAGAAGCGAAGGTTCGGCCACCCGCCCAACAATCCGAGGGTGGGTTCATTATTGACCACAAGCGCGTTAGGCATTCTTGGCGCGTTCCGGCCCCACAAAGTCATAGAAGACCCGGAACAGATTGCCATCTGGATCTGCCGCGGTAAACTCGTGCAAACCCCAAGGCTTTGACTCTGGTGCGGAAATCAATTTCGCTTTGCTACCACTCCATAGTCGGTACAGATCGTCAACTTCCTCTTTGCTTTCCATATTTAGCCAAGTCAACACGGGCCCAATGTTGCCGTATTCTTTTCGATAATCCGAGTTCGCCAAAAACATCCGGCAGTTTCCCTTTGAGATTCCTGCAAGTCCAAGTTTCTCGCCACCCCAATCCACAGTGAATCCGAGATTGCGTACGTAGTAATCCGCCGCCTCATTGATATCCCTTACAGGTATCTCGGGAACAGCACCAGGAAGCTTCGATTTCATCGCGACTCCTCCTTGATGTAGGTGCTAACGACCAGGCTTCAGCGGCCAGCGGCCGCAAGCACACTGATCAGGAGATGATGACAGACCGCTGGTCCTCTGCAAGCTATTGTTAAGCCGGCAGGATCTTGGAAGATTTCACGCCGATGCAAGCCCACCACCAGCCCCGCGGACGCCGTACCGTGGATGAGCACGCCGCTTACGAACCAGCGGTCTTCGAGCAGCTCCAACTCCAGCCTCACCCCGTAAGGAAAGAATCGATTCATCTTGTCATCAACAGTCTATATCCGACGACAGGTTGACCTCCGTCACGTCGCCAGAATCTTTAGGGAGATTGCGTCTGCCACCTGCCGCACGTACTGCCGATCGGCCCGATACTCGCACTCCGTCGCCGCCGGACTTGCCCCGGATCCACGTCGAACACCACAGACTGCAATTCACAAAGGTTCTTTTTATACTCCCGCCACGCGCAAAAAGCCTTGCGAGATGCAGTTTTTGCCAGTTCGAACATGCTGTGTGTTCCAATCACACCCGCATGGACCTTCATTACTTTCCATTTGTAATCTACTTCGATTCTTCCTGACACACATCCATCATGGAATGGGCTGCTCGTCCCATTCGCGGATCGGGATCACCAAATAGAGCTCGGCGCGACCCGGGAGATGGTTCGCGTAAGGTTGACCATTCGATCCGTCCTGGTTCAATGTCTGCAACATCTTTTGATCCAGTCCGAGGATCATGATGTGTGGCCCAACGTGGAATTCATCGCCGGTTCCCATTGCTTGCGACTTGTTAGGTACCCAGAAGCCACCATACATATATGAAACTCCGACACTCCGCACGTTGGGCGTGCGACCGGCAATGCTGTCCTTGATGAACTGCAGAAAGACATGGTCAAAGCAGCCAGGTTCGTCATGGGCACCTCCAGGAAGACCCGGCAGACAGGTCCATTCGTTCGAGCCTTTACGAAGGACCCGGTATTCGCCTGCAGGCGTCGCAGGCCAATCGAGCAGTGTCGCGCCTTTGGTGATGAAGGCTGGACCAGCGCGCAGCGCATCCGCGATCTTCTCTGCGTCAGTCGCCGGCAATCGATCTGACGACTGAGCGAAGGCGGTAGCCACCGTCAAGACCACAGTTGTGAGTAGCTTCATTACAGCATTCGTGCGGATCATCGATGTCTCCGTCTTTGTTTTCTTCTAATAGTGGGCCGGGATTGAAAACTTTGTCTTCTTAAGATCTCGATCAGGTCGAGGTAGCGAATACGGCAAAAGTTCCTGATAAGCGGCTGAGAATCCGCCGGACGTCGGGACTCTGACCTGGACAGGCGATGGGGAGGGCAAGCCGACAAGCATCGTGATCGCGAAGATAAACATATGCGGCGACCGGCGTAACTTATTCATTTGGCCGTTTCCTTTGGAGTGGCCAATCTCGCCGCGGCAGCGATCTTCGCACTTCCAGCGTCGATTTTGACGGCACCTCGCGGCCGAGTAATCGCAGAAAGTTTATTCCTGCTAAATCGGCTTCTCCTCGAAAAGGCCAGCAACGAAGACGGAATCGAGACACGCTCGAGGCTCCACGATCGTGCCATTTACAAATCGACATATCCAACAGTACCGTTTGTCGAGAGCGCACGTTCCACATGCAGTTCCGCACCTCTCGGTAGAACCTTTGCCAACTTTTCAAAGGTATGTGCGAGGAACTCGACCTTGCTGTGATAGTGACCAAGCAAGAGGATGTGTTCCCTCGACGGTCCAGTCCACGTTCCGCCACATGGTCGAAGAACCCTCTGCCATTACCAGATTCCAGGTTTTTGAAAATCTCGCGAACGTAGGCAGTGCTTGTCTCCTGGGTCTTAACAGGTGGCGCAGTAGCCATTTTTAAGTGATCTCCTTCAAATATCCCGGTCCTCAGCAGAACCATCGAACTGATGCCCCCAGGATGCAATACAGGGAATCTGGTAGGCCAGCGGCATCTGTCCGCTCGATAGGTTGACGGAATGGCGGAAAACAAGAGACGCCTACGTTTGTTCAAGCCTCAAGCCAACCATCGCGAAAGCCTGCGAGTCGAAGACCAAGCACAAAATGCGGGCATCGTTTGACAGTCTTCCAGATAAGCTCGGTATGAAAGTTTTCAATCATCATAAGAATAGGACCCTCGTTCAAGCCGAAGATCCACGGAGACGTCCATGCGCGCAGATTGCTGCTGGCAGGATATGTTGGATTAAAACTGGCGATGAAGCCGTAAGGGCTACGCCCCAATAATTTAAGTCTCTCGATGGCGTGACGCATCGTTTTGATTACGATCTCAGGTGCGAACGGAAGAGAGGTTGCTACGGCCCACGGTGAAACGGTGCCATCATCAGGACCGAATGGAGCGCCTCGTGCCGCATAGCCAAAAAATACTCTTCGAACACCATTCACCTCAAGAACGGCGTCCCCCGGTCCGTCGCTCGCGGTCAGTCCCCACACGTATTCATTGTAGTGGGCAAACTTCATTGGATTCTCGATTCCATATTGCCTGTGAATATATGTAGCCCTCCGGCTGTTCTCGAAATAATCGATTCCGGTTTTTCTATTGAAGTCGTCGCGTATGCCGCGAAAATCCACCCACAGATGAGACATCTGATGAATGAATAGCGGTCCGGCATACAGGTATTCAATGTCATAGACTTTTCTCACTTCAAAAGTTGAAATCCAATCTTTGTAGCCTTGCGGATGGACAGGATGGGTAGGTGATCCCAGGGCCAGCGCGTAAAGAATTACAGCTTCGCTGTAGCCAGTATCCCACCGATAGGGAAGGAAACCCGACTCGGGCTTCCAGCCGTGAGAAATCGTTGGCCCTTTATCGAGAGCCCATTGCCAATCAATGCGTCTGTAAAGCACTTCGGCAAGATTCCGTATCTCGCTTTCCTTTTCGTTCTTCGCGGTAAAATAGCTTGCCGCGGTGAGAATACCGGCTACCAATATGGCTGTATCAACCGTCGATAATTCACACTGCATGGCTCGACGGCCGGTCTGCATGTCTAGGAAGTGATAGTAGAAGCCTTTGTACCCAGTGGCATCCGGTTCCGGTCCCTGATGGCTGGAATGTAAAAATCTCAAAAGCGCCAGAGTCCGGTCGATTGCGTCCGATCGTGAAAGTATGTTCCGTTCTACTGCCACAATGTAGACGCTTAGTCCCATTCCGGTCGCCGCTATGCTCGAAGGCGACCCGGGTTGCGTCCTATCCGCGATCAGTCCGTTTTGACGGTTGGTCTCTTTGAGAAAATAATCGACGATGGTACGCCGGAGATGGTCGAGCATTTCTGAGTCCGTCGCCTGGGAATTTAAATTGGACAGCTTATCGGTGGATGAGAGTCCCTTCGCCGGTAATCTCATCGTCTTCAAACACACAAAGCCTGCTGACACAGCGCTTACTGATCGCAAAAAATTGCGACGGTTCACAGTCGTTACAGTTAATCATAACTTCCTCTTGTTTCTCGGCAAATAGGAACGGTGTTCAGGACGCCAGTCGAATCACGATTCAGAACCCGGAGCATTCCGGTCCTTGCCAGTGGTGGCGAGGACGTTAAGGAGCCTCAGCATCGGGCGTGAAAACGCCTGGCGGTTCCGCTGGCGACACCACAGAAAAATACAGGATTATCTGGATTGTGTGAGTCGGTTCATATGCCACACGGTTACAAACGTGGCTCGCGATCGAATCCCCTTCGCGGAGGGAAGGAACCATGAAAGCGATTTAGATCGAAGCATCGAAATCGCGGCGCAAGTCCGATTGCCAGCGAGGCTCACGAATGGCACGCCGGTTGCGCTCTGTGCTGCGAAGGCCAGAGGCAAATCGGATTGGCGCCGCGGGAGACGAAAGTTGCTTGCTGAGAGGCCAACAACAGTGAACGCACAGGAGGTGTGCCCATGCCATTCGTGGAAGTATTCACACGGGAAGAACTGTCAGACGCGGTACGCGCCAAGCTTGCCGAAACTCTATTGGTTACCATGATGAACCTCGAACTCGGCCATGCAACCGATCATGCGCGCGCAATCGGTTGGGTATGGTTCCACACTCTGCCTGGAACCTCATGGGCAGTAGGTGGTCGGTTTGATAACACTTACATCAAGGGTAGAAAGATGGGACTCGCTCGAATCATTGCTCCCGAGGGCATCTTGAATAGTGAACTCAAGTCGAAGGCGCTGGCTGAAGTCACGAAGAATCTGCGTGACGCGATGGGTGCCAAAAATGACGATGACAGCTCTGGAATCTTTGCAATCTACGAGGAGGTTCCTGCTGGGCACTGGGCTAATGGGGGGAAGATTCTGCCTCTCAGCCAACTGCTCAAGGACATGGACGCCGATGTTTCAGAGGAGAGGAAACGCGAGATAAAAGCACTGTTCGACGGTCGGGCTGCATTGAAGGAGCACTTTGGCATTCCCGCGGAGTGACCAGTGATGTTATCGATTCGGGTTTTGCGAATTGGGTTATTGACTAGCTCGATTGGTCGCAAGATGGAATCAGCATTCCCAAAAGGAGGAGGAGAAATGCCAATTGTTCGGATCGACCTCATCGAAGGAAAATCTGAGGAATATCGCGCTCAAGTCGGGGAAATCGTCTACCAGACCCTTCTGGATGTTCTTAACGTTCCCAAGGGTGATCGCTTTCAAGTGATTACCGAACATCGCAAGAGTGACTTGCCGTTTGATCGTGACTATCTGGGCGTCCATCGCACCGACGATTGTATCTTCTTTCAAATCACGCTCAACGCAGGACGATCTGTAGAGCTAAAGCAAAGTTTCTATAAGGAACTTACTGACCGCCTCCATCAGGGAGTGAAGCTTCGCAAGGAGGATGTGTTCATCAACCTCGTTGAAGTGCCGAAAGAGAATTGGTCATATGGGAATGGACTGGCCCAGTACGTTTCGCGCTGACCTATCCATTCAAACTTACCAGGACTTAGCGAATGTGCATCCGTTTTCGTTGACCGGCATGCCAAAACTCTTTCCCTTGCGCTCGACTCTTACATCAAAGGCATGGGAAAGGACACCCCATGCAACAATTCCTATGAGGCACATACGCCATATGGTTAACACTTTCGGCGCCGAACCGGCGCTGCGCAACTTCCAATCAAACGACAGGAGATGGAAATAAAATGACTTATCTGGATGATCTAGGCCGCCGGAGCCTTCTGAAAATTGCGGCGGCACTTGGCGGCGCCTCCACAGTGGGAGTTTGCACAACCTCGCTGGCGCTCAGGATAAACCACAACAGACTGACACCCCGGCCACAACGCTTCAGGACGTACCGTTCAGTTCCGCAGCAAAGGTGACCATAGAGCGCCGCGGGCAGATCGTCGTTTTTGGCATCAATCGTCCTTACATCCAGAACCGCATTGATCCTGAGACTTTCGAAAAACTGGCCGAAGCATACTACCAATACGACCACGATCCCTCGCTGCGCGCCGCGATTCTATTTGGCCACGGAGAGAACTTTTCAAGAGGGATCGACGTTGAAGGATTTAAGTCGCTCGCAGGGACGGGCAAGCCCTGGATCGCGAGCACCGGGACGATAGACCCTCTTGCAAAACGTGCTCCGCGACTCACCAAGGCTCTGATCGTGGTTACGCATGGCGATACCTGGAATATGGCCCATGAGCTCCATCTTGTTGCCGACATCCGTGTTGCTTCAGCCGACACCCGCTTCGGCCAAGATGAGAATACACATGGACGCTTTCCCGGAGGAGGATCGACCATCCGGTTCCCGCGGGAAGTAGGCTGGGGAAATGCCATGCGCTACATGCTGACCGGAGATCACTGGAGCGCCGAAGAAGCATACCGTATGGGAGAAGTGCAGCAGGTAGCTCCGGATGCGAAAGAAGCGCGAGGCTGGCATTCAAATCGCGAACAAGGTTGCTGATTGCGCCCCGCTTGGCATCAAGGCCACATTGGCGTCTGCGCACCTGGCGATTGATCACGGTGAGCAAGAGGCATTGTCAAAACTCGATGCGCAATTTGGAGCCCTTTTCCACACGCAGGACTTTCTAGAAGGCCAGAAAGCAGAGGCGGAAGGCCGAAAGCCAGTCTACCAGGGAAAATAAGCGCGAATTAAAACGTCTCGGAGCAGAGACGCGCTGAAATGAGTGCTCGATATCCTCAGAAGCGCTGAGACGACGCAGAACGAGATCGCTCGACCCTTACGTCAACGGAGGTAAAGGAGACGCCATGCAACGATTCGTACGCGTTCAACAAGGCAATGCTGTCATACCAGGGCTCGTCAGCGATGCCGGGCTTCTGGATCTTCGCTCTCTCGTCTCCGACATCACTCCGGAGACAATTGCGAGTGGCGTGCTAACTAGAGTGAACGTCGCCGCTCTTAAACCTCTTGCCGGAGAGGTGCGTTATCTCGCTCCAATTTCCGGTATACGCCAGATTCCGGCAACCGGGTTCAACTACAAGAAACACATCGAGGAAATGAAGGTGCCCACGCCAACTGAGCCCGAGGTTTTCCTTAAGTCGATGACTTCGCTTACCGGGCCTTTCGATCCCATCAGCCGCGGTCCCAATCAGGGCGTCAAGCTGGATTGGGAGACCGAACTTGCCATTGTTGTCGGACGCGAAGTGCAGGACATCACGGCAGAGGAGGCTGCTGGCTACATCTTTGGCTACGTTTGCCTCAACGATGTCTCCGATCGCTCAACGCAGGTGGATGCGCAGAAACAGCAGCACCTTGTGCGTGCAAAGTCGCGTCCGACCTATTGTCCGATCGGGCCCTATCTGACTACGGGCATCAACCCAATGGAGCTTGAGGTATGGACGAAACTCAACGGCCACTATGAGCAGCAAGGAAATACGAGTGACATGTTGTTTCCCGTTTACGAGCTGCTTGCCTATTTTTCTCGTTACATGCGAATGGTTCCTTGCGACATCCTGGCGACTGGAACTCCTCCCGGTGTGGGCATGGGCAAGAATCGATTCATGGCGGTTGGAGACATCTTGGAGTGCGGCATCACGAACTTGGGCGCACAGCGCCACGAAATCGTGGCGTGATTCCCGCCCGTCCCGGCATCGGGGCGTCGCAGCTTCCCTGAAGCAAAAGTGCGAGCATCCGTCCTGAGTTTCCGGTCCGTGATTGCCCGAGAATTTTGTTATCCGGCGATGCAACGACGCGGATCGCCCAGCTTATCCGAATCGCACTCGCCTGGGCACCCAGAGTCGTCTCCTCCGTCGTACTTCTACCCGGTTCTGCCCAAAATGCAGAAAGCGACATAACTTCCGCAAAACAAACGACGGGAAATT
>JGI12635J15846_10004436_pt1 | contig 12122 bp, 10 predicted proteins | sample BlaSpr_A8_OM2_M2_FD_15846 | JGI IMG/M metagenome (IMG submission 15846) | reverse complement strand
CCGGCAACGAGCGTGCAATCCGCAACGGCTTCGCCCACCGTCGCAAACACTTTCGCGTTCGCGAGCAGTTCTGCGGCGCCCACGGCCGACCGAGCCTCCAGAAACGACGGCTCGTAAGGATTCACAAGGTAGAGACGAAAGAAGCCAAAGTTGCTCATCGCCCGCGCAACAGCACCGATGTTGAGAGGATTGCGCGTAGCAACCAGCACCACCCGCACGCGATCGAATTCGGAGGAAGAAGACAAGGCGCCACTATTTTATCCTAGCCGACGCTTATGTCATCGGGATCAACGATCGACGGTTGTCGATGGAATTTCGTCAGGTTTTGGTTCGGTTTCGCGGTTAAGCGATTGCTCAGCTTCATCGCGCGTGGCGCGAAGGGCGCGGCTGCGCGGGCCTTCGGGGTCAAGTCTCAAATAAGCGTCCAAATCCTCCACGACCGCCGCGGAATTATTCTGGCGACGGTGAATTTGCGCGAGCAGCAGGTGTGCCATCGCGAAATTGGGTCTATAAAGCACCGCTTCGCGTGCCGCTTTCTCTGCCTCTACGACGCGCTGCGCCGAATACAAGACCCAAGCGAGTGCGAAAAGTCCTGGAGCGCTTGTCGGTTCCAGCTGTAAACCTGCGCGAATGTACGTTTCGCCGTCACCGAATTGCTTTTCATTACCTAGAGCCAGTCCCATCCCAAACAGCGGCGGAGCATATTTTGCGTCTGAGAGTTCGATCGACTTGCGAAACGCGGCTTCGGCGGCTTCGTTCATTTGTAGTTCGAGATTGGCGATCCCGAGCTTGTAGTAAGCCTCGTAAAATTCGTCGTAGGCGGCGATCGCTTTTTGAAACTCGGTGATGCTTCCCGTGAAATCTTTGGCCGCGAACCGTTGCACGCCTTTGTTGAAGGCGACGCGCGCTTTTTCCGGAATGCGCAACTCGCGAACAGAAATCGTCGCATTCGATGGATCGACGGAATTCTTGCTGGTTTTTGGCTGGCTGAAGCTCGCGACCGGAGCGAGCAGACACACAAGACAGCACGACGCCACAAGGCGGGAAGTCATTTCGGCACCTCTACTGGGCGCGCCGGATTCCCCTGAGAATCATGGCGTCCCGAAATCTGAAATCATTTTTAGCGGAGATGTGTAGCGCTGCAAGAATGCTTTGCAGTTGCTTTGCAGGAGTGTGCTGGTGAAGGAACTGTTCTTTGGTACAGGTGAACGGGGAAAACTAAACGTCGAAGAAGACAGTTTCGTTAGCGCCTTGGAGCACGATATCCGACTCGAATTTTGACGGCGAGCCGGCAGAGCGTTTTGCTATCAGGGTCGAGCGTCGCGCGGGATTGACTTGCAGAAGCCCGAAGTCGGTGGCGTTTGCGGCTTCATCGGGGAAGTAGATGCGCGTGACCAGGCGCCGCAGCAGGCCGCGCGTGCAGACAGAAACATTGATGTGAGGCGCTTGCAGCGGCCCCCACGCTGCGCTGCTCTTGCTGGATGCTTCTGGCGCCGGCACTTGCCCCGGTTTCACTGTAGTGAAGCGGAATCGCCCCTGATCATCGGTTGCGATGCGGCCGAAGCCGGAGAATCCTGCGTCGAGCGATTTGTTCTGATCGTCTTCCGGATGCGCGTACTTGCCCTGCGAATTGGCCTGCCAGAGTTCCAGCACGGCGTCTGGAACGGTGTTTCCGTCGCCATCAAAAACGCGGCCAGTGATCTCGATGCGTTCGCCTGAAACGTTCGCTCCGGCAAAATCTTCGCGATACAGCCACGCGAGTCCGATCTTGAAGAACGGGCCCACGGTCTGCCACGTGGTCGCGCGCAGCGTCATCGATGCGCTCCGTGGTTTTGTTCAAACGGCGTCGCGTCCCGGCCGCTCATCACGATGTCGAATTGATAGCCGAGCGCGTGGAGCGGCATCGTCGTTTCCCAATCGAAGAGCGATATCAGCCGATTGCGCGCGCTTTCGTCTGCGGTGCAGTTGAAGATCGGATCGTTGGCCATCAGCGGGTCGCCGGGGAAATACATCTGGCTGATCAGGCGCGTGGCGAACGCGGGACCAAACACCGAAAAGTGAATGTGCGCGGCGCGCCAGGCGTTGTAATGATTCTGCCAGGGATATGCGCCCGGCTTGATGGTGACGAAGCGATAGCGGCCTTCGGCATCGGTGACGGTGTGGCCGGAGCCGGTGAAGTTCGGGTCGAGCGGAGCATCATGGTGATCGATGGCGTGAGCGTAGCGGCCGGCGGAGTTGGCTTGCCAGATTTCGACGAGCGTGTGCGGCAACGGCCGGCCGTCTTCGTCGATGACGCGGCCGGAGACGATGATGCGCTCGCCGAGCGGTTCGGCGGAATGTTGTGTNGTCAGATCGAAAGCTTTTACATCGATGAGGTCGTTGCCGAAGACTGGGCCGGTGACTTCGGAAATTGTGTGCGGTAAATGGATAAGCGGCTGAGACGGAGCGCGCTTCTTAGATGAAATGTAGGGACTGTGCAGATAGTCGGGCTGTGTGCCGGGGTGGTAGCGGCGATACGGACGAATCGGAGCCATGCGTTTGGAGTTCGACGCTCCTCAATTTTGCGGTCGCGGATCGGATATCGGTGATGTGGAGTTTAAACCCGCACCCTCTAAAAGCTGAGGGTGCGGCACCCAAAGACCGATGCGCAGGTCCATAGTAGCTGAACTTGCGGGGATCGTCGCCGAAGTGTCGCTCCGCGTTTTTGGAGCAGGCCAATGCGGACTGTTTGTATTGTTCTTATGGTTTTTGCGAAACGATTCTTTGCATTTGACCGTGTACGTACACGGGTCTAACGTCTGGCGATGAGCGAATTCCTCTTGAGCATTGAAGACCCCGCGATTGGTTTTTTGCACCAGATCGGGCGCCAGATGGCAGCGGCGGACCCGTTCAACGAGGTTTTGGGAAAGATTGTCGAGTTCGTGTCGGCGGTGGTGAAGTGCGATTCGTGTTTCGTTTATGTGCTTGAGAACAAGCAGCTTGTGCTACGTGCCTCGAAGAACCCACACCCGGAGGTAGTGAACCGCCTGAAACTGCCGGTCGGGCAGGGCATTACCGGATGGGTGGCGGAGCACCGCCAGCCGGTCGCTGTTGCATCGCACGCGTTTCAGGATCCGCGGTTCCAATCGTTCAACGAACTTCCTGAGGATCATTACGAGGCGTTTTTGTCGGTGCCGATCTTGTGCCGGAAGAAGCTGGTCGGTGTGATCAACCTGCAGCACAAGCGTCCGCACACGCATTCGGAGAGCGAGATTCAACTGATCTCGACGATTGGTTTTTTGGTCGGCGCGGAAGTGGAGCGCGCGCGGCTGGAAGAAGAGAATTCGCAGCTATCGTCGGAACTTGAATCGCGCAAAATCATCGAGCGCGGAAAAGGAATTTTGCAGCGCGATTTGCGGATCAGCGAAGAGGAAGCTTACCTGATGCTTCAAAAGCAGAGCCGGCAGCGGCGGCTTTCGATGCGCGACGTGGCAGAGGCGATTATTCTCAGCGAAGAGATCAAGCGCGCGCAGTCTAAGGGCACGACTGACTAGGTGTCCGCTCCATTTTTCTGTTTCTGTTGTTTCCGCAGCTCGTCGCGGAATTTTTCGTAGAATTCGCGGCTTGCAAGTTCGTGCAGGATCTCCTTTCGATCCTCGGCGCTTAGATCGCGCGTTGCGAGTTCAGTGCGCGCCTCGCCGATGGCGGCCACCCACGCTTCGTATTCCGGACCGAATTGCTGCTCGAGTTCTTTTCGCAGGCGCTGCGACAGTGCGGGGCTTTCTCCTGCGGTTGAAATCGCGATTTGCAGCGAGCCGCGGCGCACGATTGCCGGATAGAAGAAATCGCACAGGTGAGGGACGTCCACGATATTGCAGAGCACGCCGAGCCGTTGCGCTTCCGCGAAAATTTCTTCGTGCAGCGACGTTGAAGAAGTTGAGGCGACTACGATAAATGCGCCTTGCAGGTCGGATGGTTGAAACTCGCGGCGCTCCCAGTCGATTTTTCCTTCGCCGGCCCAGGCTTGGACTTGAGCTGTGGCTTCGGGCGCGATGACGCGAATGGTGGCGTCGGTCGCGATCAATCCTCCGATTTTTCCTTCGGCGATGATTCCCGCGCCGACGACGAGGCAGCGACGTCCCTCTAACTTGAGGAACATCGGGAAAACTTTCGGCGGCGCCTTTCGTGTCGTCATTTTGAGTCTGGCGAAACGCGCGGGGCGCGCAAAGCGTCCGAAAATGACCGGCGAACGCGCGACGGAGACCCACTCGGATTCGCAGATGAAAATTTTCTCAACATTTTTGGGAATCTCGTCGAACTGCCGCCAAATCTGCCGCGCTTTTGTGGCAAAGTAATTTCAATGGCCGCATCTCAGACTACCACCGCCGCGGCGCGGGTGGCGTTCGAATACCCCAGTTTTGGCTTATATCAGATCGCGCGATTTTGCATCGTGCTTGCGACGGAGATGCAGTCGGTTGCCGTGGGCTGGCAGGTGTATGAGATCACGAAGCGGCCGCTCGATCTGGGGCTCGTTGGGCTCGCGCAATTCCTTCCGGGCATCCTGCTGTTTCTTGTTACGGGGCATGTTGCGGATCGCTACGATCGCCGTCGATTAGTCGTCGCGTGCTATGCGGCGTTTGCTGGATGCTCGGCGCTGCTGTTTGCGGCGGCCGTGTACCACACGCATTCGGTGTATCCGATTTATGCAGTGTTGATTTTGATCGGTATCGTGCGCGCGTTTAACGGGCCGGTGAGCCGCGCGCTGCTGCCGCAACTTGTGCCGGAAGAACATTTTCCGAACGCGGTAGCCTGGGCATCGGGTGTATTTCAGACGGCGACGATTCTTGGGCCGTCGATCGGTGGACTTGTGTACGCGGCGTTTCGTGGGCCGTCGGCGGTGTATGCGCTGGCGATGACGTCGTCGCTGGTGGCGACGGTGTGCTCGTACAGAATTAAAGTTGAGTCGAAGGCGCGGGCGCGCGAACCGATGAGCGTGTCGACGATTCTTGCGGGATTCAACTACATCTGGCGGCAGAAATTGATTCTCGGATCGATCTCGCTCGACTTGTTTGCGGTATTGCTGGGAGGCGCGGTTGCATTGCTCCCCGTTTATGCAAGCGAGATTCTGAGAACTGGGCCGTGGGGATTGGGTGTGTTGCGCAGCGCGCCTGGCGTCGGCGCGGCGGCGATGGCGATCTATCTGGCGCACAAGCCTCTGAGCGGGCGGGTTGGATGGAAGATGCTGGCGTGCGTGAGCGGGTTTGGAGTTTGCACGATTATATTTGGAGTGTCGCGCAGCCTGACGTTGTCGATCATTGCGCTGGTCTTGGTTGGCGCAACGGATATGGTGAGCGTGATCGTGCGCGGGACGTTGATCCAGATCGCGACGCCAGACGCGATGCGCGGGCGGGTCAACGCAGTCGATATGGTTTTTATCGGGGCGTCGAACGAGCTGGGGCAGTTTGAGTCAGGGCTGACCGCGCACTGGTTCGGGACCGTGCCGGCGGTGGTGCTCGGCGGGATTGGCACGATTTTGGTGACGTTGGGATGGGCGTGGCTTTTCCCGGAGTTGCGGAATGCGGACAAGCTCACGACAGTTCAGGACTGAGCGAAGTCTCGACATCTTTCTTCAGCCGCTGAAACCGCTCAAGCAGTTGCGCTCATGCCCGGGCTGAAGCCCCCATCCCCTAAAGACGAAAACGAGTCAACTTAGATCGGCAAGGTTCGGTCTGACGCGGCTCGAAGGAGCTATCTCGTCGGGACGACAGGTGCGTTGGCCGGTGCGGCGGCCGATGGTGCGCCCAACGGTGCCGCGAGTGCTGCCTTCACTGCCGGCGATACTTTATCGGCGTTTGCCAGCAGCTGGCTCACTTGCCACAACTGAAAGTCGGTGAGGCGGCCTTTGAATCCGGGCATGCCGGTGAGGCGGATGCCGTTCGCGGCCTTCCAATAGGTTTCCCAAGCCGGATCGTCGGTCACGCCCGTGCCCTCAAGCAGCGCGGGCGGTTTGGGGAACATGCCTTGCGAGATCGCTGTCGACGCGACATTGGGCAGGCCGTGGCAGACCGCGCAGTGTTCCTTGTAGACTTCGGCGCCGGCCAAGAAATTTTTCTCGTCGGCAGGCACGGCAGGCTCAGATTTCGGCTGGCGGTCGAGATGCGCGTCGAGCGAAGCGTGCGCCAGCTTGCGTTCAAAGGGCAGCGAGGGATCAGTTGTCGCCACCGGCGCTCGCCCCGATGAGAAGTACCACCAGATTCCACCCAGCGTCAGCACGACGCCGAAGATTAAGCCGACCAGCAGCGCTTTCAACATGAGTCGTTTCGCTCCCGTGTCCGTCAAAGTCCGCTAAGGACACACGTGGCGAGAGTGCCGTGGGGTTTTCAGCGACGCTCTCGCTACCGTTGCCGAATGTCCGAAGATCTGAGGCGTCCAAGACCATCTGACGTGACATTTTACGTCGAGGACGCCAAAGCCGCCGATAGTGTACGGGTTTTGCGACCGCGGCGCATGCGACAAATGTGAATTCCCAATCGCCGCGCCAAGCGTTCCCGAGCCTTGTCGTCCCGATTGTTACAACCGTGAAACATCCATTCCGTATGCTTTCGTTTCGTAACCTTCGGGAAGCGTTTCGTAACCATTGCGGCCTCGATTTCGTCCAACCCTTGATCAACATCAGGCTAGGAACAGGTCGCGGTTTCCGATACGCTTATGGAGAGAAGTTGCCCATCGTGGTCCACACGCCTTTCGGCGTAGGGCAACACACCCGCGAAGTTGTTTTTGTCGAGGCACGTTCGACCCCTCGCCTAGCCATGAGTGCCATAGGAGAGATGGAATGGGTCATTTGAAATCCACGGAGCTGCCGGAGTCCCTTGTCCACCCGGCGGGCTTTGACCGGGAGCCGCGGCGATCGGGCGGTCGCGCGTGGATCTGGATGTTGGGCGTCGTCGTTGTTCTTGGTTTCACTTATTGGTATTTCCACAGCGCGAGAGGCAACGCCGCCGTCCAGGCTTTGGGCGGGGCGGCGGGCGGCCACGGCGGACCGGGCGAGTTCGATCCCGACCAGATTGTGCCGGTCGTTGTTTCAACGGCTACGCGAGGTGACTTGCCGGTCTTTTTCAATGGGCTGGGTACGGTCACTGCCTACAATACGGTTACCGTCCGCAGCCGCGTAGACGGGCAGATCGTCAAGATCAACTTCACCGAAGGGCAGATGGTTCGCGAAGGCGAGTCGCTCGTCGAGATCGATCCGCGACCATATCAGGTGCAACTCGAGCAGGCCGAAGGGCAGCTCGCGAAGGATGAGGCGCAACTGCGCGACGTGCAGGTTGACTACGATCGGTATCAGCAGCTTTTCAAGGCGGGCGTGATTCCGAAGCAGCAGGTCGATACGCAGCTGGCGCAGGTTGGGCAATTTACGGGCTCGATTAAGGCCGATCAGGCGTCGATCGACAGCGCGAAGCTGCAGATCACGTACTCGCACATTACGGCTCCGATCTCGGGTCGCGTGGGNTTGCGGCTGGTCGATGTGGGCAACATTATTCACGCGACGGATACGAGCGGCTTACTCGTGATCACACAGCTCCAGCCGATCGCCGTGATTTTCAGTTTGCCGCAGGATCAGCTATCGCAGGTGATTGGGAAGTTGCACGGCGCTGGACCGCTTCCGGTGGAAGCGTACGACCGAGATGACACCACGAAGATTGCGACCGGCAAGCTATTGACGATCGACAATCAGATCGATACGACGACTGGAACGTATAAGTTGAAGGCAGTTTTTGGAAATGAGAAAGACGATCTGTTCCCGAACCAGTTCGTGAACGTGCATTTGCTCGTCGATACGAAGCACAACGTGACGATCGTTCCGGCGACGGCGATCGCGCGCGGGCCGCAGGGCACCTACGTTTACCTGACGCAGAAAGATAGCCGCGTGAAGATTCAGCCGGTGACGGTGACACTCAATTCCGGCAATTCCGTTGCGATCGGCAAGGGATTGCGCGCGGGCGATACCGTAGTGATCGATGGGCAGGACAAATTGCAAGACGGTAGCCGCATCGATGCTCGGACGCCGAGTGGCGCTTCGGTCGCGCAAGCGCAAGGCGCGGGCAATTCGGATTCGGGCTCAGGTTCTTCGGCCGAGTCAAGCGCGGGTTCGAACTCTACAGATCAGCCTTCGAAAAGCCAGCCGGCGCACAAGGACGCCGAACGATGAGTCCATCACGGCCGTTTATTTTGCGGCCGGTCGCAACCACGCTGTTGATGATCGGCATTCTGTTGGTGGGCTTCGTCGCCTATCGCGAACTGCCGATTTCAGCGCTGCCGCAAGTCGACTACCCCACAATTCAGGTACTGACATTTTATCCGGGCGCCAGCCCGGATGTGATGACGTCGTCCGTGACGGCGCCACTGGAGCGCCAGTTCGGGCAGATCCCCGGTTTGAATCAGATGACGTCGACGAGCTCTTTTGGCAGCTCGATCGTCACGTTGCAGTTCGTGCTTGATCTCAACATCGACGTCGCCGAACAGGAAGTGCAGGCGGCGATCAACGCGGCGTCGAATCTGTTGCCGCAGGATCTGCCGAATCCGCCGATCTACAGCAAGATCAATCCGGCCGACTCGCCGATCATGACTCTGGCGCTCACTTCAGCGAGCTTGCCGCTGAACAAGATCGAAGATCTCGCCGAGACGACGCTCTCGCAAAAAATTTCGCAGTTGCCGGGCGTCGGCATGGTTAGCATCAGCGGCGGCCAGCGGCCGGCAGTCCGGATTCAGGCGAATCCGACGCAGCTCGCGTCGTACGGCTTGAGCCTAGAGGATTTGCGCCTCGCGTTGAGTCAGGCCAATGTCGATCAGGCGAAAGGGAATTTCGACGGGCCGCATCAGGCGTTCACGATCGGCGCGAACGATCAGCTTCTGACGAGCGACGGCTATCGCCCACTGATCATCGCGTATCGCAACGGCGCGCCGGTGCGCCTCAGCGATGTCGCCACGGTTTTTGACGGCGCGGAAAACGCCAAGCAGGCCGCGTGGGCCAACCAACATCCCGCCGTCATCTTGAATATTCAACGCCAGCCCGGCGCGAACATCATCGCGGTCGTCGATCGCATCAAGACGCTGCTGCCTCAGTTGCAGGCGTCGTTGCCCGGCGCGGTTCATGTCCAGATTCTCACCGACCGCACGACGACGATCCGCGCGTCGGTGGACGACGTGCAATTTTCGCTCGTTCTGACGATCGCTTTGGTCGTCATGGTGATCTTCCTCTTTTTGCGCAGCGCCCGCGCCACGATCATCCCGGCGCTCGCCGTGCCGCTCTCGATCGTCGGCACGTTCGGCGTGATGTATCTCCTCGGCTACAGCCTCAACAACCTCTCGCTGATGGCGCTGACGATTTCGACGGGCTTCGTCGTCGATGACGCGATCGTGATGATCGAAAACATCAGCCGCTTCATCGAGGAAGGCGAATCCCCGCTGCAAGCCGCGCTGAAAGGTTCGGAGCAGATCGGCTTCACCATTTTGTCGCTCACGGTTTCGCTGATTGCCGTGTTAATCCCGCTTTTATTCATGGGCGATATCGTCGGGCGATTATTCCGCGAGTTCGCCATCACGCTCGCCGTGACGATCATCGTATCGGCGTTCGTTTCGCTNACGCTGACACCGATGATGGCGGCAAAGTTGCTGCGGCATCAACGCGAGGACCAGCAAGGGTGGTTCTATCGCGTATCGGAACGCGGCTTCAATGCGGTCATCGCGTTTTACGGGAAGACGCTGCAGTTTGTGCTGCGTTATCGCGGGACGACGCTGCTGGTGACTGTCGGCACGCTGGTGGCGACGATTCTTCTTTTCATGTATGTGCCGAAAGGATTTTTCCCGGTGCAGGACACCGGCTTGATCCTCGGAATTGCGGAAGCGCCGCAGAATATTTCGTTCACGGCGATGGCGCAGCGCCAGCAAGCGCTGGCGACCGCGGTTCTCAAAGACCCCGCCGTCGAGAGTCTCAGTTCTTTCATCGGCATCGACGGCACAAACGCGACGATCAACAGCGGCCGCATGCAGATCAATCTAAAGCCGCTAAAAAGTCGCGGCCACAATATCTCCGCGACCGATGTGATTCGCCGCTTGCAGCCTCAAGTTGCGAAGGTCGATGGCATTACTTTATTCATGCAGCCGGTGCAGGACCTCACCGTCGAAGATCGCGTCAGCCGCACCGAATTTCAGTACAGCCTCGAGGATGTCGATGAGAAAGAACTCGCGCGCTGGGTCCCGAAGTTTATCGACAAGCTGAAAACTCTGCCCGAACTGCGCGACGTCGCGAGTGACCAGCTCAATTCGGGATTGCTCGCCGACCTGACGATCGATCGCGACACCGCCTCGCGCCTCGGCATTTTGCCCGCAACGATCGACAACACGCTCTACGACGCCTACGGCCAGCGCCAGGTCTCGACGATGTTCACGCAGCTCAACCAATATCACGTGGTGCTGGAAGTGAATCCCCAATTCCAGCAGGATCCCGAGCAGCTCAAGAATATTTATGTGAAGTCCTCGACCGGCCAGCAGGTTCCGCTCAGCGCGTTCACGCATTTCGAACCGGGCGCCGGATCACTCGCCATTAATCACCAGGGGCAATTCCCGGTCGTCACGCTCTCGTTCAATCTCGCGCCCGGAGTTTCCCTCGGTGATGCGGTCAACGCGATCAATCAAGCGAAAGACGACCTCGGCCTGCCGCAAAGCGTTCAGGCCACATTCCAGGGCACCGCCGCGGCGTTTTTGCACTCTCTCGCCAACGAGCCGATCCTGATTCTCGCAGCCATCATCACCGTCTACATCGTGCTCGGCGTTTTGTACGAGAGCTACATCCACCCGATCACTATCATTTCGACGCTGCCGTCGGCGGGTGTGGGCGCGATTCTCGCGCTATTGATCTGCCGCGAAGAGTTCAGCGTCATCGCGCTCATCGGCATCATCCTTCTCATAGGCATCGTCAAGAAAAACGCCATCATGATGATCGACTTCGCGCTTGAAGCCGAGCGCAAGGACGGAAAGACCCCGCTCGAAGCGATCTACGAAGCGTGCCTGCTCCGCTTCCGTCCTATCATGATGACCACGATGGCCGCGCTGCTTGGCGGATTGCCCCTGGCGCTCGGCACCGGCGTGGGCTCCGAGTTGCGCCGTCCTCTCGGTATCACGATCGTCGGCGGATTGCTCCTGAGCCAGCTTCTCACGCTGTACACGACGCCGGTCGTCTACCTCTTCTTCGATCAACTGGCGCGGCGGGCCCGGCGGCGCTTCCACATCACAAACACCGCTGAGCTTCCGGCGGAAGCGGACTAGGCGAGCGAAAGTGCAATTCACGTCCAATTTTTCCGCGCCGTTCATTCGCCGCCCGGTGGCGACGTCGCTGATTTCGCTCGCGATTTTGCTGGCCGGAGCGATTGCGTTTGGTTTCTTGCCCGTGGCACCGCTGCCGCAGGTCGATTTTCCGACGATCAGCGTATTCGCCAACCTTCCCGGCGCAAGCCCCGAGACGATGGCGAGCGCAGTTGCGACTCCGCTCGAACGCCAGTTTAGCCGCATCGCCAGCGTCAGCCAGATGGTTTCGACCAGCCAACTCGGCAACACAAACATCACGCTGCAATTCGATCTAAATCGCAACATCGACGCCGCCGCGCGTGATGTCCAAGCCGCGATCAACGCCGCACGCGGACAGCTTCCGGCCGATCTTCCCGGCCAGCCCGGCTACTGGAAAGTGAACCCGGCCGATTCGCCGATCATGCTGCTCTCGATGACCTCCGACAATGTTTTACTGCCGGAGATTTACGATGAGGCGGATTCCGTCATCGCCCAGAAGTTGCGTCAGGTTTCAGGCATCGGCGAAGTTTTCATCGGTGGCGGCGCCAAGCCGGCCGTGCGCGTTCAGGTCAACCCGGGACAACTCAACAACTACGGCATCAGCCTCGAAAATGTTCGCAGTGCGCTTCAGTCCGCAAATGCGAATCGCCCCAAAGGTGAACTCGCGAATCTGCGCCACGCGTGGGGAATCGCCGACAGCGATCAACTTTTTAAGGCGCGTGAATATCAGCCGCTCATTGTGACCTGGCGCAACGGCGCGGCCGTGAAGCTCTCCGATATCGGCTCGGTCACCGATTCGG
>JGI12635J15846_10004435_pt1 | contig 12122 bp, 15 predicted proteins | sample BlaSpr_A8_OM2_M2_FD_15846 | JGI IMG/M metagenome (IMG submission 15846) | reverse complement strand
CAGGAATTGAACCTGCTGCCTTTCGGTCCGGAGCCGAACGCTCTATCCGGTGAGCTACAGGCGCGCTATGGCCTTTGCAGTCTAAACTGCGCGCTTCGTGGGCCGGCTCATAGCGATCCTAGGTCTGAGCATCTTGATCGCCTCATGCCAGAACAACGCACCTGTCGTCGTCGTGAGTCCTTCACCCAGCCCAAGTCCGCACGCGGCGGCCACCGATGCGGTTCTCCAGTCGTCTGAGGTGCCGGCGGGCCTGAGCACTTGCCTGGGTTCCGGCCCGATCGACGTCTACATCACCACGCTCGCGAACGCGGACGCCAACCTTGCCACGCGAGTGGCCAACCAATGGGAGCAGCTACGTGTCGCCGGGGCTACCTCCGGCGCGATCTCGCTCTTCACCTCGACGCCGGCGGCTTGCAACGCCGAGCTCGCGGCGACGTCCACCGCCAAGTCGATCACCGCTTTCGTTGCCGAATTCACAGATCCTGGACAGGCCGACCGTGCGTGGAATGCCGGCGTTTTCGGCTTCACGCCTCCCGCCCCGGGGGACCTTCCCGCGGGTGTCACGAGTGGGACAGGCACCGGGCTCGGTCTCAGCTCATGGACCTACGATCGCCCGCCCGTGCACCTCGCGAGCTGGCACAAATCGGTTTTCGTCGCGCTGGTCGTGGTCAGCAACCTCGATGTTGCAACGTTCAAGGCTGCGACAGCCGCCGTTGATGCTCGCCTAAACTGAACCCTTCGCGCCTGTAGCTCACCGGATAGAGCGCTTGCCTGCGGAGCAAGAGGCAGCAAGTTCGATTCTTGCCAGGCGCACCAGCATGCCTCAGCTCGCAGGATTCGTATTCAGTTATGGCGCATGCTTCAACTTAGCGACTTGGCTCAGGAGCCTGACGGGACCTATACTTCGCACGAAGTAAGCGCCACGGTATGGCGTGAAGGCCGAAAGTACGCCACAAGGAGCACCCCATGCCGCGCCCGAAGCTGAAGCTCATCGAGCCGCGCCCGAGCGACCTAGAGCGCCTGGTCGCCGACTACCTAGCCCATCAGCGCGGTCGCGGCCTGTCGGCGCGGAGCATCGCGCTGACTGCGAACGTCCTGCACCAGCAGTGGCTGCCGTGGTGCGCAAAGGAGCAGGTCACCGCGCCGGCGGAGCTGACGCAGAAAGCGCTCGACCGCTGGGGCGCGTACCTACTCGAAGATCACCGGACGCCGACCGGCAAACCGCTGGCGCGCGAAAGCGTGCGGACCTACCTGCGCACGTTGGGTTCTTTCATTCGTTGGGCTCAAGCCGAAGATGCAATCGGCACGAAGGTGAAGCCGGTCCAACCGATCGCCGAGCATCGCCTGAAGGAAACGCTCAGCCGCGAAGAAATTCAGCGCATGGAGGACGTCGCATCGGCGGAGCGCGACAAGCTTGTGATCCGGCTGCTGGCCGACACCGGCATCCGGCTCGGCGAGCTGCTCGGCCTCCGACACACCGACCTCGTTGAGCAGGGCCGCGAGCGATACATCAAAGTCCGCGGCAAGGGCAGCCGCGAGCGCCTGGTGCCCGTGCAGCCCAACCTGTTTGTGCGCCTGCGCCGATATGCCGAGCGCGGCCGGCCGGCGAACGAACGCCGAGCCGAGCGAGTCTTCCTCACGACGCGGCGCAGCCCGAGCACCGGTGATTACGAACCGGTGGCCGCGCGATCGGTGCAAAACATGATCCATTTCGCAGCGAGCAGCGCCGGCATCGAGCGAGCGGTACACCCGCACTTGTTCCGACACAGCTACGCGACCTGGGCTCTGCGCAAGGGCATGAACCCGTTGCAGTTGCAGCGGATCCTCGGTCACGCGGACCTGTCAATGATCATCAGCGTCTACAGCCATCTGACGCCCGGTGACACCTTCGAGGCGTTGATGACCGTCCTGCGGTCGGAGGACTAGGAGGCACCGCACCTCAACGCCCGCCAACGGCGGCGCCGGCAGGTCGGGCACGGCTCGGAGCTGCTCCGCCGCACGATCGCGACTTTTCCGGGCGCCGTAGCCCCTAGACGCAAGTTCAGCGTGGACCCGCAGCAACGTCCCCCCAAGGTGTGATCCTGCGAGCAGATCGCCCGTAAGCTCATCCGGCATGGAAGCTGAACCGGACAGCCTCAGGGTGCGCGTCTTGCGGACCCTTGAAGAGCTGCTCAAAGATCGACCCGCGGACGCGCGCTCAGTCGACACGGACACGGTGCTTGTCCGCATCCGGTTGCGCGCGGCTGATCGCGATGAACTTGCCCGCTGCATGAGCGAGCTGCTCGACTCCGGCGACGTGCGCGGCAGGCAGCTCAGAGGCGACAACCAAGTGATGGACGTGACCGTCACGGCGATTACGGAGCCGGGCTCAGAGCTTCTCGAGGAGTAGCCACCTGGGTCGCCTTCTTGTTATCAGCGGCGTGCCGGCATCAGGAAAGTCGACCTACTGCGAATCGCTCGCTGCCCGCGGCTGGGCGTTCATCAATCACGACCGCATCACTGGGAGCGCCGACGACCAGCGATGGTGGGGTCTGGTGACGACCGGGCGAGCAGCCGACTTCGTGAAGGTCGTCGCCGCAGCCGACCACGACGTCGTTTTGGAATTTGGATTCCCAATCGGCCTGCTCCCTGATGTGCGGCAGCTCAAAGCCGCCGGTGCGCAGCACTGGTGGTTCGAGGCGGACCACGGCGTGGCTCGCAAGAAGTTCATTGCCCGCAACGAGGAGCTGATTCGCGCAGGCAAGCACAACCTGGTCGTCGACATAAGAGCCTTCGAGCGGTACGTCAGCGACATCGCGGCCCACCGTGAGGAGATCCGAGCACTGTTCGCGCGGCGGATCATCGAGACGCTTCAGCGCGACGGGACGCGCACGAAAATCGAGGACGTCGATCGCCAGGTCTTCGCCGGCTCGACGTGGTCGGGCGATGCCAGCAGCTGACGTCGAGGCGTTTTTGCGCGACCCCGAGCACCTAGCCAGCAACGACGGCTCACCGCACGGCGCGCCGACCGACAGGCCCGAGTGCTACGAGCTTCGCGCGCTTCGGCGACGCCTGCTTCCGGTGCTGGCCCGGCTGGCGCCGGACGACTTCGAGCAGCTCGTGCGGGCCCGCAACCTCATGATCCTGGCGTCGCCCACATCGCGCGTGGCGCCGCTGAGTCCCCCTGGTGAGATCGACCCCGTAGCGCACGGCGCTTACTCGTTTACCGGGCACTGGCTGGCGGACGCGGCAACATTCGGCCTGGACCGGCCGCCCGACTCGTGGGTCCTCAAGCTCGGGCGCGTCGAGGTGGAGCTCGCGCCGCGCCTGGTCTTCGCCGGGATCGTCCTCCACGAGTGTGTCCACGTGCTCATCAACTACCGGCTCGTAATGGGCACGGTTGACAAGGCAGACACTCAGCGGATCGAGGACGAAGCCGTCGCTCGCGCTTGCGAGCTAGGGTTCCGCCACGAGACCAAGGCGTTCATCGACTTCTTCGCTACGCGCTTCCCAGACGCCGGCGCGATCGTCGGTCGCCTTCCCTCAGCCTGAGACCTTCATTGTCGGCGGGCTGCCAAACTGGTCGTCGCGCCGGCTTACGCCTGCAGGTTCCTTCCAGGAATCGCTGCAGGAGCAGCGGGCCCGAGCTCACGCATAAAGCGCGACGCGAGAGTTGCGCCCCAAGGTCGAATCCGCGCTCCCATGCGGTGCGCTGTCTCCACTGGTAGCCGGGCGACACTGCTGAGCACGAGCGAGTGCCGCGTTCGGGTCAAGGCCACGTAGAACAGCCGGCGCTGCTCGCGCATATGCAACTCGCGCTCGTCGTCGGGCAGGTCCGAAGCGATGGTCGGAATCAACCCCTCAACGCAGCCGGTGACAACGACCAGGTCGGCAGTCAGGCCCTTTGACTTGTGGAGGCTCATTACGCGGACATATTCGACGTCGGTCGGGAGCTCTGGTTGGGTGAGCGCGTTACGCAGCATGTCGCGCTGGCCCAGAGCATTAAGGCCTTGCAGTCCGAGTTTTTCTGCGAGGCGTCGGACGTCGCCCGCCCACTCCTCTTCGGCGGGAAATAAGGTGTCCAGAAGAGCCTGGCCGCCCACGCCCTCAAGCTCGCCGAGCAGGACGCGCAGCTCACGGAACGGCGCGATCAGTGAGCCCGTATGTGGCAGGTTCAAGCCACCTTCGTCCAACGCCACCAGGGCGTCCCAAGGATCTTGCCCGGTCGCCTGACAATGGTTCCGAAGGCGCTGCCACGCGCCGGTCCGCAGACTTGAGCTGCCGAACCCCGACCAGCTCCGCAGCGCCACGCGATCGCGGACGTTCGCAGCCAAACAAAGAAGCGTGAACGCCCGCTGCGCTTGGCACTCATCGAGCTCAGCCGGGTCGCCCTCAAGTGCCTCCTCTTGGAAAAAGCTGTGCGCAGCGACCTCCCGATCGCGTAGAGCGTCGCGGATCGCGTATCCCAACTGCCGGCGGGGACACAGCACAAGGACCTTGCCCGCTTCCACGCTGTGATCGTCGATGCGCCGCTTGATGAAATCGCCGATTCCGGCGGCCTCGGCGGTCATCGAGCTCCACTGCACGATCTGTACGTCACCTTGGGGTTGTCCGGCCACGGGCCGGAGCTGCCGATTCGCCCGGTCTGGATTATTCGCGATCAGTGAGTTCGCCATCTCGATCACGGTGACCGGGCAGCGTCTGCACTCTTCGAGCGGCTCGTCCGCCTCAGCAATGAATTCTCGGATCCCATCTGGGTGCGCGTGCTTGAACGAGTAGATCGACTGGTCCTCGTCGCCCACGACCGTGAGTTGGGCGTCTTCAGCGAGCAGCTGTATGAGTTCCTGCTCGGCGCGATTCAAATCTTGATACTCGTCGGCCAAGACGTGGTCGTAAGCGTGGCGGTAGGGGACCTCCGGGTTGTCGCGCAGGAATCGGAGAGTCTCTGGCACAAGCTCTCCGATCAACATCGCTCCGTGGAACTGCAGCCAGCCAAGCAACGCCCGCTGAAATTGCCGGTCGTCATCCGCGTGCGGCCAACCAGGCTCCTCCGATTGCAACCGTGCCCATGCCGCGTTGAACGCCTGAAGGAAGCGCCGACACTGCCGGACGCCACCAAATTGCGCTTGGAGATCCACCAACATGAAGCGCTCCTCGAAGGCGAGTAGCGGCCGTGGTGCCCGGCCCGTCATTCTCAGGACGTCTGCCCTCGAGAGGATCGAAAAACATCGTGAATGAAGGGTTCCCGCGCTGACTCGATCGGCCCCGACAGCTCGTAGCTGGCTTAACTCATTCTCTAGATCGCGGGCCGCCGTCCGGGTGAACGTCACAGCAAGGATCCTTGGCGGATCCGCCCCTTCTTGGAGCCGGCGCGCAATGCGCCGCATCAGCGCAAAGGTCTTTCCGGTCCCTGGCCCTGCGACAACACGGAGTGGTGAGGCATCGGAAGCTGCGACCCGGTACGCGGGGCCGATCAGCTCGTGATCCCACCGGCGCTCTCGAAGTTCTTGGTTCAACCCGTGAGCGCCCGACTACCAGCGCTCAAGATCACGCCTCGCTGCGTCGGTGAAGGCCTTTCTGGCCGCGATGTATTCGCGATTTCGCGTGCTGTAGGTCTTGGTGAACTGTGCCTCGTTGTCAAAGAGCTGCTCGCCCATGCTCGCCATCATGTCGGCATCGCGCACAAGCTCCACGACCACCTGACGCAGCGCAATTGCCAGCCCGCGGGCGGCAGCGCCGGCCAATAGGTCCTGACGGATCTCTGTACGTAGGAGGAGCCGGAGCTGCTCGCTCTTGGCCGCGTTGTCCGTCTTTAGACCGCGAGCGACGCGATCAGCCAGCTCTGCAGAGTCCTGCGCCCGCTCGAGGAAGTCGACATAGGCTTCCTTGGCCCGGTCCCTGTCCCATGTGCGCCACGCCAGGTAACGGTTCACCTGACCCCCGACCAGAACGATCGCAAGCCCGGAGGCGGCGCCGATGATCGCAGCCGCGATTATGTTGTCCACCTAGCCGGAAGGTCAACCTCCTTGGTGATCGGAGAGCCGCGCAACGCTTTCGATGCGCGTGCCGTCGGGTAGTTCGATGAATTCGCGATACCGACCCTGCTCGCGATCCACGCTCCGTTCGAGCTGGCCCCACCCTTCGAGCATCCTCGAGTAGTCATCTCCGGTCCGCATGTCCTGAAGCCAACCGCCCTTTCCAGGACGCTTGGACCGGGCACGCACAGACTCGTGCATGGTCACGGTCTCATGGATCCCGACCTTGTGCAGTCGCCGCACCGACCCACAGGCTGGGCAGGGCAATCTCTGCTCGCTCGGCAAGTCCGACGCTTCATCGAGCGGGCGCTGGCACTCTCCACAGAAGACCTCGATCGTTATCGGCTCCTCCTTGGGCGGCTCCGTCTTCGGCCGACTCGCAACCGCTTGTGTCTTCAGCTCGCGGTCGTGCGATCGACAGACGTTCCAGACCTCTTGCGGCTCCCCAGGAAAGTCGATCGTCACCGTGTGAGTGCCGGCATCGGCGCAGCCGGCCCAATCGCACGTCGGCGTTACCGCCACAGTCGCCGCCAGAAGCCGGCGCGCGCAAGCAGCCGGCCCACGATGCGATTCTTCGCTCGCCGTGCGACGCGCTTCGGATCGCCCGACGCGATTGCCTCGATGTCGTCGACGCGTCGAGCTGCGCGAAAGAGGTTCGACGACAGACGCGGCCGCCTCATGAGCGCGACCGGAGCCTAGGTCGGGGGCGGCAGTCCAAGATCGCTGCGCAACTGAACGAATGGTGCGTTCGGTAAAGCGGGCCACGCAGCAAGCGCCGCGTTCAGGCTTGCGTCATCTGCCGAGTTGACCACGTTGTACAGGTTGCTGATGTCCGTAGAGAGCGAATGGCGCGCGGTTTCGACGTCGGCCTGGACGTTTGCGGGCACCTTCTTCTCGAACCCGAACAAGGCCGTGTTGAAGGTCGCTTCTGAGTCGCGTAAGTCCGTGGCGGCGGTGCGCACCTTCGGCCCGTCGAAGGGCGTGATTTTGAGGGCGACGTTGAGGCTGTCATTGGCGGCGTTTGACGGCGCGACTAACTTGAGGTACTCAGCGCCCAACTGAGCCTGGCTCGGGCTTGGAGTCGCAGTGGCGGCTGGCGCCGATGATCCGCACGCGACGGCGAGCAGAGTGGCGGCTAGAAACGTGAGCAGCGCTTTCATGGATGGGGTGGGGCATGTGCTGCCCCTCCGATTGCACCATGGCCGAGCGCCCATAACAAACGCAGCAACCTTCGGCCAGCGCCGCGTCCGCTTACGTCCTGCAGCTTCGCGGAAGCCCCAGCCTACGTGTGCGCGTCCACGGCGCCCGGAAAAAATCGCGCACGCCCGGCGCCGGCCGGAACCGCATCCCCGGACCTACGACGCCGTGGCGGGCGCTACACGGATTGAAGGCCGACGCCGGAGCCGAGTCTCTTACTTCGGGTTTGGCTGGACAGTTGGCGGCTCGTCGCCCATCACGAGTGGAAATTTGCTGGTGTCGGCGAAAGCGATCGCCTTCTCTCCGCGCTTGATGTTGGCGACCGTCGATGGAGGGCCGAACGACTGACCGGTGACGTCTTTGACTTCGATAATTCCCCACGGCGTGCAGATGTAAGCGTTCATGCTGCCTTCTTTGACTGGCGGATTTTGGCTGCGCGCTGGAATGCCCGCCGCCACATCTTCGCCATGAATTCGTAGCCCTCGTGGATGTCGGCCAGCGGTTCGCCGACGACCTCCGGGGTGTCCCATGTCATCCAGTCCTTGCCGTTGGGGTCGGTATAGACGCGCCATGTGATCGTGAACTCAGCTCCGACCCCGTTGCCTTTCGCAGAAGGCTTGATCATTCGGTCAAGTGACTGCCTCGGATGGACGTGGTCGAAGGCCGGTTTGCTGTCTGTCGGTTTCAACATGCCGTTGCTCCTTGTGTGTTGGTGTTGTCGGGGATCGCAGCTACGCGTGAGCCCAGCGCAGCGGATTGGACGAACAGTTCCGACTCGGACTTCTGACGGACAGCCCTTAGGCGGCCTTGTGTAGCCGGGCGCTGGCATGCTCCAGCTCCTGCATCGCGGCGGCAAGGAACGCCATCGCTTCCCACGGCGTAGAGGCGATGAACTGCTCGGGGCCCCACCAGAAGTAGACAGCCGTCGAGCCGTTCTGGTAGCCGCCATAGATCTTGGTGAAGGGGTTGATGATGACGACGCCTTGTCCGGTCTTGCCCGGTCCGGGGTTGGTCAGCTTGATGCCCTTGCGGAACGAACGCATCGCGGATGTGATGCTGCCGTGTGTCATTGGTTGGTCTCCTGTCCTTGTGGTCAGCCCCGGAAACCAGCTGGCCCGCGCCTTAACTCATACCCAACCTGAACTCGCCTTCCACCACCGAGCCGTGGAGGGCGAAACAGGTTCCGATTGACCGATCAACGGCGGCCGACTTAGTCCGATGCCGTCGAGCGGCAACCCTCACATTTTTTATACCCATTTGGCATGCGTTTGAAGCAGGGCTGGACTAGATACGGCGATAGGCAGAACGTTCAACGACGCCACCCGGTCCGTAAGCCGCTACGCGCCCACTTAGGGCCTGAACATTAGTTCGGGCAGTCGGCGTTCACATCGCTGAGGTCCATGCGCCGAAGTCCAGGACCTCAAGGAAAGGTGGTACGGCTCACCGGCGCTGTTTAGCCCGCCCGCCATCCCCAACACGGACGTTCAATTCTTTGATGTGAGCGGTACAACCCAGGAGCAGCTCATCGACAGTCTCAACAAGTCTTCCATTTGCACGAAATTCGGTAGCGGAACTTGCGCTCCGGACCCCGCCGTACCAAACGGGGTCGCTTGGGCACTGGAAGGCTTTACCCCCGTGGGACGCTACTACTGCTATTCGCCAAGTACAACAACACTCGTTTATCGGGACTTCATTGCCCTCCCAAGATGGTCACCACCGACCGATGGGAGCGTGAAGATCCCGCTGGTGGAGGCATGGAATGCCCTGGAGCAGGTGCTCTACACACACGAGGCTGGCCACGTCGCAATATCTCAACAGGACATTGCGGCTCTAAATGACCAGGCTCATGGGTTGCCCAGCTGCACTGCGCTGATCAACTTCTGGTCCAACCCTTCGGTGTTCGATAAGTTGAACGCTGACCAGGCCGCCTACCACGTTCGGCTGCATGCGGATTGCCGGCCCGAAATCGGGTGCATCCCCCAACTGGATGGGATGGTAATAGCCGACGGTTAGCGCGAAACCTCACGCGGCCGTCATAGCCGACGGCTCGCGCCCTTCAGGCGGTCGACAGGAACTTCACCAACCCGGCCTCGAGCGCCGCTGCGATCACCTGCTGCCCTGTCGGATCGGAAGCAAGGCGCGCTTCGGAGGGGTTGGTGAGGAACAGCGGCTCGACCAGGGCCCCCGGCATCTGGCTTGGCGCGTCCACCCAGCCCGCGGACATCGGGCCGAGCTCTATTAGGTGGTTGTACGTGCTGCCGGAGGTCGTGAGGGTCGGAGCGGCCAGCTGGTCGTCGGTCCAGACGCCGCGGTCGGCCGTGCCCAAAGCCGCGACCAGGGCCTTTTGCACGTCCGTAGCGAGATTGCGGCTGGCGGGGGCAAAAGTCCTGGCCGCGTCATAGAACGTCTCGGTGCCGCCGACGGATGGATCCCCAAAGGCGTCGAAATGGATGGACAGCAGGACTGCCGCGCCAGCGGCGTTGGCGCAGGCCGCGCGCGCCGCGAGATCTCGGTGCTCGGCGCTTGCGGTGAGCGATCCGTACACGGAATCTGACTCGGACAGCTTGATCACAGTCGTGTCCTGGGTCCGCGCCATCACCACCCGATAGCCGGCCGCCCGGAGAAGGTCGCTCAGCCGCAACGCGACCGCCAGGGTCGCGTCTTTCTCCAGCTCCGGGTGCGCGGCTGTTCCGCCGACCACGCCGGGATCAAGTCCCCCGTGACCCGGATCGATGAACACCGTCTGTCCAGATCCCGGACGCGTCGGCGCGAGGCTCACGCATGCGCCCGACTCCAGGCCCGGAAGCAACACGTGGTTCGCGACCGAAGTCGAAGGCGGCGAGGGATCGAGCTTGATGGCTGTTGCCACCAGGATGCTGGTTGGATCGAAAAGCCTGATCGCCCCGAAGGCAAGCGTCATCAGCAGCGCGAGAACGAGCGCTATGCGAAGCAGGGGCACAGTGCCCCGCCGGCGCCGAGTGCGGTGTGGAACGTGGCGAGCGTTTGCGATCGGCCGGGCAATTCTAGCCGGAGCCGCCCCGCGCGCCTATTTGATCCGGCTGTTCGCCGCCAGCGCGACCTTCTTGCAGGTCGCTGTATCGATGTTGAGGATCGCGAGGATGACCATGAACGCCTTGTTCTGCCACACAGCCACGTAGAAGGACTGGTTGGAGATCGCGACGCTCAGCACGATGGAATTCGCGGTGAGCCCAGTCTTGGTTCCTTCGATGACCGGGGCGCCCCCGTTCTTGAGCGAAGAGGCGCTGAAGCCGAAGATCGATTCAGTCGTGTAGCCCTTGCTGGCGCTGGCCTCGTCCTTGAATTGGATGACGAAGTTGACAACCAGCTTGTACGTCGCGGTGCTGATGTCGGATGAGTTCGACTCGATGGTGGAGCAATGCGCAGTGCTGTCCGCGAAGAAAGCCACATACGCCGCCGTGGCTCCCGCCTTCTGCGCCGCATCCCACTCACCCTTGGTGGAGGTGTAAGTGGTGGGATCCTTCGCCTTCGACTTGTTAAGGAAGCTATCGATGTCGCCGGAGAGGTCGCACTTCTGCATGCCGGCGGGAAGATCACCTGGTTGAACCGACACAGTCGATGCGGTCGGTCCCGAGATCGAGATGGATGCGGAGCCGCCGCACGCGACGGCCATCACCATTACGGCCAGGGCTGCGATCGATCTGTGAAGCATCGGGACAGTTTGACAGCGACGCCGCGGGAACCGACCGGGCTAAAAGAAAATCGTCCGGCGCCGTGCCCGCAGCTGATTCAGCGTTCCCTGGATCCAGCTGCGAACTTCCTCGGTCAACTCGAGCACCAGCCTCGCGTCATCCGCGCCTTCGGGGCCGAAACGCGAAACGTCGATCGGCTTTCCGAACGCGATGAACCACTTCGACGGCAGCGGGATCAAGCCCGCCAGCCCGAGCCATGGAAGAGTGGGCGTGATCGGAATGGCAGGCAGGCCAAGCAGCCTCGCGAGCGGCTGGAGGTCGAACAAGACGGGGTGCAGCTCCTCAGACCCGACGACCGCGACGGGGATGATCGGGGATCCCGTGCGCAGCGCAACCTGGACGAAGCCACCACGTCCGAATCGCGTAACGCGATAGCGATCTCGATATCGCTTGGCCGCGCCCTTGACGCCCTCCGGAAAAACCCCGACGAGCTCATCGCGTTCGAGCAGCGCCGCTGCGTTGTCCGGATGCGCGAGCACGTTGCCGGTCTTGACCAGCAGCATGTTCGTGAATGGCATCGCGAAAGCCCAGTCGACGACCAGCATGCGAGCGTGTCGCGGGTGAGGGTGCTCGGCGATGATCGCCGTGCGGATCATCGCCCCGTCGTATGGAACGATCCCGGCGTGGTTGGCCACGAGCAGCGCGCGGCCTCGAGCGGGCACGTTGTGCATCCCCTCGACCTCAACGCGCCAGTAGTTGCGATAGAACCAGAGCGCGATGCTCTGGATTCGCGCGGTGAATTCAGGATCAAAGCCGAATTCATCGTCTCGTGGTTCCGGCACTTCGCCGGCGCCGATCACACGAAGAGCCCCCACCTCGTACGAGTATGGCAACATGCAGACGGCCTCGACATGGCAATCGATCTGCAGGCCGCCGCCACTGAATATCTCGGCTGGCTTCAGCTCGAAGCGAACCGCAGCCCGAACACGGTCCGGGCCTACGCGTCCGAGATCAAGAAGCTGATCGATTTTCTGGCCGGCCACGATCACACGCTCTCGGTCGCGGACTTGCGGCACGACGACCTGCGCGCGTACCAGCGGCATCTCGCGGGCCGCCTGAAGAGTCCGGCCTCGCGGGCGCGCGCACTCGTCGCGATTCGGTCGTGGCTCCGCTGGATCGCGAAGGAAGGCCTGATCGACCGCGACCTTTCGAACGGCATCACGCTGCCAAAGCTCGAGCA
>JGI12635J15846_10004434_pt1 | contig 12123 bp, 10 predicted proteins | sample BlaSpr_A8_OM2_M2_FD_15846 | JGI IMG/M metagenome (IMG submission 15846) | reverse complement strand
CATATCGTCGCGCATGGTCATTTCGATCGGAGCCGCCGAGCCGCCGAGACCAACAACTAGCGGTGCTCGCAGAAGATCGACGCCGCCTGAAGAAACCGACGCGGCATATCCCCTGGACGAATTGACTCGCACCCAATAGCGGCCCGGCGCTACGTTTTCGATGACCAATGACTTGTCATTGGGCCCCGCCGGGGGCCGGAGATTAGCACCTCTTCCCTGCCCAAAATCTGAAAATGGCTCCAGCATGACGTTGAGATATCGCTGTTGCACTTGCCGGTTCATTCTGCCTCGGTCTCCGCCTCCGTTAATGCTGAAGTCCACACCTTCCTGGGCCGGCGGCGTCAAAGTGAATTCTTCTTTGACTTGAACGTCAATGCTCCCGTTAGGCAGGAGCGTCATTGAACCGTTTTCGACCGGAGCGTTCTCAACCCGCAGATTCATCAGCCCGGTGGCTCCCTGTTGCGAGTAGTTCGTCGCTTCGATCACATAAGTACCATTGGGTAACATTCCCCGGATGGTCCGATCACTCTGTTCATAGCCGAGGGAGTAGCCGGGGGCTCCGTCGCCTCGGACGGTAACGTTGACGTTGATCGGAGCGCCTTCCGGGGGTACGTTGGCGAGCGAGATTTTGATTGGATAATACTGCCGCCTCGCCAGAGAGATATCGGCCTGAAAAACTTTGCCGGGTAACAGATGAATGATGGTAGAGCTGGGAAAATCGGAGGCCTCGGGAAAATACACTGGCGGGTATCCGTATGTTTTTGCTCCCGGCACGAAGTCCTCTGGATCGCGATCCGGGACTTCGTGGGTTCCGACGCGGTAATCGCCCGGATAGAGTTCGGCAAAACGATATTCGCCTCTCGAGTTTGTGTTAACGATATTCTGCGGAGTCCAGCGCGCAAGTCCATCCCTGATCTCTCTGTGAAATAACTGCACCTGAACTTCGTCGCGAGAATCGGGACCTTCAAGAAGGATCCTGCCCATCAGGATGGCTTCGGGAACAAGTGAGATCGTTAGGTCGTTTGCGCCGGGGACCACCCTGTTCGGCTCGCCACTCCGCTCAGGGAGGAAGCCGGGCTTGCGAGCGGTTAAGGTCAAACCGCCCGAGCCGCCCACTATCATGAGTAGGCCCGAACCGCCGCCCCCCGAGGTCGTCTGCTGCGGAGCAGGCATTTCGAAGTGCCCCTGATCGTCAGTCATCGCGGCGAAGCGGTTATCCGGCGAATAGACTTGGGCGCGTCCAATCGGTTCATGGGTGACGCTGTTCACGACCGTGCCTTGAATCGAAACCGGCTGATTTGACGGAGAATCTTGGGCGCAGGCTTGGGTAGCAGACCAGGCGAAAAACAATATCGCGATTGTCAGGGTTGCGGATCGAGCCAGCATGGAGCCCAGCGGCGCCGTGGACGAAATAAGCGAAGAAGTACTACGGCTTCTCACCAACAAACAACTCCGAAGTCTAATATTGCGTCCGAAGAAGATGAAAATGCAAACCTTCGCCAGCGAGGGCGCCCGCGCCACACCGGCAACACGATTAGATGCTTACTTCAGGTCTTTCTGGGAACAATACTCACGTGGAAATCCAAAGCGGTGTAGTCTGACTGGGAGACCATAGTGTCGCCCACATCTTAATGATTCGAGGAAAAAGAATGGAAAGCGAGAAGGACCAAACAGCGGATTCCAAAGATTCCGAAACACACGGTCAGGCGGCAGAGCCTGTTATTGAGACTGTTGCCCGCGGGATTGGGACCGCAATAGGAGTCGTCGCAACCACTGCGGCGAAAGTGATCGGTAAAGCGGAATCGGCCGAACCCGAGCCAAAACCAAAAGAAAAACCAAAGAAGAGTGCGGCGAAACAGCATGCCGCCACGAGCGACGCCGTGAATAAACACTCAGCGGGACGGATTGCCAAGAGAAAGAAGAAACGGGCGGCGCACCGAATCAAGCTGAAGCGCTCGAATACCAAAGGATAGCGCTGCTGCTATAAGCAGGTTGCGGAAAAGTGTTCAGTGGCAGGTTGACCCCAGCGGCTAAAAGCCGGTGTTGATATAAGCCAATTGTCGCAGCGGTGAACCGCTGCGCCACCCAAAAACATGCCCATTATCGAGTTTTTCGCAGCCTATATGACGTCGTGCCGGACATTTTTACGCAAAACAAAACGTCCCAGACTTTTAAGTCACGGGACGTTAGTTTGAACAGCCCTCCCCCGAGTACTGCTCACGAACGACAATACAGGTGTACCCAAAAGAGGGGAATGGCACGAAAAGGCCATTAGTTATGGAGGCACTGTGGAAAACTTTTGCGGTGTCGTTTTCGGCTCCCAGGCCTTTAACTGGTTTACCCATGACCGCCGCCAACTTCGCGGACAAGGTTGCTTACGAAGGATTTCGCGTCGCCGAAAAGCATGAGTGTCTTATCTAAGTAGTAAAGCGGATTGTCGATGCCGGCGAAACCGGGGCTCATTCCGCGCTTGATAACCATGACGGTGCGGGCCTTGTCCACGTCGAGGATTGGCATTCCGTAGATGGGACTGCCGGCGTCTGTGCGCGCCGCCGGGTTGGTGACGTCGTTGGCGCCGATAATCAACGCAACGTCGGTCTGCGCAAAGTCGCCGTTAATCTCGTCCATTTCCATCAGCCGGTCGTAAGGAATGTCGGCCTCTGCTAGCAGGACGTTCATATGGCCGGGCATACGTCCCGCGACGGGATGAATGGCAAATCTCACATCCACACCCTTTTTCGTGAGCGCGTCATAGAGTTCGCGCACTTTGTGCTGGGCTTGAGCCACGGCCATGCCATAGCCGGGAACCACGACGACTTTATTTGCGGCGGTGAGAATTGACGCCGCTTCCTCGGCTGTTGCGCTGCGAACTGGCTTAGCTTCCTCTCCCGAAGCGACCGCAGTCTGCACTTGGCCGAAGGCTCCAAACAGAACGTTGGTGAAAGAACGGTTCATCGCCTTCGACATGATCACGGACAGAATGAATCCCGAAGAGCCATCGAGCGCTCCCGCGATGATGAGAAGCTTGTTGTCCAGAACGAATCCCATGGCGGCGGCCGACAATCCTGCATAAGAATTAAGGAGCGAGATCACCGTAGGCATGTCCGCGCCGCCGATGGGCACAATCATGAGCACGCCGAAGATGAGCGGGATTCCAATCATGAACGGGAACAATTGCCTCGCACCTGGATGGATGACGAGATAGACGGCAATCCCAATCGCGACTGCGAGGAATGAGAGATTGACAATATTTTGTCCGCGATAAGTCAGGGGGCGCTGCGGCAGAATTTCCTGAAGCTTTCCGGCTGCCATCAAGCTTCCAGTGAAGGTCAAGCCCCCGAGAATAACTTCCATGGAGAGAACCGACATCATGAAGCGCGGAACTTGCGGTGTGCGAAGATAAAATTCCGCGGTGCCGACTAACGTCACGCAGAAGGCGCCGAAGGCATGACTAAGCGCAGTTCGCTGCGGGACGGCGGTCATCTGCACCATGCCGAGCGGGATTCCGATGCCGCTTCCGAGTACCAGCGCGATCGCGATCCATTTGTAATCCACGATTCCGTGATGCAGCAGCGTTCCGGCGATGGCCAGAACCATTCCGATTTCACCGGCCCAAACGCCATGGCGAGCGGTGGTAGGAGAGCTCATCCATTTGAGCGAGAGAATGAATAAAGCGCTGGCGACGAGATAGACAACCTCGATCAGTGTGTCGCTGGCGGCGAAGCTGGTAAGAGTTTCGCCCATTATGGTTTCGCCGGACGGCTGCTCTTGAACATTTTGAGCATGCGGTCAGTGATCAAAAAGCCGCCCACAACGTTGCTGGTGGCGGCTACTATGGCCAGAACACCCAGCACAGTGGCGAATTTGCTTCTGTGCTCGCCGACCAGAATGATGGCCCCGACGACGGCGATTGCGTCCAAGGCGTTGGTGAGAGACATCAACGGCGTGTGAAGCAGCGGCGAGACTCTTCGGATGACTTCGAATCCGATGAACGCCGCCAGCATGAAAATGAATAATGCATCAACGAGGCTGGAACCCATTTCGCTCTCCTGAAGAAACTATCGACCCCGCTCGGCTAGAATTGGGGCCAGAATCAACTCACCTTTGAAGGGGCGGGCTTCACAGGCTGCGGAAAGAGTGCCCTCTCGCGAGCCGCATGACCTCTGCGGCTAAAGCCGGTGTTGAGAATAAGCCGTTATCGCAACGGTGAACCGCTGCGCCACCCAAAATCAAGCGACCCCCAAAAATTACGACTGCCCGAAATCAAGTGCGACCCCCAAATCAAGTGCAACTCCCCAAGATCAGGTGCAACTCTTAAAATCAGGTGCAGCTCCTAATTTTTCCGCAGCATGTTAAAACGTGCCCTTTCACGACTGCGCCACTGCCAGCGCAGGCAGCGACAAAAACTCCCGGACACGGGTGTTTACCACTTCCCCGCCCCGAGTCAACAATGTTTCACGAATAATGTCGTCTTCGAGATTGATCTGTATCTTCCCATCTTTCGCCATGTGCAATAGAAAAGTGGTGAGGTTGCGCGCGTAAGTCTGGCTGGCATGATAAGGCACACCAGACGCCACATTGACGGCACCGATAATCGTGACTCCATGTTCGATTACCGTTTGACCGGGTTTCGTGGATTCACAATTGCCGCCGCGTTCCGCCGCCAAATCGAAAATCACCGATCCCGGAGCCATGCCCTTTACCATTTCCGTGGTCACCAACACTGGGGCCTTCTTGCCGGGCACGACGGCGGTAGTGATCACCACATCGCTTTCGGCTACGACTTTGGTTAGAAGCTCCCGCTGCTTCGCGTAGAATGCTTCGTCCTGCGCGGTTCCGTATCCTCGAGCATCTTGCGCATTCTTAGCTTCAATTGGCAATTCAACAAACCGCGCACCGAGACTCTGTACCTGTTCTTTGACGGCGGGGCGAAGGTCATAGGCGGAGACTACTGCTCCCAATCGGCGCGAGGTGGCGATTGCCTGTAGGCCCGCGACACCGACGCCCATCACCAGAACCCGCGCAGGCGTGATGGTTCCGGCTGCGGTCGTCAGCATGGGGAAAATGCGAGGCAAAGCATCGGCGGACATCAGCACTGCTTTGTATCCAGAGATAGTCGCCATGGAAGATAACGCGTCCATGCTCTGCGCACGCGTGGTTCTTGGAACAAGTTCGACTGAGAATGACGTGACTCCCGTTGCCGCAATCTCTTGTACGACTTCGGCGGAGCCCAAAGGCCTCAGAAATCCAATCAGGACTTGGTCCTTTCGAAACAAAGCGAGATCAGTCTTGCCTGTAATGTCGTTGGCGCCATAACACAAGACCTGCACAATGATGTCCGCTGACTCGAAAACGCCGGCGCGCGTGGGATGAACCTTCGCGCCTTTCTCAACGTAGGCTGCGTCACGATAACCCGCCTCATCGCCGGCGCCGGTTTCCACAACAACTTCCAATCCGGCTTTGGTCAAGCTTGGAACTGCGGAAGGCACTAGAGCAACGCGGCGCTCGTGCGGATAAGTTTCCTTGGGAACGCCGACGATCATCAGACTTGATTCCTTTCGAGAGGAATGGGTGACAGGAAAAAGTACACAAAGGCCCGCAAGAAAACAATGGATAAGATTAGCGGCGTTTGTGGGCTATGAGTGAGGTCAGTGAGACTGACTAGGATTCGAACTTCTCGGCGTCTTTGAAAGGGAGGCCGAGCGCGTCTTTCGCGGAAACAATTGGTTCGCCTTTTAATTGCCACGCAATATTCAGATCGGGATCGTTCCAGGCCAAAGTGCGTTCGAATTCCGGATAGTAAAAATCGGTAGTCTTGTAAAGCACCTGGGCTGTGCTGCTCACATAGAAGCCATGGGCCATCCCCGGGGGTACCCATAGCATTTGCTTATTGTCGGCCGAGAGGGTAACACCGTGCCAACGGCCGAAAGTGGGGGACTTTGTTCTGAGATCGACGGCGACATCGAAAATCTCGCCAGCGACGACGCGCACCAGTTTCCCTTGAGGATGTTGTATCTGATAGTGCAAGCCGCGTAACACATTTTGCGAAGAGCAAGAATGATTATCCTGAACGAAGCGCTCCCGAATGCCCATCTCTGCCATTCGTTTTTCGTTGTAGCTCTCGAGAAAAAATCCCCGATCATCTCCGAAGACCTTGGGCGTGATTAGGATGACGCCGGGAAGGCTGGTCTCAGAAATATTCATTGATCGGGTCCGGTCAAAAAACTTTCTCTTTTAGAAGCTGCAATAGGTAGGCGCCGTAGCGATTGTTTTTCATCGGTGCCGCAGTCGCTTCTAATTGGTTAGCGGTGATGTAGCCGTTGCGATAGGCTATTTCTTCGGGGCACGAAACCATTAAGCCCTGGCGGGTTTCGATGGTTTCAATGAAATGCGAGGCTTCAAGCATCGCCTCGTGCGTGCCCGTATCAAGCCAGGCCATTCCTCTGCCCATCACTACCACTTCAAGCTGCCGCCGCTCCAAATATTTTTTATTAACGTCGGTTATTTCGAGTTCTCCTCGCGCGGACGGTTTCAGCGATTTGGCGATATTCACAACTTGATTGTCGTAAAAATAAAGTCCCGTAACCGCATATCGGGATTTTGGGACGGCCGGCTTTTCCTCAAGACTCAAGGCCCTCCCGGAGTCATCGAACTCGACTACGCCGTACCGCTCAGGGTCGTGCACCGGGTATGCGAAGATTCGAGCGCCGGTCATGCCGTTTCCGGCATTCATGAGGCTGGTTGCGAGGTCATGTCCGTGGAAAATATTGTCGCCTAAAACTAAAGCGCAACTTGACGAGCCGATAAACGACTCACCAACCAGAAACGCCTGAGCGATTCCTTCGGGGCGAGGCTGCACTACATACTGAAAATTGAGTCCCAAGCGAGATCCGTCTCCCAGAAGCTGCTGGAATTTTGGTACGTCTTCCGGCGTCGAAATAATCAGGATGTCCCGGATACCCGCCAACATTAGAGTGGAAAGCGGGTAGTAAATCATGGGCTTGTCGTAAATTGGCAACAGGCTCTTGCAGACGGCGTGGGTTACGGGATAAAGGCGCGTGCCGGAGCCTCCCGCGAGAATGATGCCTTTATTGTGAGAGGACTGTGTTAAAGACGTCGTCATTAATGTAATTCGTGAATGTCCGATTCAAACGATAACATCTCAGACAGAGTATTGTTTCGCCATCCATTGACGATAGCTGCCGCTGGTAACCGCTTCAATCCACTCTTCGTTCGCCAAATACCACTCAATCGTTTTGCGAATTCCGGATTCGAATGTCTCTTTGGGCCGCCATCCGAGTTCCGCGTGGATCTTGCGCGCGTCAATGGCGTACCGGCGATCGTGCCCGGGGCGATCCTGCACATACGTCACCAGCTTCTGATGAGGGACGACCGGATCGTTGGGACGTAACTCATCGAGAATCCTGCAAATCGTCTGCACGATTTCCAGATTCTGCTTCTCATTGTTGCCGCCAATATTGTAGGTCTCGCCAACCCTTCCTTTTGCGATGACGCTCTGGATCGCATCGCAGTGATCTTCGACGTACAGCCAATCACGAACATTCTTTCCATCGCCGTAAACCGGAATCGGCTTGCCTTTCAGGGCATGCAAAATGACGAGTGGGATTAATTTTTCGGGAAACTGGTAAGGCCCGTAATTGTTCGAACAGTTGGTGGTCAGCGTGGGAAGTCCGTAAGTATGGTGATAGGCACGAACCAGATGATCGGAAGCAGCTTTGGACGCTGAGTACGGGCTATTCGGCGAGTATGCGGTCGTCTCGTTGAAACCGGGCTCGCTGGAGCCAAGCGATCCGTAAACTTCGTCCGTGGAGACATGCAAGAAGCGGAATGCGGCTTTCGGTTCTTCCGGCAACTGGGCCCAGTAGGCCCGCGCTTCCTCAAGCAAGCTGAATGTGCCGTTCACATTGGTACGCACAAAGTCATCAGGACCGTGAATCGACCGGTCTACGTGACTCTCCGCCGCGAAATTGACAATGGCGCGAGGTTGTCGTTTCTTCAGAAGGTCAAATACCAGCGTCCGATCACAGATGTCGCCGTGAACAAAACTGTAGCGGGGATCTCCCGAAATTTTCTCGAGATTTCTAAGATTGCCCGCGTAGGTGAGTTTGTCCAGATTTACGACCGGGGAACTTTCGGTCCCAAGCCACCTCAAAATGAAGTTGGAGCCGATAAACCCAGCCCCGCCGGTGACAAGTATCGAATGATTCTGCAATTGATGAAATCCCGATCTCAGCTGTACGACCGTAGAGTATAACCGCTAAGCGATCTTCACATGCTCAGGACGGAAGCCTACGCCAACCACCCGGGCCGGAATTCGGCGCAAGACCGGAAACCGCCGCAAAAGCTTCAAAGGCCAGGGAAGAGACAGGGGCTTGTCAGTTGTGAGGACTCGGCTGATAACGTTATCTTGCACAAATACTTGCATGCGTTGGGTGGCCCGGGTTGGAAACATCCTCCGCCGCTGAACCGCTTGAAGATCATCGTCGCTTGGAACCCCGCGCAGAAGCTTGGGTCCGAGGATGTTTGCTGTCGCAACCGCATCCTGGATTGCTAAATTTATTCCGACGCCGCCGATCGGGGACATGGCATGAGCCGAGTCGCCGATGCATAACAGTCCTGGCCTGGACCATCTGTGCAGGCGATCTACCACTACTGTAAGCAACTTAACGTCATCCCAGTCGCGCAATTCGTTTACCCGGTCACCCAAGAAAGTTTGTAGACGCAGAATTTCCTGACGAAAGAGTTCGATTCCCTTTTGGCGGATCTCGTCAGCTTTTCCCTTTGGAATTACGTACGCGCACTGCCAGTAATCTTCGCGATTCAGCAGTACGAGAATTTTCCCAGACTCTATGTGCCCGAAGGTTTGGCCAGGATCGGTAGGCTTTCGTGAAATTCGCATCCACATGACATCCATTGGCGCACCGAAGTTCATAATTTCGAGCTTTGCACGTTCGCGAACTACGGAATGACGTCCGTCTGCGCCGATGGTTAGTCCCGTGCGAATTTCCAGTTCACCTTGTGGAGTTTTGGCGCGAATACCGGCTATGCGATTGTTTTCCTCTATCAGGTCGGTGACTTCTGCCTGGGTTCTCAAATGAAAAGTTGGATATGCGCGAGCTTTTTCGGCGATGAAATTTAGGAAGTCCCATTGGGGCATTAAAGCTACAAAACGGCAATGGGTCGGGAGGTGCGTAAAGTCCGCAATGGTTACGGTTTCGTTACCGATCTGCCCGGCAAGCTCGCGTACTTCCTGATGTGGACGTCGAAGGAAGTCTTCCAGCAGGCCCAGTTCGTAGATCACGTCCAGCGTAGAAGGATGCACAGTGTCGCCGCGGAAGTCGCGCAAGAAGTCGGCATGCTTTTCAAGAACGATTACGTTAACGCCTATTCTTGCGAGGAGAAAACCCAGCATCATGCCTGCTGGGCCTCCGCCAACTATGCAGCATTGCGTATTAAGAGCTTCTGCCATGGGATTAGGAGATCGTTTGGTTGAGTTGGCAGTTTAGGGAGATCACCTCAGCGGCTGAAGCCTGAAGAGAAGACCCCCTATCGCAGCGCTGAAGCGCTGCGCCACCCAAAATCAAACGGAAATCAGACGTAGCAAGCTACGTCTCTACCGGGTGATTTTAGCGCCATTGTGCGATATCGTACCCGGAGGCTATCATGCGTTCCTGCTGAAAATCAGAGTCATCATCAATCTAGTCCGGTATCCAAAGCAAGGAGAACTTTAATGGACTTCTCGCAGGCTCTTGCCTTTCTGTTTTACGGAGTGCTGGCCCTATTCATCCTCGGAACGATCCTGAGCGGATTCTTCCAGGTAAGAACCGCGGAGGCCGTAGTGATCCAGCGAATGGGGAAGTTCAACCGGGTTGCCACTGCCGGAATTAACTTCAAGTTGCCATGGCTCGATCAGATCGCGGGCCGCATTGATTTGCGTGTGCAACAGTTGGCTCTTGACGTAGAGACGAAAACTAAAGACAACGTTTTCGTAAAGATGCCGGTTTCGGTGCAGTATCACGTTATTCCGGACAAGGTATATGAGGCCTTCTATAAGCTGGCGAATCCCAAGCAACAGATTTCTTCTTATGTGTTCAACGTGATTCTTGGGCACGTACCCAAAATGAATCTGGATGACGCCTTCCTTCAGCAATCGGACATCGCGGTGGCAATCAAAGAAGGCTTGGACGATGTGATGAGGACATACGGCTACGCAATCGATCAGGCGTTAGTAACAGACATCGAGCCGGATGAAAAAGTGAAAGCCGCAATGAACGACATTAATGCGGCGCAACGTGAGCAAGTTGCAGCGACGGCTCGCGGCGAAGCGGAAAAAATTCTGAAGGTGAAGCAAGCCGAGGCAGAGGCTCAGAGCAAGGCGTTACAAGGCCAAGGCATCGCGAATCAGCGCAAGGCGATTATCGAAGGGCTCAAAGAGTCGGTTACAGCTTTTTCGGCGGCGGTTGAGGGCTCCACGCCGAAGGACGTCATGTTGCTTGTACTGGTGACTCAATATCTCGACACCATGAAAGAAATAGGAACCCAGGACAAGAGCAATACGATCTTCATCTCTCATTCGCCGGCGGCGGTTGGAGACTTGTTCCGCCAGATGCAGGATGCGGTCATGATTGGTCAGACAGCCGCCACGGTTGCAAAAACCGGCTGACATGAAAGCGACTAAGCGGCTGACTTCCCGGTTATCATTTTCTTCAATCGCAATACTTCTTTACCGTAAAAATCGATCACCCGCTTCTGATCGGGTTGACCGGAATGTATGTGAACTCCTGTGGCTCCGCTATCGAATAACTCCGCCAGAACTTTCACATGCGCGTCTGGATCGGTGCTGATTGGCCATCCTCGTCTTGCAGGATCTTGACAAAAAGCCTCTCTGAGCAATACCATAGTTAGGCGAACAAAAAGCGAATCTAGATCGCGAGTAACCCAGAGATTGCATGTCCTTATCTTCATCTTCGATTTGTCCGCAATTTGAGTTGGATCATTCAACCTTTGCGTCTAAAAAACTGCCGCAGATGGAACGCTTTTCTGCGTTGTCCAAACTGGCGGGGGTAATTCCGGCATCCAGGCTTGAAGTGCGTCCTACACCGGAAATGGTTTCCAGCGGGATTCGGGAACTTGATTTGCTTACTGGAGGGCTTCCTCGCGGATGTCTCACTGAAGTTTGTGGGGCGGCATCTTCTGGGCGAACCAGTCTGCTTTTGTCGGTGTTGGCAGCTAGCACTCAACGAAGTGAAGTTTGCGCGCTGGTGGATGTGAGTGATGCTTTTGATCCAGTGTCGGCATACGCCGCAGGGGTTAAATTTGAAAAATTATTGTGGGTGCGATGCGGAAGGGCACCCCAGAAGAAATCTTTCGCTGCGAAAAATAATTATGCCAGAAAAACAGAACCTTCCGGTCGCCAGAACGAAGGCCCGGTCGAGCAGGCATTGCGCGTAACGGACTTACTTTTGCAGAGTGGCGGCTTCGGGCTGGTAATCATTGATCTCGGAGATGTTCCGGTTAAAGTTGCCCGACGTATCCCACTCACTTCATGGTTTCGTTTTCAGCGCGCGGTGGAGAATACGCCGACGGTTTTATTTGTTATTGCGCCGGTTCCATGCGCGCCGACTTGCACTTCGTTACTGATGAAATTGCGGGCGTCGGGGAAGAAGCTGTCAGCTGTCAGCTCTCAGCTCTCAGCTGAACATCAAATTCCTACTCATTCTTTGTTGTTGGAGGGGCTTCAGGTCGAAGGCGAGCTTTTGCGGTCCCGCATGGAACGCAAACCGGTGCAGTCGGTTACGAGATTCGTTACAAGAGCGGTGCGGGCGGGATAAAAAGCGGCTTTTGGCCTTTAGCTCTTGCTTTTCCAATGCCAAAATTAAACAGTTGCGATTTTAGCTAAAAGCCAAAAGCTAACTAGCTAAGAGCTAGTCTTCATGTTTTTTGCATGCATCTTCGTCCCCGATTTTCCTGTAGAAGCGATACTGCGTTCGGAGCCTGAGTTGCGATCGCGGGCGGTTGCAGTTCTCGATGGCAAAGCTCCGCTAAAAAAAGTTTTTGCTCAGAATGAAAACGCCCGTCGCTCCGGCGTGGAAGCGGGGATGG